>Ga0160429_1000254_pt1 | contig 61475 bp, 61 predicted proteins | sample SolpanmetagenomR_FD_108199 | JGI IMG/M metagenome (GOLD analysis project Ga0160429, IMG submission 108199) | Solar panel surface microbial communities from Lawrence Berkeley National Laboratory, California, USA - R | ecosystem: Engineered > Built environment > Solar panel > Unclassified ... | reverse complement strand
GAACAGAACAGAACAGAACAGAACAGAACAGAACAGAACAGAACAGAACAGAACAGAACAGAACAGAACAGAACAGAACAGAACAGAACAGAACAGAACAGAACAGAACAGAACAGAACAGAAGAATCATGCAATCAACGGAGAAAGGCATGGCAAATGAATTGAAATGGAAACGGAATGAACACAATCTTGAGTACCATCACTACGCTACACTGTCCACCCGCTGCCTCTGTTGACCAAGAACCCTCTTCAACTCATCGACATCCTTAACCCATATCAACCCAAGTTACTTCCAATCCAACCAATCCCTTCACCCCACCCTAATCAACGCAACATCATGCAGCACAGCACAGTATGCACAACTATCCTCCACAAACATAGATACTAGACTCGAGCTCTGAACCAAAATCCAAAATAATATCTCCAGCGACCTCATCACGTACATGCCAGGACGAACATTCCATTTTATGACATAGCATGATTCTATACCCAAAAAGCACATCATCACGACGGAATGCGAAAACAAAACAAAAGAGAACACAAATGTCACCAATCAATCATACACGTCCCCTTTCGTATCGACTCGGGCGTCTAAAACGGAGGGAAGGATGGATGCTTCTGTGCATATATATATGTATATAGCGGTACTATACCGTACCGTGCTTCAAGATGGAGCAGGTGGGTAGTGTGGATGTTATGTGAACGTATTGTGTAAGAACGGATTGGTACGGTCTGTTCTTTTTATTTTCTACTTCTGTAGCGTTCCGAATTTTCTGATTTGCAGTTTTCGAATTTCTGGTTTGCACGCATGCACGTACGCACCCACTGCTTTGTGGTATGGCAGGAGAGCGAGTACATAGGGGTTTTCGATACTGTCTGTTCTGTTCTTTTTATTACTCGGTCGTTTGTTTCATTCAGTCTTTCTTTCTTTCGTTCGGTGTGTCTTTCCTTGAGTCGTGCTTTTTTTAAGAGGAGGAGGGGAATAAGAGGGGGAGCGAAAAAAGTAAAGAAGAGAAAAGAGCCAGAGTAAGGAACGGAGTAGTAAAGGAGTATGAAGCTGTGTTTCGGTTAATGTTGCATATGATAGTGTAGACATTACGACAGTGGTAACATGTCGAAGCTGCCTGCACCACCATGCTGTTGAAGCTAGGACTGCTCACTCCTGTTTCCATCGACGCAATAGGATCTACTTTGACCATGCGGAGACTCTCAATTTTGGGGAGCGAGGAGCTATCCAGCGCCGTCAACAAAGTCGTATGTCAATCATCATCTCGGTGCCTTTTCTTTCGGAATTCTACAAATCCAAACCATAAACCTCAACACTCGTCCTCCACCACACCCACTCTCTGTCCTGCTCTTCAATCCTCAACTCATCAAGCAAAAGCGTCACAATCTGATACCATTCGCACCACGCATTGGGGTTAGTTTCTTTTCTCACTCCTCCACCATTATCCCCTTCATCACCGCTCATCTCGTCTTCTTCATCTTCTTCTCTGACACCAACACCACAAACCGGCCAATCACTCCCAAACATAATCCTCCTCGCTCCAAAACACTCAAACGCCGTTCGTACATACGGCAGAATACATGCGAACGTTTCTTCGGATGAGAGAGGGGAGGTGCTGAGTTCGGTGAGAAAGCCGGAGAGTTTGAGATAGATTGGGGGAAGAGCGGAGAGGTGGGTTAGGGCGCGTTTCCAGGCTGTGAATGAGTTTGTTTCGGTGTTGGCCGGTGCGTTGTTGGAGAAGGCGGGTTTGCAGAAGTGGTCTGTTGACAGAGAAGTGAGGTGTTAGTTTATTTGAAATCTTGGTTTGTGGGTGTGGTAAGGGGTCAGTATGTCGGAATGTGCAGGAAAGGAAGGAGAGATGCCCGAATGTATGAGGTGTGTCCAAAAAGGGACGAGAAAGTCGGCCAAAAAGGAAGAACGCTGCCACTTACTCAACACAAATACCGTCCTCCCTTCCTCCTCTCCACCAATAACACCGTCCTCATCTTCCATCGCCCTCACCCGCCCAACACACTTCGCAAACTCATCCAACTGCCACGTCCCACCCTGCCTCTGATCGACACCCACCTCAAACACAAACCCTCTTTCCTTCTCCTTCATCCCACCTCCACCCTGCCTCTGCACCCGCCACCCCCTCCCCTCCCTCCCCAACCACCTCAACCCCTCCATCCACGCCTGACTCCGCACTTTTTCCTCAAACACGCCACGCTCCCTCATCCCCTGCACCAAAAACCGAAACCCAGCCACTTTCGCCCACGTTTCTGCGCCTGCTACTTGTCGCGCCAGAGCCATATATCGCTCCATCCCTACGGCGCCTTCGTCGACAGGCGCCCAGGGGATTAGTGCGAGGAGGGCGAGCGAGTGCGTGGAGGAGTTGATGAGGGAGCGTAGAAAGGCGATTTCGGCGAGAGGGTGGGTGTAGCGGCTTTCTGGCACATGGTTGGGTGTGAGGGTGGGGAGCGCGCGGTCGGTTTCGATGTAGATTGCGCCGAGGAGGTGTGGTTTGGGTTCGTTTGTTGGTGATAGAGAGGCTTGGTGGGCGGAACTAAAGTTTTTGTTTTTGTTTTTGTTTTTGTAGCTGAGAGGAGGTGAGACTGCTGAGATTGTGGCTGGAAGTGAGATACTGCGTGATGCGGAAGTGATGTAGTCACGTAGGAGATGCTCGCGAGCTAGTGGCATGGAAGGCGGCGTCATCCAGCTGTGGCTTGTGCTGTTTGAGGCTGAGGCGGGCCAGAGGTGGATGTGGCTGTCGATGATGTATTGAGGTTGTTGTTGAGATGGAGATGGACACTGTGATGGGGTGGCAGATGAAGATGGTGGTTGGTGTGTCATTGTGATCGTATGACAGTATGGTTTTACAGCCGAATGCTGCTTTGTGTGTAGATTTTTCGTGGTCAGGAAAGAGAAGAAGTCCCGCCCGGGAGAGCCTCTCTATAGCACGGATGTGGTGTTGCAAGGACCTGATGCGCCGATAATGCTTCTTCTGTTTTGGAAGATAGAAGAAGAAGACGAGGAGTGAAAGAAGGAGATGGAGAAGCACAGGAACCTGATCAGGCACGGATCACCACAAGCATCACAGCAGAAACATATAGGCCGTGTGTCATGGTCTTCTTCGAATCGTCGAGCACGTTACAGGTAAATATGTTCTCCGCTTGTGACCTGGTAAGTCTTCTTTCTGAAGCTCGGTACAATCCACCCCCGAAACGTAAGCATTGTCGGCGCATTGATAGTACGATGCAGAGGGAGAGCTATGCTAGTCACAGGGATATTGCCAAGTCAAGCTAGGGAGTGATACTTTTAAGCAAGAATGCCACAAGACGGTAACCTTTTCATCGTATATGCGTTGTCTAATGTACATTAATGTTTGGCCCAAATCCTAAAAGAAACGCCTTGCCATGCTATGCTCTTCACTCTGAAATGTACACTCCCATTGAATCAATCCTCCTCAGTCCAATCATTGACCTGATCATCACGATCCGGGTATTGATCTACAAAGTTCGTGCCACCATTCAACAACTCAGGCAGATTATTCCTCGCAGAATATCTAATATTGATATCCTCTCCCTTCGTCCTGTATCCACCACTAGAATCGCCCATATTGGTGTCCTTGGCCGTGCTGCCTTTGCTCTTATACTGCGAGAACAGACTAGGCGACGTTGTGATGCATAGTGTGTGGTACTCTTTCGCATTATAGTTGTTCTGGCAAAACAACCGAAGAACGATATCAATAGGCCCGATGGGTATGTCTATGTTCATGGAGTATAGCGCATGACGAGCACCGGCGAGAGAAATGGCGTAAGCTTGTGTGCCAACACCCTGAATGGAAGAATGGTAGAGGCGGGTATGATCTGGTCGTGAGGCAAGGTCGAAATTCCAGAACGAGTTGTCAAGAGATTTCTGCTGGGAGTATTGTGTGACGGTCGAGTCGTTGTGCTGGACGACGTAGTCGCGATATATGACGTCTTTGGAGTCATCGTCGTCATGTACCATTCTCGCCCCAAGGTGACCAAACCAAAGAACGTCCCAGCGATCGCCGTAGGGCGAGGCATGAAGTGCGTTGTCGTTGGAGAGGGTGTCAAAGTGAATGGCTTCACCGACTTCGCTTGGCTTGGTAGTACTCTGGTCAATGGCTATTGCGCGATTGTTGAGTACATGTGATGCTTTAGCAAAGTCGTGAAGTTGGTCACGTAGACGAACATCCCAATCAGCATCTGACTCAAAAATGAGCGCCGAGGCGATGTTGTTTTCGACGATACTGAGAAATGTGTCAATGTCGTTCGGAGTCAGTTTGCAAACATTAAGTTACATACTATTGGTAGATGCTCATTTGAGAAATCCATTCTCCCCTCGGTCCGCCCTCAAACTTCTCTGCACCATCAGGCAACGCCTTGTCTGGAATGGAGTCTGGCATAGATGCCGCCCAAAAATGAAGATCAAGATCCATCACCGAAGCGAGTACGGTGAGAATGTCTTTCTGGTCCACTCGTGTTTCCATGTTGAGCACGAATATTTTTTGAAACTTTTGTATACATTAGTAGAAGATCGCTTACGCTGTGAACAATCACACTACTCACTCCAAGCGTCCGATTGTTGATGCTTAGATCAGTGGTGCTAGTCGATGGTGCGGCACTCACACCTGCCACGAAGCTGATGTATGCAGCGATGAACGCGATGATTGCCACGAGGCTGAGTGCGGTGGGCATGGCGTATCGTCGAAGCGTGTGCATTGGAGACCTGGACTTTTCCTCGTCGTCTAGGTATTCCATGGGTTGCATGTCACTCGGCTTAGGTTTGTGTTCAGACATCTTGGCAAAGCGATAGTAAGCAACAAATAAGGGTCGTAGAGAAGGGCAATGGAGGAGCAAGCCAAAAGGTAGGCAGGCAGTGGCACGAATATGAAACGAATGTCAGAGATGACAGCGAGGTTACAGATTGTGTTTTTGATCAGGATGTGAGTTGTAAGATGACGCGTGAAGAAGGAGAAGTAAGATGTTGAAAACAGATCTAAGGCGTGCCAGGCTTCACTATTTAGGGAAGGCTGCCAACAAACGCCTCCAAAGCTTGGCATACTCAGCTCAACACAAACAGTTTTGCGCCGGTCAGCTTCAATTTGTGATAGCGTCTTTATACCTCCGACGATTGCACTTGTTCATAAAGACAGACGGGATGAAGGCAGTAGACAGCTTTTTCTGGTTGAAGACCCCGATAGATGCTTAAGAGCTCGAGCGCGGCAGTAGTCGTGCTTGTTCAAGTTTTAAAGAGTGCTCGAGTCATGTTTTACAGTGTGTAGGGGTTGCGTTACAAGAGGGGGTAGGGGTTTAGTTACAACCTCCCTTTGTCATTCTTCTTTTCAAGGGGTTGAGCTTTCACGCCTAGCATGAAAACACAAAAAAACAAAAAAGACAAAGCAGAAGTGTACTATGAAAAACTCTGTAACGAGACACTAGAGCTGATGAAATCAAGAAAAAGCACAATTATTCGTCTCGGGTGAACTCGCCTCCGTGATTATAAATGGAAAGGGACCATACAGTACCACCAGAAACAACGAGGCTTATAAAGCGCAAAGTCACCTGTTAGTGAACCCAACTGCATCCTCGTACTTAAATCCTTGTCCTTTGTACCAAATTTATCAGTCATGAAATCCGTCCTGATCACCGGCTGCTCAACCGGCGGCATAGGCTACTCTCTCGCAAAGTCTTTCCAAGCACGAGGCTATCATGTTTTCGCCACAGCTCGCAACGTGTCAAAGATGGCTGGTCTCGATCAATTGAACAACATAACCCTCCTCCAACTCGAAGTGACATCCACCACTGACATCAAAGCCGCCGTCACCGCCGTCGAGCAATCTGGTCATCAGCTCACTTACTTGGTCAATAACGCTGGCATAGCGCCTTGCATGCCCGCTGCTGACGTTGATATCAGAGAGGGGAAGAAGGTATTCGACGCCAATGTCTGGGGTACGCTTGCCGTCACTCAGGCGTTTGTTCCGTTGTTGGTGAGGGATAGAGGCACGGTTATCACAGTGGCTAGCATCAACGCCTACATCAATCCTGCTTGGATGAGCGTCTACAGCGCGTCCAAAGCAGCGCAGCAATCCCTCATGCTCACCATGGAAAAAGAGCTCAGGCCACTAGGCGTCCGCTTCCTGACTGTTGCCACGGGCGTCGTCGCAACGAACGTCATGACGAAACAGGCTGGAACGTTCGAGCTGCCAACTGGTTCGTTGTATAAAGCGATTGAAGCGCGCATTCGCACGAGGAGCGAGGGAGAGGAAAAAGTGCCTGTGATGAGCCCGGATGTGTATGCTGAGAAAGTCGTCAACGATGCTCTTGCTGGGAAGACGGGGCTGGCGTGGCGTGGCAGACTGGCTAGTGTGATTTGGTTCTTGTACAGCTACTTTCCATATGCGCTGAAGGTAAGATCAGCCTGTTGTTCTTCGAAACATGTTTGCTAATAATCACGATAGCTTGGTGCACGATACGATGTTGGCGTGCCTGAACTGGTGAAACAATATAATAAATCTGCTGGTAAAATTGCTTAAATCGGATGCACTTGGGTGTCGAAACTGGTGTCGATAGGATTTTAGTACTTCTCCGCGCTTGGGCGAAACTCCACGCACGAAACCACCTGTCTTCCTTGCTACAACATGAGCCCAACGAGGCCCACGTCAACAACACAAGCTGAGCTGGCCATGCACAAGCTAACAAGACAAACAGCCGATCAGGCCAAGTATTACATACAGCACGGCCACAACTATCAGTAATGAGGTTCAGAAGCAAAAAGTATGAAACTGCTCGTGAACAACGGCAGGGATGTTACCTGGTATACCGCTCAGACACATACACCTATCATCAATGAGGAAATCAGAGACTGCTCGTAAATAACGGTCATGATATAACTCTAAAAATGAGTGTTCTAAGAAAACACGAATCTAGCTAGGTAATCATTGCCACAGGTCGTTATTCTCGTTAACCAAGATTGGTAGTAGTAATGATATCGTCGTGGTAGTGTGCTTGTGTTTGGCACTACTACTGATGCCTGAGGTGAGGCGATGTGAACTGCCAGAAGCAGGTTGGAAATTGGTTTGTTGAAGCAGTGCGTAGAGTGATCTCCACTCTAGCTCGCAATTGGTTGGTATTGATCTTGTTGAATGTCCTGCACTCTCTGTGTCTCTCGGTTCGTTCCAATCATAGTGTCTTATTCAAAGAGAATGCGCCACTTCTTGGTCGTCCAGATTTCTTAATCCTATTCTCCATGCTCCTGCGTCCAGGTGCGGATGAGCAGCTTGTTCGTACGCTTGATGCCAGACTGTCAATGCTGCTTCTCGTAGTCGTGGGCGATATCGGTGAATCTTCTTCATCCACGCTTCCCGTGCTCGAAGAACTGACGTCACACTGATCTTTGTTGTCAATCATGCGCGCAACAAGTGTGGATATGGCCTGGAGATGAGACGCCGAGCACTGCTCACGCACGGTGCGTTGTCGCTGACGGCGAATGTTTGCTGATGTGCACTCCAGGTAATTGGGAAGTTCTAATGGCGATTCTTGTTCATAAAACGTGTTGTTGGATGTCGAACCGTGCGCGTCCATTTGACAAGGCGAAGCAGTGTGTTCCCGAGGTGGCGGTCGAGTATCAAGGGAATGCGCGCTCAGTTGTCGAGAGAGGTCTGATATTGGACAGGTGTATGTCGTATCGTCTGATAATGGGGAAGCGCATCTTTGTGGTGGAAAAGACCATCCTGAGAGGTTCCAGTCTTGACTGAATGGTGATTGAGACATGTCGTATTGATATGCGGTGGCCATGCAAGGTATTTTGACGTCTTTCTTTTGGGAGTGTACCAGACAATCCGCGGGCTGAATGTTTCAATGAGTGGTTGGTGTGGCGGTCGTGAACAAGATTGCTGCAGTAGATTGCTTGACAAGGGTATTCTAAAAGTCGACTTATCGCGTGTATGATGGAAGTGGTGAAAATGAGAGAGCGGTTTGATTGGAGATGGTAGGCAGTTGAGTTGAAGGTTTCAGATGAGCAGGAGCGAGCGGCTTTCTAGTTTCATGTCGGGATCTGCGAGCCCAAATTCCATCATTCTAGGTCGTATTGGGGAGGTGGGCCCCATTCTTCTCCACCTCCACCGCCAAGTCCTTCCAGAGTCGCCAAATCTTCTTTCTTATCTGGCGATCATCGAAGCTTTCTTATCGCGATCCTCTGCCAATCTCTAGATGCCTCGATGATATGTTTGCTCACTTTCTTGAATGTCGTTGACTGTTTTGTTGTCGGACTGCTCGTTAAAGTCTGGTGTTTGAAACGGACGAAGAATGGGAAGCTATATTATATTGGAGTGGGCAACGGCGTCGAGTTTATTGCTCTAGCTTGGAAAGCTTGTGGATTTTGAGGCTTAGGCTGGAATCTTCTCATCTTAGCTCTGAAATGGTGGTGTTTTGGGCAGAAAAGTGCTCAAAATCATAGAATCCTTGTAGTAACAGGCCTCGACATAGGCTTCACTATCCGCAGGTCGAGAGAGTGTACCTACTAGAGACAAATTGATGACGAAGAGAAAATGATGATTGATCAAGTCTTGCCTGGGTAGTGGCAAGGTGCGACTCTGTCACGTGATTCACCCCGCCTCATCTTTTTGTTGTCACTTTGTGAAACAAGCAATATCGCCAAACTCTTACGCACCTTCAGACTCCGTCTGTTCCTGAAGATGCAGTGTTGTTGTTCTCCAGGCTTCAAATAAACAGAACATGACCAGTATCAGATCCAGTCGACTAGGAACCTCTTGGGTGATCACGGATCAAGACTCCGACCACGAAGCTGATCCTGTAGCCGCTGCTGCCATCCCACTACCTCTCAGTCCTGCAGCGACTGTGGTAGAGTTCACTGCAAACAAATCATATCAGGCACTTCCCCCATCTGCTATCACAGATTCTACCACATCAAACCACAACCATCCAGAACCTCAGCTAATCATGCCCGCATTCCGCGAAGAAGCGGCTATGCCAACGCGTCGTCGAAGTCAAAGGAGGAACGACGCAAAGTCATCAGTCGTCGAGTCGCCTCCGACAAGCGATGTTGACGAAAAGCCGCGCAGAGCCGCCAAGAAGACGCGAAGAGATACTCCAAAATCAAAAGATGAAGTCAAGCAGCTCGAGGCAGCAGACTACATGCAGTTCTTCTGGCGTTTGCTGTCTCCCATCGTCACTCTAACCTTGAGTGTCCTTTCTCTGGCCTTCACTATCATAAAACCGATACTAACCATCATTCTCGCATTTTGGCTGCTGTCCTACTTGGCGCGTTACGCACTCCGCTCAACAGTGGCGCAGAGCATGTCACCTATCTGCAATATTCCGGGTGTCTCAACCTTCATCCCCTTCTGCTCGACTATGAAAGTAGCAGCTCCTGTCGAGTTCGACCAACTCATGACAGTTCAATCTGCTTTCGAGGACGTCCTTGCTTCTTCAGCAGTCGGCCAGAACCTTCCACTCGACATGAAGCGAAGTGAAGCATCGATAAGAGACTTGCGTGTGGTCGTGCAATATTCGTCTCTGCCATCACGAAACGAACTTAGCTTCGAGCTTACTGGTTTCATTGACACAGCACGGCAAGCTGCTGGTGACCTAACCAAGTTCAACTCTCGCATTGGTCGCGCTGTAGATCAAGTGCTTAGCACAAATAGATGGACGCTTTCCGTGCTTGACGGTGCAGTGGAGAAACAGAATTCGCAAGGAGCAGTCGAGCGTTTCCTGGCAAACACTGTATTCTCCCCATTTCAGAATACCCAATGGAGCGAGGAACTCTTGCTTCAGCAGTACCTGAGGCACACAGGAGCAGTCGAGGAGCAGATCCAGAGCCTCATCCTCGAAGCTCAATCACTCTTAGCTATCCTGCAGAATCTCGAGGACCGTATTGAAGTCATCTACAGCATTGCGAAGCGTGATGGCATCTCGGTCAAGGACAGCAGAGACAAGCTTTTCCTCGAATTATGGACGTGGCTGGGCGGCAACAGGTCATCAGTGAAGAAACACGACGAACAGTTAGATTTGCTTGGACAGCTGGACGTATATCGCAAGACAGCTTGGGCTCATGTTACAGGCACACTACTCAAACTACAATCCATTGCCGCCGACCTCGAGGATCTCAGAGATCGAGTAGCTGCACCCGATCTTCTCGCAACCAGGAACGACATCCCTCTTCGCATGCACATTGAGAATATACAGCTCGGCCTCGACAGACTGGAATCGCAGCGAATGAAGGTTAAAGGCATTGAGGCCCAGACCCAAAGGAGAGTTCTGGATAGGGGCGACCAGCTGGCGCAGGAGCAGGCACTACTTCTTACATAAGCTGCATCGTTACTCACGATGGTGGTCTGGTGTGGATTGCTGTATGGTTTATGCTACGTTATGAAATAATAAAATGTTACGAAATATGGAGTAATCGGTCTGACACATGCCTCAAGCGGATAAATTGACCCAAGATCCTGGTCAAACTATCAGCGCCACCCAAGGCTTGGACAAGTCGAATGCGAGAAAACCTCCGTGGTTCTGTTTCGAGACAGGGATGAAGCACAAGCACAAACAGCCGGAGAAATAAATTGGATGGGAAGGTTTTATGGGCTCGAACCTGAAACGCGAGTGTTGCATGCATTTACAGATGGCGTAAGGTGATGTGCGTGTGTTGCGTGAGGCTCGTGGCTGGCAAAATATGATGATCTTCCGCTTAATTGCTAAGGCCGATCTGTAAGCACAGACGGATCGCAAGATGGTAACAACTGAGGTTCGAGATGGCTGGCAGCCGCTGTGGACCCGGCTGCAAGCGTTTTCTATCATGGCCATCGTTGGAGATCAACCAGCTGTTTTTAGCGACAATCATTGAACTAGCGGTGTCTGTCTTCGCGGGTTCTCCCTCTGGACAGACGGCTGCTCAAGCATACTACACCTGCTGCGAGATCATCGTGGTAGAACAACAGTTCACATTGAATTAAATATTTCTTGATACACAATTTCCAATTGACCTCCGGGCTAGCCGCCGCTGTGTGTTTCAATAAAGCAGGGAGCCAAAACAACCCATGATTTGTTCTGTCACGTCTAGTCTCCCAAGGTTGAACGGGCTGGGACAAAACCTTCCGGAGACTGGAGCGTGCTTGAGCCTACCGGTAGGGCATTTTGTTCCAAGGGCCTCCTATTCCAGTATAGGCGCGACATAGTTGTCTCACCGCTTGTCTATCCCTGAAACTCCATCTTCCATTCTCTCTTTGCTTTGTTGCATGCATGCAGTAGTCTCTTCTACACTCCTTCAGTATACCTCCACTCGCTTCATGCTGCATCGCATTGTCCTTCTCTTGTTTAATCGCATGGTCGCTGGGGTAATCGGCTAGAATCGAAGCATTTGCAGGGAGGTTCTTTGACGGTCCTGGTACAGGCAAAAGGTTAGTAGTCTTGAGCTGGCATGTACCTTCGTTAATGAACTTTGCCCTCTTCTCTGCAACGACACCTCTCGATATCCACAACAAGTTATCATCTACCAATCTACAACTCCCGCAACAAGTCCGACAAGCTTATAAGTCCTGCCACTGCGACAATAAGAGACTGAAAGATCTACACGGCTGCATCAGCTGTGAGGAATTCGTCGCGCTGGTCGCTCCTGCTCTCGATACCACAGATCGCAAAGAAGGTTCAGAACACGTGCAAGAACTTGCAGCTAACACAACTTCGTCTCATAGTAACTACTGTCATTCATTAACAGACTATCATACTTCTTGCAAACTCTACGGATAAGCTCTTGACGCATTCTACTGTTACATCTGAGACAACCGCGACCATAGCACCGAAACCAACGAGAACAAGAAGAAGAATAAAATAACACCACGCAAAGAGGCTACGGGTCCTTGCATGAACTTGAAGTCTGCACTACAGACCTTTTCAAAACCCCATTGGAGCTCAGCTCCCAACAATTCTTCACAATCCACACGGCGCTCCACGATTGTACTTTTGCAAAGATTCAAAGAACACCATGTCACAGACACAGACCAGCCCACAGGCTTTGGAGGAAAGAGTGCCAAGTCATATTGTTGTATCAGATCCAGCACAAGATGGTGCAAGAGAAGCAGTCAGGATGCACGAAGCAACTCCGCTCTCGGCGGATGCGGCACAGGTAGCTCAAGCACAAAGAGTGGTCGGTAATGCCTTTGAAGAATCTGGTTCAGCGACCACTCCACGAAGTTCGCAGAAACGACAAGATTTCTCTCACGAAAAGGCCAACAAACGGGATACCAAGATTGGTGATTACATGCTGGGTACTACGCTTGGTGAGGGAGAATTTGGTAAAGTCAAGCTAGGCTGGAAGAAAGATGGTGTACAGGTCGCGGTGAAATTGATGCGAAGAGACAAGCTGGATACCGAAGCACGATTGGGCAAAGTGATGCGTGAGATTGACATCCTCAAGCGTCTGAATCACCCAAACATTGTCAAGCTACACGAGACTGTCAAGACTGATCGCCATATTGCCATTATCCTGGAATACGCCTCTGGAGGTGAACTGTTCGACCACATCTTGCATGAGCGGTACTTGAAAGATCCTGGTGCGCGACGGCTCTTCTCGCAGCTGATATCCGGTGTCGGTTACTTACATCAACATGGTATCGTCCACCGCGATTTGAAACTTGAGAACCTGCTGCTCGATCGGAACAACAATATCATCATAACCGACTTTGGCTTCGCAAACACATTTGACCCACAGGACGAGCTTGGAGACAAGATTGAAGCGAAGCTACACCGTCGCAGCTTTGTCAAGAGACATAAACTGGACGAGGTCAGTCCGACAACTGGCTTTCGCAAGGGCGATCTAATGGCCACATCCTGTGGTAGTCCGTGTTATGCTGCGCCTGAACTGGTGGTCAGTGATGGTATCTACACAGGGCGTAAAGTAGATGTCTGGTCTTGCGGCGTCATTCTCTATGCTATGCTGGCAGGATATCTGCCATTCGATGATGATCCCGCTAACCCCGACGGTGACAACATCAACCTTCTTTACAAGTACATTGTCTCAGCACCTCTAGTATTCCCCGAGCACGTCACACCACACGCTCGCGATCTGCTCCGACGCATACTCGTCCCCGACCCACGCAACCGTGCTGATCTCTTCGAAGTCGCCCGGCACAGTTGGCTTTCGGACTACTTTCACGTTGTGGAGAAGTTTACATCACGTTCACCACATCCCGAAAACCAGAATGCAGCAACAGCAGGCGCAATCAGAGCTATGCATGGTGACAAATCTGCAGGCATTGGTCGTAGTGCATCTGTTAGAGAACCGACGAAACCACACGCTCAGTCAACAAACACACCTCTCGGTGGCCTCATGACCAAATCAGGAAAAGTGTCGAGGTCTCCTGAGGTTGAAACGACACAGAAGTCGCAGCGTGATGCAAAGAGACGGACAGTGCAGATCGAGTATGTTGCTCCTCAGTCACAGACAACTAGAGGAGAATACAGTCATACAGATGCTGATATTGCGGCTGCAAGAGCTGGGTCGCCAAGGGTCAAGGGTAAGAGTGAGATTCCTGTAGCTGTACAGTCACCTGCACCTTCGTCGAAGAGTCCAAGACCAGGCAGAGAGCCCCCACGTTCTATTTCTGATTCGACTGCCTTCAACCTTACCGGTCCATCAAGCTCGACAATTCGACCTGTCACAACACAAGGCGCAATCTCATCATCAAAGCTGCCTCAAAGAGGGTCATACGGGCAACCTGCTGCTGCTACTGTTGCAGCAGAAACTGCACAAGGTCGCTTCTCACAGCCACCACCATCGAGGCAAAACACGTCATTGAGTCAAGAGGCCTTTGCGCGACCATCGACCAGTCGTCGTCCTACAGAAGAAGCAGTTGCGAAGCAAACCAACCGCAATTCTTTGATCTATCCTACTGATAGTAATGATAGAAGTGCACGGCGGTTAAGTACACTCAGCAACTTCAGTGGTCGTATCTTTGGTCGATCCAACTCTAAGACCAGACCACCTACAGCCACAAAGGAAAAGTCAGACCGTGCTTATCCACCTAGCAGTCACAAAGATCGTCGGTACCCTCCCAGCAGTACGAGGCCGGTCGGCGAGACCGATGGCGCGGCACCAAGGCCGTCAACAGAATCTTCAAGAAGATCATTTGGGTTCTCACGTAAGAGTCTCGATGTCAACAGAGATCCAGCAAAGAGGAGTTCGAAACGGTTTTCTCTCATTCCTCGACTGGGAAGCAGTCAAGGCAAGTCGGAGACATCAAGACCTCAGACTGCTGACACTACTGTCACGATGAGGCCATACACAGCTGGAGCATTCGACGGCGTCGCATCGCAGCAGTTTCGAACACAAGCTGCCCAAGCAGCACAAGCAGCGCCACAGACATCACAAGGAGCGGCGCAAACATCACAGGCACCACCAACAAGAACCATCCCTCAGTACAACTACAACCGTCATTCAACCTACGAACCAGCATACGGTCATACTCCAACATATGCGGAGGGAGGTGCAGCTCAGACGCATCAGCAGCAAGCATCATCCCGCATCGTGTCTAGCAGTAGTCAGATACCTCGTCCAGAAACGCATGCAGGATATGAATCAACCGCCAATCCGAGGATGTCAACGTCATACAGTACGGCACCTCATCAGAGTGGAGCTCATGATTTGAAGAATGAGAAGGGTTACAACAAACAGCAGAAGCCGAGTGCTGCTGGGCGAGTTATGGACTTTTTCAAGCGAAGAGGAAGAGACAGGACGAGTATGGCTTGAGAGATACAGGAGAAGAAACAGGATTAGAAACAGGAAGGGAATTCGCAGATCTGGCCTTGGTTGGATAGATCCCTTATAAGATTGGCGCGGAAGAATATTTGACACCTGGGAGTGTCTCTGCGGTTTTTCATTCTTACACCGTTGCATTTGAGCGAGGCGTTGGCTTTGGGGCCGACCAGGAGGCATGCTGGGATTCTAGTGTAGTGCCTTTGCTTTCTTCTGCCGATAGGAAGGCACTCTTTTAATACCTCTTCAATCAATGCTTCTGTTGATTATAAATCCGAACTAGTGAATCACATGCAATACTTCTATCATCTTTTCATCTTCATGAATCCAAGCTTGTATTCAAACCTACGTCGAATCTGCGTCCTTATTGGCTCGCTAAGGTCAATACCACTACTGCCCAAACGTCTCATTCCACAATGATGTGAAAAGATCACCACAAAAGAGCCCAACGCACCTTGCAAAGCTCACCTCACCACCAAAATCTCCATTCACTACCACCAAGGACTCCCTCCCCCAAAACAATGCGCCTCCTCCTCAACATCCACCGCAACGCCCTCCCCCCCACCAAAATCCTCTTCCACGTCCCTACCACAACCGCCGCACCCCTAACCTTCGCCCGTCTCCTCGCCGACATCGACGCCGTCGTCCCCCTCGAATCAGGCACTTGGGGTCTGTCTGACTACGTTGTTGAAATTGCGGGAGGCTACGAGTGTCTTCATTTCGAGAACGTGGTGGCTGTGCTGCAGGATGGTGAGGAGGTTGTGATCAGGCCGTTGAGGAAAGAGGAGGTTAGAGCGAGGAGATTGGGTGGTAGGGAGCAGATTAGTGCGGGAGGCGTGGTGTTGAGAGATGGGATTGGCTGGGGACGGGCGGCGTGGCAGGCGAGGAGGGGGGAGAGGCCTGAGGTTGAGATTCCTGCGCCTGGAGGAGTGAGGGGACTGGTGATTGAAGGGGAAGAGGAGGAGGGCGAGGCCGAGGGTGGGGGAGGTGTGCTGAGGATTATGGATAGGCCTGCTATTAGGACGCAGAGTGGGAGTGCGATACATCAGGATGCTGCTGGTGATAGACCACGCTCTATATTGAGGGAATCGGGTGGATCGAGCTCGAGGAAGAGGAGGGGTAGTGTTTCATTTGTTGATGAGTTAGTTCAAGGAGACGAGGACGACGATGAAGAAGAGGATGAGGAGGACTATGAGCCCAGTGGTGAGGAAGATGAAGATGAGGAAGATTCGGATGTCGAAATGGACAGTGAGGAGAGTGTTGATGATGATACAGTGGTCAAAAATAATGTACACAATGGCCGTGACAAGTCGATCATGGAGATACCCTCATCTGTGTCGCCACCGCCAAGCGAGGAAGACACTTTGCGCCTTGACGATACCGAGCTGCACGGCCCCCTGGATCTTCGGACTTCTCAAGATGAAATAACAGAAAAACCGCAGCAGAAAAAACACAAAAGAGCAAGTGCTGCAGTGCCGCTCAGCCACTTCCTAGCGATCGCAAAGATACAGCCGAAAAGTGATGCTACAGTCCAGAAACGTGAGCAGCGACGGAAGCAACCACAAAATGCGCCCTTTACCGGCACAGAAAGCACCAAATCGCGAAACGCACGACGAAAATTGCAAAGAACTCTTCTTGCTCGAAAGAAACTTGGTTTGGAAGATCAGAGCATGACTTTGACAGAGCTCCGGGCTAAGTACAACGATGAAATACCTGAAAGACCGCCAACCTCTGACACTGGAGCTCCGAAGAGGAAAGCGACCTCGGAAGCTGCACAAGCAGATGCAGAGTTTCAGCGGAGACGACAGGCTTTGTTGAGGTCGTTACAGAATGGAGGAAATGATGTCGACCAAGATGTCACTTCTCAAGCTGAAGATGTAGAGGTGAATGAGGAAGAGCAATCACGTGCCGAATTGTCTCAAACTGAAGGAGCCAACGATGTCTCGGAAGTGATTCATCCTGCGAATAGTTCTATTGATCGAGAACCTACGTCACCCGAACGCACTGTGGACAACACCTTCAATGAGTCCGACACAACGCCGCAGATATCGCAAATGGACGGCACAGATGACAGAAATGACCGCAATGGGAAACGCAAGGCAAACGACCTTGGTCGCTCAGAAGTTGAAGCAAAGCAGCAACGCTCCAGAGTTCTCGACGTTGCCAGCTCACGACGTCTACTGTTTGGTGGACTAGGTCTTCGTACTCCAAAGACTAAAGAAGATGAAGAGCGCACTCGTAACACAATCGCCGCTTTGGGCAAGCGAACTCCAATAATCAATGGCAAAAGCAAGCCAGTAGAACCAGTCAAGCCAAAAATCACACCAACATCAGAGAACACCGATCAGGATGCATGGAAGAAGAAGATTGTGCTTACGGCTGTGGAGTGCTGGGACGAAGATGTCGTCTTGAGTACACCGCCTTTCCCATTTATACAACGTTGGGATGCTTCGCAGCAGATACAACGAGGGAAGAAGAAGAAGAAACGTAATAGCAAGAACGCCTCATACGAAGAAGAATACGACTATTCGCAGGAGCAATCTTACTACGACGAAAATGTTGAGATGGACTACGGAGATGAAACTAACACTAACAATAATGAAGTCTCCCAACCAAGCACAATCACAACCCACCTTAGCCAGTCATCAAATGGTCACAATCTACTAAACACACCACCACCCCACACATCCCAAAATCAATCCCTACCAACACCATCGCCCGACCTCCTCGACGCAGAATTGATTCCATTCCTTCCTGAAGACCTTACTACTCTTCCCAAACTCACTCTTTCCGCCGTTCGCCCAGGCGCAATCATAGCATTCAAGCAAATCCACATGAACTCAGCCCCTGGCGTATGGGGACCCTGCGAAACTCCGCATAGAACCGCAACCGTCCGCCCCGGGTATCCTCGACCAAAAGGAGCTGATAGTCTCGTTCACGTCCTACTGGCCAAACGCGACAGAACACCGATTCAATTTGACGACGATGGTAACAGAGTTGCTGGCCGCTTCAGTATGCCCGGAAGGGAGGCAGAGGAGGATGCAGAGGCGAGGGGCGAGCTCGCACTGAGCTATGCTTGTTTTATCCAAGCAAGGGTGTTGCGTGAAGCACCGCTAGGAGCAGAAGAGCACGAACGAGAAGATACTGAGGAAGAAGATTTGGGATTTGGCGAGGAAGCAAGCGAATGCATTCCTGAGATGATGCAACCGGACGTTGCAGTAGAACAAGATGATACTGCCACAGCTGCCAATATTGACGGCACAAACGACGACATCATCGAGGATAAAGACGACTTCTACGACGAGCCAGAGTTGGAATCTATATCTACATCTGCGCAACAACAGTCGCATTCGCAGCCCCAACCTCAGCCAGAGTCACAGCCCTCCCTCCCATCATCCTCACAAAACTTCCTCTTTTCATCAAACTCTTCCTCCTCCAGTGGTCTCTCGCCTCCCCCACCGGGTCTCTCGCCTACACCTGGAAACGAAGTCGTACCAATCATTCCAGTTGTACAAGTGGAAGATTCGCAGATCAAACTGGAACCCTTGGACGGTAGTAGCGTTGTTCAACCTATTGGTGGTGGTGAAAGTGTTGATGGTGGTTCTGGTAGTATTGTGGGTAGTGGTATTGGTGGTTTAAATGGTGATGGTGGTGCGAGTGGTGTGATTGGTGTGAACGGTAATGGTCAAAGACCTATCCGTGACATGATTACGGCGGTGTCTAAAGGGCCGCTGAGTGCGAAGAGGAGAGCGAAGACGAAGAGGGTTATGAGGAGGGAGTTGAGAGAGAGGTAGGTTTACGGGATGAGGTGGGAGAGTATTGGCAGAAAAGAAATGAACGGTATTGGAGATGGGGGTGGAGGAGACAGATGAATGCCGGCTGGACGGCCGAATGAGCTTGAGAGCAAGCATGGATCCGGTTGCCTTGCGAAGTACAAGTAGGTGCTGGCCTGGCCTAGTCAACAAGTGTAGAATGTATCGTGTCATCAAACAAGACCCCATACATATCCATGAACACGAGAGATTGCAACATCCCATAAATATCGACAAGCCACGGGAACTTGACGATTCCGGCCTCTACTGTTACTAGACCTCCTGCAACACTTGTCCATCAACTCAATCACCTTGATCCACGAACGAACCCACACCCCAACAACTCATATCCGCATGAATCCGCTCGCTTATCAGTACAGTAACGCCTCGTTCACCCCCCCACCCACGTTTCCTGCAGCTGGATAGCAAATGGCATCTACCAGTACTGTATAGTGTCACAAAGCCAGGAGGAAGACGGAAAAAATCACAAAGTCCAGAAGATCTTAGACGTAAAAGTCATAATTAGCATTAAATATTAATTCAAGATAAACCTGTCACGCAACAAGGATGGCGAAAAAAAAGAAGAAAAAAAAAAAACACCTTCTAAAGACCCGTTTATGCTTGTCTTTCTTCTCCTGAGTAGACATGGCTGATATGTCCCGCTCCCTCCTGATATGATACCATGGTCTACTACCCCTCGGCGCTTCCAAAGTGGTGCTATTCGCTTCACTTCTAATCCCGAATCCACTTCCCAAGTTTGACGTGCTTCCACTCCTTTCCAAGCAAAGCACCTGACAGATCAGCTCAGCTCAGCTTAGCTCCGCCCACCTCAATGGCACTTCTGAATCGTATAACCCGCCCTTCCTCTTCATGACCAAAACTACATTCCCCTAAACCTCGGGAGTCCCTTCTCGCTCACATTGTCACTATACTGTAACAAGAGAACAAAGGTTAGCATAAACAGTAATCTTGACCTCGCTCAACATCACTCGATGTCAATCTGCATCGCTCAACATAACTCGACCTCATTGCGCTCCGTTTCCTACAACTCCCCTCTTCTTCATGGCCGGGCAATGCCCTGGAACCCATCCCGCAGAGAGAGACAGACAGAACTTACCTTCCAAAATGCAGTAGGGCCAGCAGGACCATGCGTGTCGTAATCCTTTTCAAACCAATTCCCCATCACGCCTCTAGCAGCTCCAGGTCCACCAACTTGGATACCCTCTGATTTCCACCGTTCCTCGCCTTGGAAAACGGAATATGTCGTCCATCTCACTTCACCATGTGGTGTCATTCGTACCGTACCTAATTGACAGCATTAGCCAAGGTGATACAAATGCTCGTATCATGCAAGGAAAGGAAAGGAGTGTAAGGAAAAGGTGGCGCAGAAACCTCTAATACCTCTAATAAAACTATTCGCATTCGGATCCCAACTCGAATGTAAACTCCTCGATGTCCCTTTGAACTCAACCACTGGCCACCCCTTATAATCGCATTCGCCGTCATCGCTGTCGACGTTCGGTGCTCGAATCTTGGTTACTTTCAACCGCATCACTATCATTCGAACCGCTTCTTCCGTGTCAAGGGGTGGCATGTCGGGCTTTTCTTCAAGCGTGTAGTGGTGTTCTGCGTCGAGACCGAAGTTGAATTGGAACAGCTCGGAGTAGTCGAGGAAGCAGACGACGCGGAGCCAGGTGCCTGTGACGTCGAAGGGGTCGCGTTGGGTCGTGGGCAGGGTGGGACAGCGGGAGAGTATGCGAGCGGTGTAGGTGTCTGCTTCCTCGTCGGATTCAGAGTTGTCTGGTGGTGTTGAGAAGAGGAGGCTAGTAAGTGATGGCGCTGATTGTGGTGGTGCGGGCATATGAAACTGTGATTGTGCAACGAAACTGTATGGTGTTGCGCCTAGGAATGGCTTTTCCCACATTGGCAATGGAAACTTGCCGCCTTCGCGAATCGAGACATAGCTTAGATTGTAATGCAGGACTATCATGATTGCTTCCATCTTCTCCCAGTCGACGCCTTGAGTTTTATCGTCTAGGAAGGGACCCCAGGCTGTGTTATCGGTGTATTTGCGGAGATCATATACACGAGATCGAGCATAAGGGTGCATGAAATTTTGAACACATCTCCCACCGGAGGTTGGTGCGTGGTCGGAGGTGCAGGGAACACCATAGTAAACGTGAAGCTTTGCTGTCAATTGACGCTCTTCAGGCGTGTTGTTGGCGCCGAGACCATTTGGAGCGCTTAAAGCGTAGAGGGACGAGGATGCAAGAAGTGGGCCTGCGACGAGTGATATTGGGAAGAGCTCGGAGAGGTATTCGACATTCTTGGAGGATTCAGAGTCTGCTTGGGCAGTACCGAGGTGTGATAGGACGGTCTTGCAGATGAATGAAAGCTCATTTCGATGAAGTTGGTAGGAATCAGAAGCGAGTATCTTCTTGAGGCGGATATTGTTCTCGAGCTCGTCTTGCCAGGAAAGTTCAGAGTCTTTCTCTTGACTTGGTTTGTCCTTGGAGACGACTAATATTAGATATGATAACAGATAAGGTGATACTATGGGATAGCTACCCAATTCTTGAGGTAGAGCTCTTTATAGAGCAGCTCGTTGTCTTTCAGATAGCTGTTTAGATCTTGGCAGCTGCTATTGACGGCAGCGACGTCAAGAGGATCCAGATGTCTCAAGATGAGATGGAGGACCTCGGCAGGCAGGGTACAGATTGATGGCATGCTTGGCTTGGAATAAATTAGGCTGCTCGAAGCTGGTGGTAGGTGAGTACAGTTAAGTGAGGGACTTGGTGAGTACAGTCAAGTGAGGGACTTGGGCGATAACGAAGCATGCCGTCGACCCCGCATCGCATTCGGCCATTGCGGTACTCAATTGTGCCTCAGATCTGAGGCAAGACATGTTTACGTAAGCATCTCTGTCCTGAAACTGATGACTAGGAGGACTCGACGACCAGCTTCAATTACATAAAGCATACACTATCTGGCTAACGTAACATACTCTTTCAATATATTTTGTCAGTACTGCTTGGTGCTATATTTCAAGTAATGACCTGGGCTTGCATATACCCCTTATCATAACTCCTAGCGCACATTCGAAAAGTGGACTCCGTATGGGGTAGAACAACATCCTTCTTCTGCAAGCAAGCTTCATCTTCGTGTCAGATCATTCTGTTGCATTCTGCTTCAGTGATATTGTGCTTTACAAGTAGCCACAAGAATGAAAGCGACCTCCCTTCCGTTCTCCAATCTTCTCATCTTCTCATCTCAATCTCATTCCTCCTGACCATTTCGATAAAATCGCCGCACGAGCTTGAACGCCAGTAAGCTACCTCGTATTTCTCCGACTATAACAAACATCAACAGATGATATTCATAAGACCTTGTGCATGTCCATGCTCGTATACTCTCTTTGTTCCGTTGTACCTTGCTCACATCTTCTCTTCTTCATCATCTGTGCTGCTGGCTCATCACAATGTCCATCTCTTTGAAAACAAACAACAACTACCAATCGCAGGCTCGGTTTGGTGAATACTCGGAAAAGGACTATGACGAATTTGTGATGCCAAAACCACGAAAGAGTCGTTCCTATCTCGTTGGTTGGATTGTTTCAGTGGTGCTAATGTTGATGCTACTATGCACATTCATATTACCTCGAAATACGAAGCAGCACACGACACAACCGACGCAGCCCAACTTACACCAAGAATTACCTTTCAGCACATCGGCAGGAACACCCAAGTTCACCTCCAACTTCATCTTTGGCGACAGCTTTTCAGACACGGAATTCGATATCTACGCAGAGCAACCCAATGATATCCATCTTCTAGGAAACAGCCATAACATCAAACCCATCTGGGTCGACTACTTAGTCTCTAAAACCCCTTTTCACACACTCAACTTCGCTCGAGGCGGCAGCGTAGTCGACAGCAAACTCGTTAAAAACACCTTTGGCACATCCCTACATCACCAAATAACAAACGACTTCCTTCCTCTCTACACCAATAGCACAAATTCCTCCAGACCAGCACCACCATGGGATCCATCCACAACCCTGTTCACCTTCTGGTTCGGCATCAACGATGTCGTCCTTTCCGCCGATGCTTCCATCCATGCACCACTAGACAGCATCATGACATCTTACCGCGCCAGTCTTGAAACACTCTACAGCGCAGGCGCACGCAACTTTCTCTTCCTCAATGTCCCACCCATCCACCACGTCTACAACACAAAATACGACATTACAGATATGAAAACAGACATCTACCGCTTCAACAAGCGTTTGCTCAGTCTACGTTCCGACTTTATGCGCGATCACGCCGCAGATATTACGTCCGCATTGTATCTCGACATTCACGAACTATGGACGCAAGCAATAACAGCTCCCATATCATTTGAGGAGACCAAAGATATCATGAACACGAAAAGTTATTGCTTGGCCTATCTGCTGGATCAGACACCGGGAGACGGAGGGAATGTGTTTGACAACGGCTGTGAATGGCCGTTGAACCAGTACTTTTGGCAGAATTTGCATGTTACGAGTAAAGTGCATGAGCTTACTGCGAGTGTGATGTGGGCGGATTGTTTGGAGGAAGGGTTGCCGAGGAGGTATTGTTCTTGAGGGAGGGTGATTGTAGTATGATTATGTTAACCCTACTTGTTTCTCTTGTGACGTGTATTGTTGTTCAGTGTCTTGCTTTCGTGATCATTCGTGCTCGAATGGGATGGCATGACGCAAGGAGGGGTAGTACAACCTCCGGATTCACGTCCGGGCACTAAGAGATGCATCCTTTGTCGACGGCTAGCTTTCACCATTACACCAAGTTAAGTTGCACAAGTGGTGACGCTCACTGTTTTGTCAGCAATTGTCAGCAAGACAAGTGAAATAACGTGATAATTGCACTATCGGTGCTGCCTGTTATGAAGAGCATAAAGAATGCCAATACCAAATGCCAATGGCCTCGGTATCGGACTGGTGCTTTGTCAGTAAACATGATCGACCTTTGACGTCCTCAATCCACTTCTTCTGATGTGATATCCCTCGATTCTTCTTTTTCCTTTTGACTATTCACTCATCTCTCATTCTTAATATATATATAATCCCACCACTCCTGCCATTCTACCACTACCCCCGAGCACTTTACCACTTCCAACCACAAACCACACTATTTCATCCCATCTATACACCCCTCCCCCACCACCACCAACCATGCCAGAAACCCAGAACAAATCCCTCATCTTCAAGGAGATCCCTACCTCCTTCCCGGAGCCAGGCAAACACTTGACCATCGAAAACCGACCCATCGACCTCTCCTCCACACCCCCTCAAAATGGCCTTCTAGTCCGCAACTTCTACGCCTCCTTCGACCCCTACCAACGCGGCCGCATGCGCGACTCAAGCATCAAATCCTACTCCCCCGCGTTCCCCCTCAACGAACCGATCATCAACGCCGGCATCTCCAAAATCCTAAAAAGCTCCAACTCCAAGTACAAAGAAGGCGACGTCGTGCTGGTCATGTCGTGCCCGACGCAGGAATACTCAGTCTTGAGCGCAGAACATGTAGAAAAAGGCGTCTTCCCATTGCAGAACCCGTATAACCTCGACGTCAAGCTGTTCCTAGGCGCGTTGGGCATGCCGGGCTTGACGGCGTATTCGTCATTGTATAACATTGGCGCGCCGAAGAAGGGGGAGACGATTTTCATCTCTGCGGCGAGTGGTGCCGTGGGCCAGATTGTGGGACAACTTGCTAAACACGAGGGACTCAAGGTTATTGGCAGTGTGGGCGATGATGAGAAGTTGAAGTATATTGAGAAGGAGCTGGGCTTTGATGGCGGCTTCAACTATAAGAAGGAGAAGCCGAGTGAGGCACTAAAGAGGCTGGCGCCCGAGGGGCTGGATATCTATTATGAGAATGTGGGAGGGGAGCAACTCGAGGCTGCTATTAATGCTATGAAGAATCATGGCAGGATCAGTATGTTCGACTCATTTTCTTCCCTTCCAACTTACCTTCATGAACTAAGCTAACACACATCCTCTCCACAGTCGCATGCGGCATGATATCCCAATACAATGTCTCCCCTAAAGACGCCTACCCCATCCGCAACCTCATGCAAATCGTCGCCAAGCGTCTCAAGATCCAGGGTTTCATCGTCGGCGACCCTGGAATGGGTCCCGAATACACCAAAGAACATCAAGAACGATTGCAGAAATGGATTCATGAGGGCAGTTTCAAGGCGAAGATGCATGTTACGGAGGGGATTGACCAAGCTGCGGACGGGTTTGTGGGGATGTTGCAGGGGAAGAACTTTGGGAAGGCGGTACTTAAGATTGGTGGGGAGGATATTTAGTTGGGTGAATACCAAAAATGAGGATATTTGATGAGAGAGAAGAGGGTGACTTTGGATGGGAGAGGAAGAAGGGTGGTGATGTTGGTGAATGTTAGTACAAGGTTGTTGTTTCGTGAGTATTGGTACTCGTGCGGTTCTTATGGCTGACTACCTATATTATCATTATCCTAGACCTTGGAGGCCGTTCTTTACGAGCAAGCTTGTCTTCTTCATGATAATGATGGTAACAGCAATACGATATGCACATTGTCGTCTTCGAAGTCATTTACAATAAGAAGAGCATGCTTTCGGAAATCATGTTTACCACTACTCCTTTGTGAAACCAGGTCTGCTCATGTGCCATGCACATTCTATATCTCAAACTATAACAGCAGCAACACCAGTTAGTCTGCACCGGCATGGCTGAAAAAATAGCACAACCAAAAACGTCACGCAAAACCCCTCGCAAACAGCCGGGAAGAAACAAATTCACGTTTTCCACACCTTGTTTTTACCTGACCAGTCGTTCTTGAAACGATAAATGACAAGAGCGTATGTTCATGCTGGTCTTGACATAAGCAACAGCGAAAGTCCTAGAACTGTAATCAATGAAAGACACCGACCACGGTAATCTCTCGTTTCTTGTCCACAAGAGAGCAACGGACGACGTCAACGTCACAGAAAGGATTTACGATATGAAGTGATGCTGTGGAGTAGTAGTGTCTTCACGTTGGGCTTTGCTTAATGATACTGTAAGGTCATGGTGTTATGTATTACGTTAAGCTCATACTGATACAGGATATACTCATCTAAAAACATCTCCGGTTTCCTGAAAGCTCCGCCTCTACCTTCGACAGGGTCTTCGCCCGCTGATCATGCTGGCATACTACTTAATGATGTACCCGAGGATGTGGTCGCGGTAATCTCACGTCTTTCGCATGTGACTTCTGAGCTCCTCCTGAACCTTTATCCTCGTTACTGTTGCTGCTGAAGCCTCCGGCTGCTTCTGCATCGTTATCGTCACCAACACTCGTGGCGGCGGTGCAGGATTCGCCTTCCCAGCATCAGCAATCATCGCTTTAGCGTCCACAAGATCATTATGTGCCGCAACTCTCGCTTTTGCCCATGCTATTGGATCTGTGGCTAGGAGTGTGTCGGTGTTGAGGGCGCGAGCTGTGGCGGCTAGTTCGCCTGCTTCGACTTCTGCTGGTGTTTCGACTGGTGGAGGTGGTAGTGGGAGGGTTTGTTTTTTCTGCTTTTCGACTTTTTTGTCTTTTGTTTCCTTTTCTTTTCCGTCTTCTTGGTGGTCGTCGTTACTGCTCGCTGCGGGTTCGACATCCTCACCCTCAATCCACGCCGCGCCATGCTCCTGAGGAAACCACGCCTTCCCCTGCACTCCAGGCGGCGGTCCCGTATTAATCGGCGTGATGGCCACCGCCTCAAAAGCCTCCGCCTTCGCCATTGCCGCGCTCGCTCTCCCAACTCCACCACTCGCACTATTTCTGCCTCTCCCACACATCCGCCCATACAACCGACAATAACACGTCGCCATATCCGGACACAACACCGTCTCCGTGCCATCCGGTCTGAAAATAACATGCCACAAATACTCCATCACCCGCCCCGTCACATAGTCGCTCCATTCAGAATCAATGACCCATTGTCGAAAACGAATGTAATCCTCTAACGGCCTAGCACGCACTGCGTCGCGGCTGACGGCGAACTGAGCACAACATGGCGCCGCTATGATTTCGGGAATGGCATCTGCTCGATCAGGGAAGAGTGCCGGCCAAGCAGCAGCCATATGTGCTTCCGGTTCTTTTGTCGGACTTGGAGCCAGCGGATGGACTTCCGCCGGGCATCCGACATCAAGGTTACAGCGCAAGTTGGCATAGCCGATTTCTTGGATATAGTCGAGTTTGAGGGCTTGTAATGCCGCGGGCATGCTGTGGCCTGGGCTGTCGGTGTGCCAGGCTCGAGGGTAGCCGTCGCGGTGGGGGTGGACGAAGGCGAGGATGGAGGGCAGGTGCGGGGAGTTGTAGTTGTCGATTATGTAGGTGAGGTAGGGGAGGGCTTCGCGGCCTTTGTTTAGGCCGTTGGGGGTTGGGTAGTGCGAGGGGGGCAGGGAGGAGGCGAAGGAGGTTAGGTTGGCGTGGGTAGTGGTGTGGTTGGAGTAGTCGACATGGTAGATTGCGCGTTGCCAGCTGGAGAGGGCATGTTAGATTGAGATGTGGAGGTGGTGATGAGGATGTGGGATGGGATGGCGTAAGCTAGACATGACATAAGACGACTTACTCTGGAAGTTCCTTCTCCACCCAATCTGTGTATTCAGCGCTCATCTTGCCCATGATGATAATTTTATCTTTTTGTCCCCTTGATGGCTTTGCGTATACTGGTATGTATTCATCCTCGACGTCCTCATCATCCATCACAACCTCTCCGACCATCTCTTGCTCTAGCACAGCTTCAAGATTCTCACTGTCCTGTCCAATCACATCATCATGTTCCTCCGCTTCATAATCCATACACTCCAAACTACAGCTTTGATTCGCATCGTCATTACTCCAACCAAAGAAAGTCTGCGGCAGATATCCTCTCGACTTGAGAATCAAGCGCGATGGAATCGAGGTCGGGTATTCATCGTTGTGAGTTTGGTATATGAAGACGAAGAGGAGTGTTGTAAGTGCTAGCACAGCTAGACGGAGTGGCGTTTTCATCATGGGCCAGCAGCGGCGAGATGTCCGTTCGAAGAATGTCTGATTAGCTCGATTCCAGCCTCCTTATACTGTGATCTCGTTGCGTCTTGTAGTTTCAGACGTTCTCAAATGTGAATGGGCAGGAGTATTGGTTGACTCCCCTCGAGCATGTCACAACACCAACACAAACACCAACACCACCAATCTTTACTCCTCCTCTTCTCCCGATATTATCCTCTCCTTCTCTTCAGTCCCAATCCCAGAATGAAAAGATGAGAAGATGTAATCGCAAGCCAGCCAAGCTCTAGCCAAGGCAGATCTCTCAAGACAAGCACAGCCAAGCTCTCTTGGCGCACGTTTCTGCGTCCGGTTGATCCTCGCTGGATAATCGTCGTTGTTTGCACTGCTGCTGAAGGTAGTTTCAAGCTGTGCTTGCTCTATGAGAAGTGCTGAAGACGTGTAAACAAGTATGTGTGAGCAGAGATGAAAGGAAAAAAGTCAATCATATCAATCAAGTAAATCAGGCGAAAGAGCGAGCGCGATCGCACTTCGGCATTTTCGGACGTGGAGACCTGACCTCTAGAAGATTATTAGATAGTCGCGGCAGGAGAAAACGCCAAAATCCGGGGATGGTTACGTGGCCATGCTGGTGTTGCGTAGTCCATACGTAGGTGGTAGATAGGCTATTCCTCATCATTCCTCCTCGACAGTATTCGTTGCATCAGTTGAAAGGTCAACCGCACAGGGCTAGACACGAGACACGAGAAACAACCTTTTTAACCCACGCGAAACCTTCTTCTTCTTCGTCTGAACGCGCGGAACCGGCTCTCCACGACGTTAGCTGAAGGTTTAGGTTGCGCACGCTACCCTTCACCCTTTGTTGTTGCAACGACTATATAGTATATTATTCAGGCACGCGTGGCTAGAGAGTCCAGAAACGCGTGAGTATGTCTAGACTACAACCTGGCCCTGGCCTAGTCCTGCAGCGACACTGCCCGGCATGTTTCTCACATTGTCGTCCTTTCTATTCTATTTTTTTTAAAATGAGAATGAGACAAACAAGCAATCGCCAAGATAGTCAAGCCTTGATCTGCGATCTTGCATAAGGTATAAGTATAAGGTATGGATAATCCGGGTCGAGATCAATCTGCTTCCGGTTCCTAGCGCACCTGCGCTCGCATCGCATCAAAGCAACGAGATATGCGTGCAGAGAACAGACACAAGAGACAGAAAAGGATCGGGATCGCCGAGCAACAAGGACAAACAACTCAACATCAAAGCTACCCTACACTAAAGCTAACACTTTTCCGGTCCGTCACTACAATCAACCAAACCATCCTCTCATATCACTCTTCTCTCACTTCTCGTCATAACAAAAGGGTATCGTAGAACGCCAAACCAAAGCCCAGAGAGCGTCATCATAACCGCCATTCCATTTCCATTGTCCATACAATCCAGTAGTTCATCGTTCAAATCATCAATCAAGCCTCCCATCCACACAAGTATTTCCATCTCACAACACTCACTCGTTCTTCTTTAGTAACGGTATTTCCGACCCGGAACTCGGTGTCTCCGGTACTGTTGTCGCATCACCCACCGTAAGATGCTTACTACTTCCAAACGGATAACCCTCCACTACTCCCACATCATTTCCTTTCCTCTTTTCCTCCTTCCCCTCAAGTTTCGGGCTAGACACGCTGCTTCCTTCGTCGACCTCTTCGATAGCGGGAGGTGGACAGTACGTCTTCAGAACTTGTTTCAACGCCGGTCTCTTGATTGGTTTTGCCATGAAGTCAGACATGCCGCTTTCGATACACTCTTTACGGTTGATGTCGTCCGCGAAGGCTGTGAGTGCGACGATTGGTGCGTTGTAGCCCATTTTGCGGATTTCGCGGGTGCTTTCGCGACCGTCTAGGTTTGGCCTATGAATGTGTTAGCGGATGTTCTATTGTAATTTTTCCTCCTTGAATACAGGAAGAGACTGGAGGAAGAGTAGAAGCTTACATTTGGACATCCATGAAAATCAAGTCATATGGAGTGTTATTCTGCATGCTTTCCTTGACCTTATCCAACGCTTCCTGCCCATCTTTTGCCAGATGAACATCGAAAATTTCTTCTAGCCGAAGCATACGTACGACAACTTCTTGGTTAATGCTGTTGTCTTCCGCCACCAATACACGAAGACGAGATGATTTGGTTTGAGTAGCATCTTCAGCCGACGGCGACGCCATGGGTGCTTTTGCAGTCGAGAAGTATGGCTGTGAAAGGCCGACAAGGTGCGTTTTACTCTTTGTGTCGAAGTATGGTTTGCTGTTGTTGGCAGAGGACGATGAAGGCGGTTGTTGGGTGTTCTCGGACATGTGGTGGCGAGGCGCTGGACCAAAGGCAGCGTGGTCTATTGATATGCTACTCCTTGCTGAGCCAGAAACAGAATTGTGTGGAGAGGTCGCGTTGCTATCTGCTCTTGCTCTGATGAGTTTCAGTGGTAAATGTAGGACGAACTTGCTGCCGACACCTTCTGTACTATCTAGACTGATCGAGCCGTGCATGAGTTTTGCTAGTTGGTTACAGATAGACAATCCCAAGCCAGTGCCGCCAAACTTTTTCGTGAGGCGCAGATCTCCTTGTACGAAAGGCTCGAAGATCTTGGTCTGGAGGTGAGGAGCTATACCCGGACCAGTATCTTCTACTTCAAATTGTAAGCGCAAGGAGTGTGTATTGAATGGTGCATTATTAGCAGGTTGCTCCGATGCAACACTTTGTCGTGATCGGTTCTCCTCTTTTGCTGCCATGTCCACCAGCATAGGCTGGCTGTGGCGATATGGTTGTTCATCAGGTGATGTATTGGAGTCGTTCCTCGATAGGATGCGTAGCCTAGGATACTTCTTTGAGGCCTTGGAATAATTTGAGCTTCTCCTGCTCGGCGATCTCCCATCTCGTACAGATTCTGCTATTTCATTGTCCAGAACACGAATCTTGAGACTGACAGATCCTTCTGGAGGGGTAAACTTCAATGAGTTGCTCACCAGATTGATGACTACCTGCAGTATTCGCTGCATGTCTCCCCAAAGATGCATGTCTTTCACTCTTCCAGTACCAGGTGGACCATACTGCTTGTCAGCGGTATCCTCTGAGGATCCCAACGCATCTCTGCAGCCTTCGTAACTGATGTTGAAATTGACACGTCCTTCTTTTGCTTGGTTTTGGAAGATGGCTCTTATTTGTGTTCCGATATCTCTCAGCGGGAATTCAGCTTCGACGAGCTGTATTTGGTTGGTCTGATTTTTCGAAAATGTCAACAGATCTGTTAGCAGGTTGTGGAGTAGATCACCACTTTTGTATATTATCGAAAGTGATCTCTTGATCTTCGCTGGGTCATCCTCATTCATGCAGACAGCAGTCATGCCGAGTATACCATTCAAAGGTGTTCTATCAATAGTCAGCAAGCAGTACAAACAAACAGGAATCTAGTGAGCATTCATACTTCAATTCATGAGATATGTTGGCGATGAACAGCGTCTTGCTTTCATTCGCCGCTTCCGCAGCTTTCTTCGCAGTCTCCAGCTCGGCTGTACGTATTCGCACTCTCTCTTCTAGCTTACCATAGAACAGCACCAGCTCATCAGACATTTCGTTAAAGTATTGTGTCAAATCAGTAAGCTCGTCTTGTATCCAAAACCGTCTGGCCTTTACAGTTTCAGGTATCGGATACTGTTTTTTCAGCGTCGTTCGATAATTGGACGCTTGTGTTTCTCGTGTTTGTGGTTGCTTCCAGAACATCCAAGGGTATTTAGTGGTCGGATTATGATCAGCCTCATGACTTGGTCCAGCCAATTCAGGACTTATAGCACCAGTTGAGACATCGGGATCTTTCTCGTTCAAGGTCGATGGCTGAGTATCCATTCGAATGATTGACCTTTCTGTAGCATCCCTTAGTCGTCGGATAGGGCGAGACGAGTAGTGAGCGAGAGGTAGGGCGAGGAGAACGATCACTAGTGCCGAACCAAAAACACATGCGATCAAGACTTTTCGGAGCATGACAATCGGTTGATACACCTCTGCTTTCGATTGTTCCAACATCAGAATCCAGTCCACAAGCCTCGTACTTGGAATGGCATATCCCACAGATACCTCAATCCCTTGCTCATTCTTCGTGGAGATGTCGCCGCCCTGGTTGTTGATCTGGCCCGTGCTACTGGTCGCAGCCTCCCGAACGATGAAATAGTTACGCATTGGAAATGGTGCCTGTGATGTTCCAAATGCGCGTTGTGCGTGACGTTGATTGTTGTAAGTCTCGTTTGGTGGGACTACAAAGTGGACAAGTTGGTCTTCTAGACCAGTGTTTTCGGCACCGAGAAATGGTAGGGTCTCCATATAGCCGTAGCCAGCAAAGTCGTTGTTCTGCGTATCGGGACCGATGAGTAGCATGACACCAGTCTTGTCGAGGCCAACAGGGGAATTCAAGACTTCCAGAATGAGCCTAGAGTCTAGCACAACAGCCATATATCCAATGATGCCTGTATCCGAGGCATTGTTTATTACTGGTAATGTGATTGACGATAATGCAAATGTCGTGTTGATCTGCCAAGGACCGAGAAAGACTGCAGAATTCAGATCAAGTTTCTGACCGGCATAGTACGCATATGATCTTCCGTCAGGATCGGCTGCATATGTCAAATTAGGGTATAGCGTTGGAGGATAGCCACCAATTGCGTCTCCAAGAAAGCCTCCATATGGTAGGGCTACGTTTATGTCAAGTCCAGTGACATTGAGTAGACTACTACCGACGCCAGAGCCTCCCGAGTTGTAATCAAATATCATTGCCTGCAAAGTCAGTACATCGGATTGTGGTGCATTGAGCGCCATTGCCAGATCGCTAGCAAAGGATGCAAACATTGCGGTTGCATCGGTACCGTTGTTGTGGGCGATAAGTGTGTTCTGTAATTTGATTCTTGTAGACAATGAGCGGACGCTTCTCTCCATCAGATCAAGATTCGAAGACAATTGTGCTGCTTTTAGACCTGCAGTGAGGCCGAGGTATTGTGTGCGTAATGTTATCACTCTGTTGTAATTGACGATCCATGATGCGATAGATATGACAGCTAAAGCGGTGAGAGTAGCGAGAAGCACAAGAGCACCGAGCTGTTCTCGAATGGGAATCCGCATCTTGATTGTTGTTGAGTGGACTGTGAAGAAGTTCTTGGTGAGTTACTACTTTGCCAGCAAAGCAGCAATCTTCGTGCCAGCGGGTTCGTCGTTTTTGTGCTTCTTCACCGAGTGAGAGGCCAGATGGTATTCCAAGTCGCCATGAAACTTGTTTGTTGACGTGTCGCACTGTTCTTTCCTCCCTGCGCCAGTGGGAAGTAATTGGCGGTGGTATTCAGCGGGTGACGAGCCTACAACACTCCAGTTGCAACCAGTGTGGTCGATGGCAAGGTGGTGGTTGCGAAGGTTGAATGGAGAGAAGGTCGTTGTTGTCGTACAGAGTTTAAGACAAGATGTGTGGAGGTGGAGCTGTGAGGAGAAACCCAGATCGATTGATCGTCTAAGATGTGCAACAAAATATGCAACAGAATATGCAACAAGATGTGCTAATAATGAGTCGTGTATATACAGAGTAACACTCTTAAGACGTGCAAGGCAACAGAGTAAACCAAGCCCTCAATTGCTAAGCCTCTTGGAACCAACTTCTGCTGGAATGGAGCCAAGTAAAACGGATGCGCAACACTACTGCCTTAGTGCCTCGGACAGCCTGGGACAGAAACAAAGAAGAAAGCCGATCCGTGGTCGTCTTGTATCTTCGTGAGATTTGTGTAAGTCTAGTATAGCTACGTTGAGCATGTTTTACTCCTCGTCTCAAGGATTAGACGTTCCATTGATGGCAAGTAGCATTCGAACAATACATTTTACCTCCCGTCTAAACGCAAGAGGGGCCAAGCGGTCCACCAAGAACGGGTTAAACTCAAAGGCACATATTCTAGAATTTCTAGTTCATTCCTTTCCCGAACACTAAATGTGAGATTCCGGAGGATCTTCAAGGTACTTACTGTACTCTGCACTCATTCTACCTTCACATATATCATACCATAGCGACACAGAGACACGTAAGCACGCGACCATGTAGTGACAGATTCCCCTGATCTGACCTCTCCTGCATTCTTGATCGCCATGTCGTAGCATTATTGTTACAGTACAGGCTATATTAGGAAGTGGAACCGTTGATCTCGGCACTTTCCTTTCTCCTCCCTCAAGTCAAAAACAACTCAAAAGTCAAAAACAAAAGTGGACCAAATTCATGCGGCTGTCCGTCAGCTGAAGTATGCTCATGCTACATAACGCTCACCAGAGTAAGTAGATCAAGTGGAAGTGCAGTAACAGCTTGGATGTCAGTACAGGATCCATTTTGGGCGCACATCTGTGCTCTATAACACTAAGGTACACATCAATGACCGACGCCGCCTGCAGCCCATTGAAGAAACTCAGGATCTCCTGGTGGAGGGAACAGTCCTCGATCTTGCTGCGCGGCGGCAGGAGGAGCAACACCTCCATTCTGCACAGGAATTGCAGCAGCGTTTTCTCTGGCTTCCCTCTCCCTTCTCTCCCTCAGTTGTCTCTGCTGTCTATACCACACCAACAATCCTAATGTAGCTGCTAGTCCCATAATAATCAACGTCTCCAGAAGGCCATCATCGATATCATCCCAGTTGTCGCCGCCATAGTACTCGTCGCCGATCCCGCCACCAGCAGCAGAGTTCCATTCGTCTAGACCAGCCATGTCACCACCGGCTTCTCCTTCGCGTGCAAGTTCGGCTTCGTAGGCTTCAAGGTCAGCGGCGAGGAAGTTGACAATCCATTCGCTGAAGGTATAGCGTTTTCGTGGAGTGTCATCTTCCTTGATACCGCGCACGCTACCTCCACTGACCCAGTTCCACCAACTTCTGATACGGAGCTTCAATAACGCTGCTGCTACCGGTGCATAGGCTTCTCTATTAGTTTCGCCAGATTGATCGTAATATCGCTTGGCCAGGTGAAAGTCCTGGTCTATGCCGATACCGTTCTCGTGCATCCAGCCCAGGTTCCACATCGCCTGTGCACTCTGCAACGTGTCAGCAGCAGCTTGGTAGCACGCCGCAGCTTTAGTGGGGTCAGAGACAGATCCTTCTGTTCCGAAGCCAAGGAGGTAGTAGTCGCCCATCTTGACGAGTGAGTCAATGTTCTGTTGTCTTGCTGAGCGTGTCCAGTAGATCAAGGCCAAAGTGGCGTCACCCATGAAATCACTTGCTTTACGTTTGAACCAGGGAAAGATTGTGGCAAGTGGTGCGCGAGCAGGAGGTTGATCTAAGATATAAGCAACATTCGCTTGACCTGCTTCATAGCCTTGTTCGGCGGCCATCATGTAGAGAAGAAGAGCGGTACCGTGGTCGCCATCATCGTATGCTTCGTTTGCTTCGTTGAATTTGCTGTGTAGTTCTTCTGCTTTCTCTACAACGATCTTGTAGTAAGCTGCTGCTACACCGCAGTTCCGTTCGCGTCCAGCACCAAGATTGCTCATCTCAGCAAGGTAGTAATAAGCTTCGGAGTTCTGGTTGCGTGCTGCAAGCTCAAAGTATTTGGTCGCTGTAGCCAAATCTCCTTGGTCCATAAGAAGAGCTCCTAATCGCGTTTGAGCCGGCGCCCAGTCTTGATCCGCTGCTGCACCAAAATATTCCGATGCCTTCAGCACATCTTTGGGCACGCCCAGTGCTTGAAGGTACATCAACCCCATCGAGTACTGACAAAGCGGATCGCCATTTTCGATTCCTCGCTTGAACCATATACGAGCCTTAATGAAGTCCTGTTTCATGCCTTCGCCACGCAAAAACATGCGACCAAGATATCCAGCAGCTTTCGAGGCCAGCTTATCGGTACCAGGCTCGGTATCTTGCTTGATCTTGCCGTCTTTCGTCCAATATCGCCTGGCGACATCGTAGAAATACTCTTTCGCCATTCTGAAATCCTGCTTCAGTGCTCGAGATCCATCATAGTGTATTCTTCCAAGACCGAATGTTGCGCTCAACTGGCCTTTTCGTGACATCAAATCTAGGTATTCAAGGACGTCGTCGAACTGTGCATTGTTCTCGGCATTTGTTCCTCCTGGCTTCGCATTCATACCAGTACTACTCGCACTTGCTCCTTCGCCATAGACGCCGCCATCCTCATCGGCCAGTCGGTAGGCACGCTTCTTTGGTCGACGTCCTCCAGGTGGTCCAGATTTTATGAACGCCATCGACCTATCCGCAACCTTTTTGTAGTAGTGCACCGCTTTTTCACAGTCCTTTGGTGTGGAAACACCTGCATGATGTCGAAAGGCAGCGGTCATCTGAGACCGAATGTCGTCGCCTTCTGCAGCGACTGTGTGGTACAGAAGTGCTCTTGCTTGATCCTTCTTGACTGCGCCGCCAATACCAGTGGCGTACATAAACCCAAGCATGCTTTGTGCGGTACTGTTTCCATCGATCGACGCCAGCTCGCTATACAGCTCAAAGGCTTTGTTGAAGTTGCGCGGCCATTGATAGGTTCCATAGAAGTTGACATTTGCAAGCGTGTATAGCGCATCACTGTTGCCCTGACCAGCAGACTCTTCAAGCAGCTCAACGGCTGTTACAAGGGACTCGCTGAGCTTTCGTGGTTTATTCGAGGTAGTGCCATCGCTGTTTGGCGTGTTCATAAATAAAAAGGTAAATATCTGGCGAGCATAGTAAACAGTGGTTGCGAGAAGACCCGTAGGTTTGGTGAATCGAGATGATGAGCGTGAAGTCGGTTTTAGTGTCCGTAGAATAGTGTCGGCTTTGCTGAAGGTGAGGGCTCCAGGTAGTGGCTGTGGATTATTATAATCTTCTTGTGTTGTCGATTGCTCAGACTCATATCGAATATAGGGGACCTGCTCGGTTGCTCCATAGTTGATCTGCTCTTGTGCTAGTACAACCTGTGTAAGGAGAGAAATCAATGCTACAAGGCGTATCAGTATGTCGCTTGAATACATTTGTGATACATCTGCTCACAAAACAGGAAGACCAGCAGCCAGGGCCGCAACCGGGAACGTGTCATAACTCGTTAGTGGTACATAGGAAGGCCATACAAGTCTGAAATGTGCAGTGCAATTGCGCACAATCAGCTCAGATGACAATAAGACGATGATGCTCATCTCAAACGTGGCCGAAACAAGATGCCCGTTTTGCATGTGGGATGCACCGGCTGAATGGATAAATAGGGAATCCCACTCCCTTATCTACGACCTCTCTCGTTCCGCGACCTCTCTCGTTCCGACGACGACGACATGGCAGAACAAGCATCGTTGGCTGCAGCGCCAGCAGCTACATCCACACCGACCACCAAGCGCGCTACACAAGCTTGCGACGCGTGCAAGCTTCGCAAGGTACGATGTCAGAACGATGGCGTTCGAGATCGGCCTTGCAAACAATGCGCGCATCTCAACCTCAAATGTCATTACAATGCGCAAAAGCAGAGCAGGAAGCCGCTTCAAAGAGGACGTGTGATTGCGTTATGCCGAGAGAAAGACAGTCTAGATACAGCGATTGCAATTGCAGCACCACCGATCGCACAAATGACGCTGGATGCCGCACCATCATCTGCGCTCACAGACTACTCGCCTCTGCAACAGCTTGATCCTGATGAGTTCACCCCAGAATTCTTCCTCGAGCTTATCCCTTATTTTATGGAGTCTTCCTACCCATTCCATCCGATCCTGGACGAAGTTGACATCCGCTATTCAATCGCGAATATGCATGCGTCACGTGAGCACTATGCATTTATCCATGCATGGGCGGGCATGACATTGCACATCAAGACACAAGCGCATACAGCAGACGACTTCTATAAGCTCTACAGTCGAGCTATCGACAATCGTTGCGCTAATATCCATGACATGAGCGAGATCTCTATCCGCCGTATTATGACCTCAATGTGGATTCACAACTGCTTAAACTTGGCCAAAAAGGCTGACTTGGAGAATTATTATCTACGAGATGCAGTGTTCATGATACAGACTTTACGCATCGATGAGCCAGACATGCTTGCGAGGCGACCAGTATCTGAACGAGCTGCACTCCAGCGGCTTTATTGGGAGCTTTTCATTCATGAGAGATTCTTCTGTTTCAACTTTGGTGAATACCACAATCCAATTTTGCCAGCGTTGAGCAGGCTGCCCGTCGATGACCCAACAGTGGCTTCGGGTGTTCAAGCAGGTTTCAATCAGATCATCACACTCTTCTCACTGATTGACGACGTCTTTCTGAGCAACTGGCATGCCGTACGGAAAGGTACTGAGTCAAGCGATCTGACGAGTGCCTGGGTAGAGCAGATGAATAAGGCACTTGATGACGAGCTCTACGATGAAGCAAGCGTCGACCTAGGCATACTCAGTAGCATGCAGCATGCAGATCTCGTCGTTACCCGTCAATGGCTACGCACTATAGTTTGGCAAATGGCGATGTCCCGATATCTCCTTAGTAGTACGCCGAATAAGGAGTGCATGTCGCTTCTTTTTCCTGTCAAGCTCGTTCAGCAACTTCGAGGAGCTATGGCAGGTATCACTGGAGCACATCTTCGCATTCATGGTCGAGGTATCTGCATAAAGTTATTCGAGGTCACAGACACCATTGCAAATGTTGTTCTTCACGTTCCTGCAACCAGTACAGAAGACGAGGCAATACGTGTAGACCATTTTCTGTTCTTGTATCGTTTCGTAATAACAATGGAGAAGCTGGACCACGAACTCAAGGTTGTCCTGCAAGATAAGATGGACAAGATACAAGAGATGTTTCCTTCTATTCAGGGTGCCGAGCATTTGTTGGAGGCCGCCAAGATGAATTCACATTGATGACCAAGGCTAGCATCTACCGGACACGCAAGCAGGGTCAAAGGGAGTAGGTGGTTTAGCCATGGCGTGTACAATTAAGGGTAAGCATCAAATCAGGTAGGATGTTGGTATGGAATGGTCGGTTTCAGGATGGGGGTATCCTAGTGGATCGGTATATGGACGACAGGTGTAACCCGGCATCAATGGCATGCCACTTTGTATTCTGTCGCAACATACACAGAGGAACAATCTTTGAAGCCTCTCAACATCACACGAATATATGGCATATAGTTTTAGAGATGTGATGATTGCACGGGTCTAGGTCCATACATGTAGTGGTGCCGTGCTCCGCCTTCACCCCCGCATCTTCTCCATTTTACCGCGCACCTTTGTACTCGTGTACTTGGTTGTTACGTACTGTTCTACGTCGCTCTCGCCCTGCTGTCCGCCAGTCATGTGGCCGAAGGACATGTCGCAAGGTATCTTTCAGCTCGAGCGCTGGATGTTTCGACAATCATTTCAAGAAAGCTTCGAACCTACATAGGTTGACTACAACATTCACGTATTCAACCTTATGCGCCTATTGCTGAAAGTCAGTCCTGCAGGGCGCCGGTGACGTGTAAGAGATGCCTCGAAACAGTGACGACAACGAGTATCTCGACTTCGACACAATACACCACAGTCTACCGACTTCTTCAGCGGCAGCGCCTTGGGAGGCCCTGCACTTTGATACCCAACCATTCCACATTACTGGTCAAGATGGGACGATACCACATCCCAGCGAGTCTCTAAACTTCTCAACTGTTCATGATTCGCTGACAGTGGGAAGAGGAGCACCATTTGGCTTTCCTCGAGAAAGAGAGAAAGAGCTATCATGGACATTCAAGGATATCCTAGCACAAGGACCTGATGAATCTCGTCGTTCATCAGTTGCGTTCTCGCCTACATCTCCAAAGACTACAACGTCAAAGTTCGGTTCTGCGAAACATCTGGAATGGGCAAGGCGTATATCTGGTGCCAGTAGCTCGAAGAGCAATGCACAAGTACCGGAAGATGACAAGAGCATGAAAAGCCATTCTCAAACTCGATTGGGACGTGTTCACTCGATCAATAATGCATTTTCCCGTCTACATAACCTACCGCACGTTGATTTTGCGCAATCAAAATCCGCGACCCATAGTGAGCACTCGATGACTCTGCGCCAAGGGCTTCGCAGCCACCCGAAGGCTATGCTATGGTCTCTCATGCTCAGTTGTACCCTGATCATGGAAGGATTCGATTTGTCCTTGATCAATGGATTCTACGCCTTTCCCCCATTCCGTAAGAAGTACGGGCACCTTCAACCTAATGGTAATATTCAACATCAGCGATTACTTTGCCAGTTCTAATGACTACTGTTTCCAGGTACTCACGAGATATCCACTTCTTGGCAACAATCATTGATCAATGGAGCTGTAGTCGGTGAGATTTTAGGACTAGTGATTAATGGATTTATGACGGAGCGCATCGGGTAACTCTATCAGATTCTCAATACGAAATATTATTCGACTAATTTGCTGTTCTCTAGTTACAAACGGTGTCTTATCTACGCGTTGCTTCTGCTTTGTGGAGGCATCTTCCTTGCGTTCTTCTCGATACATATTTGGATGTTAATGGCCTCCGAGATTATTTGTGGACTTTCCTGGGGCGTATTCCAGACATTATCGACTACCTATGCAGCGGAAGTGATGCCTATGGCTCTACGCGCCTATCTTACTGCCAACGTCAATCTGTGCTGGTTGATAGGACAAGTCATTGGCTTGAGTGTCCTGCGTGGGACACTTCATTGGAACAACTCATGGTCATACCGTTTGCCTTTTGGACTTCAATGGATGTGGGGTGTGCCTATCCTTATAGGCACGTTATTCGCACCCGAATCTCCATGGTGGCTCGTACGAAGAGAACGTGTCGACGACGCAAAGCACTCCCTTGGACGACTCTTGACCAAGGGTGGTACCTCGGGCCAGAAAGACGAAATAATAGCACTAATGCAACATACTGACGCTCTGGAGAAGGAGCTTTCAGTAGGCACTACATGGTGGGATCTCGTTAAGTTGCCGGCAGACAGATACCGAACAGAAATCGTGGTGGGAGTATGACAACGTCTCGTCTATTAGGCATGTTCCCAACTGACCTTGACTTAGGTGTGGATCATTCAGGTTACTTGTGGTGGTCCAATGTCAGGGTACTCTGCGTACTTCTTCCTTCAGGCCGGGCTGTCTCCATCTCTATCCTATGATCTTTCCGCAGCAATGTACGGTCTTGCCATTTTTGCGCATCTACTTGCGCTTTTCCTGATGCGCTACGTTGGACGCCGGAAGCTTTATATGTTTGGTCTACTTTCTATGTCACTTACGTTGTTCATCATGGGCGCTGTGGCGTGTTCGGCAAGCGCCGACACCCAGACTGGAGCTTGGACGATTGGTGTATTGAACGTGCTTACGACATTCTGGTATGATCTCACCATAGGTCCTGTATGCTACACTCTGGTGTCTGAGATTCCGAGCACACGATTGCGAGTAAAGACAGTTGCTGTTGGCCGAATCGCCTATAATGTTGTCGGCATCATAAGCAATCTCATCATGCCGCAGATGCTCAACCCGACTGCGTGGAACTTGAAGGGCAAGACGTCTTTTCTGTGGGCAGTCACAGCTGCTCTGAGCCTGGTGTGGTGTTATTGGAGACTACCTGAACCAAAAGGCTTAACATACATGGAACTGGATATCCTGTTTCAGAAGCGAGCGAGTGCCAGGAAGTTCAGAGAAGTTCGTGTATGTCTGGAAGAGAATGGCTATTTCGAATTGGTGGATGAGAAGAATAAAACACAACATTTGCACTGGGAAGGCGCTGGAAGATGAGACGAGGCTGATGCTCTGTTCTGATCGTAAGCACTATACGTTGCTGGTTGAAAGTCTAATCAGCGCATGGCTGATATCACCTTATCGAGCTAGTCACATCAGCGATGGCTGCTCTCGAACTTGATGTTGCACAGCTGCCTGTCGACTACTTTACCCAACTTTGAACGCTCCCTTTGCCGACATGCTATGGAGACGTGCCTGCGCCAATGGCGCACGAAATGATCGGAAACTAGTCTCTGTACGCTCTCAGCTTACTGGTTGTGTTATTCGAGTGGCATCTAGAGTAAGTCGGTGATTTTAGCAAAGGCTGTCTGGATTCACCCACATCACCTCAAGCTTTCGTCTGAACCAGTGCTGGAGCCTCGTGTGCTTGCTTATTCCTGCACGGATGTTGAGCTGACAGAGACGCACCCTTGGCCTGCTTTCGGAGAGCTCTGCCAAGTGACCGATTCTGTTGGGATCGGTGTCGTGCGATGGTGTGATGCAACAGCGGGACAATACCAATGACGTGGTTATCGGTTCGCCGTCCATGCAGTCGGTCACCTGCCCAGAAAGCTGGAGCTACAGAGACCCTCAACACTTGATCTCATGGCCCGGGGTCTTCCTCCGCTTCTACAACATGTTAGGACCTTGAGCACATCTACGATATTTCCAGCGACAATGTTTTTTGGCTCAATCCTGTGGATTCGTCTCGGCCCTTGGCACAACCTGTACTTCTCAATGTGCCTTCGATTGGCCAGGACTCAAAGCATCTCTGCCTTTCTCCGGTTTGGACTAGGATGACCAAGCCAGTCGGCACGAATGACGAGAAAACGTGATGGCATGGCTCCCGAGTTCAAGTCGCACATCGCAATGCTCGCTTGAGGCCCTCGAAATACACTGAGCGGCTTCAGCTGATCTGCCTTTCAAAAGCGGTTGTAACCCTGTACCTGGCGCTATAACTTCAGTCTTGCCCGATGTGGTCATAAGCGATCATTGTGGCTTAAAAAAGATTCTCCGCCGAGAACGCTACCCCGCACGAGGCCAAACAATTCGACCTCGATTCCCATCTTCTCAAGATCTCCGGCATCACCTTCCTCTTTGCGCTTAGCAATCCATCTGCTTACAGCTGTAAACTTGCACTATGCAACATGCCGTCCCTCCTGCCAACCAGAAATAGGACCGCCTACTTGGAGCGCTGGCTTTCGCCGATCGTGTCCATACCCTCGAGGTACGGGTAAAGGGTACCTGCCTATCCTCCGCGACCGCTGCAACTAACCTTAAGTTTTGTTAGCTCGTGCTGACGAGCACGTTGTCTTCCCCCACCACCTCTCGACGTCTACTATTTCGCTCCGTCTTTTTCATCTCCGATGGTCTCCTCAAGACTTCAAGGCTGCCATTTATCGATGATCGGTCGTCGGCATAGACAAACATCCTTGTATCTATACTTGCTGATGTCAAATTTCTGCTTCGCTTATTCTGAAGCCTCGTGTGTCACAATCATGTTTGTCTGAACACGATGTGGCAGTCCGAGCCTGGCACAACACACGTGTTGTGCCTGTGCCGCCACTTTGCAGCCATCTCCGGAGCAGGCGTCGTCGTGCTGCATTTGTCCTATGTATGATTATGTGCTCCTACTAGCGTTCAGGAGCAGAATTATTCGGACGTGGACCCATAAGATTCCCTATCGTCAAACAGGGCAATCAAAACAACATTGACAAAGTTCAGCCTTGTCTACTGTTGCAAACGGAGATCAACTCGTTCGTGCTGATTCCGCTTAACACGAATCATTAGTTTCAATTGATACTCTGGTTAGAGGTTGCCCTTGTAGTCCCGTCCTCTTGGGTACCTATGTATCAGCACACTGCATACAACTCGAACTAAAAACTATTTTTGCATATTCAGAGTCAGATTGAGCATCTGACCCGCTTTACGAAGACATCATAATGTGATATTATGCATGGTGACCGCATGCCCCTCAATATCTGATTATCCAAGCAAGAAGCACCACTACCAAGAACGTTCGTAAGCGTTGCAAAAGCTCGCCAATGTCTCCACTTTGTGCATGGGAGTGCCTGACTTACCAACCATCTCCGCACACCTCCACTGTGGGTACCTACATTGTGCAATCAGGTACCCCAAGGTGAAATGCTATCTTTGGAACGATCAGCCAAAAGATGCCCCGCACATTGCTTTTCACCTTTCGTCCCTCACTCTGGTGTGATAGAATATTGACCTGGTGGGAAGATGGCTGTCAGCCATTTCCGCGCGATAGCCCTACCTCTGAGCATGCCACTTCGAGCAACATAAATACCATGCCCTTCGTCCCCTCTGTGTCTACTTTTTCTTGCTCTCCTCAAAACAAAAGGCTCACTCGCTAGTAGCCAATATATCTTCATTCGCTCCTATAGACCCTCGCTCTTCTCTACTTTAATACCTCTAATATTAATCCACTCTATCATCTTCTCCTCGCTCAATCTATCAATACACCTCCGTCATCATGGTCGGTGCTAAGCTTCTTTCCCTCTCGTGGGTATTGGCCTCGGCCTTTGCTGCTCCTTCTATCGAGAAGCGTGGTGGTGAGGGTGGTCAAGGCTCAGCCTGGGGTGGTCAAGCCCCTCCTAAGCCTTTGAGCGGCACGTCCGTGAGTGTTCCGAACTAGTCTTCCTCGTTTGCGGGATAGAGCTAACATCAAGCGCAGTGGGGTGTTGCTCAAGGATGGAGCGGTGGCGACAAGGGCGCCGGCAATGGCGGCCAGGAGGGCGGCTGGGGCGGACAAGGTGGTAATGGGGGATGGGGCAATGGAGGAGGGGGTAATGGTGGTGGTTGGGGAGGATTATCCTCTTCTTCTGCTTCTTCCTCCTCCTCCTCAACGTGCCCTGCCTCCACCATCACGGTCACCAAGAGCGTTGGCACCGCTACCGTAATTTGCGGATACACATATCCTGCTCACTTCGTCGCTAATGCTGCTTAACAGGTCACTTCTGTTTCGACCTCGGTTTCAGTATCGACTATTGCCTCGTCCACTGTACGTTGCTCACTCATTCAGTCAATCTGTGTCCATTCGCTGATCGTAATAGATTACTCGCACATCTACCGTAGCTGGTAGCACATCTGTAGTGACATTGGTCTCGACTGTTCCTGCTTCGACTGTACGTTCTACAAAGCGCGACATGTAAAAGAAGTAAGAAGACTAATGGGACTAGGTCACACGCACTTCCACCGCCGCTGGAAGCACCATCGTCTCTGTCTCAACTGCAGCTGGATCTACCGTAAGCAGACCCGTTCCTGCAGCTCTCCTTAGACTTCCCTTGCTTACAAATCAATAGGTTACTCAGACATCCGTCTCTACTGCTGCCGCAAGCACCATCGTTTCCGTTTCCACTGCAGCCGGCTCTACCAAAACTGTTGTCTCTGGCACATCGACACTGACCCTAAGCGGCTCCGTTTCTACGCTGACGGTCCCGACTACTGTCACCACCAGTCCGTCCATGAAGACCTGCACAGCTTCAACCACCACATCAGTCAGCACCCTCACTGTTTGCGGCACACAAGTTGGAGGCGGTTGGGGCGGCTGGGGATATGGATCATCATCTACTGGCGCGACTTGTTCCTTGATCTCGACTACCGTGACAGGGGCTTGCACATCTGTAAGTACTGTAACTTTGCCAGGTGCCACGACGACTATTCCTGGTACAGGCGTTAGCACTGTTATATCTACAAGGACTGTGTCGGGTACTTCGTCTTGCCCAACTGGTCTCGTCTCTACCTTCACAGTCCCTACTACAGTGACAGGGTCTTGCACATCTGTAAGCACCGTGACTTTGCCAGGCGCTACGACGACTATCCCTGGTACTGGGGTCAGCACTGTTGTTTCCACAAGGACTATCTCTGGTAGTTCCTCCTGCCCAACTGGCCTCATCTCGACTGTAACTTTGCCAGGTGCTACGACGACTATAACTGGTACTGGCGTTAGCACTATAACATCAACAAGGACTGTCTCGGGTTCTTCTTCCTGCCCTACTGGCTTGGTGTCCACGATCACAGTGCCTACTACAGTAATTTCCACCGTCAGTGGCACTACATGCCCACCTACCACAATTCCAGCGCCGGTTCAAACCATCACATCCATTGTAACGCTTCCTGCGTCTACGATAGTTTCAACTGTAAGTGATTCGTGTATGCTTACCACAAAACATGACTAATCATCTTGTATAAAAGGTCACATCAACGATTGCACACAACACCACGGTCATCAGTACCCAGACGAGCACTCAGCTGTCCACGGTGACTATCGTTCACAACAGCACCGTTATATCTACCATGCCCACCACTGTGGTTTCGACAGTGGTATCGACAGTCTCAGCTACCACCACGGCGTCATTCACAACAACAAAGAACTTCACTTCGCCCGCTTCCACATCGACAGTCTTCACAACCGCAATCACTACATTCACACAGCCTGCCTCAACCATTACGACAACCGCAACCCATAACTTCACTTCGCCCGCTTCCACATCCACAGTCTTCACAACGGCAATCACTACATTCACCCAACCCGCCTCTACAATCACTACAACCGCAATCCACAACGCTACGATCACTACGGTCTCAACCACGATCAGCACCACGACCGCCTCTGCCTCCACCAGCACCGTGTACTCTACCTTGCCAGCAACCACCATCACTGCTCGCACGACTACGACCGCTCCCGGCACGACCGTCATCACTACAGCTCCACCATCCACGATCACACAGACCACAACAGCGCCTTGTACTACTTCCAGTGGCACATGGGGCTGGACTACGACGGCTTGGTCTACTTCTACTTGCACAGAAACTCAATGGAACACTCAGTGGAATACCCAGTGGAACACCCAATGGAACACCATGTGGAGTACTAGCACCACTACAGTTTGGGCTCCCTCGTCTACCTGGGCAGCGTAGATGATGTCATGATGTTGGGTTGATAGGAGTGGTGTTGCGACGTCGTTTCTTCATCCTAATTGTTTCTGTATTACGATTCGATTGGATTCTATTCTCTGGCTTTCTTAATTCGCTAGTGAGTCGTTTAAAAGAGTGGAGTGGGTTGTAGTGCTTGTTGTGCTTGGCTGGAGGTATTTCGCAGTTTAATGAATATAATGGTTTTATTGTTTTCATGTTTTCTTTCATACAAAATATCACAAACAAATTTCTCGTTTCTCAATGGGATATATTTTCAGATGTTTCAAATCTCATACAGCCTAGACGGCTTTTAATTGGCTATGAGAAGTGCCACTAGTATGATGGATAATAACTTTACCCAAATCCTCTCTTATTCTTGGAGCTACTCCTACTAAAATATAATATCACTCCTTCTCGATTTAACTATGAAAAAATCGGAATTTCGGGATGGAGGAAGATGGTATGAGGAAGATGGTATGAAGAAGATTGGACGAAGAAGATAGTTGAAGACGACTCTATGAACATCAATCATCAAAGCTTGATAGCTCGAGACCCCTTAACTGCTGATCAGTCCAAGGATCAATTTTACTTTGTGACCAGTTCGTGGAAGCCTTACTCCAATCCCTAAAGCCACAGCACTTCCGACAGAATACGCCACCAGAATGACCACAATTAAAATGAAAACACCACCTGTGACGAGTAGGCAAGTAAACCAGCTCAGTGATAATCATGGGGTTGACTTACTCATCTTTGCGGCAGGAAGTATTGCTAAATTGCAAACACCACTTCTGTGGATCAAGAGGACGACCCTCCTCCACCACATGTTGTGCGATTCTTTGATGGACACCTGCACGCCAACAGTCTACTTCATTGTGGTTGCGGGCATTGTGCAATCGATGATATGGATGTATACCAGCAAGAGGATCTCTGTTGGTGTTCGATGGTCCAGCAACAGCATTAGGGGGTGCACCTTCGTGAACGGGTTTTGAGAAGCCTACACCTACTGTGAAGTGTTCCTATATGTTTCTGTTCGTCGTTCGTGATCCTCAGTCTTCTGCATCTCAATGAAAGCTAGTATCCGCAGAGATGATCTCCCATCCCAATTTCAGCGGCACCACAACAGGTACAGAGGTAGCCAGCGCCTTCGCCGACCAGATACGCGGCAAGACTGTCATCATCACTGGCTGTAGTCCAAACAACATCGGCAAAGCACTGCTCAAGCCGTCGCCGGAGCCCATGTGGGCACTCTCGTCATCAGTGGTCGATCAGCTTCGAAGCTGGATACTGTAGCCGATGTGTTACTAGCTGAGCATCCGCAGCTGAATGTCCGCAAGCTCATGATGGACTTGAGTTCGCAGGAAAGTGTGAGACTTGCCGCGAAAGAGGTCAATGAGTATGAAGAAAATGGGGATATATTAATCAACTGTGCTGCGGTTCTTGCACATCCAAGGTAAGTAAGGTCGACGTAGATGTCTTGTACTGTATTTGAACTCGAAGACCGATGCACAGCTCAGACGCGAGATCACCAACGATGGTATCGAATTGAGTCTCGGTGCGAACCATATTGGGCACTGGCTTGTACGTAGTGGCCTGTCCTAAGATTCGAGCAGGAAGCTGACACTTACCCTAGTTTACGAACCTCATCATGAATAAGCTCAAGGCAGCTGCAGCTGCATCAAATCACGTCGGCAGTACTCGCATCATCAATGTCACCTCTATAGGTCACATGTACAGCCCGTTTCGCTTCTCAGTTCACAACTTCGCCACCAGCGAGGAAGTACCCCCCGAGGAGACACCGAATTGGGAGGCTCTCATCTGGCGTGGCCAGACGAAGAAACTAGGCTACGAGCCAATGGTAGCATATAGACAATCAAAGACAGGCCGTAAGAGTACTACCCGTAATCAATAGCGCGACAGAAATTTGACAAACACCACACAGAACATACTTTTCTCCGTCTATCTCAACCAGCAGCTCTCACAACACGGCATCTACAGCTTCGCCCCACATCCCGACGCTGTGTTGTCGGATGGTGCGAAGCCAATGCTCGACTCTATGCCCCAGCGCGTGTAGGATAAGTTTAAACAGGGCTGGAAGTCGATCGATCAAGGCGCAAGCACGCAGATGGTGACTGCTTTTGACCCAAAGCTCACACCAGACGATGGCGTGTTTCTGTCAGATTGCCAGGTCACTGCACCCACGCCATGGGCAGTCGATCCGGTTTCTGCGAAGAAGTTGTGGGAGCTTAGTCAGAAGTTGACTGGGGAGGAGTTTAGTTTCTGAAGTCATTAAGAAAGGTATAGACAATGTAGCAATCACAGATTCTTTATCCTGTATCTTGTGAACCCCGATTCATCATTATTCATGTGTATGGGCCATTGCGCATGGTACATTAGCATTATTTCTTCATATCATCAGGATCATCTCCAGCATCGAGCTCGTCTCTCATGAAGCTTTCACCTTACTAGCACCACCATCAACATAAATCTCCTGCGCATTAACAAATCCAGCTCCTTGTAGCCACATAACTGCATCAGCAATATCCTCAGGCCTACCAGCTCGGTTCGACGGATGATCCTCAATATCTTTATCCTCGTGCGCATCCTGCCAGTGCGTTCCTTTCTCATCTGCTTCCTTGTTCTCATGGGCTACTTTGATTCTTCCTGGAGCGACCACATTGACTCTGATACCCCAACGTGATGCAGAGATGGCCATCGAATGCATGAGACCGTTTGTGCCTGCTTTCGTGCTTGCATAGCCTTCTTGATCTGGATCTGACTGGATAGAGCGAAAGGAGCCGATGTGAATGACTGCGAAATCATGATCAGTTCATGCACCAATAACCAGGACGCTCAAACTCACTGCATGGTCCAGCACCGCCAGTCTCCTGCACATGCGGCTGCTTCTCTACGGACTTGATCATATACGGCACGCAAGCCTGGCTGACCACAAAGGGAGCAGTCAGGTTCGTCTCGATATAAGCCTGCCATTCATCCAAGGTATCTTCATCTTTGAACGACTTTCCATCTTTCCACTTTGGCGACGCAATCGACGCGTTATTGACAAGAACATCAATGGTGCCGCCAAAGAAGTCAGCTGCAGATTTGATGGTCGAGCGGATTGCGGCAGGGTCGCGGAGGTTGCAGACGGCGTAGGAAACCTGTTTCTTTTCGTAGTAGGCTTTGAGGTGGGTTTCGGCTGCGTGTTTGAGTTCGTCCTGAAGAATGATGATGGTTAGCTCAAAGAGGTTCTTTTGGAGGGGTGGACATGTTCACGAACTTCTTGAACGTCGATGAGAAAGACCTTCCATCCTTTCTCGGCGAAGGTGCGGGCGACGCATCGGCCTATGCCTTGCGCCGAGCCAGTGACGACGGCATTCTTTTGTGTATCAGACATTGCTGTGATATAGTTGAAGGTGGTTGATGGTTGATGTAAAAGCACGAGACCTGAGGACTATGAGGGGTGCCAATGACGTCTTACCGGATTCAGCTCCGGCGGCACAAACCGGAAAGTTGGAGTGACATGGAGATGTTACAAATTGCATGGCAATCGAAGGGACTACGAAGAATCAATCCCATCCTGTTCCACCTCAATCAGAACTATTCCAATCAACCTCCCATTCTAACCCCAGCAACAGTCTCAGTACCAATTCCGTCTGTGCATTCTCGACGTCTTGCTCTCTGCTTCACACTTCCATGTCATCGAGAACAATAGTTACCATCAACGATCCAATGGCACTTTCCCTTGAGCTTCTTCACAGCTCTGTACTTCTTCCCTGTGTGCTTTTTGACAGTCAGGAAGGAGAAAGCAAATGAGAGCAGGAGATAGAGTGAATGATCAGATTACATATAGGACGCGCTCTCATTGAAGAGCTGGTCTGTGCGTAAGATGTGTTTGCTGCTGTTTCAGCTCTTCTGACCAGGATTCTGACGCGCTCTGCGAATGCTGCAAAAGCCAGAATTGCACCGATTATCTTATTCATCGCTAACAGACAGCAAGTGTTGGCTTCTGCATGTCGCCAGGCTAACACTATGTCAAACCCTTTTGGAGGATCTCTTACTAAGGGCGGGCCCCTTCAAGTCCCAGATGAAAAACAAAATCGAGAAACAGCAAACACGCTACAAGCAGTGATTTCGTTGTCAAAAGCGTGATTCTTCGATTAGAAAGACTGCTCTCACAAGAACTCCCGCAAAAGAGTGCAAATTGAAGCTCGATCTCACTTTTCTAATAATTGAAATGCGCTCTGTCGCCTCCTTAAGCAGACACAGAGCGAGACAGGTGGTGCTTCTAGGCTTTAAGGTGAGTTCGATGTCGTAATGTTCCTCGTCAAAAACATGAATACCTGGTATCTAGACAGTTATGACTCTCATTGTCCATCGATTGACGGGAAAGCAGACTGTTTGTATCCTGTTTGTTGATAGCAAAGAGCAATTAGCCGCCGATTGATGATGAAAACCCATAAGAACAATATGAAGACCTTGCAACAGCTTGTAACATTCACCGTCATTGAATTTGTCCAACATCACAATAAAACAATAGTAACGCTTATCCATGATTCATTTTTGGCACATCATCTTTATCTAATACCTCATCTTCCTGCATCAACTTCCGTGCAGAGTCGCACTCTATCCACCGACATACATACATATATATATACACCTCACTCACTCCTCGTCTTCTTTGAAGACGACGCTTCAGTCGGTAGCAGCTCCAAAGTTGCCTTCGATGACAGCTACGGCAACCTTGACAGTGTCGAGGAGAATCGTATCGTGGCCACTGACACGTTCGACGACAAGAAGCTCGAGTTGCAGAGGAAGAAGAGTACAGAGATCAAGAAAATAACCGGGAAAGTACAGGACAGTCTTGAGTATGCAGCCTCCCTTTCCTGACGTCTACTGTCGTATGTGTTGCTGACTTAATGCAGATCGAGTTGGAAGGAACTAATGCATATTATGGACGAGGTCAACGACCTCAACGACGAAATGTATGAGTTACTAGGCCCCGAGCATGGTGGTGATGAGGTGCAGGTAGATATGGATCAAGATGATGATGGCACTGGAGATGGGCAGGCTGAGGATGAAGACGATGAAGAGTCCAATCCTGAAATGCAAGTCAGACCATGCTGCGGATGACTACAAAACAGATCTTCCTCCTCTGCAACTCGAGCAGCTCTTTCAGGAGATTGAAGGTCAACAATTGCCAGAGCTGTCAAGAACGCCGTCGACAATAAGCCTGGTCCAGACCGTCGTATTCACTTGCTTCATCGACCAGACCAAAGTGCTAACGGTTGGATCAAGCACATGGTGTAATCAAGGGTATGGAGTACAATGCGATGCCTCACCAAGTCATCGGAATCGACTTCATGCACAGTAGCGCTACAGAACCAGTAGTTCCTGCTGAAAACCTTGCCCGATGGCATGGGCATGGGTAGTAAAACAACACAATCCTGTCAATCCATGATGAACTTCATCAACATCCACCGTTTCTCTGACGGCAACGACCGACAGCACAACTTCTGAATACTATGGCGCAGGAAATAGAGCTGAAGTGAGGGAACTCAAGATCCATTTGATATGACAAGCTCACCTGCGTATGTCCCAGGGTTATGGCGAGCGCTACATACGTCGTCGGTCGGAGCTTGACTTTTTGACCTTCTCCGAAATTCTGACAAGCAAGAGATTGCTCATTCGACAGCCTATAACACTGCGACGCTGGCTGATTGAGGTCATGCCTTTTCTGCTGACCAAAAGAGCTCTGAAGTCTCCTTTGAAGTTTTCGTGGCGAGCTTGGTTGATTCCAGGTTTCCACAGTGGCATTGCAATATTCAATGGTAGGTGATCGATATGGAGCTGATCGTCTTGAAATGTCAGGGCTCTGGAGCTGAGATGTTTCGAGAACTGCTGCAAGCTCCTCGTGGAGCAGCAATAGAATTTGCTTCAGTTCGCCGGGGTTGGAAGGTGAAGAAAGCTGGTGTAAATAGAAAAGCAAATCTGTGGACATCAACGCCACGGAAACAATAATGAGTAACATAACCTGCGTGTCCACCCTATTTCTTGACCTTGACGAAGTCGGCCTTCTCGACTTCACATGGGTTCCTGGCGTATTGCTTGCGGGCTTTTTTCACGGCAATGAATTAATCCTTACAAACAGCCTGGCACCAAAGCTTGGCATGCATGATCAACAGTTTCAAAGCTCTTTCATCTCTCCGGTACATGACCAAGGCTTCATATACAAACACAAATGAGTTTCAAGCAGATACGGCCATAGACCGTGAAGAACAAGGCATCCTGTTCGCTCTGCCCTTCTTAAGCCACAGACGTAGTATGGTGAGTGACCACCTGCGAATTTCAGTTGCTGTATGTAGCATAATGTTTTGCCATCTTTTCGTCCTTGTTCAAGCTTGTCTTGGCGGGAATAGTAGTGATGACAGATCTGCAACTGTCAGGCGGCTCATTGAGACGTTTAAGGAAATGATACTCTGCGGGCATGGCTTTTGTTTTTCGCTCCGTCATACGCAAGCCATCAAGCCCCGAGAACATGAGCGGAAACTCATCGTGCCTGGGGAAACTAGGGATTGTCGCGAGGGATAAATCGGGGAGAGCGATTACGTGCAGGATAGGAACATCCTGCACTCCCGAGTACAGGCGTGATCGGAAGATGGAAGAGAAGTAACGAGGTGTCTTCGCCGAGCGCCGAGTACGTTTTCAGAAGTGATTGCTAAGCAACGGTTGGGATGCAAATTCCTAAATCCGAACCTCCGCTCCCGAGTTCCACTTATGCGCTAAGCTTTTCGTGTATTTAGATAAGCTTCCTCCCTTCCGCTTATTTTCTCACAAATTCACCCTTTCTCGTGTTTCACATCAGTTTCACACCTTATACCTTTCCTAGTGTTGTTGTGATACCTGTAACGCAATGTCTCATTCCCAAATGTCGCTAGATAGAGAGAAAGAAGATGACATCACTTTGCCACACAACAACGCAGCAAGTGAATCGTCACAACATGATGTTGAGAAAGAAGCAGAAGAAGAAGCGCCACCAAATGCTCAAGCAGCAACCGTACCAAAGCCAGGACCTCCTGGCCCACCTGGTCCCTCTTTCGAAGTGCCAGATGGAGGATTGACAGCGTGGCTACAAGTTCTTGGCGGGTTCATGGTGAGTCTATGGCCTTATCGTCTGAAAGTGCCACAACCTAACTTGCATCCCAACAGCTCTTCTTCAATACTTGGGGCAACCTCAACACCTTCGGTATTTTCCAGACATATTACGAGTCTGGAGCACTCTTCACAGCCACATCGTCCGACATCGCGTGGATAGGTAGTATAGCATCTTTCTGTCTGCTGGCTGTGGGCTGCTTGTCCGGCCCTCTGTATGATCGGGGTTATTTGCGCGCTCTGTTGATTTCAGGCAGTTTCCTGACGGTCTTCGGTTACATGATGACGTCCCTCTGCACCACGCTCTGGCAAGCGATCTTGGCTCAAGGATTTTGCATCGGTATTGGTGGTGGTTTGCTCTTTGTGCCCTCGGTGGCTATCCTACCAACATACTTCAGGAGGAAGATTGGTCTTGCTGTTGGTCTTGCAGCTGCGGGTTCTTCGATGGGCGGTGTCATCTTTCCGATTGTCTTTTTCCGTCTCATTGACCGGGTTGGTATGTCTGCAGATCTGTTATTTTTTGCTTATTCGGAACTGACTTGCTAATTCTAGGATTCGGCTGGACTGTCCGGGTCATCGGGTTCATCGCCCTTGCGACACTCCTCATTCCCATTTTGGTCATGAAACAGAGGTACGGAGGAGTCTTCAAGGAGTCTGACAACGAAACATGCTAATCATAATGCAGAATCAAGCCAGCCGCTGCAAGGGCCATAATTGACGTGACAGCCTTCACAGATATCCCGTATATCATCTTCGTCGTCGGTATGTTCCAACACGATATCTTGCATTCTCGCTACCATTACTGACGTCCTTTCCCATCTGATTAGGCACAACAATTGGTTTCATTGGGCTTTACGTTGTCCTGGTCCGAATTAATCACTCCCAGAGTACATTTTAGTACACTAACATAGTCCCAGTTCTACCTATCATATTTCTCTGCAGCTCGACAAATCACGGACTACTCCCTCTCTTTCTACCTGGTCCCCATCCTCAACGCAGCATCCGTCTTCGGCAGAACAGTACCCAATGCCATCTCAGATAAGACCGGTTCTCTCAACCTGATCGGTCCCGGAGCTCTAGCCTGCAGTATCCTCTGCTTCTGCTTAATCGCCGTCGACAACGTCGCTGGCATTGTCATCATCGCAGTGCTATTTGGTTTCTTCTCAGGAGTTTTCATCGCACTACCACCCGTTATCTTCGCCGTAAGTTTAGGCCTTTCCCCGGATAATCAATCCTCAAGACCTGCTTTGGCTAACAAACGGCGTCCTCTAGGCGTTGACGCAAGACAAATCCAAGATTGGCACGAGAATTGGCATGGGCTTCGGAATCATTGCCATTGCGGTCCTTTTGGGCGGTCCGGGAACTGGTGGGATTATTGGTTCTGACCCGAATAACCTTGACTTCACTGGTGCTTTCATCTATGGTGGCGTTACGCTGGCCGCTGCTGGAATGATCTTTGTGGCGCTGAGGATGTGGAAGGCGGGATGGAAGGTCATTGCTAAAATATAGGCGTGGGGGTGCGGGTGAGATGTTAGACGAGGTGGTTTGGGGAGGAGACGGAGATGTACGCGGTTTTGTGTTCGACTGATTCTGCTCGAGTGAGCGAGGAAGAGTGCTAAATCTCTATGGTGGATCCTGGAGGTATTGGGAAGAACAGGGAGACTAACGACGACAACGACATTGGATTCACTGACAGACTTATTTCACTTCCACTAATTGGCAATGACGCCTCTATTGTAGCATCACCGTTCATATTCAACAATTTATAATTTCAGCATCATTCAAATATCGTAAATTAAACCGGCTCCATCCCGCTCAAGACACACCACGCTCGTCATCATTGCACAAGTAATTCTCCCGCTTGTAGAAAGTAAAGGCCGCCCAACACTCCCCCATCTGACGGTAACATATCTACAAGAGTTGCAGTATTCCCTCTTCTCAAGTGCTCTTGAATGCCTAATCCTTCCTCTCCTTCAGCCCTTTTGCTCCTTATCAATCTCCTCACCGCAAGTGAGTCAATCCAGGCTACCCGACCATCACGACGTCCTGTCTCGAAAAGACTGCAGTAATCTCAGTGGTATTTAGAAATTAATGACGCTATTGGTCCTTTGTCGTGCCCAGCCGAAGATAATCTTTGTAACCGATACCGACGATGATGAGAGGTACAGAGAAGCATTAGGATTCCGAGACTCGGCGCTTTTTGAAGGTGTCTCTGTGATGGTCTTGCCAGGCGTCTTGCGGTTTTCTTGTCTTGTAGTCATTGCCAATTGGTGTTGTGTTTCCTATTATGATTACCAGCTAGCTGTTGTAGAATCCCTTGCCCTCCCATCACTTCCACATCTACAAATCTACTCGTCCCCACAGAAACAGTCGGCCTTTCATGGTCTGTCGGCTCCATCAAATCAAACGACATCCTCTGATGCTCACTCAACTCCGGTAAAAAGGCGCTTCCGACTACATTTGTGATGATCTCAAAAGCTGCCCATACGGAGTCTGCATTGTCTACTTCATTGATAAGTAGAGTTACTCATCCCTTCTTGTTCACATTGTCAAGTCCATAGAGATGACGGTCATCTTGTCGATGCCGTATGGTGTTGACACTTCGACCTTGTTGTCCCACCAGCCACGGACTCTCTATACTTGCACGTCTCTTACTCCTTTGGCCCTCATCCCGTCTGGGTACAAGGCATATATCAATATTAGCGTATCTCACCACGCCCTACGGACATACTAACAATATCAAACAGAGCACTCCTGCCCGTATTCACACCAGCAGACGCCGCTCGTCGAAATTCAATCGGTGATCTTGCACTCTCCGCCAGGTGCGTCAGTGGTGAGTGTGGCGATTGTGCCGTCGCTTGTCTTCTTAGTCGCGGCGAGACATCTTCATACGGCGGTGAAGCTTGTCTCGCCATGCTTGCTGACGCTGTATTCTCATACGGTGGTGAGGCGTGCCTCATCATCCTCGTACTAACGTCTTCGTAAGGCGGTGAAGCATGTCTTCTCGTGCGCGCTGCATCCTCATATGCAGGCGAAGCGTGTCTTCTCGTTCGTGGAAGCGGTTGCGGTACATCTTCGTACTGCGGCGGTAGCTGGTCTGCTCCAGTACCAACACCACTCTGTCCCGCATTGCTAGCCGTCGCTGTGAATGAGGGTGGTGGTGGACCAAACGTCCTCGGCGTGAAGTAATCTCCGATTTCGTCTTCGTTGTCATCCTCGTCCGGCTCAGCATATGCTGGCGTTGTCACCGCTCCCGCGCCTTCTCGAGGCTCACTGAGAATTTGAACGGGAACGCGTAGCGTGCAGGATTGGTTGAGATTGTTGCCTGTTGCTTTGAATTCCTGGGTCAGTTCGAGGCTGTAGATGCGGCTGACAAGACAGGAGTGAAATGTTGGGACGAAGTGTTTTTTTTGTGGGAGTGTGAGTGGGACGAGAAGTTGAGCAAGGTAATATGGTTTGTCTGGTTTTGTGTTGTGTGATGGAGGCGCGGGTATAGGATATACTGGTGGACCAGTGGAGGAATCGTGACGACGCCATTGGACTGAGCCCATGTTGCGGCTGGAAAGGCCGACGGTGTCGATGTTGACCTGACGTCGTGAGTCGTGCATTAATGTCGTGCGTTTTGGCCAGTCTTCCAAAGGGGTGGATTGGTAAAATGTTAGAATCTTCAGTTTACTATTCAGCATTGCGAGCTTTGGTGGGGCGTCGTTGACGTTGTCTGGGTCGAAACGAAGTGTGACAGTGCCGACAGTATGTACAAGCGACTCCATGTTCAGATTGGCACATGATAGTGTTGGGGCAGGTAGTCGTAATGGACTTGGTTGTGTCGACTCCATGATGAAATGACCTGATGATGGTTTGAACATGCCCCTCTTGATTGCTTTTACCCTACGGAGACAGTATTCTTCTTCTTGGCCTTGGATGTTGATGGGTGGTTGCTCGGCCGTTGCTGGAATGACGCGCAGTTTTCTAGTTTCTTCTGCAACGAGTCTAGTACGCGCTCGGCCGTTGTCATCTACGCCATTTGCTTTATGTAGCTTTACACGGATGAAATATGAAATGGTAACCATGTTAGGGCAGTAGTCTTCGAGTTTGGTAATGCCTGTTCCATCCTCCTCTGATGGCACCTCTGATCCAGCTCCCAGGGTGGGCGGGAGTTGGAGGTGGGCTTCCCTCACAGCAGGTGATTCTGTATGATGTCGGCAGATCGTGGGTAGTGCATGACCTGGCACTATAAATGTGAATGGCACCAGTCTGGTGTCGTTAGCTTGGATGTCATTGATCTGCACTAGCGTTGCCGTAGGTATAGGCTGTACAAGCTTCAGAAAGGTGTGTGTTGCTTTGATCGCTTGAGTATATGGTGTAGCGCCCATTCTGTCAGTAAAACCTTGATTTCCCGTTAGTACACAGACACATGGCCGTGTTAGTATGTTTTCCTTAGCTTACATTCAGTCTGTCCGAGTAGAGCCACTTCAATGGAGTCGAATGTTAATGGCGCAGACGGAATAATGCATACTTGACCACCAATTTCGTCGCCAGTCTTCCATGTGTGGTCTGAGTTGTGGGCAGCTGTGAATTCAATCTGGATATCTGGTTTGCCTGGTTGGCTGACCCTACTCAAGAGCTTACCCAGAGAGCTCCTGCGGCGGGTGGCTGGCGGTGGCATTGTGGTTGGTAGTGCGTGGTGAAAGAAATGGTAATAAGGGGTGTATAGCTTCTATAGACGAATCTATATCAAGTATTCTGCGGCAGGTGTTGTTGATATTTCTGCAATTGCCAGTGACGTGCCGATATCGTCAAGCTGTTACACAGGCATAAAACTCACGAAGTGAAGGACGAGCTTTCTTTGATGTGGTTGGTAAGCGGACAGCTTATCTTCTCTGAGCGTAATATAATCTTTGTAACAGATTGCGATAAGCACGTCGTCTTATAAGATAGGAGTCGCAGCTCTTGGGCTAGCTCCTCGAGGACAGCACGACAGTAAATGAGTCAACAACGACGTAGTATGCAGCTTCTTCTTTGAACTTCCCTTTTCTTCCCTTGTATCACCTCCTCACTTTGCCCGCAACCGTTGTAAGTGCCAAGGGATTACTGTTGATCTAGAATCTGGTCAACAAATAGCCAAAGCCTTACGCGCCATGTGTGAGGTTCGGAATAAAACTTAGTACCGTCAGTCGGTATGAGTCATTATTAATTAGAGCAGCAGAGATATGAGGTTGCAACAAGATATCGAAAGCTGTTTCACCGAAGAAATGCGGTCCAAGAACCCGTTCATCGGCGTTCTTTACTCCATACTGCTAGCGTGGGAGGGTTCAGGCGGTCGATCTTGCGGCTCACTTTGACTCACCATAAATTGCTTTGTAAGCGACAGTACCTAGGCATAGACTACAACCACATTCACCACCCTGACAAGGGAAGAGATGTAGCCAAGTTTCTTACTATCAGAAAAAAGTACTTGACTTGCTCAAGCACTTTTGACCAGGATGACCATCGCTTCATCTTTATCATGCATAATAATTTCGGACGTCGTGTGTGGCTCACGTGGGGTCTTTGACATGAAAAATAACAGTTTTGATACTGGTGTGTTTTGCTCTGCGATGCTATACAACCCACTGTGAATATACAGTATACTACTATGTCTCTTTCCAACAAGCACAATAGGCACCATCGTGTGCTTGTTATCAATCCAAACTCTACGGAGTCTATGACAGATTCTCTGGTTGATCTCATTGTATCGAGTTCTAACAAGGTATCTTAAAAACATCGTCTCGACTATGCTATCCATCGTTAAACGCTGCCTCGATTAGTCAACCTTCCGTTACTTCACCAATCCGACATCTCCTCCAAGCATCAATAACGCCGCTGATGGCGAGTTGAGCACACAAAATTGTATACAGGCCCTTTCCGACTCGGATTATCTAGGATATGAAGGATTCCTTGTTGCATGCTACTCCGACCACCCTCTTGTGGCATGGCTGAAATCCCAGCCAGCCATTGAGCAAAAGAAAAAACCAGTCACCGGCATTTTCGAAGCAAGCATCTGGAAAAGCCTGAACGTAATTTCAAAACAAGCGAAATTCGGCATAGTCAGCACAGGCAAAGTATGGGAAGACCTTCTGTCCAAGGCTGTGGTGAAGTATTCAAAGGAGGAGCTTGGGAAAGAATCAGCTTTGAAAGATGTTTTCGCTGGTGTCGAGACAACAGGATTGAATGCTACAGACTTGCATGATGCGCCAGCTGAGGAGGTCAAACAGAAGATGAAGGAGGCGACAAAAAGGTTGGTTCGGAAGGGCGATGTGAGGGCTGTTTGTCTTGGGTGTGCGGGAATGGCAGGTATGGATGTTATGGTGCGAGAAGCACTGATTGAGGAACTTGGTCGGGAAGAAGGCGAAGCTGTGCATATTGTGGATGGAGTCAAGGCTGGAGTTGAGTGGTTGGAGCAGAAGCTGAGCATGTGAGTGTAGGGATTAGAGAATTCTAGTAGTACAGAATATGGGTTCCGTCGATAGTCGTGATTTCCATTAATTTTCTGGTTCATACATGTTTCTTTTCCCTCGTCACGACAATCTCGTCGTCATCGACTAGATGTGTGCACACATTCATCGGTTGGCAAGACCGCCAGAAGCCATCATGGCCTCGTTGTGTTCTTGGAACCTGGTAGCAGTAAAATAATGTCAGATCTTCCGATCTCATTCGAAGACGAATATAAGGTCACGTGATGAAGAACTCACCTTTGCTGAATGCGCTCCTGTCCCTTCATGTTCTTATCCCAGCACCTCATGATGCAGCCCTCCTCTCGCGACGAAATGGACTTGCTTGTGAAGTCATCGACACAGTCGTTGAAGCACTTATCAACCAATTTGCTGTACATCTGCACGCAGTATTAGGCACAAACAGTCCACACTAGCAGTAATCACACAGGCACGGCTACTCCTTCTGTTGGGTACATACCGACATAAAGTCCTTCATCTGTCTCTTCTCCATCCTGGCTTGTAGCTCAGCCTGCTCGGCCTGGTTGAGTCTGAAAAGTGGCAATTTAGCTTGGTGAGAAGATATCAGTTTGCATATTGGGTCACATACGATTCCATTTTTCCGGGTGTGCTAGTTCTATTGGTTACTCGGACGAAGATGATAGGTAGGTCTCTTTCTGGCTGTTGAGAACTCAAACAATCTGCTCTTAAATGCTACGAGTTTGGTTCAAAGCGTGAAGCTTCAATTTCTATGCCAAGACCCAATTACCCTGTCAGACTCAGCCTTACCAAAGCTCACACACGCTCCAAAGTGCGATGCCTCTCCCTGCTATCCTCTAGCTGCATCCGATACAACAGGCGGCTTCAGCAACCTACTTCGCGCTCGAGCAGTTCTTATAGTAGCACACATTACAGGTTTATGCACGATTTATTGCTTTTGCGCACCACATTTCGTCAGCACCAGCACCGTCGACGCGCGTGAGTGACAACTCGCGAAACTGTGTTAATCAACGCGGATCCATCCTCTACCTCAACACCACAACTATCGCTTCGCTTGCTCTAGACATATATCAGCTCTACGGTCCGCGCTTCCACTCGTCACACCGTAGCGATAAGTTAACAGTGCCTATCCACTCACCTTCGTCGCACTCTCGGACAAGCTCAGGAACTGCGCTCGAGTCCTGATTTCAGGCGCTTATGCCGGCCGACTAGGCGCACAGGAACAATCGAGGAACAAGCCAAAAGGGTACGTTTCACAAGATGCCGTCGGCGCTAGGGCCCGGCGACCCACAAGGAGGAGCAGATGCTGGTGCTTCAAAGAAAGGTGATCTAGCATCATGGTGGAGAACGTTCAAGAAAACCACGAAACGAGAAGAAGAGAAAGGTCAGTCACGGAATCAAGGAGGGGATTGTACCATGAGTGCGCACAGCTAAGCAACAAGAACAGAACCTTCACCACCTCCTGGCATATTCGGTGTAGCTCTACAAATCAGCGTCAGATATGCCAATGTCGCAATATCCTTGTTTGATGAGGATGGTAACAGCTTCATCTATGGCT
>Ga0160429_1000253_pt1 | contig 61892 bp, 83 predicted proteins | sample SolpanmetagenomR_FD_108199 | JGI IMG/M metagenome (GOLD analysis project Ga0160429, IMG submission 108199) | Solar panel surface microbial communities from Lawrence Berkeley National Laboratory, California, USA - R | ecosystem: Engineered > Built environment > Solar panel > Unclassified ... | reverse complement strand
AGGAAAGAAGGAAAGAAGGAAAGAAGGAAAGAAGGAAAGAAGGAAAGAAGGAAAGAAGGAAAGAAGGAAAGAAGGAAAGAAGGAAAGAAGGAAAGAAGGAAAGAAGGAAAGAAGGAAAGAAGGGTCAGCATTAGACAAGCTCATGAGCTTTCGTTCACATTAAGGCTAGTCATCCGAACAGCTTCTACTTATTGACGTTGAGACAAGGACCACGGCTCGGTTAAGAGTTGTGGTAACGGGTAAGAAGCTATATCCATACAGATGGACAACCGTTGACAAACAGGATCAAAATCGTTCGTCATGTTACAAATGAATGTGAGCTATCAATGTAGCGTAATGCTCCCAGTGTCCGTCTATATGCAATGATAATGTCGTAGCAATCATGTCCATCCACCACCACGCTATGCAACCTCTTTCGATCCCAAAAGACCAACAGCACCTCTTTCTTTCTACACATTAATTCTCCCTGTGAAGTGGCGTGACAGCTTCCTCAGTATCCGCTTGACTCAACGAAGTGACAGTCGGTTGCAATCCCGTTCCCGCTCCTGCTGCGTTTGTTGTCCCTGCTGCTCTAGCATCAACACCCCTACTCGCCGACCTCGCCGGCACACTCCCATCAACACCTCTACCAGCCGCACTACCGCTCTGTTGCTCCCTTCCTCTGCCTATATGCAGCGGGTCAACTCCTGTACCTGCCGTATCGTTAGTTATTCCTCTATCTCTCCCCTTGGATCTTGCTTCCAAGTCCGCGATAGCTTTCGATCCAGCCAGCACACCCGCCAATGTCTCAACATCAATGCCCATACTCCTCGCCAAATCTTCGTCTGCCACCGGGCTGCCCAGTCGAGTAGCGCGGAACAGAGGACGGCCATCAGGTCCTCGTTCGGCCATGTCAGTCTGCTCGGTCGGGTTCGCGTCGTTCGTATCCATACGCACAGCCGCCGAGCTGACCAGACCGGAGCGGGGATCGAGGTTGGTGTTGGCAGTCGAGGAGACATTGGCGAGCTGGCCGACCCCGTGATCGAGACTGCTAGTGCCGTAGTCCAACCTCCTGTCGTTATCTTCGGGACTGCCGCCGCCTAGATGATAGCCGGGTGTGGCGACTTCTTGGATACCAGCAAGACCGGACTCCATATCTCGAAGTTCGCGGCCGAACTGCAATGACAACCCGTTCCCGGGTCTTTCATTTTCGGCGCTATGACGTGCAGCTCCTGAACCGAGGAAGCGGTTTCGATGGACGCCAACGCCACGAGGTCCATCTGTGCCGACGCGGTTGAGTAAGCCAGGACCAAAGGTGGGAAGAATGCTCTTGCGAAGTGCGTTTCTGTCGGTTGTCCGCGTGGTGGCTACCGAATCGTGACTGGGCCTGCGGTGCGTGCTCATACTGTCACCTCGTGCTCTAGACGTAGAGGGACTCGTGACGTTAACGTTGAGTGGTACACGGGAACTAGGAATGCGTGCACGGGAGCGAGAGTCGCGGTCGCGATCATCGAAGACATCACCGGCATGGTTGCTGGCAGTATGTCCTTCGATACCCAGACTGAAATCCATACGACGGCCGATCTGCGCGATGCTCTCATTTCGGGGCCGTTCGCGACGGAGATGACTCTCAGCACGAGCACGACCAGAAGTGTCGAGGATGGAGGGACCGCGACGGCGAACAGTTGCTGAGGAGGGATGGTGACCCACAGAAGCAGACGTTGTGGCGCCAGAAGGGCTACGAATGCGATCGAGATTACTTTGGTTATCTGCTGCGGCAGAAGGTTGTTGATGTAGAGGGAAAGCAGTCGAGATTGGGAATGGCTGTATCGGGAATGGTTGTTGAGGCGATCTTGGTGATGGCTCGTGCTCTTCATAGATAGTGGCAGGCACATCTGGTTCGTGAGGCATCGCAGAGGTTGGTTCTTGATGTAAGGATGTTTCTTGGTATGATGAAAGAGGACCAAGAGTGCCGTGAGGATTATCAGGGTTACCACCCCTACCTGCTCGCTCCGCTGTATAGGGTAGATGCTGCATGTATACAGGGAACGACTCGCGTTGTCCAGGGAAGCGCATGTTTGGTCCTTCGATACCCATCTCTTGCATAGCAATCATTAGCGCGCAGATGAACTTGTTTCGGCGCTGAAGACGTAGCCCTTCGTTCTGCCAATTGCTTTTGAAGAAGAAGACGATATTCAGAGATATCGAGTGAGCTTCTGTCACATCACGTAGCTCAGTGAGTATGTTTGGTTGATATTCTCTCTTTTCGTTTTTGACAAATTCCAATAGCTTTTGTCTGACGCCGTCAATTTGGTCCAATGTTGTCTGTGAAAACTGTTAGCCACTTTCGCTCATGTATTAATTTGTTGACAGTGTGAACTTGCCCCGAATTTCCAGATTATAGGAACAGCCTCAGCCAATCCACCAGAGCGTCTTTGGTTAAGAATGAAGAGAGTGTTAAGGTAAGAATTTGGTGCCTGCACAACATGCCCTTCCATCTTCTTGAATTCGGTATATAGCAGAGATATCTCTTTGACGAAGTAATCGTCGCCTTTGAGAGTGGAACCAGTATTGCCATAGACTGTGACACGATCTCCGACATCGAAGGGATGCTAGACAGAAAAGTCAATTCTTGAACTCGAATGCACCGGGACCACTACAAAACATACCTTGACAAACACGAAAATCAAGCTTTGCAGGAACTCCTGAGCCGTTGCCTGCAACAGCCAACTCAACGCCAGGACTGTACTTCCAGCACTTGTTAATACGCCGGCAGCACTCGTACTAATCAATGAGATGAAGACAAGCACCGAGATGATCACAACTGCAAAGAGTAAACAATCGTCCAGCTTTCCCACCACACTATCCAAGTCTTTCAAGCTGGCAGTAATGGCTTTTCGCTCACGTCCAATCTCGACGCAGACGGCTTCCAGCTCTTCCATGGAAATGTCGCCGTTCAAGTCCTTATCGAACATGGTAAATGCAGCGTCAGACTCTTCGTCGTTGTCGAACGCGAAGCGCAGGTCTTCTTGATGGACGGTTTCCGTATCTTCACGAGCAAAGGTGCGGTATAAACGGCGTGCTAACGTTTGTGAGCCACTCGTGGAGTTGATCAGTGCCAAAATAACCATGGCTGGGTGGCTGCTCTGCTTCACAGTGCGACCAGCGAAATCACCTGCAATCTTGCCAGCGACGTCACCGAACTTGTTGAAGGCTTTGGTAGTGCCTCGTTGTGCTTGAGCAAGATACTGGCCGGGAGTACGAGCTCCAGAGGCTGGCTCTGTATGAAACTCAAAATCCGAGTCGGCTTGCATGAGCTTCTCTTTTGAGTATGTATACAGCTTGGTAAGACTGCCGATCTGGAACTTATTGATTTCGATCCTGTCGGCATAGGTTCGTTCGTGGAAGCTGATAGCAATGAGTTGTATTATAATCTTCTCGGCAAAGTTGAGTACAGCACAGACGAAAAATGCCACAATAATCTTGTTAAAGGTTGACTCCCAGGACTTGGTGTCTTTGTTGCCACTGACGTGATGATTCTTCATAGTAGGTAAGAATGAAATCTCCACGCCGAGACCCCAGAAGAATAATGTTGCCGAAATCTCGAGCTGTTTCACCATATCTCGCCACTTCTTGCTGTTGTCCGTGAATAGACTTGATATCAAGCCAATCGGCCAGGGGAGCGCTTTGGCGATCAATCTTCCAGCCCAAAGTGTCAACCATACGATTTCCAACCATATACAGAACCATAGCATCTTGACGCCTCCGACATTAAGGCCCTGTGCGGCAGGTAACACAGCTCCAACCAATAGAGGTATCAAGATGATCAGGACGACAGGTGTGATGTAAAAGAAGTACCTAATGAGAACGCTCTTCTTGTGCATGATCTTGAAAAACTTCGCCAAAGCCGTCGTTGGATGGGCTGGCGGTCTGTATGCTTTTGCAGTCTCATGTACAGGATTCGTAGCTTCATCGAACTCGTCAATGTCTCGGTTGTTGGAGCGTTCGCGGTGGAAGGATGCGTGGGTGGTGGTTCGCTCTATAGTGTCGCCATCGCCTTTCAAGTGTTTCTCTTCTTCTGCTGCTGCAATCTCGCTGATCTGTTGCTCGACCTGAAACATACGAAGATCGTCTTCTAGCCTATGCATCTCTTCCCTATTCTGTGACGGGCTCTTCATGCTGTTGACACTACCGGCAAAGGTTCCTTGCATCGAGGTTTGCACTCTTAGTCTTCTGGGATCTTGTGAAGCCTCATGTCCTTGGTTTGCAAATGAAGGATGATGTTGACGTGAATGGGTACTCTTCTCGATTGTGGCAGCGTCGTCGAATGAGGGAAAGGCATTCGAGCCTGTGCCAGAGTCGCCCATGACTGTAGTATCTTCGGACAGATCTTGAAGACGGGGATGGTGTGCTTGCTCCGGAGCGTAGTGCTTCTCGTCATACTGAGACTCTGGGAAGTCTCCTGTTGGAGAGGTCATGGTGGGAGGGCAGTGTGTGGTAAGTTTAGGATTTATTGCTGGCTTGTGCCTTGGACTAGATGTGTGAACATCTGAGGATGGCGGAAAGAATGAGAGAAAAGCGGCGCCGTCAATATGTTATACAGGCTCCAGTGAAGAGTTCGATAAGGTTTGAGGGACTCAATGGAAATGATGTGAGCAGATGAAATGATAATTGCTCGATAACTACAGACTCTTGGTGGATAGTGATTGTCTCGTCTGTTATCAACACTCGGACAAACAATAATAGAAAAAAAACAAGGATGAAAGCTCTTCCCACCGTGTAGAGAAAAGGTTGATGCCAGCACGCGCGAGCCGCCAAGAGCACCAACAGAATTCCGTCACCAAAACGGGCAGGAACGATCGTTATCTTACAAGGCTGAACAAGCCGATTTAACCCCTTGGTCCCTGCATTCAACAGGGCAGTGGCAAACCCCCAAACTCGCGTCGCTGAGCAGATGGGTGAGATGTGCATGAATTGACTCTGTGCCATTATAACGATAGAGCCAGAGGTTGAGTTACCCTTCATTGTTTCAGAGGTTAAACTGACTTCTCCTTCATGTTTGATGTTATGCTTTTTATGCATAAAGATAACGCTGATCTCAATACGACGATCATTCGAGGTGGGAGGGATACTTGAAGGACTATGAACCAAACAACGACAAGAACAATGACAATGAAGAATGCTTGTCAAAAATGATAATTTGTCTATCCAAAACACCTCTTGTGAGATCAAAAGTCTATCTAGTAAATACACTGCATCATTATTAATAATTGTGCCATTTTGAAAACATCCAATCTCATCATCAGTAAGCAATCTTCTCCGACTCACGTAACGATGGTGCAACATTTCCCTTCAGCGATGGTGTACCAGTTCGCTGAAAGTAAGAGCTAACATCATCGCTGAATTCGTCGTCGTCGTAAACATCACCTCCGGCCTTCTCTTCGGCCTTGCGTGCTTGGGCAACTTCCCACTCGCCGCGCATCTCAGCCACCTTCTGATCATAGTCGGCCTGGGGGTCGTAGTGCTTGCCGACTCCACGCATACGCTCCCAAAGCGATAGATGCTGAGGGTGGATAGCAACACCGTGGTAATCTTCTTCACGGCCCTGGCGAATGTAGGCCCATCGGCGCTCTTGCTCTTTCAGGTCGAGACCAGTGGTATCCGGAAGCCAGACAAAGGTGATCAAGGCACCCGCAAGACCGAACCAGGGAACGACGTAGAAGCGCTGCTCGATGGTGATGTAGTTGTACATGACTGCGGCTACTAAAGCACCCAGCTTACCCCAAGCAGCAGAGAAGCCATGAGCTGTCGCTCTGACGGATGTTGGGTATACCTCGGCAGCGACAATGAAACTGACACAGTTGGGGCCGAACTGGTTGAAGAATGAGGAGATGAAGTACATCGCTTGGAATTTGTGGACGCCGACAGTCGAGTAGTAGTGGTAGTTGAAGGCGGGAATGACGAAGCAGAGGAAGTCTCCAAGGAAACCAACAATCATCATCCACTTGCGACCGTAAGCCTTGTTGTCGATGAGGAAAGATGCAAGGTAGTATCCAACGAGCGAAACACCAATGTTGAGCAAGTTCCAGAGCCAACCGGTCATGACTGAGGTGTCATGAGGAGAAATAGCCTTGATGAATTGAGATTGAAATAGCTTGTTTCCTGCGCAAAATTGTCAGCAAAGCAGTTCGATCAAGAGCATCAAATTACTGACCATAGAAGAAAACATCATTGGCAAACCAGGCACCAGCAGTAGCAAACACGCGCCAGCCGAAGTAGGTAAATGTGAGCTTCAAAGACTGCACGTCATAACCAGTGACGTTGGACTTCTTTTTCTGGATAGCGAGCTGCTTGGAGGCAGCCTGCATCTTGTATGTTCTGTAGTATACTAGCCATAGTGTGCCGACAGCAGGGATGGCGAAAGAGACTCGGTATACCCATTGGACAACCTTCTCGTCGTATGGTGGACCACCCTTGCCGGAGTGGAAGATGAGCAGAAGGAGACAGAGGATAACCTGGTTGAAAAACTGGCCCCAACCTTGCATCAAAAAGGCAGATACAACATTGCGACCACGATGCAAGCGATCTTGGCGAGTCGAGACTTTGCCAGCACCAACAGCGTTTTCCATGGCGGCAGTGGCGGTCATGGGGTATTCACCACCAACACCAACAGAGTAGAAGAAGAGTGACCACGCATAACAGATGACCCAGCCGTTTTGTGTGACACCCCAGGCAGCAGTGAGCATAAGAAGACCCACAAACATGATTACAGCGTCCTGAATGAGACCCCATCGACGACCAATGTAGTCACCGATGATACCGACCAAAATCTGGCCAACCTATTTTGGGGTTAGCTCGCGATTCGTATTTTGACTTCCCTTTGTATAGGTACGTACAATAATACCAGCGACCTCGAGATAGGTGAGGGCTTGTGTCCAGGTCTTGTTACAGATTGTGTATTTACCCCAGCAGGCCGGGAAACCGGCAGAGAGCAGAGGACCAAGGTTACCAACAGAGAAGAGAACGTATCTGGTGAGTAGCGATCAGTTTGTTGTCGTGTCAATGGCTTCGAAGCACTCACCCTTCCAAAAGAAGACCAGCGCCAGGAATGACAGCATTCCTAGTATACCAGCCAATAGGAGAGAGGGGATCCTTCTTCATCATTCTACCGATCTGGCTCAACTCTTTACGTGCCTCTGCGCTGTCTACGCTGTTGTTGAAGGCGAGACGCTTGCCGAGAGGCATATCGGCCCAGTATACACCCTCGCTGTTGTAGGAATCGTCTGGGAGGATGAGGTGGTTGAAGATGTCTCTTTCGTTGGGGTCCATAGCAGTGTAGTTCTGTGTCGCAACATGCTCTCCGGTCATGTTTGGACCGTGAGGCAGGCCGAGGCCATAGTCGCGGAGGGAGCTGTTCGAGTGTCCGTCCATATCTGTTGCGGGCTAGAGAACAGCCTTGATCAAAGAGGAAGAAGCGATGTGGAATAAAGACACAGAGGCTGAGGTAAGGCGTGGTGAAACAGGGCAGAGGATGACCTTAAATCCTGAGGCAGCATTCGATAATTCTTAGAGAAGGTTTCTAGCGGTGGGGCGTGCCAACGGTACGAGGTTCGAAGGACGACCCGCGTAAAGTGATTGACCTCTAAGCCATTGTAACGCCGATGAAGCGAGCAGATTGCTGAGGCCTGCACGCTGCCACTAAAACCAGAACGTGCTCTACTGAGCGCGGCTCGAGGATAACAGTCAATGGCGGACTGATGTCAAGCAAAGGTGAGTGCAGCAATTTTTTTGTCAATCATTCACGTCACAGAATGATTTGCCTTGCGGTCCCTGCAGGCACTTTCCGCCCTTTCTAGACCCGCTCAACCCCGACTTGGCTGAACTCCCCCCAGACTTTCTTCCTTCGTTCTTCTCAACCTCACTCCTCTCTCGAAATGTTGCATCCATTCTGCGACAGCCTCGGAAATAAGCGCGATGTCACTTTTTCAGGACGTTTGCAAAGACGCTAAAACATGACGAGCGTGCATGAACGTTGACAACGAAGCCCTTGCCGCATAGCCTGCGCGAAGCTTGAAGTTGAAGAAAAACACAAAGAAAAATAGCAGAGGACGAGTTGAAGACGAGCACTGAAGCACGTTTCGTCGTGGAGCGATGCTATTGGCTGCAAATTGATCCACCTCCAGTCATTGCTTGGCACGGAGCACTACTGCACTGTTCTTCTTCTGAAACGTCTCAGCATGCTTCAGTACCAGGTATTCTATCCAAGAGCGTCGCGGTTGTGCGAGGGCGAGGGCAGCAAGAGCAGCATGTCTTCGCTCGCCTGTCCTCTGTGAATCCTTCTCTTTGTCACTTGCTGCGGCCTTGTTGCTCGACTCAATTCTTAATTGAGACCTCAGCATACTACGAGGCACCATAAGCATGACGGATGATACGATGAGCCCGAGCCTTTCACAATCAGACCATCAATTTAACGCTGGTACGTCGTTTCAACTAGTTGATCTCCTTCTGTGTTGATAATCTCCTTGCGTCACTTCCATCACAGCGTGCTACAAAACCGACCTTCGATAGGCTCGTGCTGTGGTAGCACAAGGAAGACTTGTTATTCCGAATGATGTACGGCTTTCCATGATGGCCAATGTGGATGCCAATCTCACGTTGCAATTACAAGCTGCTGCCTAACATGTAACGCCGAAATCGCGAGTTCATCGGCTACATGATTGTCAATGCTTTCACCACGTGTATCCAAGCTACGTCCAAACGTTGCTAAGCTTGCTGGTAAAAGCTTGCTGGGACGTGCCGCTGTGGCGGCTATCGAGACATGATGCCGGGTCGAACTTGAACACGTGCATGGGCTGTTCGGTTTTCGCCGTGGCGGCGGCGTCTAATTGTAATCACTAGGACTCTTCACTGCAACCCTTCCACGGCACTTGGTTAGATACACAGATATGTGTATATTTCAGATATCTCAATGATCAACCTCTGACTGAGATTACTATTTGACGAATTTGACAACTTGAGTACTGGATGCATTCGTGTACACATTTTCGGTTGCAGCATTGTGCCCATAGCAGCAGTAAAGGTCAGCAGCATCATCGTATCAATTGAACCCTGCCGTTGTACTTGCCACGATGTTGGTAAGCCAGCCGGAAAGGAATCGGTTGACTGAGTAAGAAACATGATGGTCAATATTCACATAATGGTGAACTCAACCACTGGCCTTGCAGGCACCATCATCGTGAGGAGCTTTAGCCTGGAAGCATGAAACGCCCATAGAAATAAAGCCTTTATGCATATGACTATGCAAATCCATGGTGTCAAGGAACTTCTGGAGCACGGTGTCGAATCTCTCGGAACCCTGCGTCCACCTCCAACACTACATACGGTCATCAACATTAAAGTCGGACACGAAAATATCCAATGATGACGACCTACGACCTCGAGCAATGCTTGGCAAAATTGCTGACAACGTTTGTTACTGCAGACGTGCCCATTGCTACAATCTGACTATAGCTATAGCCACCACAAGCCGAATTACCGTCACAAGCAGAATAGGCAATCGCCTTTGCGTTATCGCTAATATAGGCAGCAAGGATCTTGTTCAAAGACTGCCAGAAAGAAATCATAGCCTGGGCTAGCTGTAGTCTCGTAAGGCACGAAAGATACGGACAGACGGGCGACGTGCACACTCCGACAAGTGCCCGACTGACGCTGCGACGGCACTAGAGGGCAGAATGGCGAGTGGCGTAAGGCGGGTAATGCTGCGCATATCTGCGTCGTTTGTACAATGAGGCCAGGATTGTGGCGCTCTTAGGAGCCTCTGCTGTCATGGACATGTGTCGTCCAGGGCGTATCAGGAAGTATATGTCCGTAGAATGCGGACGTGGTACCTTGTTCACTCGGTGTTGCAGTCCGCCAGCATCAATAGTGGTTATTGTGTGCGTCACATAGCTATTCAGCCTACTACATTAAGCATCTCTGCTGTACTCGTTGATCCGTTATGCACAAGGTCTTCACCATAGTCGTTCATGACGTGTTTTTTGGAAAACGTATGACTCACAATTTCCTGACACTGCTTATCCTTGCACTCCAGGGTCCATTAGTGTTCAGCTTTGTTGTTGTGGTGAGTCTATGTGTTTCAGGCTCAGCCTTGCTGGCACGCCAAGCCCTTTCTCAAACACGTAAGCGCCCGACACATGTTCCCCGACTTTGTCACCATGCATCATCTTCAAATCTTCGCTGTTATGAATATCTGCGCATGAGTCTTCTGAATCATCCAGGTCAAGTGATTAAGAACGTCTCTTCGTCGGCTGTGCGGTCTTTCAAGCTTCTTCGTAGAGAGTCTCGATTCATCAAGCTTCATTCCTCCGGAAGTCCTTAAAAAAGGATACCTTGCCGACCTTCACTAATTGCTTAGAGCCATTTGATCTGGTTGACAGTCCTCACGCCGGTCTAACATGTCTCCTGCCCTCTGTTAAGTTACAATTCCAAGGCCTGTCTATGGCATCCTGTTATTTTGGTCGCTATTGGTGTTAATCCTAAGCTTTCTCAGCTCTCTTCATACTGAAACTTCTACGGTCTAGACCTCTGGCACCCTGGTAGCATCCTGGAGATCTTCCTTAAGAATAAGTCGACATCTCATCGAAGTTGAACTACTTTTAGCTCGGTTGGCACTCCTCACACAACGTTCAACAGCACTTCGAAACCACAATGGCCAGCTTCCATCATCTTCCTCTCGAAGTGGTGACCTTGATTGCGAGCTACCTCTCTCCTCTAGCACTCTTAACATTTTCCTGCCGCAAATGTACAGTGCAAAGACGCTGCACAACCCCACCTACTCAAACTACGCCCTCGATACAGCAGCCTGGAGACGTTATCTATTATGACAGACATACTCGATGATCATGAACTCGGGATTTTTGTACAATCAATCAGTGTAGCAGGGACATTCATGGACCTGAATATGACCCTCGATGTGTGGGAAGAATATGTTCAGGACTGTCTTCGCAGGATCAGTGCCCTTGGATTGGAGAATTCTTTGGTGATCTACATAAGAGATCACCAAAGAATTAGAAGACTGCTGAATTGAAAGTGACGGTACCAACAGAACAGCTAAGAAGACACGTACTTCATGAAGGAAAGCGTAATTCATAGATTCCTTCATCAGCAGCTGTTATCGTAACGACAAAAAGCTTGAGGTAATGAGCATGAGCATGCTCAATAAGAACATCTTCGATAAATGGTGTTGTTGCTCTATCTTCCACGAAATCCGAAACCGCCTTATGACGTGTTAACCACGAGCCAAGCTGGGCACAACGGCTTACAATCAGCTTCACCTTTTCGTCCCATTCCAACCTCTACTCTCCAACAACACCAATACACACCTCCCAGACCCTAAAACTTCTCACAAACACTTCACCACACACACCCACCCACAATGCCTCTCACCGAAACCCAAGGCCGTGTCCTCTGGTTCGCCTACGCCGCCTTCAACATCGCCCTGGCCGGCTACATCACCATCCTCAACGACCCCAAAGCCCGCGCCAAGGTCAACGACGCCATCGAGCAAACCAAGGCATCCGCCAAGCACGCCGCCGACAGGACACAAGAGCTGGCACACGACGCTTCCGAGAAGACCCAGCAGCTCGCTCACGACGCCGCCGTGAAGACTCGAGATGCCGCCAACAAGGTCGAGCGCAAGATGGAGGAGGAGGCTGCACATGTTGCTAACCGTGTAGAGAAGACGGCGCACAATGTTGGCGAGAAGGCCAAGAAGGCTGAGAGGGAAATGGATGCTAAGGCTGGCGAGGGAGCGAAGAAGGTTAAGTCGGCGGCTGATTATTATACGCCTAAGGGTGACGCGAACACCTGGGCTCACGAGGGTGAGTTCTGAAGAGTCAACATTAATGTCGAGGCGTATAAGCTGACTTTCTTGTAGACATGAAGAAGTTTTTGACTTCTCGTGACATTTACGTCGGACATGATCCCAGCCATGAGGAGCTACTTGCTATGGTTGAGTCGAAGCTCCACGAGCCTACGTCAACTGGCTTTAACGACCCTACTGAGTGGTCTGACAACGATATGAGGGAGTACCTCAAGAACAACAATGTTCAGGTCGGCCACGCTGGACGTCTTGAGCTTCTTGCCATGGTCGAGTCGCACATGCACGCACCCAAGTACTAGATATCATTTCTTGAGTTCTTAAACGAAGACTGAGGAGGATCAAGATAGAGGGAGCTGCTTTAAAGTTGAAGATGAGAAGGTCGCGGGCTGAAAGAACTGGTGGCAGACGGAGGTTTACGATGTAAGGGCAAGGAGGAAAAGGAAGTCTATGCTGATAATGGAAAACGAATTCGCATTTCTAATGCTTAAGCTCGCCTACAGTACATTTCCTTGACTAATTCACATGGTCCCAACAGATGTTCCTGACCGTACCATCTCCTCGAAACACCATTCTACAGCAAAAAGTCGTGCTCAAGAGCTTGTTGTCCTCAAACACAATAGCCAAAACAGTCTTCGTCGTTACTTTTTCACACTCCTATGGGCCTCCAGGGAACAATGCTTCGCCCGCACTCAGCCGTGCCTCTCGTGTACTCATTGACAAAAACTCTTCACCCAAATTTCCAGTTCACTGCATGCATTCCCTTCCCTCCCCTCCCAATAACGCAGCAACCACCACATCACGCCGGAAGAAGCCACTTAAAGTCATTAATCCTGACGAGATATTAGCACGTATGCCAGCACCCATTTCTCATGTACAATAACTCAGCCCTGAGCCTGTCATAGCAAGACCCAGAATAAAAGCACTAGACCCACTACGCACGTCTGTGGTGTCACCTGCTGTCTTCGTTCCTAGGCTGACGATTGATTTGTAAAGATTGTCTGAGAAAGCGACGAGCCAAGGCAGAAAAGCACGAATAGCGCAAACCACGGAAAACAGGCGTCACCGGTTTTGTACTGCAGTAGTGATTGACTGGTTTCAATACTGTGTTACTCGGTATTGTTACTACTGAGACTGATATCTCAAGCCAGATCGCACCGGCCGGCTGTCAGTTCTGCAATAGCCAGCCATAATCTTGGTCTAATCACAATTATGGTCTGTCTTGTGCGTGGTAGCCCTCGAACCTCGCTCCACGTCGACAAGACTACCATCCTGCCTAGCCCAGCTCAAATTCAAGGTCAAAACAAAGCAAAAACTTGTTGCAAGGACTGGCAAATGTGGGTGATCGGTTGGTTTGAGAATGAAGCAAGTGCTTGCTTCCATGATTGAATAGGTCCAAGATCGTTTGCCATCAACAATCATATACAAACCCGTGAAAGCCAAGTACTTATTTGTCATTCAACACCACTCATCTGACCGATAATAGGTTCGAGAATCCAGTTTTCTTTGCTGGACGAACTTGACACAGGCAGGATTGCTTCGATATGGGCTTTATACGACAATTGCCACAGTGCACGGTGAGACATGTTCACAGTCTGATCGTTCTCAAACTACATCTGCAACGTCGCGGGAAAGACGATGCGAGAAACTGCTGTTGTGACAGGGTGATCGCAAGACAGCGAGAGATAAGGGGCGGAGCGACAAGGAGAGGGGAGACTTGTAACGGGCCAACAAGGTGGATGAAGAGTGCGAAAATCGGAGTTGCGTGGTCGGGATGGTGATGTGGAAGATCAAGACGGTTGTGAGTATTTGGATAGGCCGTTTACAGATTAGGCAGATCTGTATCGCAATGAGGGTGAGGAGGAGGAGTAGTCGAGATTGAAGAAGGCGAAGGAGTGGTTCCAGGTGGAATTCGAAGATGTGTTTGAGTGGGGGCTGCGAATTATCTACACCTACGAAGATACACACACGGTCTAAGTGGCATATAGTCGTTGTCCGTATGAACACAAGCAGTTGAGACAGGTTTGACCTGTGTGAGAGAGTAGACTTGTATTATTCACCCACAGATTTCGACCAGAATATTACTCACGATTTTCTACCAGTAAAGTGACGGAAAAGAACTCCTGAGACCCCAGACCAAACCAAATTGCTGCTCGGAAAACTATGCCACAAACACTCCAACTTACAGCTTCTCCTTCATCTCCAGCCCACGAGAGGATAGCCACGACACCAGAGGAGGAGAAATCGTGTAATAGACGACTCGCAGACATAGTCGCATGACCGGCGAGAACTGGGCTCAATCCTCTCTGATCTTGGACCAGAAGGATCTTGGCAGCTCTTGTGTCATTTTTTTGTTGAAAGCCGTCACGATTGTTTCGACCCCATCCGCCCACGTAGTAACGAGTTTGTCCGAAGACTTGTGCGAGCCTGATTTATGGTTGGACCTCTTCTGTCCTGCATTGCTGGGTGACGAGTGGAGGTCTGGGCTACGATCGAGGACGAACTTGACAACCACCAGTTCAAGTAGAACTCTGGACATCTGCGGAAGCGTTCGGTAGAACAGAAGCGCTCGTTCCCTTTCGTCCAGGGACTTTTGCAATGATGACAGTACTTTGACGTATGATTCAGGATATGCTGTTTTGGAATAAGTCCGCAATTGCTGTAGAAGATCGTCGAACTCCGCCAGGTAAAAAGAGTTTGCAATCGAAATGCTTGCAAAGGTTAGATTTCCTGGCGCAAACTGAGACACGACGGCCGATCCAGTGACAGCTTTTGCGCTGTTCATTTTTTTGATTAGCCATGCTTTAGAACCGAGTAGTCCGTCAGAGAAGTTCCAGAGAACATCCACTGCTCCCCGAAGGTCTTCCACATCTGGAATTGTGGCGCGGGATATCTCATATCTGTCTTCGTCCGAGAGGGTATTAAAATCCGGCAGATTGACAGCCTCTTGATTGATCAGTGCTCCGCCCCAGTCGCTCGTTGCGAGTGCAATGAGGGAGGGCGTATTGAGCTGCTTTGCAATCATGACCCGTTGTGCTCTCACAGAAGCGCGCCTTTTACATCTTTGACTTGCTTCTCCTCGCCACTCTCAATCGCTCGGATGCGCTGGAGCAGACTCTGCTCTGCTATAGAGTCAGTATCCTTCAGCTTGTGGACCGGAAGCGGAGCGACTCACCATCGAAACTCAGGACACGGGCGAGGTAGCGATTAAGCAGCTCACAGGTCCCATCGTCGCTGCCCACGTCAGATTTGAGCAGCGAAGTCAGGGAGGGTTCTTGATCGAGCAGGTCGCTTGCGAACATGTAAAGTCTTACGTGGCAGCGTCCAACTATAACATCCGTGCGGACGATATGGGTTTTCTGTCGCAAAAGAGCTTCGCCCGCACCTTCACAGACCTTATACAAGTCCTCCATTGTGGGCGGAGGCAAGTGGAAGGTCACATATTCAAGGTGTTGTTGAGCATCTCCTTTCCTTTTTCGGGTGAAACAGTCATGGATCGGCTCAGGATCTGGTTGATCCTGGAGATCTCCGTCGTAATTGCAAAAAGAAGGGAATGTGCTTCAAGGATGCTCACACCCAGTTGCGCAGCTTCAAGTGGCTCTAACTTGCCATTCAATTTTTCGGCAATGACCAAAAGCTCTTTCTGTAAGCTCTTTTCATGCTGTTCGATGACGCGTACGTGTTTTAAACCCTTTGAAGCTTCAATCCAGTTGTACGCTAACTTCAGCGTCTCGAAGGTCTGACATCGCATATAGTCAATATGTGCGGCGGCATGCTGACACTCCAGTAGCAGGAGACTCTTGGAATGATCAAGAATTGATCCCACTAGAGAATCAAATGTGTGTCTGCCATCCCATACAAGGTTGATGACATAGGAAAGCCCGACGGCAAGGTCAGAAAGGAAGAACTCTTCTTTGTCGTTCTCAGACATGGCTGCTTTCTGAGCTTTTGAGTCCGACTTCGGTGATCTTTTGAAGGGTGATGAAGATAATCTGGATACCCATCGAGTTATTGTTTCAGAGGGGTACATGGTATTAAGTAGTGACAACGTGACAATGGCGACGATGTTTGCGAGCGTATTAACAGATACAGTCGTAATGTGGAATGGTAGACGAAGTTATATGCGACGCAGATGCCAGCAAAGACCAGCTTACATCAGACCATATAAAGATCAGAGATTCAGCATCCAAGTTCTTGATGTCGCACTAGAGAAACCTGCTTTCTTTCCTCTTCGTTGGCGAGTATCAGATTCTGGAACTTCGGATGGAACAAGCATGGTTATAGATCGTACACTGCATAAAGTTGAAAGGGCCACGAGCCTAGCTCGACATTTTTGGTGAGCTTTGGAACAACCCTGTACAACCCTGATAAGATGTGCCGGTTTGTGACACAATCCTTGACGCCAGACCAGCCCATGGTTATCATATATTCGTCCTTGCCGCCGAGGTTGAAACAGCCTACATTTCTTCGACAAACTAATAGAACAAGATCTAGCGAGCTGAAGTTTTCGACCACATTGCCTTCGCTTCTCTCATTGCCCTTTCCAACACTGTGTATGGCGGATCCACAGACCGTTATCGCTTCATTGCAAGCAGCAGGAATCGGCGAGAAGATCTATATTTTTATCAGAAACGCAACAGAGGACGAGGACGCTCGAAAGTATGCCCAGGAATGGCAGGTTCAGGTCGATATTTTCATCATCACAATCAAGGAGATACGCCAAATTGAGCGCGAGTATGATATTCCTCACCTGCTCGATCACCTGTGGCAAAGTGACAAAAATTTGCTGCGGCGCGAGATACACCGCATTGTTCAGCAGGCAGAGGCGTACACGAGACTCTCGAATCCGCCAAGCTAAGTAAGTGAGCTCAGGTGTTCGAGATCGTTGCTACCTATCTGACCTTCTTCTAGGAGAAGACAGTGGCGTAGACGATAATGGCACCGACAAGAGTTCGAGTAATCTCAGGCATTTGCTCGGCTCGATCAGGAAGCGATTCGCAGGTTCAAGATTTCGACCTCACCTCGCCAAAGGCAGACCTTCTTCCTTATCCAGGGCTCAGAACCAGAAGGTGATAAGTCGAACTAGCACATGGAATTCTGCTGCGATCCATACTCACCATAAGGATGTGAATGACCTTAAATCACTCGACGAGAGTATTGCAGCCTACAGAGTTTTCTGCAAAGTGCTCAGCGACTATAGCGCGAAAACCTATACGTCACTCGCGTCAGACATGGTAACTCTCGCACCACTGGCATCTATAAAACACCAAAGACGCCTACAAGAGATGCGCGGCTCAGGTTAGCCATCTGCTAGACCTGCACAAGACTCTCAGCTTGAAGCCCCAAGTAATCATAACTTGCATTGTGATCTCCAAATTCTTTAGCGGGTGCCCCTTGTGCTCGCAAAGAACATGAAGAAAAAATCGGAGCATGCAGCTGCATATCTACAGTCGTAACACTACCTGTAGCTTTTTTTGCGCTAGCGTCTTCCTGCTACGTGACTGTATGTGAAGGATCAGTGCTTGAGACGAAACAAATTGATACCATTGATCGAACTCCTGGATAGCAGATCGTACTGATTGGTAAGGAAATCATACACGGCTTCGTTCCCGGCACGCGTCACTTGGTAGCCGAGAAGCTTGAGATATATGTGGTACGGGAGATAGAGGACGACATTGTCGATCGGTACTATGGTGACCTAGTTTCCGACTCACATATATCTCCTCATGAGCTTAGCATGAACGTGTACGCTTGCTGCTCTCTTCCTTCTGGCCCCACGGACACCTGCTGCGCTAGACGTCCTGGCGGTGCCACCGTGACACGGTGGAAGGTCCATAGCGTTGCTCGAAGTAAGCTATCAAGCGGAATGCATCGAGTGTTGCATCATCTGCTGGGCTGTCCGGGTCTGAAGTTTGTCTCCAGAAAGACACATAGTACATGCTTGACCAGGACCACTGTACGCTCTTAGGTGCTCCTTCAAGCCTGGCGAACATCACCGCCAGAATTCTTACCCATAAGAGCGTGTCCTGCCGCCGCGTTAATAAGCTCGCGCTCGGCCTCATCAAGTTCATGATACATCTGATGCTCGAATATCCTGCTACTCTGCAGACCATCGTGAATTAGAGTACCGCCGATGCGTTGTGATGGTGAGCTGGATCGGAGGCATAAACTTGGGGGCGCTTCCTCTCGAAAAAGTGGAGTGACCCTTTCCATAAGTCGGTCGAATAGCCATGCTGCCTGTTCGGCAGGTGCTGCCAACATGGCAACAGTTGAAGCAAATATCGTGAACTCATGTGCATTCTGTCATTGCAACCAGCAGGCCCTTAATGCCAGCATGTACGTGCGTACTGTCGAAGAAGATATCGGCATCAAGTACAATCCAGCGAAAAAGAGCTCGAGAATACCAGCCTTCGAGTCAAGTACTTGCTTTCTGTGCCCGAATGAGTTTCTTAAGCCCGCCTGCCTCATCCCTTGCGGTAGTGTTGAACTGGTAGACGTCCCCATTGAGATTATACACTCAGATCTTGAACGTACACCATCATCCGGGACATCTTTGAGAGTGATGCCGACGACCTGACATAACTATGATGGCATTGGATTGAGAGGTAGCTTCCAGGTACATGCACTTCAATAGGAACAGGGCGCATCAAAGACGTCTAGCACAGTTGTCTGTTTGATGTTGTATTTCTTCCTCAATTCTCTTTTCTTACATCTGATGGACAAAAGCAGACAGTTTCCTATGACAGGGTTGGCACATAAAATCCTCCAGTAAGAGAAGTCAGGCTTGGCACTTCGCATCACATTCGTAATATTCGTAGTGTTTTTTGTGCCTGCCGGATCGCTGTCTTCTAGTACTTACATTGAGTAGTTGGACATGTATGTTGACGGCTTTGCACCTTCGGTGATGAGAATAAAGAAAGGCTTGGGAGTTCCACGACGGGCACTGAATCTGAGTCAAAATACCAAGACGAAAAGCTACGCGTCGGGAAAACGTGTGCTTCCTTTGTACGGTACATCACACATGAATTGAGTGATTGTAAGAATTGAAAAGACGATTACTTTTTTCATCAAACAGTATCAATTGTTTTTAGAGGATGAATATTCACCTCATTATCAAACAGTGATGTCTATCGTCCGTCGATCGCTGCCAGATGCAGCACCCGACTTCTATCTGCCCATAAGCCAAAACAAAAAAGCAAACCCAGATGCGACCCATCTATACCACCATATTGATCCCATGCTGGATGTAACAACCATCTTCCACAAAACTGACTTTTGAAATAATTACAATCGAGATGTCCCTTGTCGAGATATCTTGAGAAAGAAGAGAAGTGTGTTATGTCGCGTAAACCATCTACCATCCTTGCCATCATGTCATTGCTGGATGCGCTTACAAAAGAGCAGCGGCACCGGCAAGGAAGAAGAGACCAGCAGCGGCAGTGGGGAGAGAAGCACCGTTGGCAGTGTAAGGAGCAACCTTGGAGGGAGTAGCAGTGGAGATGGTGGAGTTGCTCTTGCTGGAGACAGCAGCGCTGGAGACAGGAGCCACAACGGAGGAGGTGGTGGCAGCGGCAGAGCTGGAGACAGGAGCCACAACGGAGGAGGTGGTGGCAGCGGCAGAGCTGGTCATGGCCTTGCTGGAGCTGGAGGAAGCAGCAGGGGCGCTTGAGACGGGGAGGATGATGGTAGAGGTGCTGAGAATGGTGGAGACGAGAGTAGAGGTGTTTTGGTAGATGACGGGAGCGGGGGTGACGACGGAAGGAACCAAGGTGACCTTGGGAGGAGCCTGGATTTGTCCTGTTTGGAGAGTTAGATGCGAAGATGAGATCGAGACGTATTTTCTGGTGCTTACCATCGCTGATCTGTGCGACAACAGAGTGGGGAACCATGGTGGTGTAGGGAGCGGGCTGGCTGGTGACGGTGTAGGGAACCATGCTGGTGACAGTGCTGGTCTTGACAGTCACAGCCATGTTGGTGCCAGTGGGAGCCTGGATCTGTCCATCACCGATCTGTTGATTCTGCATTAGCCTTGTTGTTTACGCGTCATTTGATGAATCTGCTTTCAAGCAGCTTTGCGACAGAATTTGCCAGCACGTCTGACTGAAAGAAGATGCAGATTGATGACTCACCTGAGCAACTACCTGAGCGGCAGCGACAGCAAGGAAGAGCTGAATGGCGGAGAATTGCATCTTGATTGAGTTGTGTGTGGAAAAGGTGATGTTGGTGAGTAGAACGAGTGTTGTTTAGTTGAGAAAGAGTGAGTGTTGGTTGAAAGAACGTGAAGTGAATGTGTGAAGTAGATGAAGAGAGAAAGAAGGAGGCAGCAAACACGAAGGGAGATCTACGAGATATATGAGGAAGGCTGGTGCAAGGGGATTTTCTGGCTTGGCACGCGATGTGGACCCCTGGCAACGCGACGGTGACAAAAAGAGCTTGAAAAGGATGGGCGGGATTGGATTGGGTCAACAACAGGCGCTACGGGGCAGTGTGTTTCATCCACACAGTCTAGCCTTGCCTTGCTTGTCCTGTCCTTTGCTTAGGCTACGCAACTCGGCTCAATATTTCGTGGTCAAGGCTGTGGATCGACTATGCTTGAACTCGTTCTTTGCTCATCCGATATAGCAACAGATGTGTCACCTCGTGTGCTTATTTCCTTTGGCTTTTTCAGTGGCTTAGTCTACTGTTCTATCTATAGATCTGATGTCTGTATTCAAATGTTACTCAAAGATACATGGAATCGCTACAGCACTGCATACAGTATCTTCCATGATTTGCCTATAAAATGTTTGTGTTGATCAGACACGCAGTAGTGGATATCAACTCAGGGCGTAAATGCAGGCACAAGGAACAACATGCACACCATCAAAGATTTTCATCAGATTCTGCCGTAACGAGTCGCTCTTCCAGGCCAACATGAAACGATCATAAAAGGGGAAAAACCGTTCCCCAACCAACACTCAATTGTCACTGCCGGAGAGAAAAAAGTGTCGCCCAACTAGAGATTGCCTAGCGCACGTTGGTAGCAACGACCTCGGGTAATGTTACATGTGTTGGGACCTGTCGATCCTTCGTCTCTGCTTGTCACTACATGTACTGTACACGATACCCGTCCTGCTCAGCTTAGCGTCTTAGCGTCCTGTAATATTCGTGTTGCTCTTGCTGCGTGCAGGCTTTCCGCCTTCGTAAAGATTGCAGATCAATTCAATCCTTGCGCCAGAAATGGCGGATCAATACAGGTGAAACAACGCCTGCATAATCCCTGCATGATACACGCTAGTGCCGCTGTGCATTACTTGCGAGTGGAAGTTTGAGAGGCAATGGTACGTGCTTGCGCACGCTCTCCTTTCGGGCTGGAACACACATGCAACTGTGATAGTCGACTTGCATTGTTGAGTATGTCTCCGTGATAATGTCTCATAACAACTAGAGGATTGCATGCTTCTTCCAATGTTACTATCTCTTAGCCAGCAGGATATCATGACTACAAGACACCATGCGTTCCTTTTTGTCCAAACTTCTGCTTCTTTGCCAAATTATGTCGCTTCAGACAGTGGTGTGGAGACTGTTACATATGTTTCAGACACAATAGAGCCAATGTAACACTGGGATATCGTTCGATCACTTTGGTATTCACTGCTCAAACCTAGGTCTGGAGTGTTTTTGCAGTATTCACCATCACCTAAAACTTAGGCTCGTGTCGGCATGTACAAGCTAGACACAGTTAGCTTGCTTCCTGACCGAAGTTGTGATTCTTACTTATGAATCTCATCTTGCTGTCGCTGGCTATTGGAGGCTCTTGATATCGACGCACAGTCTTTTTCTGGCTGCGATGTAATGCTGTAGCCGCCGCTTGGGAATATCCTAAGGCATGCTCATGTAGTGATAGAGTCCGTTCGTGTGACTTGTGCTGCGGTTCAAGAAAGACTGTGCTTCGCACATGCGTCGTCTTCATCTCGCCAGCTCATCTTCATCCTCATCATCCATCTCGCCTCGCCTACTCTCCTGCGCCGCCATACTCATCCTCAACTTCCTCTGCGTCTGCTGCGCCTGCATCTGTAGCCTCTCCACTGCATAACTCAATCTCTCCTTCTTCTGCCTCAGCTGCTTCGCCTTCAACTCTTCTCTCGCGCCCACAACCTGCTGTTGCTGCACCTTCGCCTCCCTCCCACCAGCACTGCCCTGCCTCGCCCTCGCCATTGTGGCACCTGACCTCCCACCCATCGTGCGCACACCATCGCCTAACCGTCCCTCCTGCAGTTCCGCTCGCGCTCTGAGTCCACGCTCACGCACTTCTAGGCGTTCGACGTATGCTTCGACGCGACTTATCAGGCGTTCGACTTCTGGCGCGAGCTCGTCTATCACGCCTTGTTGGGCTGTTTGCAGGGTTGAAAGTGGTAGGAGCTCGAAGTGGCGGGTCTGAGAAAGGACGTGGCTTAGACGAGGGAGGTCGGCGATGCCGGCGTCGAGCATGGATAAGGTGGATGAGAGGGTGTAGGTGGAGGTGCGGAGGGAGGTTAGGGCGCCTGTTAGAGAGGCTGTGGAGTGTGCTGTTGACATTCTAGGAGGGGAGGGTGTGTCAGAGCATACGCTAGACTATGTAGACTGGAGCTGCTAGTTAACACGCTTCAAGCTTGTTATCGCATCCTGTTGTTTGTTGTCATTTGTCAATGGACTTCACTCGAAGCGTTAGGGTTGTAGTGCTGAGATCCGAACTTTTACCGACTTGCGACATTGACCGTCAAGCTTGACGACGACGATATCTCAAGATCATAAAACATCTCCTCGAACATCAACTTCCCTCACATATACACACACATCATATACAAGATGTCTGGACTTCTCGGAAGGAAATGGCCTGTGCCAATTGGTACGTCTACAGTATTTGGCGCCCGACAAAGCCAGCAAGACGAAAGACAAAACGAATGTTTTGCCAGGCTGCTCGAAAGCCTCTGCAAGATGACGTTGGAGGATGACTGCTAACCTAATTTGCAGCTCAACCCATGTACCCTTTCTTCATTGCCGGTATGCTACAGATCTCCTCATCAATATTCATACACATTTTGGGATTATCGGAAGGAGGATTCAGGCGGACGGAAGCGATAGCAAGAGCCTAGACACGAAGAAGAAGTGCAGAACTCAATCGTGGAGTCAATACGGGAGATTCCCCGCAACAAGAATGCCGGACAATCGAAATGTTGCGTACAATGGAAGAGCAGGGAACAAGACGATTCTTTACACGGCGATAAAGCCAGACTCGAGGAGACGGAAATTCGAAATGCTGACTCCGTGACTGCAGGCGCCGTCATCTACTACGGTATCTGGAAGGCACAGAACGCCATGGTCAACAGTAAGATTTTATCCTAGGCCAGCCTTCTCTCGCATGATGAGGTGGTCGAGCAACGAGACAGCATACTGATTGTGATTCCTAGCCGATGAATTCAAGAACGATCCCCGCAACCCAGCAGTCAAGCGTGGTGGTGCTACACACGGCGATTCATCAAACCCAGGGGGGCATTAGAACTGAGGATGAGGAGTGATGAAGGAGGGGGCGGAGATATGGCGAGGTGAAACTGCCAGAACTGAAGAAGACTGAGTGGTCTGAGAGGCTTCCAAGAGTCCAAGAGTCTGATCTTGACGATCGGACTTTGCTGTTGTAAATATAGACAAGTGCCAAGTCAAGATGAGTACAAAGATTCTCCTTCAGTGCACCAGGTGATGCTCTCGTGCCAACCCACGCGACTGGTAGTGTGTGTTACCTAACTGAGACCTGAGCATGTCTCTTGTTCGCGTGCATCTTCCACTAGCCACAAAATAATAATCAGTAAAATGTCAGCTCACAAGAAGATTCGACCTGTTCCGCAGCTTCAGGGCTTCCACAAAGGCTGGTGAAGACTTTGAGACTTATTTTCAGTTCGATACACCTTCCAATCCAGACACTAACGACCGTGGTTGCGGTGTACAAGCAATACCAACATGCTCGCGGCAACAACCTCGCCAGCTAGCACCAAAGTTCACAAGACACAGTTATCCAGACAATGTTACCTGGAGTGACTACTTCCGGGCCATCCACTCACTATCGCTGTGGTGAAAAACTCCAAGGACGATGTATACTGATATTTCTGACTCTATAATCTAAATTTGGTAATGACACCCCCCATATAGGATGCGCACGTTCGTAGTCTGTCCACGCCCTAGTCTCAAACACTGCATCACTCCATCCCTGCGACAACTTTGGAGAGGGTCAAGAAAGACAAATTGGAGAACAATGGAAACAGCATTCTCAGACTTGGATATAGGGACATGATTGGATTACATATGAATCGACAGAAGAAATCCACAAGTCTTACAAGGAAGTACTGAGTGGTTATACAGAGCATCCTTGTGTCCCCGTTCTGACTGGTGACTTGTTTCTACAGGTATATGCCAGCGGCACTCGTATGTACCTTGAGATACAAACCTCATCATGGCCTGCGAGAACCTCGAGATCTCACGCCGCTTCAAAGCCGTCCGAGCTATCTGGTGATCACTCTACCGAAGCCACGATGCAGTCGAGCAAAGACACACCACAAACACTTTGGATGTTCGACCTTCCGCTTCCCGGCTAGCTTTCCGAATGAGTACCCCGCTACCCCACACATGTCCAAGAATTACATCACCATTGGACGATGCCATTGTTTCCGCTGCTTGCCTCTTAAAATGCCATCTTTCTCACCACAATGCTACAGCTTTTCTCTCGAGCATCTCGCCCTCTACAACAGTACACATCTGCCACATCAAGATTATCCAAAGTAGCATCTCACTTCCAACCTCTCAATCAATCCAGAATGGTCGCTTCCGTCACAAACAACGATGAGTATGGCCAACCTATTCACAAGACTTTCTGGTGACAATCTGTTGATATGTTATGCAGGGTGAAGGCTGCCAACCTCTTCGATGTCTCTCACGTCACCGCTGTTGTTACTGGTGGTGGAACTGGTATTGGTCTTATGATCACTCAGGCGTTGAGTGCCAATGGCGCAAAGGTGTATATTACTGGCCGTCGCGAAGACGCCCTCGAAACTGTCGTCAAGACGTACAACCAAGGTCCGGGCAAGATTATTGCGTAAGTCTAAGGTCAAAGAGGTCTACCTCCATCCTCAACCATTGACACTCGATTTCCATACAGGCTTCCAGGTGATGTCAGCGACAAAGAGGACATTAAGAGGATTGCAAAGGAAATTGAGCAGAAAGAGCCCAAGGGTATTCATTTGCTTGTCAACAATGCTGGTACGATGACATGGAGGAGAAGGTCCACATGGCAAGTTTGCTGATTGACTTCACAGGTATTGCTCGGGACCAATCTACCGGATTCTCCAAGAACGGTCAGCCTGATATGAGCGACGCTCAAGCTATCTCCGACCACTTCATGAAGTCTGAGATGCAGAGCTGGTTGGACACCTATCAGACTAATGTTGCTGGTGGTATGTACAATCAGGCCTCCAACTATCTTTCATGCAAAACTCCTCAAGACTAACTCTACCAGGTTTCTTCATGGCCATGGCACTTCTTCCCCAACTGGTCAAAGGCCACAAGACCCTTCTCGACCAAGGCGTTACCAACTACACCAGCAGCGTAATCAATGTAAGCTCAATTTCCGGCGCAATGAAGGGCTCCAGCAACGGCCAATTCGCCTACGCCGCCAGCAAAGCCGCATTCACGCACGTCAGCAGAATGCTCGGCACGACCTTCCAGGGCACCCACGTCCGCGTGAATGTCATTGCACCTGGTATCTTCCCATCAGAGATGACTGCGGAAGAGTCGGATGAGAACAACAAGAGTCAGCTTGACAAGAAATCTGAGAATCCTTCTGGACGTAAGGGTGAAGACTCGGATATGGCTGCTACAGTGTTGTTGCTTGCTAGCAGAGGAGGCACTTTCTATGCTGGACAGATCATGTATCCGGATGGTGGAAACACATTAGCTCAGCCTGCTGTTGCTAATTAGACTTGGACATGCTTAGTGTGGACAGTGAACGAGTTGCGACACGTAGTGTGATATGATGTCGTCAATCAAAATAGTTAGCACGAGTTGCTATATGTAAATATAATACGAAATAATGCCCTTTATCATCGTTGTATCTGCTACCTGCATCCTGTTCTTCTGATTGGTACAGCTCCTCATTATCATGCCTGAATACTCGCTTCTATAAACTACAGCGAACCTGGAAGACCGTTATAGACCTCATATGATTCGAATTCAAAGCCCTTCATCCATTTGAACAGCATTGGTAAACGACATGCACAGGTGCAGCTGCGTCTTCTCAGAGATAAATAGGGTTGTAGTAGGACGGAACAGTAATCTTCACGCATACTACTCTCACTTCCTATGAAGCCACCAGCCCAGGATCTCGTCGGGACTGGCGAGTGTCGTTTCCAGAACGGGACACGTTGGTGGCAAAATCATGTCTAGCAGCAAGTCGTTTCCGTCCGCAGTGTTGGAAGACAAGTCGTACTCGATACTGACTGGGCAGGCAATGCCGAGGTCAAGCAAGGTGAGCAGACTGTTGGAGAGCTCCTCAGCTTAGTTCGCCACAAACAGAAGAAAATTGTCGGGAGAGTTCGTTCCTTTGCCGTTCTCACGCCGAATGGGGTCATCCTGTCCCGACTGATCCATTTCTGCTTTCTCGCGCTCAACACAAGAGATCATCTGCGCAAGCGAGTACTGCGGTTTTTGTTGTGCCATGTGACTAGCTGCAGGTATACTTAAGCCCGGTCCGAGGCTGATTTCAGCGTGTGCCAAAGCCGGGCGTGAGAGAAGCGGGACTGGTGAAGTGTGGTTGTGCTCAACAGATGGGGAAGGCGCAGGCTGACAAGAGCTGAACGAGGACAGCGTAGATAGAGAAGATAGCGGTGGGTCGAAATTTGAGTCAAGCTTCGAGGACGGCACGACATCAGCCAAGATACCCTTAAAGGTAAATCAGCGGGAATCGTCATATGCTATAAAGTCAGTGGTCGGAGTTGTTGTATCTTTTACCATCGAAATGCTTTGACACGAATGTTTCCAACAAACAATAACGACACTCCAGTGTTGCATGTTAATCTGATTTATAACCGAAGAGATAGTAGAGATCTGAGATTGGTCTTGCTGGCAGAGCATTAATCTTACTGGCCCGATCAAACATTGCTCGATACTTTGGGGAACGGACGAGCCTGTGTAGCAGCCTGATGTCGCTGGCGAAGCTGGATATCTTGTGCATGTACTTTTGGTACAAAAAATCCTGCTCAGCTGCCTATTGGACAAAGTCGGGTGCCGAAAATAGCTCATCAGACAAGACGTGGACAGATCCGAAGCAGTTGTACAACCTGTTAGCATTCTTCTCGTCCTCGGTGCTCAAAGTGTACACTGTGGATGGTTCACCATGAATAGAGACGATGAGATGTGTCGCGAACTGTATGCTCAAGTCTCTCCTTGAACTAGGTCGGAAGCTGTCCTGGCTGCATCCGCTTGGATAAAGAACAAGGACCGAGGTTTGCTTCGCACTTTGGTCCTTCTATGCCGCTACCCACTCACCCATGAGCAGAGCGTCTCCGTTTTCCTTCAGGATCCTACGCTCTTGGATATATATACCTTAGTTTCCTTTTGTCTGCGATATGCTAAGATTGATGTAAGTCTCCTCTACATACCATGTACTAAGTGGAGTAGAACCATCTACTGATATGAACTTGGCAAGCTAGTAGAAGATGTGGAGATAATTTTGTGAGTCGAAAGTGGTTTGGAATGATAACATTCCAGCCAAGTAGGATCGTTGGCTTTGTGTGGTTCTTGATGCTGCAGCACAACAACTGATGATGAAAGGTCAATTCGTTAGACAACTTTGTTGATGACTAATTTCTGTCCCAGCGCTGTCTCGGGGATCCCTAAACATAGGAAGACAACTCATGAAGTTGTTGATGTCGGTTCTGTGGATGTCGGTGTATACTGGGCCGAGCAGTGTCTCAAGGAGCCTCGAGCTGAGTTCGGGAGGTAGGATGTGTGCTGCTGTTCATCCCGCGTAGCTTTACTCAAGCCCAAACCACGTGACACGGGATAACGAGCTTGGTGAACAGAAGTTGTCGCCACTGCCACCCATTGGCATAATCATGAATACGTTCCTGTCGCAGACTTCTTCAATCTCCTCGATAAAAGGTATACAACAGGTCCTATGCATGACTTCACTGTTACCAGGTTCCAAAAAAGAATGCCATCAAATTACATCGATTCAATATCATCCTTTAACTAAGCGACGTCCCTCGGCCAGGTCGCTTGGGGCGCTGACGCTATCAGTGACTGCAACACTAATCATCGAGTGTGGGAAGCCTGCCAACTTTCCATCGCGGTAGTGTCTTTGCCACCATGCAGGTCTCTTCTCCAAGAGCCTCTTGAGGGATGCGAAGATGTTGCCACACATTATTAGGCTGATGGAGGTGATGAGATGGATGCTGTGATGATGAAGAGTAGAGGTTTGGTGATGAAATTGTATCTGGAGCTGACGAATGAGGGAGTGATATGTGCTGCCCTTATTTTTCTTGATTACACCATTTCTTCGTCACACAACAAGATAGGTACAGACTCGATTTCTGTGGTGTGGAGTCTGCCCTCTAATTTCAAGCTATATATATAGGTGCCTAGGTTCACGAGTCTCTCGTGAACAGAAGTCTGAGACATTCTTTGTTAGTGCGAAACGTCTAGCTCAAAATTGTGGTCAATACTGACCAGATCATTGTGTGCATGCTCTGCACGGGTGAATCAAACGCCGAGTCCTGAGACAAGAACCAGATCACGTAGCAAAGCGAAGGTATAGCTTGCTTCAGAAGCGGGATAGAAGAAAGATCAGAATGCAGCCGGCACTAGGAACAATACGTAAACTAAGAGATGTCCAAGAGTCATCGTTGAATGGGGTAAGTCCACGCCGATAATGACATCAAACAACTTGAGCCCGAGACATCTTAAGGCATCCTAGGAGCCTTTAATGCCAGCAAGGTCTTGCTCGGCCATTGGGAGGGAGGTTTGAGCAGCTTTAGGAGGCACTCCAGAAGTAGCGATATTCCTTCGTGATATTCAGGCGAGCCGATGCTTCTGCTATACCTAGATGTGCCATGATTGCCAGCCTTTTCCAGTCGAAATCTTGTACATATTTGGAGAAAACAGAAGTTTCCTCGTCGACCTTCTGAATAGTACGTATGTAGGCGGAAGCAAGACACCTAAGAGCAGAAGCAGCACCGTGAGAAGTGGCTCCAGATTTACTGTCGAACGAGCCAGCAGCAGTGCGGCTACAGAGTGCTTAATGGTCTGCTGCCTGCGTTTGCTGCAGCACGAATAGGCACGCTACTAAACGGACATGCTCACAGTTCCCAATGAGTCATTTCCTCAGGTAAACATCTCGACCTTCACTCGCTTGTATTCCGAAGCTGTATTCAGACGACCAAAGCCTGTTCTTATAGCCCCTTTGATCTCGCCGGTTCGCATCTCTGCCGTAGCGTCCCCACCATATTGGAGATGCTTGATTGCTGGATTGCCGTACGATCACAGCTGTGATTTGTGGAGCGTTTGACTCGGTTGGAAGACCGGACTGTGAGGGATGTCCCCAGTGCGTGCATGAAATTGTACTTGGAGGTCCTCCTGGTAGAAGAGGAGTGTGGAACCTCGGGAAAAGGAAGTAGCGTCGTAGATTCCACGCATAGCTGTGACGATTTTATGCTGCTTGCCAAGTTTGAACTTTTCCTTAAGTGCTCCTCGCTAGCTGCCTTTCAGTAGTCTTTGTCGAGGCCATGCCCGCTTGTTGAGCTCTAGTCAAGCAGTAGGCACCAATAAAGGCTTTTGCAAGGAGCTGGGTCGGGTCAGGGACAGATTGAGGTGTCTAAGCTGAAATTTGGCGCACGCTGTGTTATACCTCATCCTCGGCATCCCGCACTCCGTCGTCCTTTCAGACTTGTGTTCGATCGTGTTTCCATGTGGTTACTTGTGTTCAATCCTTCTATGAGACCTGAAATATATATAGAGGATGGAGTTTGCTGGTCGCCTTATACTTTAATCTTTTTGTCAAAGCAGCAGAAGACGGACAATGCTGCCATTGAAACTGTAGAGACTGAGGGTCTCGATGACGAGGATGATGATCTGCTCGACACTGTGACTGGTGTCATATTCTCGAATCTCGACGCCTAATAATTGGTGTCTTCTTAACACGGCCTTCCAGATGAGCTTCAGCATACCATGATCTCAGAGACGCGCCGTCTAAGCAATGGCTTGTGAGGAGTTCCGGTGCGAAGTGTTCCTTGCCATTTACCTTAATGGGAAGACTCTCACTAGCTTCTATTCCATAGGAACAGAAGGTAGGGTTGGGTCCAGTCCCGGCTTGGTGGGTATAGCTCTCATTGGGATTGCTGGCAACATTGCTTAGTGAAGAGCTGGTGACGAGTCCTTTAATTACCGATGTGTCTTTCTATCATGTCCCTTGTCGATGTTATTAGCGTCCGTGAATATGTCCGAGATGCTGTATGTGACATCCTTGTTCTGCTTTGAGATGATGGAGCCGAAATGTGCGTAGGCTGGTCTGCATTCTCTTGGTTGCTCTCATCTTCCTGGGTGTTGCTGAACACTCTTCCCTGGATTTATCTATTTCGTTGTTCGTCGCTTTTTCTCAGAATCAGTGAGAGTAAGGTGTGAGGAGTGCCTAGAGAGTCTGTAGAGTGTAGACATGCTTATCATAAACCGCTAATCTCGACGACGAGCTGATGGAGAACTTGAGAAGTAGTCTGGATATTGCATTGTAAGGCAGCAACTTAATGCAAATCCGGACTGGGGTAACTGCTTGGTCAGAGTAGCTGTCATCTGACTGGAAATCGGCTAAATCGTCTTCAGCGACGTTTGTAGAAACCGTACCAGAAGGTTGAGCGTTGTTGGAGGTATTCTTCGTGATTTCGGCAACCTTTGCCTCGTATGCCGCTCGGCGTTCAGCCTTCTTAGTAGGATTAAGCATCCTAATATTCGGACAGTGAGGCTTCGCATGGCCTCTTCATAACATTTATAGCAAGTGAACGGGATCGTAGGGTTCCTTTTTGGTCTAGGTTCTGATTGGGCACGCTGGTTGTTGTAACCACCATTCTGTTGTCCTCGTTGCTGGTTGTAGTTTAGTTGGGTGTTGCCATTGGCATAAGCAGACTCTTTAAGGCTGCTGTGTACGAGAGTCTCTTGGCATATTGTAAGGGTCATTCGTACGGGTCGACCGAAGTAGTATCACTTCCTCCGAATGCTGTACAGCTTCTTACATAGCGTCGAACAGTGCCATGCTCATGTTTGATGTAGCCAGCATACACGGTCCATTGCTTCAGGTCTTACTGTGCCACGGATGTCATGTCTTCCAGGTCGGGAATCTTGAAAGTTGATGACCAGTTTACGGTCCGGAATGCGTTCGTCTCAGGCCTGTTCAGAGCGAGATAGATCGGCTGAGTTTGAAGGATAGCTGCGAGGTGAACCCAACGAGGTTATGGGTTGCGACGGGCTATCAAGATGCTATGCTCTCAATGACGCATCGGTTGAGAAGTAGTGAAACACAGAAGTAGCGACCAGGTAATTCTGGTGTGAAGTGTGCCCTGCCATTTGCCTCAACGAAAAGACATTTACCATCTCTTAGATAACAAAGGACTGCAGTCTAGAGAACCCTTCGTCACTCTCTCAGCATTAATCAAAGTCCCAACAGTCGGAGTTGTGGCTGAAGTTCTGGGCAAATCTGAAGTTGGTGTCTTTGTTAGTGGGGCTGATATTGCACGTTTGTAAATGTCGTTCCTGAGCTCTACTGGTAAGTCAAGGAATGGTGCTAGGTCGATCAGACGAATTAAACAAGACTTCTTGATTGTTTATGCTTCGCCATGAGTAGCACTGAGAGTAAGGTGTGAGAGGTGCCCAGAGACTCTTAGAGAGTATAAACAAGCCTACAAATAACCAATCTTGAAGACGTGCTGAATGAGGAAGGAGAGTAAATGTAGAAAGTAGAGGTTAGAAACTGTCAGTGTGCAGTCTCTCCCAGAACTCCAACCGATTAGAATATGCTTTCCACGGCGTGCCGTCATCTGGATTTGATACAAGTCGCAAAGGACCCATGTTGGCAATTAAGACTTCTCTATGCTCGACCCATGTAAGTGCAGCTTTGTCGCTTTGGTGGAAACAGGCATGAGAGCAAGATGCAGTCGTTGTTTTGGCCAGTCGAGAACGTCGTCAAGTTGACCTTCCACCATCCCTTGTCGCGTTCGGGCTCCTAACAGTATAGGGTAAGAAGGTCCGTTCTCTCTGCTTTTAGTGACACCACCATCTCCCTCTACATAACCTCCTTACAATCTTCCTGCTTCCAAGAATCCCCCCGATGGCACCGTCTCGCGCTTGAAACACCGCTCCGCCATCAGTATTATTAGTCAGGCGCCAACATCGAAATCGTCGAGTCCGAGCTTGAGCATAACCCAGACCATACACGCGTTTAGTTGTATCATATGTCGAGCAGTGTTCACCCTTGGCACTTCTTTCGAGTGGGGGCATAGTTCTAAAATAGTCCCAGTCTCGCCGCAAGAGAGCCGCACTACTTGACTATCTCCGTCCTGCTCAAGGGCTCCCTTGCTATGCTTGACGTAGAAATGTTTCTTGTTTAACATTTGAGTTTGATATTACCAAAATCAAGGTGTAAGAAATACCCAGAAACTCTAAAGAGTTGACTGAGCTTCCAATATACCACAACTATCGGAGTTGTGCTGACTGGGATGGTGTGTTTGTAGGAAGTATAGGTCGAGAATGTGTCGGTGTGAGGTGTGCTCAGGGGAGGGGTGTAGTCCACTAGCTGCCTGAAACAATCCATTGTCCGCTCGGGAAGAGAGGATGCAGGGAAGATACCATGCATGAAGGTCGGACGCAGTTGCGGAAAAGAGAAGGTGTTTTCTGTGGTACGAAGTGGGACCGTCAAATGAACTGCGCAAGTTGGTGTATAAAAGAAATGCCTCCCATCATTAATAGTGAAGGAATAGAGGCCGCTGATTGTGGTCTGTATAACGTTCGGACAGTTCGGATCCTCGCATGATAGTTCGACGTTGATATGTGCGCTAATAGAATTAGTGGAGTTCGGTCGTAATGTTAGCAGTAAAGCTGTCCTGTGTTGAATCCGGAACGCGTTAGGTATAAAACCTATGTTATGACGGATAAAGACGATTATATCAGAAAGCATTTCACTTGCGGGAACATGCTTGCGGAATTTGGTACATTGTCGCGCGAGCTGGTCGAAGAGAAACTTGTTGTTCTAGTCGAGATTGGTAATCGTTATCGGTAAAACATCACATGCGGCACATCAGGATACTTCCTACAGCTTGGACGTTCTGCTGTCGAGATGCCAGCGTGCCAGAATGGCCTGGGTTTCTGGTTGTGAATCTGGAACGGGCGCAACCCAAGAAAGTCGTAGTGTCAGCGACAGAGCTGCTGAGTCGGAAAACCTTATGTATGAAACCCATATCAGGACCATCGAAGACGACCATAGCAATCATATGAGAAGAATGGAACTAAGATGAGACACGCCGAGCAACAAACGCGGAAAGTATAAGCAAACACACGCATCAAAAGAGAACTCTCGATCACTTGTGCTTCGGAAATGTTTCACCAAGAGCATGGTGTGAAGAGTGCCCAGGCATTTCAGGTAGTTAGCTGGGCTTGAGGTATACAGCCACTCTCGAAGACGTGCTGGCTGAAAAGATAGCGTGGATGTAAGAAGGAGAGAATAGAAAGTGTCAGTGCGAAGTCGGCCCCAGAACTCCATTACGGAACAAGAGCACTTGATCTAATGTAATTTTAGACTAATGCTTACTGAGAAGTAGTCGAGACGTGAAGAAGGATAGACTAGAAAGTGTCAGTGTGAAGGCTGCCCATGAGGTTGAGCTCAAGCGCCAAGACATTGAACATCACAACTCTCCAAATGTAGCAATCTGAGATCGGGCCTAACATTCCACTGAGACAGCACATAAAAGTACGGTGTGAAGCATAACAGAGAACATAATAAGTATGTGAAGCATTTTCATCATGCTATATCTCAAAGACTTGCTGTCTGAGAACATATCCTAAGGGCACGCCGGCCCAGACCCAGAAATACCCTTGTGAGGGCTTCCCTGCCACTCATGCTTCCTTCCCAATGCGGTCGTTTCATCGTGATCCCAAAGCCATCTACTCTGCAAAGTTGGCGATGGCGGCGTCCAAATCCACCGCATACTCCTGTGTGAGGGTTGCTGGAATACTATTGACCCGTTGAGGGTCAATAGTACCCATAGATCCGAACTGGGGATGGCCCCAGCCAGGCGAGGAGGGCAGAAGGACGCGCTCGGAGGAGACAGGGAGGTCGGCCATCGTAGTGGCGAGCGAGGGGAGACTGTATTGAGCTTGTTGAGCTCTTTGCTGCCAGAGGTAGGCGTTTTGTTGTGCTTGACGGAGAAGAGCATCCATCTGTGCAAGGCGAGCTTGCATGTTGTTGATGATAGTCTGCTGCTCGACCGTATGTCTTTCCAGATACTCCAACCTCTCTCTCTTGACGTTCCTTGATTTCTTCCTATGTTGTTGTTAGCAGGCTTAGAAGTGAACGTCAGAAGAGAAGAAAGACAAGACAAGACAAGACAAGGCAAGGCAACAGACATGATACAAAGATACAATTGTTTGTACAAGATGAACAGTAAGAGGCAAGATGTGACAAGAAGCATGACTTACGCAGCAGCCCTGTTCATGATAACGCGTTTGCCCTGTTTCAGGTCATCGCGATGCTTCGGATCCGTAGCTGTTCTGAGGTCTCGGGTGACGGTAGTCAAGGTCCAGTCTAGTGGAAGTACGAACTTCTGTCGGACTCTTCTAGGATTGGCGGCGCCTTGGGACTCGTACTCTGAGGTTGTTGACGCGGTGGAAGGAGATGAGCTGGTGCCCGCCATGATGATGTGCCGTCGGTGGGGATCCTTGGGAGAGATGTGGAGGGGTCTATGTTGGTATTAGTCTTCGTGAGACTTTTGCTGAGTGGATGCTGAAGGTGATAGGACGAGGGGGCTTGTCTCCGAAAGGCTAACGAAGGAGGGTGAGGTGGACGGTGCTTTATACCCAGAGATTGCTTGTGGCTCGGACCACTCGGGCTTACCGACTTGTTCAGCAGCTTTTGACAAGACTGTTAACCTGCTAAATGACTAAGGAAAGAGATCAGCTTTCCGTAGTGAGGTACTTGTCCTCATGCCGACTGGGATTTGTCGCTGTGGTGGTGATGATATGCAGGGTTTGTGAACGAAGGCTCGAGCGCAGGAACCTGCTGACAATTTTTGACAAGATAGACGAGGTAGAGCGGTCCGACTGGCGCTTTGTTGCAGCGGCACCAGCCGTCCGTGACCGAGGAGGAATTGTCGGTGTGAGCTTGGTGTTGGGGAGCAGAGCCGATAGAAAGACTCCAGACCAAGGCAACGAGGTAAGTCAGACGCACAGGTGACACAATGTGGCGCTCGGCGATAGTGGTTGGACAGGACAAGTACCATTATCGTCCGAGCGTTAATGATAACAGTGATTAGTAGCAGCGAGAGCTTATCAGGTGTGGTCAGGCGACAAGGATCCTCGCTTTATTGCGCCCTGTATTTAAGACAAAAGATCAGCATGAGAACGTGCTTTGCAATGACCTCGTGGTGCTTATCCCTGTTCGAGCAGTGTCGTGATTGATCGAAAGCAGATGCATGATTGGTGGATTTCGTTGCCTGATTTCATATTCTTTAGGCTTTGGCAACTTTGTTTGGCGCTAGGCTGGAGTAGTGGGGAAGTAGTTCGTGGGGTTCTGCATGTTGATGTGGATGGGGTCGAGGGGAAGAGAGCGCTAGCCAAGAAGAGACAAAGCAATGGCGCAAAAGTATCGATTCTGAAGCCTCAACTTGAGTCCGTCCAATCGAATGAGCCCACGTGTTGAAGAAGACCAAGACCACGAGCCTTTTCTTAACAGATTCTGATTACTTACTGGTCAACAGAAGTGAAAGACCTGATTAGGATGTCCCTTGACAACATGGTATCATCAGGCTGAGGCTCGAGCCAAGCCAATGATGGCACGAGAGGACAACCTGCGGGGCTGCTGGACCAAGGTATGCCACAGACAAAAGCCGCTAGAGGCTGATGCCTATAGAGAAGAATCAGCTATCATTCGCCAGATCATGTTTCAGATTTCTCGGCGGTCAAAGCAATTTGAAATCGCCCTTTCCCATCGCAGAAGGTCGAACCCGGTGTGGAGATTCGAACCATGCAGACAGACCAGACAGGGTTATCAGCACGTTAGGATACCTTAACCTCTAACCGTGGACAAACTCCTGCGTGACGTCTGTGAGATCGTCAAGGTGATAACGAAGAGTCAGAAGCGCTGCGCGTCAATTTCTTACCTGTGGCAGCTCGAGACTCAAGCAGTGTGTCGCGCTAATTTGAATTCAAGCAAATTCCACTGCGTTTAGCGAATGTCGGAAATGATTACGACCGGCCAGAATCCGGTATGAGGCTTGTATATATACAGGTATACTAGTAACAAGTTTGATGTAGAGAGGAGCCTGCACAGGTTTGACAATTTTCTTCTCAACATGTCTTGAGTTTGTGTAACATTCGGAGGTCATCATCCGACGAATAATCATCGAATTGTTACAAACATCATAAATTAGCAAACTGAGAAGATATGTTCGTACTGATTGCTAGGTTATCATATTTACAAATGTTCAAGCCATACGACATAGTATCGCGAAATTCTCTCCACCCTCACAAGAATTCAGGACTCTTGGATCAGTCCAGCTCGATGTGATGGGCTGATTATGGGCACACTAGTTGCAGAAACCTATTGAAAGACCATGTGAGAGATCGAACTTGTCATGTTACCAATCGATTGCTTATCACAATTTGCGTCGTGCAGCAAGCTGCAGTGAGTGCATACATACTGCATGAGAAGTGTTTGAGCAGATCGCGGCTAGAACTTCATCCGCTAGTCCGTGGTGGTGTCGACCTTGAATACCAGGACCATCAGGTAGTACTGTCACTTTCCCAACGTGTTAGACGATCCGACATATAAGGTCGTACCGCATGTTTCAAGCTGACTACCACCAGGAGAGAGAGTTTGCTTGATTCATTGGGCTCATAACATTCGGTACTTTCAGCTAACTCCTCAAAATTACTCACAGGGCACCAATTCACATGGAACGTTAAAGCGGAGGTGTTCACGCAAAGAACCTTTAAGGTTGTAATTCAAACTTGGCAATGTCTCTCCAAGCGAGTTCATGTTTGTGGTCCTTTTAGCATATAACTGCCTAATTCGAACTAGTATGAAAATGCTAAGTAATCATCAACCAATACTAATAGTGATGTTTGAGTTGTTGCTTTCGATGGTTGCTATTGCTACTGTAACTGCAGACTTGCATACTTGAGTGATATCGGTATCCCGTTGTAGTTCTCGTATTGTGTGTAAGCTGTTGTGAGGGTCCCTTGAAGCAAGAAATCAAAGGAGCTCTGCTTTCCTGACATCTGCAGTGGCATGTTTGATGCAAGCATTGTTTGCACGCCATAAAGAGACAAGCCATTTGGTCCTCGATTCAAGCCGACATGTGGATAGCAGATAATGCATTGTGATCTAAGCCTCTTTCATGTCGTCAAGTTGTCAGGTTGGACAGCAGATTTTCGATTCAGGTGTACACGATCAGGGAGCAGCACCACATAGAGAGACATAGTCTCTCACTTGGAGCAGGCTGTTGAACGGCAAGCGGTGGTCATCAAATTGCACTGCCCAGACATTGGTCCTTCAAGCCTGGATTGCTCCATGCTTGCACGAGCAAGCATATGCCCCAATAGTGTCCAATCGTCCTTGGATACGTACCTTTTCCTCAATTGCATAATCTCACACTGCCTTCTACATGACGTCCTCCATATCCAAGTCATCATCATCTTCGTCGTCATCATCCTCGTTATTATCGTTATCTGTGCCAGCTGCAGAGGTCGCGCCCTCAGCAGCCTCGCCACCTTCACGCTGAGGCGCACTTTCTTGTCTGACACTGTTGACATCAATATTCGAAAGTTCTTGCTCAGCTCGCAATTTCCAGTGATTATTGAATGGTCCTGACTTGACTTGCTCAGCAATCATGAGAAGTGTTTCTCTCAGATAGTCCACCGGCTGGTCCAGCTCTTGCCTTAATGCTATCATCGACCAATACCTGTAACGCTTAAAGCAGTCGTACAAAGCATCCAGAAGCTCATTCTGTGGCATTCTGGCTCTTTTGTTTTGCTGCGGCTTAGTCTTGGCTGGGCCTGTGTCAGTTTTCTGCCTATTGTCAGTATTTGTCATTGTTTGTAGTTTGTACTGCCATGACTTACGAATGTGTCGAAGTTGGCGCTAGTTTGGTAGCCTCGTCCTCCAGTGGCATTAGAAGGAAGCACCATGCGGGCGAATTGGCGCACATCGCCCTTGAGTACGATGATACCGTTCTTGTCCTCGGCGTCAATCCTGCGCGAACTTGCTTCTGTTTCAAGATCCACTGGATTGCAGGTCACTTCCTTGGTAATGGCAGCGGCGAGCGCCGTCTGTTCTGCTAACGGGTCAGCGGAGTCACGATGAAGATCGAGTCAGATGAGCGCTTACTTGGAATAGCTTTCCTACGGTTGAAGTTGTTCATGGTTGAGTGTTTTTGAACGCCGCCTTGACTTGATGCTGCCAGCACATCTTTCTTGTCATCTGATTTGACAGCTTCACCTTTCTTCACTCTTTGGTTGAAGCCGGGAAGGTCCTTCTCGGAAAAGATAAACGTGTTGCTGCTTTTTGCGGCCGATGTTCGGATATCGTATTCTTTTGATACTCCTTGATGAATAGGCAAGTGGTGATTAGCGAACAATTTCATCTATAAGCAGTCTGTTAGCCTTATTGAGCTACTTTCTTGCAACCACAAGCTCACTCTGTTACTGGTCTTCCAGTGTCGAATGGTGCCTAATTGTATTGGCTCATCCGGAGAGAGGGAGTTCCATTTGCCGTAAAGTGTCTTGGGTAAACGGACTAGCCATGCTTTCTGTGTTTGTCGCGGGAAGTATAGCTCTCCAGTATCCTCGTACGTATCATCGTCTTCTGGCCCCGGAGAACCTATTGCTGGATCTGGTTTAATGTATGTTGTGTCGTCTTGTTTGTAGTCCATCGTTGCGATGGTCCCCACTGTGCACGTCTCTTGAGGTAGTGAAGGGACTGAATAAAATGTCGCCGACGTCCGACACTATTTCTACTGCCTCAGCTCCTATGTCAGAGTCGACTGGCAGCCAGGAGCGAGTCACGAATCTGCGCTTGAAAGTGAAAAGTCGATGTGGTAAGGGATTTCGCACGCGGATTACCAGTAGCACCAAAAGCGATACGTTCTCGTCCACTATTCCAAGCTCTTCTTTCCAGTGTATTCCAGGCTCTTTCTTCTAGTGTTTCTGCTCGATCAATGTTGTTGAAAGGAATAGAGCTGGACTCATCTTCAATATCAGTATAGCCGTTGAGATTCTAATCTGGGGAACGACGACATCTCGAAAACAACAGCCAGATTTACGAAGGTATCTTATAACAACATCAAGTCGACAATAACATTGCTCCTTTCTAGCACGCATTGCTACCATTACATCAAGCGCCAATAACACACCGCTACGAAGCTGCGACCTTGAGAGTCTAACTCACAGACTCCAGCTAGTCGGCACCCCTACACTCTTCCTGCCTCTGTCGCCTATACAATCATCGCCTCCATCGTCACATCCATCCCTCGCCATCATGTCAGCCTACACCCCGCTCACCGCCACCCACTCCATCCAAGACCGCACTCCCGAGTTCCGCTCCATCCTCACCCAAGCCCAACGCCGAGTCGCCCAATCCACCAAAAAGCCGCTCGCCTCCTCTCACACCACGCCCACCGACCCCTCGCAACCACCGACGCGCAAACAGCGATCCGAATTCGCCCGCAGCGCCGCCACAATCGGTCGCGGCATCTCCTCCACCATGTCCAAACTTGAACGTCTCGCCCAACTCGCCAAGCGCAAAACCCTCTTCGACGACCGGCCCGTCGAAATCGCAGAACTAACGTACGTCATAAAACAAGATCTCAGCGCACTAAACCAGCAAATCGGGCAACTTCAGCAACTCTCGCGGAATAACATGGGCAAAGGCGGGCCGGGGCAGGAAAACGAACATAACAAGAACGTGGTTGTGCTGTTACAAGGGAAGTTGGCGGATGTAGGTGCGAATTTCAAAGAGGTGTTGGAGGTGCGGACGAAGAATATCCAGGCGTCGAGGTCGCGGACGGAGCATTTTGTCAGTTCGGTCGGACAGCATGCTGCGGCGCCAGTAGGGGGCAGTTTGTTGGATCCGGGGAGGACGGATAGTCCGTTGTATAGCAGTGCTGCGCCGAGTAGAGGCAGGTCGCCAAAGCCAGGGAGTAATGCGGATAATATATTGAGTTTGGATCCGGTGGGCAGTTCGGCGTTGATGCGCGGACCGCAGTCGGAGCAGCAGATGTTGATGATGGAGGAGGCGCAACCGCAGAATGCGTATATTCAGCAGAGAGGGGAGGCGATTGAGGCGATTGAGAGGACGATTAATGAGCTAGGAGGGATTTTTGGGCAATTGGCGCAGATGGTGAGTGAGCAGAGTGAGATGATACAGAGGATTGATGCGAATACGGAGGATGTGGTGGATAATGTGCAAGGAGCGCAGAGGGAGTTGTTGAGGTATTGGAGTCGAGTACAGGGAAATCGGTGGCTGGTTGCGAAGATGTTTGGCGTGTTGATGATATGTGAGTATTGCTATTCGAGTGTCCACGATCTTGGGCTAATCCGACTGCAGTTTTCTTATTATGGGTATTGGTAGCAGGATAGATGATAGATGGAGGTAATGACCATAAACTGTATTATAAGCACAAGCTAGAGAACACTAATCATCTGCAGTTCACAAGCTGACCATGCTGGAGAGTCTAACGCTACGCTGACCTGACAATTATGGTAGTTCATAGTTCTTCCTCTTTTGGGAACACATATGCTCCAAGTCTCCATGATAGAAGTGCTAGTTGAAAACAGCCTCCCCTTGATGCGGCATTGAGCACCCCTTGCCTCACTCCGCGCCTGATTCCTCCATCACTTTCTGCAGACGCCTTCTGCAAAGCCTTCAGTAGGAAGTCTTTCTTATTCATTGAGGCTGTCCGCTTCTTGGTGTCGTAAGTGGTCTAAATAACGTCACGGCCCTTATGCAGTCTATGTCAAGTTCAATGCTATACTGGAGTCCTTAAACCATGCCCTTCATTCTGCACATCACTTTTTGGCCTTTTCTGATCGAGAGAGCAAATCCTGAAACACAGTACTGCCAGCCTTTGGCGCTGTTTGCGCCTTCGACTTCTTCTTTTTATATAGCTTCCTTCCGACGTGCTCTTTTCGTTTTTCTTCTTTTGTTTCAGCTTTCTCTGCAGCCGGTTCCTGCTTTCCCTCCTCCTGTTTCGCTCGTTTATTCGCACTGCTCGGTGCCGCTTCCTGCACGTCTGCAGCAATATTCCCCTTGACCAGATCCTCCTCCTCCTCCGCATCTCCCGCCTTTCGCTTGCCAACATGTCTGAACCTTCCAGCTGTTCCTATAGTCGAACTCATCTCAGCAAATTGTTGCTTGGCGACTTCCCTCTCCTTCTCCTGCTTCTGTACACGTTCTCTATCATGTTTGTCATTTCCAGATAGCCCGTGCTTGATGAAACGGCCTGCAGCTTCCTTGTTTAGCGTCACTGTAGGCTGCTGTGGCGTCGTCTCTGCGTCTTTGATCTTGTCGAAGTATTGTTTTACACGAGTGAGTTCGGTGAAGACTGCGTGATTTCGAGCATCGACACCATTGAGCTTGAGAGCTGAGAAGAGAATCGATTCGATTGCGTAGGTAGTGAGGATGTGGAGTTTTGCTTTATCGAGGAGAGGAAGACGCGAGGAGATGGTGGATAGAGGCGAGTTGAGGAGGGGAGCCAGAGATGTTTCGAGGTCGTCGATGTGGGCGGTGAGGTCCTCGAGGAGAGGTGCGAGGTCGGTCGTCTCCATGATAGTGCGACGATGATTAACAGATCGTTGTTGTTGACATTGGAAAGATTTATTCTGGGCCAAGTCAAGCTGAGCTGAACCGGCACTATTCCGATGTCGTTGTGTCAATGACGGTTTCAGACTTTTGCCTTCATCGTTCCTTCCACATTGCCAGCCTTTCGTTTAGCACGACACACCAACAACGCCTTCCACTCTCTTCACAATAAGAGTCGCACCACATTTGCAACACATGACCTGACACCACTATCATCGGTTTGACCAACCTGTCTCTCACCTCTGCCGCTCCGCGGTTGCGGTCTGCGCACACCATCTCATACACGTTGCACCCATGCTTCGGCGATAGCATTAGTGGCCCGGCGAGGGCCGCCATCTGGAGGAAGACTCACTCATTTGCATCACATCCAGCTCATCTTATACCTGGTAATAGCCGATCCTTTTGCAAGACTATTATCAGACAGGCAGACAAGCCTGCACCGAGCCGGCGTCCGCTAGAGAACTACAACAACATTGATGTCCCTAAAAGGATACACATCCTTGGCTCCGGCAGTGTTGGCAAATTCATAGCTCACTCTCTTCGCGGCGTCTCACAGCCGCCACCAATAACACTCTTCCTCCACCGTCCAAACTGGTTGCAACAATTCAAAGAACAAGGCAATGCCATCTCTGTGCAAACAGATGGTAGGTTAGTCACTAGAGATGGCTTCGATGCCGACTTAGCATTACCAGATCGCACACGAGCAGAACGACAACCTGCAAGAGCAGCATTTGCCCCGAAAGATCGTGCCAAATTCGCGCCGTTTTCAGGCGAAGAGACTATCCACAACTTGATTGTGACTACCAAGGCTCCTGCGGTTGTCAGCGCTATCGACGCTGTTAAGCATCGTCTACTGCCAACATCCACGATCCTCTTCTTGCAGAATGGTATGGGCATCGTAGAAGAAGTTAATCGTGAATTATTCCCTGATCCCAAACTCCGACCCAACCATATGCTCGGCATCAACTCCCATGGCCTCAATTCTCCTTCCAACTTTACCGTCAACCATGCCGGTCACGGCATCATTTCGCTCGGTCTGGTCCCGCGCGTTCCTTTCTCAGAGCTGGCAGCACTGAACGCAGCGAACCTCGAAATCAAGGGTCAAGCTGAAGACGTTTGGGCACCATCATCTCGCTACCTCTTACGCACGATAACTCGCAGCCCCATCCTTGCGGCCGTCGCTCTAAGTCCTACCGATCTGCTCCAAGCACAGCTCGAGAAGCTCGCTGTCAACTGTCTCATTAACCCCATGACCGTCCTTCTCGACGCACCAAATGGTGCTGTTCTGCACAACTTCTCACTCTCACGCGTAAGTAGGCTTTTACTAGCGGAAATATGCGCTGTGATTCAATCGCTTCCCGAGCTTAAGGGTATCCCGAATGTCCAACGTCGGTTCTCGCCTAAGCGACTCGAAGCATTGACCGTACGCATTGCTACTAAGACTGCTGAGAATATCAGCAGCTCGCTTGCGGATGCAAGACGGGGTATACAAACGGAAACGGAGTATATGAATGGGTACATTGTGAAGAGAGGAGAAGAGCTGGGCATCAGAGCGGTTATGAACTATATGTTGATGCATTTGGTGCATGGGAAGACCAACATGATTAGTAGAGAGATTGACGATTACGTGCCGTTCCCTGAGATGGGTGCGGGTAAGCCACCAGCAAGTATAGAGAATGAGGAGCATAATGTATAGCATTCCGCCTTCCATCGTGATTGTTGAGGGTAGGCCTATTCTGTACATGCAGCGTATGGTATTATTTACTTTGTATGCTAGATTGTATCAATTGATACCCTTTATCCAATATATCTTTCATCTGTCTCCATCTCCCCATCAGCGCTGCCACTGCATCAAGATCTTCACCAGTTTTCTGCATCTCAACGTCCCTCAACTGCTGAAGTCTCTGTCGCGTCTCCTCAAGACAGCCACCCAATATCTCCAACAACGTCTCATCAACCGCGCCCTGCTCATGCGCTCCCTCCGTCGGATCAAGCCCGTCCACAAAACGACGCCACCGCGGTATCGGGAGTAATACCATGCGAAGGGCGCATTGTGTTCGATGGCAGACCAGATCTCGCGGATGTGAATTCGGGGAGTCGCCGTTTGTGTTGGAAGGTGGTGGAGGTGGTGTGAATAGGTAGTCTCTATACGCCACGATTAGGTTCTCGGCACGTAACGAGTAGAATCGTGACGAGGTTATGGGTCTACTTACCCGAGAAGATTCGCCTCTTCCAGAGCAGCTTTTTGCTCCGAGGAGAGCAGAGGTAGGATGTGCTCGTCGAGTGGGATGTGGTCGGAGGTGTTCGGGGTCATTGTGAAGCCGTCTGCCAAAGAGAGATTTTTAGTATTGGTTGGTGTGATGGTGAGGCAGAAGCGCATGCTGAAGTGGGATTACATTCAAGGAGCAGGAAATCGTTGCTGTGTTTGCCGTAGCTTATGTTGAGTTCTTCACCTTTGGCTGTTGCGGTGCATTGTCAGTATCTATTCCAAATAGAGGTAGTGGGTGGGTGGTCACGGAAGGGCATACCGTAATCTCGATCCGCAGTCACTTTGAAGCCTTGCTCGTTATAGCTCACTTTGAGCTGTATGCATCATAGACATATTTCGTCAGTCTCATCTCATCACTACTGCACAGAAAATAAGCCAAACCAATACTTACGCCATCACCATCCGCATGATTGAAATAATCCATCACCGGACACATCGCCATACAATCATTCCGATCCCTTACAAGCTTCCTCCCATCCCTCCCTCTCTTTGCACCTACCTTACCTCTGAGCGCACCCCCAAGCACAGGATAATCCCAGTAGAAACATCTCGAATTCACCAATAGCCAGGACTCAACATACTCCCTTTTCACATCCTCGATAGCACGCCCACTCGCTTCAACATGTTCAGGAAGCAACGTTTCCGACGCTGCTCGGAGATCGTTTTCGAGTTTGGACTGCTGTTTCGCAAGTAGTGCCTTTGCTGGCGCTGGCAGGAGGCTTTGAAGGTCTGAAGACCACAACGCGGGCATGCTTGACCGTAGGGAAGATGGGGATGGCATGATTGCCTTCCACGCGCTTAGATCACGATTCCCGACACTCTTGGGTGAGAGGATAGGAAAGGCGAGTGCTAAGGCGAGGCGGCCGTGGACGGAGAGAGTGCTTTGTGTTAATGGGGGTCGGTCCGGGTGCACTGTTAGGAGTGCGGAGGCTGGGGCTTGGATGAGTATGTCGTCTGTCTGTGTATCTTAGCCCGGGGGGATTTGTTAATGAAGTAATGAAATGGAGGAAGCATACTTTAATGTCACGCTTTGTGATCATGCCTAGGCCTTTGCCTGGCATGGTGGTTGGGTGGATGCCATTGATTGTCACGTTTTGTGTTGATGTGGCCCATGTTATAAGGGTGTCATGGGGGGATGACTCTTTTTCTGGTAGCTGCATTGTGGGATATTTCTTGGACTGTATTGGGGTGAAAGTTGCATGAACGGGACATCTGGATTACTAATACTGCTTACTGCACCTTTGCCAGTATAAGGTCTACAATTCATTACTGTATACTACCTACTTCAAGCCTTACCATCCTGGGGATACTTCAACCCGGCCTGCCTCCTACACTCATCCATCAACTTCATCATTCTCAAACTCTCAGCCAAAGGCACAATCGCACTCTCTTTCCTCCCCTCCGCCACATCCACAGCCACAGCATCAGCTTCCCAGAAGAACCCTGTTCCTACTTCAGGCTCATACTCTTTCTCCTCCACCACTTCCTCTTTACCGTCACCTAAGCTCTTCTTAATTACGATCTTGCGTGGCACTGAAGCGGCAGGTCCAACGACTTCGATGATACCCTTTTCGCCTTCTAGACGGCAGAAGGTCTCAGATGTGCGATTAAACACTGTTGATGTGCAAACACCGATGCGGTTGGTCGGGTAATGTAGGGTGACTACATCGGACCAGTCGACGCCTTCTTTGAGCACCATCGAAGCTGAGACTTTGGGGTCGGGGTGCGAAGTGCCTAGTCCGGTGCCTGATGGCGTTGTTAATTAAGCTCGACATAACAAGTACGTCTGCGGCTTACCTAGTAATACAGAAGCCCACGTCAATGGGTAGATACCAATATCTAAGAGAGCACCACCACCGAGTGCAGGGTCTTTGTAGCGATTTGACTGGATATTCGAGTTAGATTACCATGTTTTGCAATGCTTTGGAAAGGCACCACATTCATGGAGCCATAACATACTGGTGGTAAATTCTCCAAATGCAATTCAAGACCAAAATCACAGAACATTCTATACGGCTCGCCAATGATCTTCTCTTCATGGACCAAGCGCTGTAGCTCTAGGACAATGGGGAAGAATCTAATCCATACAGCTGCAAATATCAGTATCATATCTATGATTATGAACACGGTTGGCGGTGATCTTACCTTCCATTAGGAAGACACCTTTCTCCTTAGCTGCAGCAATGACAACTTCTGTTTCTGCGGCGTTGACTGTCATGGGCTTCTCGCACAGCACATGCTTATTTGCAGCAATAGCAGCTAAAGCGTTGTCCTTGTGGAATGAATGGGGTGTGCCTAATGCCATGTAAGCAACACGATGACATTTAACCATTATCACTCACCAATATAGACAACATCAACATCAGGGTCACTGTAAACATCCTCATAATTTGTGTAGATTTTCGGTTTTTGAGCATCTGCCGTAGCTTTTTTGAAGTTACGCTCGATAAAGTCCTCGCCTTTAGCTTGACTTGAAGTGCCTAAAGCTTGAACAATGTGATGTGCTTTGGCATCTTTGCGTTGTGTAAGGAGGTCTTTTACGAATTCTGAAGACACCCAGCCAGTACCCATTATACCCCACCTGCAAGTGGGAAGTTTTGTTGCACTCATGTTGTTTTGTACAATGGTTGATACGATCACAGATATAGGGTTTGTAGACACAGAACAACTCTGAATTGGAAGGACGGGACAGAAGATGAAGTCGAGAAGTCAGTACAAATGTTCTTCATGCTGGAGTCAATAGGAGCACAGAACCCCGCCGGCTAAATCGAGTGAGTTGCCTAAAGAGGAATTTAAACAAGGAAGACCTGAGTTAGCATCACTGCACTTCACTTCTATCAGGACGGCTTCGACGTCCAGCATTAGAAATGGAGACACTCTCTAGGTCAATCTGCCCCATTCAGGCTTCAGTTCGACCATGCCATCTTCATCAACAACCTTGCCCCTATCCCACTCTCTCCCTTCACCAAGTTTCGCCCATTTAACATCGGTCTCGTCTTTTGCATCACCTTTCTCCCACTTTTTCACCTCTTTCTCTGAGAACCCAGCAGCCAGCAGTCTGTCTGCGCCTTGCTGCTTCCACTTCTGCCTGTCGCGCATTGCCTCCAATGCTTGCTCCCAGTCATCTTCTTCTGCAGAATCTGGTTGTACATCAACTGTGGGATCGTAATTTGAGCTAAAACGGGAATCCATCGCTGAGCTGCTCGCAAAAGCGCCCCGACCACGTCTGCGCACTTCGGGCACTGGCGGTGGTGGCGCTGGACCGATGATATCTGCTAGTGGATCAGAATCCGACCCAGAAGGAGATCGTGGTTGTAGCCGTGCAGATGACAATTCTCGAGAAGAACTGTAATCGTTAGCGGTCCTGCTCAGCGGAATTCTGGGTTTTTCCAGCCTCGTCTCTTCGTCCTGCTTTTTGCGCTTGCTGGAGGTACTCTCGTCACGAGCGCGTTCGTCCGTCTTCGTCCGAGCACGTTCATCGTCGTCAGAATCATGCCTTCTCTTCTTCGTGGACGAGTGCCGCTCAGTACTCCTACTTCTCGATCGATGATGCCGGTGTCTGTGCCTTGTACGCTCGTGTCCCTCAACAGCACGTCTTTCCGATCTGTCTCGATCATCCCTGTCATCTCGCTGCCGATGGTGTCTATGTCGGTGATGAGTGCGATCGTGTTCATCTTTGCCACGCCTGGGTGCACCATCTTGACGTCTACGGTTATCTCTAGATTCGGTCCGCCGTGGCGATCTTGACCGCGTTCTTGACCTTCTCTTTACACTAGGTTGATCATCCTCCGCGATCACTTGATGTCCTTCATATTTTCTCTTCCTCTGACTTTCTTCGTAATCGCGAAATCTGTCCAGTACCCGATCTCTCCCTGTTGATCTCTTGCCTTCCGCTCTGTTGAGCCTTCTTTGCTTTTCCCTCGCCTCTCGTTGTTCTTGCTCAAGCAGGACTGAGTTATGGGAGTCGGTCTCCTTCAGAAGGTTGCGCAAGAAGCGCAGGTTTGGTTTAGGACCGCCACCGGCAGGCCTGGAGGAATCATTAGGATAAGTGGTGACCAAGTGTATGAATAAGCAGTATACCTTTGTGGATGGAATGCTTCGAGCCCTATTGTTTTATGTTGGATTGAGATTACTTGCGCATCTTGCTTCATCAAATTTGCTACATACTCGTCGGAGTACTTGTCTGCACCTGTCACCATCTTTGGCGTCTGCTTTGTCGACATTTACTAATGAGGTGATATTTATGAGGGATGTTATTGAGTCGTTGATTTGGTAGGGCAATGGATGAGTACCTTACTACAAAAGGTAAAGACCGTTTCAAGGTCACGTGAGCAATCTTTGTTTACATCAACAATCTGAAGGACTTTTAGAAACTTGTCGATACTATACTATAGTCATGGACGAACTACAAAGCCTATCCATTATAAAGCTCGGCGAGCCGCTACTGTCCGCCGCAGAGAATGATGGACGCCACGATGCAGGACGCATGTCCGATGCTTCATCTAATGCACCTCAAAGTGATATTCCCACGCCAGCAAGCTTACAAGCTGATCTGACGCATTACAAGGTATACCCTATACTTCTGTTACGATGGAGTCACACTAACTTGAAAGGAACTCTTCACGAAATTGAGATTCAGCTACGTCGAGCAAGTCACGAAAGAGAGGTTCCTACGCGCTGTCGTGGGTGATCCACCATTGTATATTTCAGCATCACAAAACAGTGCTCTGGAATCACAGCTTCTATCCGTAAAGGCCACTTTGAAGGCGCAGAAGACAGAAGTTGCCGATCTGATTGCTGATCTCGAACGACAAGGACGCGCATTGAGCCAACGATATCAAGATGTTCAGTTACAAACAATACAGTTGACAGAAATGCCGGAACAGATTGCACAGCTGAAGAGCACAATCGAGACATTAAAGGCCGCGCAAGAACCCAAATCAGACAATCCTCTTCTCGCCCTGTCTTTGCCTCAGACGATGGATGTGCTGTCGGTGAAAGAAGACGAATCAACGAAGTTGGATATCGAACTCGCAGCATTGCAGGCTAAAGTGCAAGCAAGAGCACGTGAGCTGGAGCAGCTGCAGAATGACCTTGTGCCGTTACAAGCGCAGAAAGGAAGAGCTTTAGCAGATGCCGAGGATTCGAAGAGGAGGAAAGCTCAAGGCATTTCTGGGCTTGGAGACGAATTGGAGGAGCGTGGTCGTTGGTTGAAAGGGGTTGAGACTACACTCAGAGGCCTGCTTGAAGCTGGTGCGTGAGAATCTGGACCATTCAGGTCAATATATTTGAGGTGTTTCGGGAATGCAGCTAGTGAGGAAAAGGAAGGTTTTCGGATAGGATAGGATGGGATGGGATGGGTACAAAGTGATGCTGGCCAGCAGCTTCCGGAGTTCAACGGTATATACCCAGGCAATGAATTGCTTTCTTCTTGTGAAAGATTGACTTGGTGTTGACTTGTTCGTGACTTTTAGACGCTAAGTGACAAGCTTTCGAAAGATCGTATCATTCGTACCCCACATACTCCACACTTCAGACCACGGACCTACCAGGTACACTATCATCACCCGTCACCCATCTATCTGGCTTCATAGTGCTCCTGAATAGGTCTACAAGGTCTCACTTCACCATGTCTGGAGGCTTCTCACAATACGCCGCTTCTTTAGCAGAAAACGATGACGATTCTGATATGCAATATGAACCGGCCGCCACTTCAAACACCGAAGACGATACCACAGATGTAGAGATACTGGAAGAGTTTGAAGGAGATGAAGAGGATGAGTCCGAATATGAAGGTTAGCTTTTGTGATGGCTATAAGTCATTCCTTTTGCTAATGATCCACAGATGCAGTAGACATTGCCGAAGCACTGATTGAGGACGGAACAGTAGAAGAAGATGAGGATGGGAACATATTACTCAACTTAGAAGATCCAGATGACGAAGATGAGGAAGATGATGACGAAGATGATGATTTTGAGGAAGAAGATGGGGCGGATGAAGACGATGAGGAGGATGATAACGAGGCGCAGAATGGAGAAGATGAAGTGGTGACAGATACCACAACTCCAGCAGTAGCTGCTGCCGAATCACAGACTCGCAATACAATCCAATTGACAAGAGAACAACTGGTTCAATTGATAATGCGGAGTAATGGCGGTGGACTTGCGCAGCTCTTTGGTCTCACTGGGGACGATGATGAGGAAGAGGAAGAGGAGGTTTTACCACGTCGAAGGTTCCGGAGACCACAAAATCTCAGACCGCATCCTCCCAAAACATTCGAGCCACAACCAGCAGGTTCTGCTCTGATGGAGTCTGGCCTCTTCGGCATCAACGATCATGAAAACGGCTTGTCAAAGCAGACCAACTCGGAGACTCAAGAGGGTCAAATGAGAAGAAGGAAGAAGGTGGCAACGCGGATCATGCAACGTGAGCTTGGACTGGGATCTCCAGGCAAAGAGCGCAGTCACAACAGACTCGTCTCTCAAGAACTATTACCATCCACCAAGGCGGACACTATCATCAACTACGACGCAAGATGCTATTCTGGTCAGTTTTCGGAAGACGGCAACTTCTTCTTCTCGTGCTGTCAAGACTTCATGGTGCGAATGTACGACACCTCTAATCCTTACAGCTGGCGACACTACAAAACAGTGCCATATATGTCCGGCTCCTGGACTATTACCGATGCGACACTGAGTCCGGACAACAAATATCTCGCTGCCAGTACAATGACACATATCGTGGCTCTAGCCAATACCGATCCAGACACGGATTCGGAGCCTTATTTTCTCGATCTCTCGGATATGCATGGCGGTGGTAGCGCTCGCGGCGGCCCTCGACAACGTCATCGATCTGGTTTCGCCGTAATTCTTCCACATTCACAATCAGTGGACTGTACATCACTAATACATCCTTCTTAGACCTTCTCAATTCGTTTCTCCGGCGATGGTACAGAGATCGTCGCCGGCACCAATAGCAACTCAATCTTCGTCTATGACCTGGAAAGTCGCAAATCGATCGTTCAAATCAATGGCCATGATGACGAGGTCAATGCAGTTTGTTACGGTGATAAGTCAGCTCCCCATATCCTCTACTCTGGATCAGACGATAGTACAATCAAAGTATGGGACAGACGCTCGCTCGGCGACGGACGTCCCGCCGGTGTGATGCTCGGACATACCGAGGGCGTCACATACATCGACTCCAAAGGTGACGGTCGCTACGTGTTGAGTAACGGCAAAGACCAGACGATGAAACTTTGGGATCTGCGTAAGATGCATGATAGTTCCAAAGCAGACGATCGCAGTTACAGACGATATATGAACCATGATTTCGACTACCGTGGCGGCACCTTCGAAGACCATGATTACACCGGACCTCACGAGGACGATTGCAGCGTGGTCACATATCGCGGCCACAAAGTCATGAACACCCTCATCCGCTGCCACTTCAGTCCACCAGGTAGCACGGACAGCAGATACGTGTACAGTGGAAGTGCAGATGGAAGCGTCTACATCTACAACATGGACGCGACATTGGCAAAGAAGATTGACGTATTAGCGGCTACGAGAGATTCCAGGCCGAAACCACCGCATGGACAATTATCGAGGTTCGGCTGGAACCATAGCACGGATTGGGGCACCTGCATCAGAGATGTAGCTTGGCATCCAACTGCACCTGTGATTGCGGCGACTTCGTGGAATGGCTATGGTAAGGAGTGGGGAACGTGCACGACGCATACCTGGAACGATGGCGTGGATGAAGATGAAGGCGAACCCAAGATGGGCCTAAGGGTCAATGCGAAGTTGCAGCGGGATCCGACATATTATGGCGAGCCGCCGTTGCCTTCAGCAGCTGGGGCGAGGAGAGCGCGAAGGATGTATAGAGGAGATGACGATGACGACCAATGACTACTACGCCAGAGCTTCAGCAGGATCCGAATCGTGAGCATGGTGGTGGCTGCGATGGCGTATCTGATCATGTGGTTTGGAACGAAGTGGGTGGGTATGTAAAGGCTGGCCTAATGAACTTATGGAATAGGTATAATGGGTGGTATGAGAATCTGGGATAGGTAACATTGTGGTCAACGATGTCGGCTTTTGCTCGTTGATTGGTGCTCGATGGCGGACGTCTTTATATGCATACATGGCTTTCTGCTTTATCTCTTTCAAGTTTAGATTGAATCCCCTTTGATCGATATTCTTAACCCCTTGGACGCCCATGCCATTTCTAAGCCTGCCCAAAATGTACTTCAGACTTCTCGAGCATGTCTCATCGTAATTTAAGAACGCGGACCTCGCCACTATATCACGCACCACCAACCAGTATGTTATTCACCGGGATATGTACTGGACAGTTATTAGCATCGTCTCGCTCAATCTCCTCCAATCTTCCACATACCCAACTTGACAACGTAACCAATGACACCCATGACCAAAAAACCCATGCCTACTGCTTGACAGATCTTCAGGAATTCTCTTTGGTCGGCTGCGAAGATTGCTATTAGCTTTGTGACCTGTTTCGCTCGCTCGTAAAGGCTGGTCGCGTGCGCAATCTTTCTTTGAGCAAGATTCCTCACTCGTTACTATTTCGCAAGAGCTTGTCTGTGCGCTGCACGATCTCTTTGATTGTCTCCTTTCTGCGACTGAGATGTCTCGCAGCTTGTCTCAAGTCCATCTCATTGCAGATATAGGGGTGTCGTGTTGCGATATAGGGAGACAGGCGCAGAGGAAGGTGTGATGTGGTATGAAATGCGGGAATGCTACGTACGCTTTGTGCAACCTGTATCATCGTGTTAGTGCTCGCGTTAGGAATTCCTCAATAGACATATAGGCCACATACGGTTGATAAACTGTGTACCTTCTTTCAAGAAGTCTCTAGGTACGTCGAGGAGTTCGGTGATCTGATCTTGCGGTGCTGACGAAGACATGGTGTGGATTGAGTTGATGACGAGAAACTGAGAGGGAGGAACGTGAGAATGGCTGATGTCGATATAGTAAAGATGTATTGGTTCGCGCAGATGTGTTTTGGCAATGTAATGTGAATGCGGCTCAAGATCTGGGGTAGTGTAAGGCCAGGCTAGCACTTGCCAAGACTGGACCCATTGGCCTCCTAAAGTCGACCTCACTTTACAGTTTACCAGGTGTTCCTGTGTCAGCAGCAGCAGGTCTGCTCAATACAAAAGTCTTCGCGCTCCAGTCTCCATACTAGGACCTCCTCGTTCCAATCACTATATCTACCAGTCGCGTTTCGTACTGCTTTCAGACACTTCAAGAGCTATCCTGAACCAAGCAAGAACGAACGCTCGGTTGTTAAAGGATTGTTGGGTCAAGGAGTGTCTCTCTTGGGCTACAGAAGGAGTACTCGAGCTTGACTCGATTGTTCTCATTTTTCCTATCTTTCTTCTTGCTTTGTCTTAGACTGGATTAGCGAAGATTGCTACCAGATCTTTGTGCACAACTGTAACACATCATGTACGTTATCCAAGCATACTATGAGTGGCGGGCAGATCAAGGCAGACAATGAAAGTACAGAAAACAAGACTAGGTCAGAGAAGCAAGAATGTCAAGCCAGAGGAGAACACAGTCTTTTCAGAACATGTACTGATAGTTTGTATCTATGAATCAGAAGCACTTCATACAGCTCTCCATTTGATCTCTGTCTTTGTGACACCACCACAAACATGGCCGACGACGACAACTTCGACATTGACATATATGGTGACGATGCCGCAGAAACAGGAGATTATCAGCAACAAGCAGAAGAATACTCTGACACAAAACCTAATGGCTCTGGTCAACTAGACGATACATACGACTACGATCAGACACAGGAACCATATTCAGAAGATATTGACATCAAGCTGGAGCACCCAGACCATCAGCAGAGTGACTCCGCCAATCAAGGCCAGCAAGATTACTATGAAACACAACCACAAGAGACGTCCGAGCAGACATCCCAGCAACAAGGTGTGAAGCGAAAGGAAGGTCACGACGAGCGTATACTAGAGCCTGGAGCATCAAGTGCAATTGTCGTCTCCGAACTGGATTGGTGGATCAATGACGATGATATCAGGGGATGGGCGAATCAATGCGGCGTTGAGCCTGAGCTGACGACAATCACTTTTCATGAGCATAAGGTTAACGGCAAAAGCAAAGGGTAGGAGAATTATATGGTACAATGTGTATTTCGCCCGCTAATCCAGCGTTCAGTCAAGTTTATCTGGAGTTCAACTCGCCTCAAGCTGCAAGTGCGGTCAAACATCATGTCGAAGGCCTTGAATTAGGTCCTGGTGGCAAGAAGCAGAAGCACACTGTGGAATTTCATTCCCCAACATCCAATCCATTTAAGACACTACCCAAAGACGCGCCTGCACGAGCCGGTGGATCTGCCGTGGTCAGAGGTGGTAGCAGTAGTGGGGCTTACGAACGTACAGTACCACCGGGACGAGGCGACTACAATCCAAATTACCGCGGAAGGGGTGGTAGGGGTGGCAGTTATGGTAGAGGTAACTATAACGCTGGATTAGCAGGAAATATGGCCGGTAGTGGTTTCAACGCTGGTATGGGTGGTTTTGGCGGAAACATGGGAAACATGGGCAGCTTCAATAACAATTTCAGAGGCGGAGGAGGCATGATGAATGGTGGTATGAGAGGCGGCAGCCGTGGTGGAGGCATGTTCAATAACTTCAATCGTGGTGGCGGTGGAGGTAGCATGATGATGGGCGGTATGCCGGCAATGGGTGGTATGCCCATGCAGATGAACCCCATGGGTATGGGGATGGGGATGAATATGGGTGCTATGGGAGCAATGGGTGGTAAGTCGGATGAATAGTCTGCTTGAAGATGACAGGTGCTAACTTGTTTAGGTGGCTTCAACAACAACGCAGGTCACTTCAATCCGGCATTCTTCCAAAATCAGCAGATGGGAGGCGTCACTGGAGGCGGTGCTGATGGTTACAACAACCCACATGGTGCAAAAAGACCAAGACCAGAGTAAAGTGGTCACTGCAGCATACTGGGACATAGAGGTGCATTTGACGTATTTTTGGTAGACATTTACCAGTCGAGTATCGAGTTCCAAGCTCGAATGCTCCTCTTGCTCTTCGTTATCTAAAAGCCATGGACTGTAAATATTATAAGAAAATAACTGCAAGCATAATAGCTCTCAGTCACGTGATCATAGCCAGGCGGCAGGTTTCCGTGGCGTACCAGACTTGGCAGGCTCGAACCTCGCCCACACAAGCCCCGAAAAATCATCACCACCGACGTCCAGCGACTTTTCTACTAATCCAAACAGTGATATTTTCAGGTACGCACGCACTCTACTTTCTTGAATTCGCTTTTCTTACTGACCCGTCAATCTAGCCGCCCATCATGAGTACGTCGAGCCCGCACCACACAATCACAACGACAAAGCGAAAGAGAAAGAATCAAAGGATCTGACATATAACAGCCAAGGGTACCTCCAGTTTCGGAAAGCGCCACAACAAGTCGCACACTCTGTGCAGACGCTGCGGTAAGGACTCCCCGATCACAAGAAATGGTGAAAGAAAGAAAGAGATGGAATAATTGAAGGGGTTGGAGTTGAGCAGGATGTGAAGTGTTGAGATGGAAGCGTTATGGCTACTCGAACTGGATCGAGTGAAGCAAGAGAATTGGGATACCTACGATAAAGAAAGACAGGGCTGTAGCTGACAAGATATCGTACATCAGGTCGCCGTTCCATGCACATTCAGAAGCACACCTGCTCATCATGCGGATACCCCGCCGCTAAGACCCGAAAGTGTAAGTTTTCAACCATCGCACCAGCTTCAAAGAAAATCCAATCAAGCCATCGAAAATCGCTGTCCTCGGCCACTCCAACAACAACTCTAAATCACCGCATCAAAGCACGAATCAACCTACCAGAAAAACAAGACAAGACTAACACAATGTTGAAACAGTCCAATGGGGCGAGAAGGCCAAGCGCAGAAAGACCACCGGATCCGGCCGTATGCGTACTCTCAAGGGCGTTCCCAGACTCTTCAAGAACGGTTTCCGCACTGGTGTCCCCAAGGGTGCTCGTGGTATCAGCCAGGTTGGCACCTCTGAGTCGTCGTAGACTGGATCGTTGGTGAAGGAAAGAGATGAGCAAAGGCGAAAGCAAATGATGTCGGGGTGAAGAGTGAGATGGGAAAAGAGGAATCAAAAGAGATATCCATCCATCCTCCTGGATTCGAGAGGTACAGGGACGAGCTAGACGAAAACACGATTTGCAGCTCGCGTCTGATGTCTCGGCGATATCGACACGACGACAGATCTTTCTTCTCAAGAGAATGCATGACCATGACAACAAACTTCCAGGATTCACTCTATGTTCTCCGTTCTGCCATCGACTAAAGCTGTCAACACAACGCTCCATCGTGACATTGATATACACGTACCTTGACCACCACCCTCCTCAGTATACGTCGTCTCCTCATCTATCAATGTGGGACTCGTTTGTCATTGGAGGAAGAGAAAGACCATTATGCAATCAAACAAAAAACTTTTGGGTGTCCCGCGAATACCATTGCTTGATGCTGATCTGCGTAGTGATACATCTCCCCATCTCTGAAACATTACGAAAATATCAACCTGGTGGTGAAGAAGTCTCATTGTTTGCTTAGTGTTGAAGGTGTATTGTCTTGAGACCTCATAGCGTCGTAATCTTCATTGTGTTCCTGCTCGATTACGTTCACTCGCTCGATGTTGATCTGCGTTGTGATACATCCCCTGTCTCTGCAACATTACAGTATATCCATCTATTGGTGCACAAAACAAGATCCGATGTCTGCATAGGGTATATTGTGCATTGTGGTTCCATTACCTCAATGATTTATCGCGTCGTGAGCTTCATCGTGCTCCTGCTCGATTGTCGAGTACAGTCATTACGCTCACACCTAGGGGAACCTCGTCTCACATCTCATGATGTCTCCCTCGCCATCAAAAGTATTTCGACACCTTCACTAAAAGCAACCCACCATCGCCCATCCCATCACGATCCCACAACCTCACAACCCTCAATCCCTCCCTCAATCGATCCAGCCTAATACAAGCCCAAGCCGCCAAATCATCCTTAGCCATCCTATCCCGATCCACAACCTTCAGCCTGACAAAACACAGCTGTTCCTCGTCCAGCAACACGTTCCTATAGGTCAACAACGAACCATGTCCGGGACGAGTCGAAAATGTTGGATTCCGTCCTTGCCCATTCACAGTGTGTACTTTGAGTTTTGGCTGTTGTGCTATCCTGCTGTTGTTGCTGTTGAGTTTGCCCTCGAGTGTTTCGACGTGTAAGCTGCTTTTGACCCAGGGATGGAAGTCACGGTCGTGGGTTTTGTCGGCGGGGAGCGAGAGGTTTTGGCCTGCGAAGACTTCGATGGTGAGGGTCATGGTGCGTGCGCGTTTTGTGCGGTGGGGAGTGGTTGGAGCTTCACCACCACCACCACCACCACCGCGGTAGAAAGGAGGTTTGAGGACGTAGCCGCCTGTGCCTGCGAACATGCCCTCGTTGATCATCATGCCTTTGTCGCAGTCTTGCCAGTTGAGTGCGACCATTTGAACTCCTTGGCGCCAGAAGAGGGGTGGGTTGAGGTTTGTGGAGGTTAGGCGTAGGGCTTTGGGGTAGGCGCGCATCATGAAATGCTGTCATATGCGTTAGTCTAATTACCTCTTTATTGTGTGACATCAGACGTACCTTGTTGTGCTCAAAGATCTTTGCATGCTGATGATAGTCTGCTTGAGCTTCTGTCAAAGCATTCTCCGAAAGCGAAAATACGTGCGTTGGTGATTGTGCTTCAGGCTTATCAAAGCCCTTGAATGAGTATGCTCGCGTGTAGACGGCCATATCACTGAGCAAGCTTATTATCTTACTCATCTTGCTATTGGTAGGTGTTTGTTCTTCTGGCTCTGTATCTGAACTGCCATGTGTGTTGGTTTTTTTAAGCTCTGCGTCTGTCATGGTCATTCGCTTCTTTGCTGCCTGTGGTCCAGTGTATTTGACCTTGATTAACAGCTTCCGCCGCAGATCAGCTGGTGATGGCAGAACAGCACTAGTGTGATCAGGAGGTTGTAGCAGTAACCCATGCCAGACATCTCGCATGATCTCGACCATGATTTCTTGTTGTGCGTGACATGTATGGATTTCAAGACTGATGACAACAGGCAAGTCACTGCATAGATGTTAGGGAAGCCTCGTCCTCAGTATGAGCTTGATTGTGGTAGAGCATACCTGGTCACGAAAGCGGCATCACGTATGGCTTCACATACACTACGAAATGGGACAGCGTTTGTGAGAGTATGACCTGAGAATGCAATCAGTTTGCAAGTTCGTACTCCGCGCAGTGTACTTACTGACCATGCAGGACTCGTGGCTCAACACGACTACCACTCCTCCATGGTGTAATCCTCTGTGACATTACGTCGAGTGGAGGTTCATGTGCGCTGTCGGACGTTTGTGGTGCCTTCGTCTCCCGTGAAGACTCATGGTGGCCTAACAATCTGTCCTTTAAACTTCGGTGGTGTTCTTGCTGGTGATCCGACGACTGCTTGAGGCCTAAGCGTTCACGGATGCCATGATGAGTCTCGCTGCCCTGCGCCTCATCGTCACTCGAATCGTCCCTGCTTTTGCCATCCCAAACATCAATCTCCACACTACGGCAACCCCTCAGAAGTACCTGTAACCATCAGCACAACAGAACAAAATGGCAAAATGGCTAAAAAACGAAGACTCACATTTCGATACGCCAGAGCACTTGAATCACTCGACAGTTGATTTCCAGACAAATAAGTATTATGAGAAGAAGAGATGAAGTAATTAGGTAGAGGATAACTCAGGTCATTGCTTAGGGGCGGAGCTTGCGCGTTTCCTAATGGTGAAGACAGGTAGTCCAGTATATCCTGTGTAGTATCTGTGGATGCTAGTGCATCGACATGCTTGAGGATGCTTGGCGAAGTAAGGTTAAGTCTCTTTTCTTGGTCCACAGTCGAGTCTACCCCACCTCCTGCTCGAGGGGTTGTTGTTGTGGACGTGGACATGCCGAGAGTACTATGGAGGAGAACGTGTAAAACGAGGAAAGGATGATATTTATTTCTTAGGTCAAGGAAATGAAGGTATCCCTAGCAGCACTCAGGTAGGTAGAGACGTCTTGCTCGTGGTTGTTGCACAATCTGAGCAGTCGTGCCGATCTGTTGACAGAGGAGCGTCATGCGGGGAAGGGGCAAATCCGAGTCGAACCATGAAGCTGAAACAGCAAAATAGCTTCCTACCTTGGCACATTGCTTCACGACGATAGTAATGTCACAAAACAGCATGTCAGCTGCAGAAGCTGAGAAGAAGGTGGCTTCCTGGGGTACGTGAACCATTCTGCAGATGTCGTCATGCATTTCCCATTGCCTAGTGCTCTGCTCAGTCTATCATAAGAGCTTCCTGACAGTCACGATAGGTTTCAAACACATCTTTACATGGACCGATCGAAAGCAAGTCCTAGACAGTCCCTGAATCTTCTTCTGTCTGACCTTTGGCTTAGAAATGCCCACTACTCGCCTCACTCACATCGAGGCTTGACTACTCACCTGATACTGCGAGGCGAGCTTACTATCACGTATCCTGATGACCCGAAACCTATAAAGGAGACATTTGGTGTGGGTGCTAGGCTTGATGTAGATGCAGGACGAAGGCATGAGGTGTGGGTGGGCAGTGAAGGTTGTACGTATGTGATCGGGGAGTGATCTGATAGCATGGGTTGCAAGTTGGAGATGAATATGTTTCAGTGGGTAATTCGTTATAATGATATACATTTAAATAGAGCCGGAGAGTATAAGATGGAAGGGGTTCTGATATCAACTGAAGTTCGAAACTCCCTAACCTCACACGATGCGCCCAGGTCTTCCGGTGGCCTTACCCATGCTGTAATTGTACAATAGTATCCCTCATTTACACCACCTCCGCAATGATATTCATGGCCTCTTTGTATGTTCCCAACAATTTCTCGCATTTCTCTCTTTCTGCCTTGATCGCATCATCCTCGTATAGCAGATTCTGGAACAAGTCCTCCTTGTACAGCTCACTCACCAACCTGTTCTGAACAACGTCCTTGGAGTGGTTGACCAGCAGATGCATGATTGCTTTGGGGACTTGATCGGCAATCGTTTCCCGAACGATGTTGAAGTATGAAGAGATCAGTCGGCGAATGAGTTCGGTTTCGAGAGCTTCGCGCTCTGTTAGCGCTGGTGCATCGGACTCCAGAGGCTAGATATAGATTAGTGTTGAGCATTTTCCAAGACTATGTTGTTGTACATACCATCAAAGGACCATCTACCATGGACACACTGTCCATCTCATCCATCAAAGGCTCCATCATCGCTCGATCAAGCACTCTCGGGTCACCCCTACGCAAACTTGCGGCGAAGCTGGGTTCACTATGTTGGCTAACATGGCGTTGGCCAGGTAACTGCTGGGAAGACTGTACTGGGAGTGCTCCGGGAGGGCCACCTGGAAGACCACCATCCTTTCCGAAGAAGTAGTTCAAGAAGCTATCGCGAGCATGACCAGAGCCTTGGCCAGGAACACGTGGTGGTGAAGAACCTCGGAAACCTTGCATCCCAGAAGCTCCGCTGATGCTGCCCTTGTGTACAGCCGGTGACTGACTGCGGCCGGATTGGAAGTCGCGACCACGTACAGGCATTCTATCGTTCTTCGCGCTAGGTGCATCAAGCTCCTCATCGTCCAATTCGTGCCCATTCATGCCATTCGTAGGTTTCCGCTTTGCTTGCTTAGCCTTTTCAGCTGCCGCTGCTGCTGCTGCCATAACCTTCTTCTCCTTCTCCTGCCTGTCGTTCATCACTGAAGACATTGCTGCAGCTGCGCCGAGAAAGTTTGGGTGGTTCGTGTTGATATAGGCGCGCTGAATGGAGATAAGTGATTCGACATAGCCTGAAGTTGGGCCAAGTCGTTCCCGAAGCAGATTAGAAACGACTTCAATTAGTTTGCCTTGTAATCTGGGATAGCGACTGAGCTCATTCGACCCACAAGTGTGCCCAATCTTAATGAGCTCTTCATATACCAATTCAACACAACGCTGGCTAGGCACTTCCAGAAGCTTAATCTGAGGCTTTACAAGTAGGTCGAATGCTAATTCGGGCACAAATAGACTAGGGCGTGGTCCAGTTGAGTTCCTGATAGCTGTTCGAATGTCGGAGATAGCAAGATTCATATTCGGGTCAATTGTCTCGAGAGAATTGCCGAAAACGGAGTTGAAGATGTAGTAGATGCGGGCACCTCCTCCAAGCTCTTTTGTCGAGATCTCAGATGATGTACCGTCGATGGAGGAGATGAAGGAAGAGGCGAAGCGCGTCATGAGTTGCAGAATAAGGGAGCCTCTGTGTTCTTTGCCTGTGAATGCAAGGTCACCATAGCTTGCAAGCTCTTGTTGTGTCTGTCCCATGAGAGTGTTTAGACGAGCCTTGATGTCTGGTAGCCTTTCTCTGATGTGTGTTTTTAGTGTGACATTCAGCGTCCTTGCAAGATATTGAGTGCCACATCTTGCAGCCATGTTGCGGTACGCAGGGTGGTGTTTGAAAAAGTCCCGCTCTGCTTGTAGGGCATCTTCCAGTGGCTTTCCACCATT
>Ga0160429_1000252_pt1 | contig 62112 bp, 53 predicted proteins | sample SolpanmetagenomR_FD_108199 | JGI IMG/M metagenome (GOLD analysis project Ga0160429, IMG submission 108199) | Solar panel surface microbial communities from Lawrence Berkeley National Laboratory, California, USA - R | ecosystem: Engineered > Built environment > Solar panel > Unclassified ... | reverse complement strand
GAAACCTACTGGGCGGCCGCCCTATCGGCCTGGGGCGTGGCGCTGGTGAAGCTCGGCAACTCGGTCGAAAACCTGCCTACCGGCACGGCCATCACCTACGGCAACACGGCTAACCCGCAGGACCTCAGTAACTACAACGTCTTCGTAATCGACGAGCCCAATACACTCTTCACGGCTACCGAGAAAACAGCCATCCTCAACTTCGTGAAAAATGGCGGCGGCCTGTTCATGATTTCCGACCACGATGTGTCGGACCGCAACAACGACGGCCAGGACTCGCCGGCCATCTGGAATGATTTGATGAGCAACAACTCGGTGCAGGTCAACCCGTTTGGCTACAGCATCGCGCTCACCAATATTTCTGAAACGAGCGCCAACGTGCTGGCCAGCAGCACCAACGTCATCCTGCACGGCTCGCAGGGCAACGTGACGCAGCTCAAGTTCTCGAACGGCGCTACCATCACCAAAACCAGCGGCTCGGCGGCCGTGCCGCTCGTGTGGCAGGGCAGCTCGTCGCAGGGCCTCAGCAATATTATGTGCGCCAGCAGCACCTTTGGCACGGGCCGCGTCTTCTGCATCACCGACTCGTCGCCGGCCGACGATGGCACCGGCAGCCCCGGCAACACCGTGTACCCTGGCTGGACAGAAATCGGCAGCCACGCCCCACTTCACCTCAACGCCTCGCTCTGGCTGGCTAAGCAGCAATAGGGGGGTAGGGCCCTACCCAGCACCAAAAAAGCCGCCGACCACGTACGTGGTCGGCGGCTTTTTTACTGATGATTTTATCAAAAAGGGAGGGGTAGGGCTTAGCGCTTTTGCAGTTGCTGCGCGGCAGCTTCGTCCAAAAACCAATCGGCGGGGCCGCTGGTCGGCTCGATGAGCTGAGCGGGGTAGTTCTCCACGTTGCGGGGTAGCTCGAGTATCTGGTGCACGGCTTCGGCCTTGCCTGCTCCGTAAACCAGAAAAGCCACAGCCCGCGCCTGGTTGATGAGCGGTGCGGTAAACGTAATGCGAAATACTTGCTCCACAGGTAGCCATACTTCCTTCACACCCACGGCCTTGTCGTGCAGCACGGGCGTGTGCGGAAAGAGAGAAGCCGTGTGAGCGTTGTCGCCGAGGCCCAGCAGCACGAGGTCAAACTCCGCTTTTTCTTCCCCAAAAAATTCTTCCACAGTTACGCCATACTGCGCGGCGGCTTCGGCAGGGGGGAGGCGCGTATCGACGGCAAATACCTGCCCGGGCCGAATGGCCAGCGGGTCAAATAAGGCCGTTTTAGCCATCAAGTAGTTGCTATCCGGCGAGTTTTGGGGCACGTTGCGCTCGTCGCCAAAGAAGAAGTACACCTTCTCCCAGGCTACCTGCTCGTGGTAGGCGGGCGAGGCCAGTAGCTCATACAATTTCTTGGGCGAGCTACCGCCCGACAGGGCCACCGCAAAACGCCCGCGGGTGGCTACAGCCTGGCTGGCCGCTGCCACAAAATAGTCGGCTAGCGCGCGCAGAACGTCGTCGGCGGTTGGTGATATGTGCAAGTTCATGTGCTTATTTTTTGCCGGCCAGCGGGAGCGTAAACCAGTGAAAACCATCCTTGGCCACTAAGGCCTCGGCGGCTTCGGGGCCCCACGAGTCGGCCGAGTAGTTGGGGAAATCCTGGCTAGTGCGGTTCTGCCACGAGTTCAGGATGGGCATCACTAGGTCCCAGGCTTCCTCTACCTGGTCGGCGCGCATAAACAGCGTCTGGTCGCCCAGCATCACGTCCAGCAACAGCGTTTCGTAAGCTTCGGGCGCCTGGTTTACATAGGTGCCTTTGTAGTCAAACACCATGTCCACGGTGTTCAGCATCATGTCTACGCCGGGGCGCTTGGCCTGCACCTGTAGCCGGATACTCATTTCAGGCTGGATGCTGATAATGAGTCGGTTCTGGCGTAGCGTTTCAGCCGTTTCGGGCGAGAAGATGAAGTGCGGTACATCCTTAAACTGAATCGTGATAACCGATGCCGAACGGTGCAGGCGCTTGCCGGTGCGTAGGTAAAACGGTACCCCCTGCCAGCGCCAGTTGTCAATAAAAAACTTGACTGCCGCGAAGGTTTCGGTATTCGACTGCGGGTTGGCGCCGGGCTCTTCACGGTAGCCGGGCACCTCGTTGCCCTCCAGCCAGCCTGCGCCATACTGCCCACGCACGGCCTGCTCGCGCACGCTTTCGGGTGTGAAGCGGCGCATGGCACGCAACACATCTACCTTGCGGTCACGCACTTCCTCGGCGCTAAAGCGTACGGGTGGCTCCATGGCCACAATGCACAGCAGCTGCAAGAGGTGGTTCTGAATCATGTCGCGGAGTGCGCCCGAGCCGTCGTAGTAGCCCGTGCGCTCGCCTACCCCCAGGTTTTCGGTCACCGAAATCTGCACGTGCTCGATGCTATTGCGGTTCCAGAGCGGCTCCATAATGGCGTTCGCAAAGCGGAAAGCCATGATGTTCTGCACCGTTTCCTTGCCCAGGTAGTGGTCGATGCGGTAAATCTGCTTTTCGCGAAAGATGCGTCCTAGCAGCGCATTCAGTTCCTTGGCCGATTCGAGGTCGTGGCCGAAGGGTTTCTCAATCACGATGCGCGTGCGCTCGGCGTCTTCCGTCAGGCCGGCCTTGGCCAGGTTTTCGGCAATGATGGGGAAGAAGTTGGGCGCCACCGCCAGGTAATAAAGCACGTTGGCTGGTGCTTTCCAGTCGCCTTCCAGCGTCTTTATTCTCTTGCCAAAATCTCGGTAGGTTTTGGCATCCTGCACGTCGGCGGCCTGGTAATAAACATTGGGCGCAAAGCCTTGCCACTGCTCATCGGTAACCTTGCCGCTGCGCGAAAACTCGTTTATGTCGCCCAGGATGCGTTCCCGAAACTGCTCATCGGTGAGCTTGGTGCGGCCCGTGCCGATGAAGGCAAACTGCGTGGGCAGCCAGCCTTCCAGGTACAGGTTGTACAGCGCCGGCGCCAGCTTGCGGGCATTCAAATCGCCGGTGCCGCCAAAAATGACGAAGACGGTCGGCTGGGTTTTCAGAAGCGCGTTCATTTATAAGTGCGAGTTAGTAGGCTCCTCGTTCGATTGCTTGGTGCCGGCCACGGGGGGCGTGGTGGGCTGCTGGTTGGTAGCCGGACCAGCTGGGGCCTCGGGCTTGGAGCGTAGGCCGGTCCACTGGGTGTGGAAAACGCCTTCTTTGCCAACGAGCTCGTAGGTGTGCGCGCCAAAGTAGTCGCGCTGCGCCTGAATGAGGTTGGAGGGTAGGCGTGCCGTGCGGAAAGCTTCGAAGTAGCCCAGCGAAGCGGTGTAAGCCGGCAGGGCTTGCCCAGCCAAGATAGCTGCTGCCACTACGGCGCGGGTACCACCCACACTGCCCTGCACCAGCTTCTGCACGTTGGCATCTAGCAGCAAGTGCGCCAGCTTGTTGTCGTGTTCAAAGGCGTTGAAAATGTCGTTCAGGAACGTGGACCGTATGATGCAGCCACCGCGCCAGATTTTGGCAATGCTGGCCAGGTGCAAGTCATACTTAAACTCTTCCGACGCCTTAGCCAGCATGTGCATGCCTTGGGCGTAGCTCATAATCATGCTGAAGTAGAAAGCTTCCTCCAGCTGCTTGAGCAGTTCCTCCTTATCGCCGGCCAAGTGCTCGGCGGGGCCATACTGCTGGGCCAGCTGCTCGCGCAGCTGCTTATACTTCGACAGGTCGCGCATCGACACAGCCGCGTCTACGGTTGGGATAGGCGCTTGCAGATCCATGGCCGCCTGCGACGTCCACTTGCCGGTGCCTTTGGCCCGCGCTTCGTCCTTAATGTCGTCGAGTAGCAGGTGGTCGGTGCCGGGTGCGTCGAAGGCAAAAATATCCTTGGTAATATCGAGCAGAAACGACTGTAGCCGACCCTCGTTCCACTTCGTGAACACCTGGCCAATAGCTGCGTTGTCGAGGCCCAAGCCATTTTTGAGAATGCCGTAGGTTTCGGCAATCAGCTCCATCAGGCCGTATTCGATGCCGTTGTGCACCATCTTCACGAAGTGGCCGGCCGCACCAGGACCCATGTAGGCCACGCAAGGCGCCCCATCGACCTTAGCCGCGATGGCTTCAAACACGGGCTGCATGGTTTTGTAGGCCTCGGCGTCGCCGCCCGGCATCATGCTGGGCCCAAAGCGAGCGCCTTCTTCGCCACCGCTCACGCCCATGCCGAAGAAATGAAGGTTTTTGCTTTCTAGGTCTTTGGCGCGGCGCTCGGTGTCGGTGAAGTGCGAGTTGCCGCCGTCAATCAGGATATCACCGGGGGTGAGCAGCGGCACCATCTCGGCAATTACGCTGTCCACGATGGCGCCGGCGGGCACCAGCATCATAATGGCGCGCGGCGTTTTAATGCTCTGCACGAAGGCCTGGGGGTCGGTAAAGCCCTTCACGGGCTTGCCCTGGCCTTCCTGACCCAGCAGGTCTACCTGCTTCTGGTTTTTGTCGTAGCCGGCCACAGCAAAATCGTGGTCAGCCATGTTTAGCAGCAGGTTGCGGCCCATGGTGCCGAGGCCAATCATGCCGAATGCGTAGTCCGTGGGGGTGTCGCTCATCGTGTGAGGGAGTAGGGTGTGAAGGCGCAAAGGAAGGGTATACGCGAAAAAACGCAGCGGGCTGCCTTAGCTAAAGTGGCGCAACAGGCACGACCCAAGCAGCCGCCCCTGCGTACTTATTAAAAGCCTACCCCCCCTTTGGGTTTAGAAATGTCCGTAATCCACCAGATTTTTTGTGTGCTCGGTGCCTTGGCGCTGCCGCTGCTAGCGGCGCCCTCTCCGGCTCCCGTCGATTTGGCGGCCACGTTGCGGGCCAGCCGCTGGCAGCACCGCCTGCTGCTGTTGGGCGCGCCTACGGCTGGGCAGGCAGAGCTACAGGCGCAAAAGCAGTTGCTGGCCGCCGCGGCTACCGGCCTAGCCGCACGCGACTTTCGGGTGCTGGAGGTGCCCTACGACCAGCTCACGCCCGCCGACCGCCAGTGCTGGACGCAGGAATTGGGCCAGCCCTTAGCTGGCTTTCGGGTGGTGCTCGTAGGTAAGGATGGCGGCGTGAAGCGTGCCAGCGCCCAGCCCCTACCCCCCGCCGACCTCTTCAATTTGGTAGATAAAATGCCCATGCGCCGCCAGGAAATGCGCCAGTCGAAAAAGTAAAAAGGCTAGAGAGGGAAGGGACTGCTACGCGTGTAGCAGTCCCTTCCCTCTCTAGCCCAACTCTATAAAGCCTATCCCACTAGCACGGCCTCGCTGGCCGCGATTTCTTCTAAAATAGCGTACACATCGGCGCCGTTTTCGGCATCGACCAGGCGGGTGCGCCACTGCTTAGCCCCTTCTAGGCCGCGGAAATAATGGGCGTAGTGGCGGCGCATCTCAAAGATGCCGGCCTTGGGGCCTTTCCACTCTAGGCTTTTATCGACGTGCATGCGGCACATGGCGATGCGCTCGTCGAGGGTAGGCGGAGCCAGCTTTTGGCCGGTGGCCACGAAGTGCTTTACTTCCCGAAAAATCCAGGGGTAGCCGATGGCGGCGCGGCCTATCATGATGCCGTCTACGCCGTAGCGGGTCTTGTATTCGAGCGCTTTTTCGGGCGAGTCGATGTCGCCGTTGCCAAAAATCGGGATTTTGATGCGCGGGTTTTCCTTGATTTTGGCAATGAGGCGCCAGTCGGCTTCGCCTTTGTAGAGCTGCACGCGGGTGCGGCCGTGCACCGTGAGGGCTTCGATGCCCACATCTTGCAGGCGCTCTGCTACTTCCTCTACATTCAGGGTGTCGTTGTCCCAGCCGAGGCGGGTTTTGACGGTTACCGGCAGGTGGGTGTTTTTGACGACGGCGGCGGTCATGGCCACCATCTTCGGAATGTCGCGCAGCAGGGCCGCGCCGGCGCCGCGCATGGCCACCTGCTTCACGGGGCAGCCGTAGTTGATGTCAATCAAATCGGGCCCGGCCTCGGTGCTGATGGCCGCACACTCGCCCATCGTGTCTACATCGGAGCCGAAGAGCTGAATGCCGATAGGCCGCTCGTAGTCAAACACGTCGAGCTTTTGGCGGCTTTTGGCCGCCGCCCGGATGAGGCCTTCGCTCGAGATAAACTCGGTGTACATGAGGTCGGCGCCGTTGGCCTTGCACACGGCCCGGAAGGGCGGGTCGCTTACGTCCTCCATCGGGGCGAGGAGCAGCGGAAAGTCGGGCAGCTGAATGTTACGAATATTGACCACGTGAAAGCAAAAAAAATAGAGTATTAGGCGTAGCGACGGCAGGAAAAAGAACGTCATGCTGAACGTAGTAGAGTGGCTCACCTGCGGCACTTACTCCGTCGTCGGCTCCGCTGCCCGCCGGCTCGGCGGGGCGAGCGAGTGGCTTCACTGCGTTTAGCATGGCGGTTTGAGGCATACCAGTATATGCGTGCTGCCCGCCACCGAGAATTTATTGCGCAAATTTACACCCCCTTGAACACTACCCTCCCTATGAAAGGTTTGCCGCCCCGCCCCATGCACCCCGCCGCGCAACTGCTCATGATGCTGGGGCTGGCTGTGGCGGGGCTGTGCCTGGCCAGCCTGCTCGGGTTGGTGCTAGCCAATGCGTGCTATGGCCTGTCGATGGCGCAGTTTGGCGCGCTGTCGGCCGCGCCCGAGCAAAGCCCGCACGGCTGGGAAGTGCTGATGCTGTACCAGGGCCTGTCGCTGGCAGGGGCGGGGGTAGGGGCGGCGCTGCTGCCGCGGTTGCTGGGGCAGTCGGTAGCCAGCTACTTTGCGCCGCGCCGGCTGGGGGCGGCGTGGTGGCTGGCTGCGGCGGGGCTGGTAATTCTTTGCTCGGTGCCTTTTTTGTCGGCACTAGTGGCCTGGAACGCGGGCGTGCACTTCCCTACCCCCCTACACGACTTTGAATTGTGGGCGCGCGGCATGGAGGACCAAGCTGCCGGCCTCACCAAATTTCTGACCGATTTTAATACGCCGGGCCGGTTGCTGGTGGGCCTTGTAGTGATTGCCATTGTGCCGGCAGTAGCCGAGGAGCTGGTGTTTCGGGGCGGCGTGCAGCGCAACTTGGTGGTGTGGTTTGGGTCGCGGCACGTGGGCGTGTGGCTGGCAGCGGCCATTTTTTCGGCCATTCACGTGCAGTTTTTTGGGTTTGTGCCGCGCTTTGTGCTGGGGCTGGTGCTTGGGTATTTATACGAGTGGAGTGGTAACATTTTAGTGTCTATGGCCGCGCACTTCACCCAAAACGCCTTTCAGCTCATCCTGCTTTACTTGGCCCAGGGCAAGCAGTTGCCGTCCTATTTCGACCCTGACTCGACGCAGCCTTTGCCCTGGCCACCCGTCTTGCTCTCGGCCGTGCTCACGGCGGGGCTGCTCTATTGGCTGCACCAGCGCTGGGTAGCCTCTCCCGTCTCTCGCGGGTAGGAGCGCCATCTCGCGTTTCTGCCATCTCGTCTTTTACTTAGCCTCTACCTCGATTTGAACCCCGCCGCTACCCCTACCCCCCCCTCACCCGACGATAAAGCCAAAGGACCTAGCAACCTGCGCCTGCGCGTGATTTGGGGCACCCTGGCGGCGGCGCTACTCATCGGTTGCACCTTCGGTGGGCCTATTTCGTTCGCGGTCTTTTTTGCCGCTGTGCAGGTCGTGATACTGAAGGAGTTTTACCGGATAATGCGGGCGAGCGGGTACCGGCCGGCAAGCTGGACGGGCGGCGTTATGGGGGTAGCCATTTTTGCGGCCATCAACCTTATTACGGGCTGGGCTACCTACGGCGAGTTGTTCCATTTGTCGCTCAGTACCACGGGGTATCCTGTATCGTCGGCACTACCGCAAGCGGGGCCCGGCCCATTCAGGCTGTTCGATTTGGTGATGATACTGCGGAGCGTACCCATCTGGATGGCGGGCGCTATTCTCCTGCTGCTGACCCTGACCATCCGGGAAATAGTGCTGTGGCCTACGCATGGCCAGCCTTTTGCCAATATTGGGGCTACGCTTATTGGCTTGTTCTATGTGAGCCTGCCGATGGCTTTGCTGAGTCTAATAGCCTTTGGCTCCGGTCACTTCGAGCCGGGCCGCGTCTTTTGCCTCATCTTCTTTGTGTGGGCGTCCGATACGGGCGCCTATTTCGCAGGCAAGAACTTCGGTAAGCACAAGCTGGCGCCCAGCATTTCGCCTGGCAAAACCTGGGAAGGCTGGGCGGGCGGCGCGGCCCTTACGCTACTGGTGGGCTGGGCGGCGGGCTACTTCTTGCCCGATATTCCGCTGAGCCACCGGTTGGTAGCGGCGGGCGTGGTGGCCGTGTTTGGCCCGCTCGGTGACCTTGCCGAGTCGATGCTCAAGCGCAGTGCGGGCGTAAAAGACTCGGGCACGTTTTTGCCCGGCCATGGTGGCCTGCTCGACCGGTTTGACGCTTTCCTGCTGGTGCTTCCAGTGCTGGCACTGCTGCAAGTACTGCTAGGGTAGAGATAAATAAGGTAATATGCGGCGGCGTAAAGCGCTGTTAGTGACAAGAGTGGGGCGTTAAAACGTATTTAAAAAAGAAGGGAGCGAGTGAGTAAGGCATGCGAATTGCACTTTGCTCATTCGCTCCCTTACTCATTTGCCGCCGCTGTACCTTTGCAGCGCTTTTTCGTAAGCATCTACATCTTTCTCTTTCCCACCCACCCCTCACCATTTCCCTCTTCACATGGCAGCCACCACTGTGTACAAAGAGCCCGCCCCGCAGGTTGGCCATACCGAAAATCCGCTTGAGTCCATGATGTCGCGCTTTAATATCGCGGCTGAAATTTTGGGGCTCGACGACTCCACTTACGCCGTGCTAAAGGCGCCTGATAAGCAGGTAATTGTAAGCCTGCCCGTGTCGATGGACAACGGCGAGGTGCGCGTATTTGAAGACTACCGTGTGGTGCACAACACCATATTGGGGCCTAGCAAAGGCGGCATCCGCTACGATAAGAATGTGAATATCGACGAGGTGAAAGCCTTGGCCGCCTGGATGACCTGGAAGTGCGCCGTGGTTGACATCCCGTATGGCGGGGCCAAAGGTGGCATCATCTGCGACCCCACCACCATGAGCGTGGGCGAGCTAGAGCGCCTCACCCGCGCTTATACCGTGAGCATGAAGGACGTTTTCGGCCCCGACCGCGACATTCCGGCTCCCGATATGGGTACTGGTCCTCGCGAAATGGCTTGGATAATGGACGAATTCTCGAAGACTGTAGGCCAAACTGCCTCGGCTGTTGTGACTGGCAAGCCCTTGGTAATGGGTGGCTCGCTGGGTCGCACTGAGGCCACCGGCCGTGGCGTTATGGTCTCGTGCCTAGCAGCCATGAATAAGCTGGACATGAAGGTAGAAGAAACGTCAGTGGCTATTCAGGGCTTCGGCAACGTAGGCTCGTGGACGGCCAAGCTGATGTTCGATAAAGGGCTGACCATCAAAGGTGTGTCGGATATTTCGGGTGCTTACTGGAACGACAACGGTATTAATATCGACGAGGCCATTGCCTACAAAAATGTCCACGGTGGCCGCCTCGAAGGTTTTGAAGGCGCTGACCCGATGGACCCCACCAAGCTTCTCACCTCGGCCGTAGATGTGCTCGTACCCGCTGCTGTAGAAGACGTTATTACGGAGCATAACGCGCCCTATATCCAAGCCAAGCTGATAGTGGAAGGGGCAAATGGCCCGACTTCGGCCTCGGCCGACCCCATTATTTACGAAAAAGGTATTTCGGTGGTGCCCGATATTCTAGCCAACTCGGGCGGTGTGACGGTAAGCTACTTCGAATGGGTGCAGAATAAGCAAGGTTTTAAGTGGAGCCTTGACATGGTAACCGAGCGTGCCGACCGCATCATGACCGATGCCTTCGAAAAGGTGTACGCGGTAAGCCAGAAGTATAATATCTCGCTCCGCATTGCGGCCTATGTAGTAGCTATCGATAAAGTAGCCCAGACGTATAAATACCGCGGCGGTTATTAAACCCACGGATTAAGTGGGGTTTACGAGAAGTGGACGACTATCGGCAAAGCGCTGTGCTGCTTTAGCTGGTAGTCGTCCACTTTTCGTAAGCCCGTTGGCCAGCCTCGCCGTTACTTTGTGGCTTAGTCCTCGTATCAGGTTAGCCAGATACAAGCTGTGCTGTTTAGTGACTATCTGTTGTTCCTTGCCTACCCCTCGTTTCTGGTTCTAACACGGAGAAAAAAGGCGTTAGCGCCATTTACAAAATCCGTGACACCCATTAAAATCCGCGTAATCTGTGATTAAGATACACAAAGAAGGCCGCCGCATCCTATTCGTGACGCTGCTGGTGCTGCTGGCCCTCAACCTGATACTGAGCCGCTACAACGGGCCCAATGTGGTGTTTAACCGCATTTTTGCAGGCGCATCGGTAGTGGCGTTTCTGATGCTGCTGCAGTTTTTTCGTTCGCCTTTCCGGCGCTTGCTTACGCACGAAGACCTGCTGCTGGCCCCGGCCGATGGCAAAGTGGTAGTGATTGAGGAAGTATTCGAGCCCGAATACTTTGAAGATGCTCGTCGGCAGATCAGCGTATTCATGTCGCCCATCAACGTGCACATTACGCGCAACCCGGTATCGGGTATTGTCAAGTATTTCAAGTATCACCCTGGCCAGTACCTCGTGGCGTGGCACCCCAAAAGCAGCACGCAGAACGAACGCACTACGGTGGTAGTAGAAAGCGACGCTGGCCCGCTAGTGCTCTTCCGGCAGATTGCCGGAGCCATGGCGCGCCGCATTGTGTGGTACGTGAACGAGGGCGACGAAGTAAGCCAGGGCGAAGAGTTTGGCTTCATCAAATTCGGCTCGCGCGTTGACATTTTTGTGCCGCTCAATGCCGAAATAAAAGTAGAGCTAGGCCAGAAAGTAAAGGGTGGTGAAACCGTGCTTTGCCAGTTGGTAAGCTAGGTCCTACCCCTTCCCAAATAGCCAAACGCCCGGCTGCACTGAGTGCAGCCGGGCGTTTGGCTATTTGGCTTGTTGCTTCAGTAGCTGGGCTGCACCAGGAACGTGCGATAGCAGCAGTCCCAGCCCCATAATGATGATGAAGCAGATGAGCAGCGGTGCCAGCCAGCCGCGCGGCTGAAACTCGTGGGTGCCCACGTAGCGTGGCCAAAACCAGAGGATATACGCCAGGATAGCCGGTAGATTGAGCAGCGATACGAACAGCGGACTCAGTGTATACGACTTCATAAACTGATTCACTATCACCGCCTCAGCCACTAGGTAAGCCAGCACAAATCCCACCAGCAGCCAAATGGCCTTCGTGTTTTTCAGGCGGCGCAGGTTGATGGCCAGGAGTATTGCCCCCGTAATAATGGTGTTGAATAGCACCGAAAACAGCACGATGACGCCCGGTGTATACAGCGCGGGCTGTTCGTCGGTAGCAGATGGGGTAGGGGCCTCGGCCGAAGGACTGGTGACGGTGGCCGGCACCGTGGCTGCAGCTAGCTGCACCGCGGCTTCGAGCTGGGGGCGCAGGGTGGTTTCTTCGGGAGCGGGCTGGCCGCGCTGCCGCAGCTCGGCCAGAGCCGCTAGCACGGCTTCTTCGCGGTACTGTGTGTAGCCGGTCACGTACTCGCGTAGTGCCGCCACAGTTTTGAGCGCCATTTTAGCCGCGTAATCTTCCATAGTAAACTCAGTAGGCAATGTGCAAAATGTAGGAGCTAGCCGCCAATAGCGGCCACTAGCCCCTACGTCTTACGCACTGTAAAAGTGGGAAAGGGCCGCGCCCGCCCGGTATACATCCTCAAACGAATTATAGAGCGGTACGGGTGCCAAGCGAATGACGTTGGGCTCGCGCCAGTCGGCTACTATCCCCCGGGCAGCCAGAAAGTCGAATAGTTCGCGCCCACGCTCGTGCACCAGCAGCGAGAGCTGGCAGCCGCGCTCAGTAGGGTTAGCGGGCGTAATGATTTCGAGCCGCGAAGTGAGCAAGCCAAGGTTGTGAATAAGAAATTCGAGGTAGCCAGTCAGCTGCTCGCTTTTGGCGCGCAGCACGCCTACCCCCCCCGCCCGATCAAACAACTCAAGGTTGACGCGGTGCACGGCCATGGGTAACACCTGCCCGCACGAGAGTTGCCAGCCTGCCGCGCCGGCCGCCGGCCGAAAGCCCTTCTGCATTTGAAAGCGTTCGGCGGGGTCGTTTCCCCACCAGCCGGCCAGCCGCAGCAAGTCGGGCTGGTGAGCAAAGCGCTCGTGCACAAACACGCCCGATGTGCCTCCCGGTCCCGAGTTGAGGTACTTGTAGGTGCACCAGCACGCAAAATCCACGTCCCAGTCGTGCAGCTGCAGTACTACGTTGCCGGCCGCGTGGGCCAAGTCGAAGCCTACCTTGGCGCCCACCGCGTGCCCCGCCCGCGTAATGGCCGCCATATCGAATACCTGGCCCGTGTAGTAATTGATGCCCCCAAAAATGATTGTGGCCAGCGAGTCGCCAAGCTCCGCGATTTTGGCCTCGATATCAGCCGTACGCAGGGTGTGCTCGCCGGGCCGCGGGTGCATTTCCACGATGGCATCGGCGGGGTCCAGGCCGTGCAGGCGGGCCTGGCTTTCGAGCGCGTATTGGTCCGACGGAAATGCGCCGCCCTCCATCAGTACCTTATAGCGGGTGGGGGTAGGCTGGTAAAAGGAAATGAGCAGCAAGTGCAGATTTACCGTGAGTGTGTTCATTATCACCACTTCTTGGGGCTGGGCGCCTACCACGCGCGCCGCCGGTCCGGCCAGCGAATCTTGGTAGTACATCCAGGGCGACTCGCCATGGAAGTGGCCTTCTACGGCCTTCGTTTCCCAGGCCTGAAACTCGGCCTCGACCGCCCCGCGGGCAGCGCGGGGCAGTAGCCCCAGCGAGTTACCGCAGAAGTAAGCTACCGGCTGCCCATCGGGCCCCGGTGGAAAGTGAAATTCTTGGCGAAAATCTTTTAGCGGGTCAGCTGCGTCTTGGGCAGTAGCAAAAGCGGCGGTAGCATCGTAGACCATAGTGGGTGGGGTAGGGAGCATGCTGCAAAAATCGGCAGAAAATGCGCGGCTCAGCGTGTGCTGTCGGCTAATGGCGAGGGTAGGCGAAAAATATCGAACACGCGCCGGCCTTCTTTCTCTACTCGGAGGCCATATACGGGTCGGCCGTAGGGGTAGGGTTGCCAGTGAAAGCGATACGTAGTGAGGAGGTAGTCGGCCGGTGCCGGCTCACGCACGATAACTAAGCGTGCCTGCTCGGCGGGCGTTAGGGTATAATAATTCATTACGTCCGCCATCCTATTGTTGCTGCGCACTCGGATGCGGGGGCGCGCATCGTGGCGCACTATCCACTCCAGCCCCTGCCGAAAGCTGAGGTTCCAATAGTCATACTCGTAGCGGCGCTCGGGGTGAGTACCAGCAAATTTGTTGAAATACAAGCATTCGAGCGGGTGCAGGCGCACCATATCGCGGCTGATAGCGGCTAGGCTAGCTGTTATGCCTACCCCTACTACCAGCGGCCAACTTGCCCGCAAACTCAGCCAGGGCGGCTGCCAGCGCCAGGCTGCTACCAGCCCGCGCAAGGCCAACAGCAGTAGCGGCGGGTATACAAAATAGAGCTGCCGCCAGCCATCGTACAGCACCGAGTGCAACACTATCACGGCTAGCAGTGGCCCTAGGCCCAGCGCCCAAAACAACAGGTCCTGCCACTCACCGTCGCTCGCATACAGGTGCCAGCCTCGCCGTACCAATTGCCCCACTAGCAGCCCAAGGCTCAGCAGCATCCCGGCCAGGTATACCAAGGGGATGGTGATGCCCAGCCAAACCGGGGCGTAGCTCCGCGGCAGCAACCGCACGGTAGGGATAATGCGCCCCTGGTGCAGAATGGGCGAATCCCATTTGTAGTGGCTCATGCTAGCAAAAACTTCGGTAAAGTGTGCCCAAGGTGCACTCCACAAGTAAGGCCAGAAGGCAATGGTGGCCAGCACGAGTAGGCCGGCGTAAAGCCCAACGGCCCTGCCTACGCGTTGCCCGGCATAATCGCCGTGTATGGCCCGCACAGCCAGCAGCCCGAGGGTGCAGGCTGGTAAAATCACCCCCACTACCCGCACATCAATGGCTATCGCACAAGCCAGCGCGTGTGCCACCGCCACGCGGTAGCGCGGCCGCCGCAGCAGAGCCACGGCTGTAGCCGTGGCCACTACGCAGCACGCCAGAAAAACACCATCCTTGGAATTATAGAAAAAATCGGCAAACTGCCGGGGGCTGAGCACCAGCAGCAGTACGCCAAGCAGGCCTGCCCGCCAGCTATCCACGCGCTGCGTAGCCAGCCAGTAGAAAGCCACCAAGCCCGCAAAGCACACTAGAAAGACGCAGGTGTGCCGCAGCAGCAGCACATCCCGCATCTGGGTGTAGCCGCTGGCTTTCTCCACGAGCTTCATGGGTAGCTCGAACGCTACACCATAGTCGCGGTCGCGGTAGTAGGGCAGTTGAAAACCATGAGGTATTGAGGCCGCTCGAGCGGCTAGCCGGACAGCTACGGGCGTCGGTAACCACGAGGTTGGCAGCGCCCCGTAGAGGTAAATCAACGAAACCTCCCCCGACTCACGGCACAGCGACTCATCGCCGAACGAGCCGTAGTCGCGCACTATGCTTAGCCCGCCTACTAGTAGTAAGCTGAAAAATACGCTCACAATCACCCGTCGGTAGCGGTCGGGCAGCAAGCGTGCTGGCCACAAGCGACTGCCGGCTGTGGCCGGCGCGTGGGCTGTCGTTGCCAAGCTACATCTTTTCTATTACCATGGCCACGCCTTGGCCTACCCCCACGCACATGGCCACCAGGCCATAGCGCACGCCCTCGCGGCGCTGCATCTCGTGCACTAGCGTGGCCACGATGCGGGCGCCGCTGGAACCCAGCGGGTGGCCTAGCGCAATGGAGCCGCCATTCACATTCAGCTTAGCCACGTCGATGCCCAGCTCTCGCACTACAGCCACGCTTTGGGAGGCAAATGCTTCGTTTACTTCCAGCAAATCCATATCGGCCAGGGTGAGGCCGGCCCGGTCCAGCACCTTGCGGATGGCTGGCACCGGCCCCATGCCCATGATGGATGGGTCGACGCCCGCCACGGCCGACGCGATAATGCGGGCCATAGGCTTGAGGTTGTACCGCGTCAGGGCGTCTTCGCTCACCAGCAAAGCGGCCGCCGCACCGTCGTTGATGCCCGCCGAATTACCGGCCGTCACGGTGCCACCGTCGGGTTGGAAGGCGGGCTTGAGGGTCGCCAGCTTTTCGAGGGTCGATACGCGGGGCTGCTCATCGGTGTCAAACAGCGCCGTGTCACCCTTAGGCTGGGGTAGGAATACCGGCACCAGTTCCCTACGGAAGCGACCTTTTTCGGCCGCACGGTGGTACTTGCGCTGGCTCTCGAAGGCAAAAAAGTCCTGATCTTCGCGGCTGATGTTGTACTGCTTGGCCACGTTCTCGGCCGTGTCGCCCATGGTGTAGGGGTAGTGGTCCTTAGCCAAGCGCTGGTTCACAAAGCGCCAGCCCAGCGTAGTATCGTGGGCCATAAAGTCGCGGGCAAAGGCCGTCGATGACTTGGCCATCACGAAGGGCGCGCGCGTCATGCTCTCCGAGCCACCAGCCAGGTACACGTCGCCCTCACCGCACTTGATGGCATGAAAAGCATCGATGATGCTCTGCAAGCCGCTAGCGCACAAGCGATTGACAGTGCTGCCAGGTACCGTTACGGGCAGGCCAGCCAGCAGGGCAGCCATGCGGGCCACATTGCGGTTGTCCTCACCACTCTGGTTGGCGGCGCCCATAATGACGTCTTCTACCGCATTTTTGTCGAGGCTAGGGTTGCGGCGCAGGAGCTCGCGGAGTACAAGCGCGGCCAAGTCGTCGGGGCGAACGCTGCTAAGCGCACCGCCAAATTTTCCAATCGGGGTGCGCACGGCATCCACGATATACGCATTAGGCATTCTGGAAGTATCGTTGGGGCGAAGCGAGTCCGCCGGTTGGGGGCTAATTTTGGCCTGGCTACGCGCGTTAGCGCGAGCCTTTTTCACAACCGCAAAGATGATACAAAGAATTCAAAGCGTTTTTCTCTTGCTGCTGGCTTTGTGCATGCTCAGCCTGCTGGCCCTACCCCTGTGGCACAAAGTAGATAATCTCACCCACCAGGAGCTTACGCTCACGGCCTTCGGCTTTCAGGCGGCCAACCTACCCCAACCTGCCTCTACGGGCCCGGTGTGGATTATCGCGGTGCTGGCCTTTGCCTCGGCGGCCCTGGCGGCGTACGAGATTTTTCAGTTTCGCAACCGCTTCACGCAGCTTAAGCTGGGCGCGGCCAATATTCTGCTCATCATTGCCACGTTTGGAGCAGCTTTTTATTTCTCCAATCAGGGTGAAATGCTCCTTAACCCCAAGTTGGAAGGCAGGTTTGAGCCCGCTTTCTACCTGCCTACGCTAGCCCTGATGCTCAACCTGCTAGCCACCCGCTTTATTCGGCGCGATGAGCAATTTGTGCGCCGCAACTATGACCGCCTGCGCTAAAAATAGCCCTCAGCCCTACGCCAAAAAGCCCCGGCTGCACCAGCGGCCGGGGTTTTCCATGAGGTGTGAAAGAGATAGTTTGGGTTAATTCTGGGGCTGACTAAGGGCTTGGCGCAGTGCCCGCTCGCTTGAGAGGAACTGCAGAGCCTGGTACACCCGCTCAAAGTTTTGCGGGTCGCTGACGTGGGCGTAGCCGAAGCGGCCCAGCTCAATGCGCGACTCGTCGTGGGCGAAAGTCTTGACTAGCTCAGCCAGCTCATCGGCCCGCAGGCTGCTTTCGGCCAGGGCATCGGTAGCAGTGCGTAGCCGTTCGGTATCGGTGGGGCACTGGCGCAGGTCTTGGATTAGCTCGGCCATATCTGCTGGGGCAAGGGGGGGTAGGGCTTCACCCCCGGCTGGGGCAGCGTAGCCGCCGTTGGAGTCAGGGTAATAAGCCCCTTGGCCGTTATTGGTATAGCCACCGGGCTGCGTTGGTGCGGCGTAGCCGCCGCGCTGGTTGGGCACCGGGGCAGGGTAGGCGCCCGGCTGGTTGCTGCCGGGGTACGGAGTGCGCGGGTCATAGCCGCCCTGGCTAGGCGCGGGCGCCTGGTTTTGGCCATAGTAGCCGCCCTGGCCTTGCTCGTAATAGTCACCTTGCCTCTGGCCGTAATTGCCGCCTTGCCCGTAGTAGCCACTTTGGCCCTGGCCATAGTAGCTGCCTGGGTTGCCGTAGCCCGGCCGGCCCGCAGGATAGACAGCTACCTGGCGCAATTGTGGGCCGTAGGGCCTCAGCAGGAGCACGTAGCTTGTCTCTGCGCCTGGCTGCAGCCACATGCTGGTGCGAATGCGCACGGGCGGGCCATAGGCCGTAGGCACGCTAATCTCGGCCCAGTGGCGGCCAGGTAGCAGCAGCCCCACCCGTATTTGGCGGGCCACGGGGTTGGTCAGCAGCCGGCCATCCAGCACCAAGCTGAAGGGTTGGCCCTGCTCGGCCGTAATACTCAAGTTGGCGGGTGGCGCAGCTTGAGCAGGTGCAGCTACTACCCAGGCCAGCAACGCAGCGGCAGCCAACTTCAGAAAGGTTTTCATGGGGCAGGAGGGAGATGCTGGCTAGGAATTCTACCAGCTTACCTAGCCCATAATCCAAACGCGTGCCAAAAAAAAAGCCTCCCGTGTGGGAGGCTTTTTTAGCATAGCTGGCTGGGGTAGGCGCCGGGCTACTTGTCGATGCGCGTCACCTTAAACTCGGTGCGGCGGTTGCGCTGGTAATCTGCTTCCGTCTTGGCATCTTTCACGATAGGCCGGGTTTCGCCGTAGCCGCGGGCTGTGATGCGGCGCTTATCAATACCCTTGCTCACGATGTAGGCTACCGCAGCCTCCGCCCGTTGTTGACTCAGTTTCAGGTTGTAAGCGTCCTTGCCGCGTTGGTCGGTGTGCGAGCTCAGTTCGATGTTGATTTTGGGATTATCCTGCAGAGTCTGCACCAGCGTATCGAGGCGCGTGGCAGCATCGGCACGAATAACCGCCTTATCATAGTCGTAGAAAATATCCTTTACCTCTATGGCCCGGTTGACCACAATTTTATTGAGCGTGAGCGTCACGGGTAGCCGGATATCGTTCTGCTGCTGTGGCAACTGGTCTTGGCTGGGGTAGCGGTCCACGGTGCTCACACTGGCGCGGGCCGTGAAATCGCCCGTGCGGTCGGTAACCAGCGCATAGGCCTGGGCCGAGTCGAGCCGGGCCGCAAACTTGCCGTCGGGGCCGGTTGTCACGTCGCGCTTTTGGCCACTGCCGCTCGTGATGGTCACCGTTTCGCTGGCCACGGGCGTTGTAGTGCCCGTTTTGGTGTCGCGCTCCAGCACCGTGCCGTCAACGTAGAAGGTCACTAGCTTGCGCGATTTTTTCTTGAACGTGTACAGGTCGTCCGAGCCCTTACCCCCCTCGCGGTTGGAAGAAAACACACCTGTGCTCGGCCCCGTTAAGAACGGCGCAAAGTCATCGGCCGGGCCATTCACGCCTGGGCCTAGGTTGGTAGGCTTGCCACCCTGCACCTGAAAGATGTCGAGCTTGCCGTAGCCTGGCCAGCCATCTGAGGAGAAATAGAGCGAGCCATCGGGCGCTACCCCCGGAAAGTTGTCGTTGCCGGTCGAATTGATGGTTTCGCCCAAGTTCTCGGCCGGCGAAAAGCGGCCATTTGGCCCTAGCGTAGCCTTGAAGAGGTCATTACCGCCCTGCCCGCCCTTGCGCCCCGAGGCAAAGTAGAGCGTAGTGCCATCGGGCGCAAAAACGGGCGCAAAGTCATCAGCCGTGCGGTCGTTGATATTGGCCAGGATGGGCTCTACCCAGGCGCCGTTGCGGTAGAACGAAATCCATAAATCGACGCTGCGGTAGCCTTTTTTCGAGCCATCATTCGAGCGGGCAAATACCATCGTCTTGCCGTCGGGCGTATAGGTGGCGCTGGCTTGCAGCTCTTTATCGTTATTAAAAAGCGCTTCCAGCTTGCGCGGCGTGCCGCCGGTCATAGCCGTCGGGTCGTCAAATTTCTGCGCATATAGCGCCGTATAGCGCTCGCCGTTGCCGGGGTAGGGCTTGCCGTCGCGGCCCGAGGCAAACACCAGTTCGCCGCTGGTAGGCATCCGCGCCGCCGAAAAGTCAGAGTTAGGCGAGTTCACCGCGTCGAGTGGCGCCACATCATAGCTGGCGGTGCGCCCGGCCAGCGCTTTGCTGGCCGCAGCGTTGCGGGCCTCGGCTTCAGCGCGGGCGGCCAGGGGGCGGTTGGTACCACTCTGAGCGTAGGCGGTGAAGCGCGTGGCAGCCTCATCAAACTTGCCGTTGGCGCGTAGCGCCTCGGCGTAGCGATAGCCTAAGTCAGCGTTGCGGGCATTGCCATCAAGGGCGGCCTTGTAGTAGGGCTCGGCCTGGTCGAGCCGGTTGGATAGCCGATAGGCTTCGCCCAACCGAAAATTAGCCAGCGCCGCACCCTTACCCTTAGCTGCATCGGCTTTGTAGAGCGGAATAGCAGCCTCGTACTCTCCCTGCAAAAAGCGCTTATCAGCCTTGCTGAGCTTGCCCGAGGTAGCGCAGCCGCTCAGCACTAAAGCCGGGCCTACGCCCCCAAGGAGCACTAATTTTTGAAAGGACGAGTAGCGGATAGAGAGAGCCATGCAGCCGGAAAAAGTGAGTCTGGGGTTTTGATAAGCAATAATACAACTGTTTGGGCCAGCCTATTAGTGCCTGTGCCAGGGGCTACCCAGCAAAATAGCTGGCTAGCCAGGTTTGGCCGGCTGGCGCCGGCCAATGGTCGTCCAACTCGCCCTTCGTCGTCACGGTATTATTGAAGTACAGCGTGTCGGCTTGTACCTGCCCGGCCGCTACGGCGGCTCGTAGCTCGCGGCGCGTGAGCAGCCGCAGCTCGCCATCGGCTAGAAAGGCCATCTGCGATTTTTCGAGCAGCCCTACCCCCAGTGTTTGCTCTAATTCGCGCACAAAACGTACCGAGGCATCAATGGAGCAGCCACTGGCCCCGGCGGCCGCCTCATCGAGCCCAATTACTAAAAACTGCCGGTGCAGAAACTGCGCCGACGCCAGCAATTGCTTCCCATGGCTCGTCCATTCTTCCGCAAAAGCGGCAAGGCGTGGCAACAAGGGAATAAGCTCACCCTCCGTGAGGGGGCGGCTGGCTTGGTAAATCCACACGCGGGCCCGCGACGGCAGGCGGTCAAAAGCAACATTCATACATCTGCGGTCTTAGGCGTTGATGCCCTCCGCGCTGGCTACCAGCTCGGCTAGGTCGAAGACTTGCACGGCGCTTTCCTGCTCCTTGTTTTTTACGCCATCGCTCATCATAGTCATGCAAAACGGGCAGCTTACCGCGATGATGGCGCCCTGCAAGCTGTGCTCGCTGGGGGTGGCGCGCTCGGTCTCTACCCCCCGCAGGTTGTCGAGCGCCGCGGCCTGGCCGCTGAGTGTGGCCAGCGCCTCCTCAGTGCGCTCGATGTTGATGTCCTTTTTGCCGGGCTCGGGCTCCTTCCACATTTGGGCGCCGCCGGCGCCGCAACACAGGCCGTTGGCGCGGCTGCGCTTCATCTCTACCAGGTCGGCGTCGAGAGCAGCCAGCACGTCACGAGGGGCTTCGTAGATGTTGTTGGCGCGGCCCAGGTAGCACGAGTCGTGGAAGGTGATGCGGCGGCCCTTAAAGCTCTCGCCGCCCGTCATGCCTACTTTGCCCTCATCGATAAGCTGTTGCAGGTACGTGCTGTGGTGGATTACTTCGTACTCGCCGCCCAGCGCCGGGTACTCATTTTTGATGGTGTTGAAGCAATGCGGGCAGGCTGTCACGATTTTCTTGATGCCGTAGCCGTTCATCGTCGTGATGTTTTGCATGGCCTGCATCTGAAACAAAAACTCGTTGCCGGCCCGTTTGGCGGGGTCGCCGGTGCAGCTTTCCTCCAGTCCCAGCACCGCGTAATCGGTGCCTACGTGCTCCAAGATACGAGCAAACGCGCGCGTCACGCGCTTGTAGCGGTCGTCGAACGCACCGGCGCATCCCACCCAAAACAAAATTTCGGGCACTTTGCCCTGCGCCGCCAAGTCGGCCACAGTAGGCACGGTGAGTTGGCGCTTGGCGGTAGAAGAAGGGGTAGGAGTCATAACAAAAAAGATTCTATAGCTTATAAATCAAGATTATACTGCCGCCGACTCGGCCACGTACAGCTCGTCGGCCCAGTTCAGGCGGTCGGAGGGCGAGAAGGCCCATGGCGCACCATTGTTCTCAATGTTAGAAAACATGACGTTCAACGAGTTAGGTGCTGCCGATTCTTCCAGTACCAAAAAGCGCCGCATCTCGATGATGCTTTCCAGCGGGTTGATGTTCACGGGGCAGCTCTCCACGCAGGCATTGCAGGTGGTGCAGGCCCAAAGCTCTTCAGGCGTCACTTTGCCGCGCAGCAGGGTAGCGTTGGCCAGGTCGGTAATGGGCTCGTGCTTCGCTTCTTCCCCATACACGTTGGGATGGAAGATGAGCGGCGAGTTATATTTCTCCTCCACCCGGTCACGGGTGTCCATGATGATTTTGCGCGGCGAAAGCAGCTTGCCCGTCAGGTTAGCGGGGCACACCGAGGTGCAGCGGCCGCACTCGGTGCACGAGTACGCGTTCATAAGCGCCGTCCAGGGCAGGTCCTCCACATCCTTCGCGCCGAAGGGGGTAGGGGCCAGCGCCGAGCCATCGGGGCCCACCGGGGGGGTAGGCACCTCGTAGCTGGGGTCCATCATGGCCTTCACCTCGTGGGTGATGCTCTCCACGTTGCTGAATTGCCCCTGCGGCACCAGCCGCGAGTACCACACATTGGGAAAAGCCAGGATAATGTGGAAGTGTTTTGAGCTAGGTAGGTAGTTGAGGAACAGTAGGATGCCAGTGATGTGAATCCACCAGCCAGCGCGCTCCAGCACTTCCAGCGTGGCCACGTTCGTAGTTGTAAATAAGCCCGCCAGGAAGTGACTTACCGGAAAAGCACCGGGTAGGGTTTTGCCTTCAAGCTGGTGCAGCCGGATATCAGCCGAGTTCATGAAGAACAGCGCCGCCATCAACGCGACCTCGATGTAAAGAATAATATTGGCGTCGAGCTTGGGCCACATGCGCAGCTCGGGGCCGGTGAAGCGGCGCACGGGCGGCTGGTGGTTGCGGCGCCACCAAAAGGCCGCCACGGCCACGATGACCAGCGCCGCCAGCACTTCGTTGGTTGCCATCAGGGCGCTATATACTGGCCCCAAAAAGCTGAGGAATCGGTGCGTACCAAACAGCCCATCGATGATAATTTCGATTACCTCGACATTAATAACCAGAAACCCTACGTACACAATCAAGTGTAAAAACGCCGGAGTGAGGCGCTTAAACATCTTTTGCTGGCCGAAAGCCACGAGCAGCGTTTTATTGAAGCGCTCGGCGGCGTGGCCGCTCATGTCGCGGTCGCGACCCACTAAGATGTTTGCCCGGATTTTGCTGACCTGCCAGGCAAACAGGCCAAAAGCTGCCAGCAGTAGCAGCGCGAAAAGGATGGGTTGCAGCATGTGGGTAAAGGTAAGCTAGCGGGTGGGATGAGGCGGCAATTTAGTAGGCATGACGACTACTTTGGCAAGCCCAAGAACAGCTTTTATAAATTTTTTTACTCAAAAACTTGCGTCGTAACGCGCTAATAGTACCTTTGCACTCCCAAGCCGCCTATCGGTGCTCGGGAAAACCTCGGCAACATAGCTCAGTTGGTAGAGCACAGCACTGAAAATGCTGGTGTCGTTGGTTCGATTCCAACTGTTGCCACTGAAAACCCCGTTTCTAATTTAGAAGCGGGGTTTTTGCGTTTCCAACGCGTACGTAGAGGTTGCCAGTCAGGAATGTGGCTTTCCAAGCATCGCCACTATGTGCCCCGATAGGCTGACTACTCATTAGTTCGCCTTTAGCTACTCAATAACTGGCCACTATTCTGTTTAGTAAGGCGCCGGACTAATCCGCGTTGTTTGCTAAGTGCTTCGTTCTATGGTGTATTAGTAGCTTTGATTCTCTGCGCCAGCGACGCTGCCAACTCTCACGGTGAAAGACTAAGCCAGTTTATGGAAATAAATCAATGCCTGTAAAGAGTACGTTCGGCTACCTTTGAAAGTAATATATTCTCTTTCAACCGATGAGGAAATCATTTTTTCTGCTAGTGAGCATGGTGCTGCTGGCCGTGAGTAATTCATCAGCCCAGCCATCGGTGAAGGAAGCGCCCGCTGGGTTTGACCAGCCTAGAGCGGGTATTGCGACTGGCCGGCTCGACAGTATTAGCTACCCCTCCAGCACTGTGGGTACGGTGCGGAAGGCGCTGGTATACACGCCGCCGGGCTTTGCTAAGAATAAGAAATACCCCGTGCTGTATTTGCTGCATGGCATTGGGGGCGACGAAAAAGAGTGGCTGCGGGGCGGCAAGCCACAGATTATTCTGGACAACTTGTATGCAGACGGCAAGCTGAAGCCGATGCTGGTCGTCATGCCCAATGGCCGGGCTATGAAAGACGACCGAGCCATCGGGAATATTTACGGCCCGGATAAGGTGGCTGCCTTTGCTAACTTCGAAAAAGATCTGCTGCGCGACCTTATTCCGTACATCGAAAAAAGATACAAGCCCTTGACTACCCGCGAAAACCGAGCTATCGCGGGCCTTTCTATGGGCGGAGGGCAGTCGCTCGACTTCGGCTTGGGCAACTTGGATAAATTTGCCTGGGTAGGCGGCCTTTCCTCGGCGCCCAACACCAAACAGCCCGAGGTACTGGTGCCCGACCCGGAGAAAGCCCGCAAGCTACTGAAGCTACTCTGGATTTCGTGTGGCGACGCCGATGGTTTACTGCCTATTAGCCAGCGCACGCACGACTACCTGTACGAGCACCGGGTACCGCATATTTATTACCTCGAAGCGGGCGGCCACGACTTCAAAGTTTGGAAAAACGGGCTGTACATGTTCTCGCAGTTTCTGTTCAAACCAGTCGATAAGGCTTCTTTTCCGACTTATACGGTGCTGGGCGCGCCGGCCACCACGAATGTGCGCAACGCAAAATACCCCCAGAGTTTGCCCGATAACCGGGTGGTGTTCCGCCTGAAAGCCCCCGCTGCCAAGCAGGTGCAGGTAGACCTGGGCCGGAAATATGATATGGTAAAGGATACCAGCGGTTTCTGGACCGCTACCACCGACTCTATTAGCCGAGGCCTGCATTACTACTCCTTGCTGCTCGACGGACTGCCCGTGGCCGACCCCGCCAGCGACACATTCTACGGCATGGGGCGCATGGCTAGCGGCATCGAAATTCCCAATAAGGATGGAGGCTTTTATGCCCTGAAGGATGTGCCGCATGGCGACATCCGAGTAAAGCGCTTCTTTTCGAGTGTGACCAACTCTTGGCGGCAGGCGTACATCTACGCGCCGCCCGGCTACGAGGCCAGCCCCGCCTCAACGTACCCGGTGCTCTACCTGCTGCACGGCGGCGGCGAAGACGAAAGTGGCTGGGCCAAGCAAGGCAAAACCGATTTGATACTGGATAACCTGCTGGCCGCCAAAAAGGTTAAGCCCATGCTGGTCGTGATGCTGGACGGCAACATGGGCGGCCCTGGCGGGCTAGCCGGCTTCTCAGAAGCTACGCTGCAAACATTTGAAAGAGAGCTGAAGCAAACCGTAATCCCGTTTGTGGAAAGCAATTTTCGGGTAGCGCCTGGAGCTAAAAACCGGGCGTTGGCGGGCTTGTCGATGGGCGGCTTGCAAACGCTTTATGCAGGCGCACGCAACACGGATATGTTCGCCTACCTGGGCGTATTCAGCTCCGGCTTTTTTGCTAATAACCCCAAGCTGTCTGACCCGCAATACAGTTTCATGAAAACCAATGCTGGCACCATCAACCAAAACCTGAAGCAGCTGTGGCTGTCGATGGGCGGGCCAGAAGATATTGCCTACGCCAACAATAAGGTGATGCGCGCCAAATTTGATGAGCTTGGCATCAAATACGTCTACAGCGAATACGCCGGCGGGCATAGCTGGCCCGTGTGGCGACACGATTTGTATACGTTTGCGCCCCTGCTGTTCAACTAGTGGGGCAGCGTACCGATTAGCAAAACCCTTGGATGGGACTACGGCTGGCTAGGTGATGGGCCCCCAGTAATAGAAGAACTAGTTGCCCTACCCCCCTCCGAAAGCTTAACTAAGCGCATACCGCAGTAGGCAACACCGATAGGCACTTAAAAGGCCGGGCAAGTCAGCTAACTGCTAGTTGACTTGCCCGGCCTTTTAAGTGCCAGACAATTATTTTTTTTCCGCGTTAGCGGTTTATCATCTGCTGTGCGGCCGGGGAATAACGGTCGCCCTGAACGGCTATCTGCGCGGCGGCTTCCTCGATTTGGCGCAGGTCGTCGGTCGTCAGTGCTAGGTCAATGGCCCCAAGGTTTTCTTCGAGGCGGTGCAGCTTGGTGGTGCCGGGGATAGGCGCAATCCAAGGCTTTTGGGCCAGCAGCCAAGCCAAGGCAATCTGGGCTGGGGTGGCCTGTTTTTCTTGAGCAATGCGGCCGAGCAGCTCGACTAGCGCTTGGTTGGCTTTGCGGGTTTCGAGGTTGAAGCGCGGCACCGTGTTGCGGAAGTCCGACTTGTCGAACTCCGTGTGCTCGTCAATCTTGCCGGCCAAGAAGCCCTTGCCCAACGGGCTGAACGGCACGAAGCCAATACCTAATTCTTCGAGCGTAGGCAAAATCTCCGCTTCCGGCTCGCGCCACCACAGCGAGTACTCACTTTGCAGAGCCGTGACGGGCTGCACAGCGTGGGCCTTGCGGATTACTTGCACGCCGGCTTCGCTAAGGCCAAAATGCTTCACCTTGCCCTCGGCAATAAGGTCTTTCACCGTGCCAGCCACATCTTCGATGGGCACGTTGGGGTCTACGCGGTGCTGATAAAACAGGTCGATGCGGTCGGTGCGCAGTCGTTTGAGCGAGGCTTCGGCCACAGCCCGAATGTTTTCCGGCCGGCTATTCAGGCCGCCGCTCGTGCCGGCCATTGCGGTATTAAAGCCGAATTTGGTGGCCAGCACCACCTGGTCGCGGAAGGGTTCTAATGCCTCGCCCACCAGTTCCTCATTGGTGAAGGGACCGTAGACTTCGGCCGTGTCGAAGAACGTCACGCCGCGCTCCACGGCGGCCCGCAGCAGCTGAATCATTTCCTTGATGTCGGCGGCTGGCCCTAGGCCAAAGCTCATGCCCATGCAGCCTAGCCCAAGGGCCGATACTTCGAGGCCACTGCGGCCTAATTGTCGCTTTTGCATAACTATTGAGTAACAAGAATTAGTAAAAAATACCGCGTCACGCTCTTCTAGAGCCAGCGGCCGCCGGATGGGCGTGACCACCTGGGTAGTGTAGTACGCTATGCGCCAAAGCAGGTGTGGATATTTACTAACTTCCCCTTGTCTTTCTTCTGAGCAGGGGTTTCGCTGACTTTTAGCGAGCTGCTTTTTAAGTAATTAAGGGTCTTCTGAATAAGTGATTAATTGCCAACTATCGGGGGGGTAGGACAGAGGCCGCAGCGAGGCTGCTGCATGCCAGCTAGGTTTGCCAGCAGCGTCAAGGGCGATGAAGTAAGCGCAGTCTTCGGGCAGTCAAAGGGAAAAGAAACCGGGCGAGGTGGCGGCGCGGGCACCCACCGGGCACAAAGGTTGGCCGAAGGCTACTTGCACCACGCTGCTGGGAGCTGCGGGCCGGGCGTTGGCCGCGGGTCGCAGCTCCTGCGCAAAAGGCTGGGCTGAGGCAGCAGGCGCCCTGATTGGCAAGCTGGCTGCTCTTTTTGGCAGAAATACGACCAACCTGTGCCTTTTCTGACACGCGCTGGGGCGGCGTTTTACTAGCTAGTCAGGATTGCCTGTGCCGGCCTTAACCAACTCAAGGAAAAGAAGCTGCGTCGCCAGCCGGTAGTCGGCGCGCCAGGCCCGCGCTTTGTGTAGTAAAAGCGTGGGTCTGTGTAGGTCGGGTTGGTGGCGGTGTGCTGACTTTTGTGGGCATTGGTTGTTGGCTTGATAGCCGACCGCTTTTTCCTGAACCCCTACCCCTATGAGTCTTACTAATTTTCGCACCTTAGGCCGCTCGGGTCTGGTCGTGAGCCCCTTGACGTTGGGCACCATGACGTTTGGCACCGCCCGCTGGGGCTCGGCCGACGACGTGTCGGCCGCCATCTTCAACGCCTACGTTGAGGCCGGCGGCAATTTTGTGGACACCGCCGACGTGTACGCCGGCGGGCGTAGCGAAGAGCTAGTGGGCCAGTACGTAGCCGACCGCCGGCTGCGCGACCAGTTGGTGCTGGCCACCAAGTTTGGTTTCAATGCCCGGCCCGGCAACCCCCACGCCGGTGGCAACGGCCGCAAGCATATTCACCAGGCCCTCGAAGGTTCGCTGCGCCGGCTCCAAACCGACTACGTAGACCTCTACTGGCTGCACGTTTGGGACATGGTAACGCCTGTAGAAGAGGTGCTCCAAACACTCGGCGACTTGGTGCGGGCCGGCAAAATCCGCTATTTCGGCTTTTCCGACATGCCCGCCTGGTACGCCACCAAAGCTGCTACGCTGGCCCAGGCGCACGGCGTGCCTGGCCCCGTGGCCATGCAGCTGGCCTACTCGCTGGTCGAGCGCAGCATCGAGCGCGAGTACGTGCCGGCCGCCCGCGAGTGCGGCCTCGGCATTACGCCCTGGAGCCCGCTGGCCGCTGGTTTCTTGGCCGGCAAGTACCAGCGCGAGGGGGTAGGCGCTACCGGCGAAGGCCGGCTCAGCGGCCCCAATCCTTTCGGCAACACACTGTTTACGGACCGCAACTGGCTTATTCTGGACGCGCTGCGGGCGGTGGCTACCCAAGCCGGCCGGCCGCTGGCGCAGGTGGCGCTGGCCTGGGCAGCTGCCCAGCCTGGCATGAGCTCGCTCATCATCGGGGCCAGCAAAATGGAGCAATTAGCCGACAACCTAGCCTCGCTCGACGTGCAGCTTAGCCCCGAGCAGCTGCGCACACTCGACGAGGCCAGCGCGCTGGAGCCGGCCTTTCCCTATCCCATCTTCACGCCGGCCGGCAACAAAGGCGTCTTTGGCGGCGCCACCGTGCAAGGCTGGCATTAGGGCAGTTGCCAAATTGGTGTACACCGGGCGGGCTGCCGGTAAGAAGCCGGCAGCCCGCCGCAACTATCCTGCATACTATCCTGAAAACTAGCCCAGCAGTGGGGGTAGGGCCAGCGTTTTGTGTAGCAGAAGCGTGGGTTTGTGTAGGCCCGGCCGCTGAGTGCCGCCAGACCTTTGTAAGGTCAATAAGGATTATTTATTCCTTGTATAAACCACACAAAATGAGCACTATTCAACAAGTGGCCTTGGGTACGCAGGGCTTGCAAGTATCGGTCGAGGGCCTGGGCTGCATGGGCATGACGGGCGGCGTCAACGGCATGAGCGTGTACGGCGCCGCCGACGAGGCTGAGAGCCTAGCTACCCTGCACCGGGCCCTAGAGCTGGGTGTTACCATGCTCGATACGGCCGACCTCTACGGCCCGATGCTCAACGAGCGCTTGGTGGCCCGGGTCTTGGCCGGCCAGCGCAATAAATTTACGGTCGCAACTAAGTTTGGCTTCGAGGTAGACGATCACGAGCAGTGGACCGGCGGCTACAACGGCCGCCCAGAATATGTGCGCAAGTCTATCGAGCGCTCGCTTAAGAATTTGGGCACCGACTACGTAGACCTCTACTACCTGCACCGCCTCGACCCAGCCACCCCCATCGAGGAAACCGTGGGCGCCATGAGCCGCCTCGTGGAAGAAGGCAAGGTGCGCTACCTGGGCCTGAGCGAAGTGCCGGCCGACATTCTGCGCCGGGCCCACGCGGTGCACCCCATTTCGGCCCTCGAAAGCGAGTATTCGCTTTTCGACCGCCGCGTCGAAGACGAGGGCATTATCGAGGCGGCGCGGGCGCTGGGCATTGGCTTCGTGGCGTATTCGCCGCTGGGCCGGGGCTTTTTATCAGGCGATATCAAAACGCCCGACGACTTTGAGGCCAGCGATTCGCGCCGCTTTTTTCCGCGCTACCAGGGCGAGAATTTCTACAAAAACCTGGTGCTCGTCGAAAAGCTGCAAGCGCTGGCCGCGGCCAAGGGCGTGACGGCTGCGCAGCTGGCCCTGGCCTGGGTGCTGGCTCAAGGCGTGGTGGTAATACCCGGCACCAAGCGCCGCAAGTACTTGGAAGCCAATGTAGACGCTGCCAGCATCGTGCTCACCCCAGGCGAGCTGGCTAGCCTCGACGCCATCATGCCTGTGGGCAGTGCGGCCGGCGCCGCCTACCCGGCCGGTTTTTAGGAAGTGCTTACGTGTTGTCATTGCGCTCGCAATGCGGTGGAGCGCGGCAATCTTTCCTTCGATGTAGAGGGATAGTAATCCTGACTTGAAGGAAAAATTGCCACGCTTCATTGCGTTGCGAGCGCAATGACGAGCGACTACTTCCCCGATTTTAAAAACCATTTAACATGAAGCAGCCCGCTAAAGAATTTAAGCTCCTGGCTTCAGTGTCAGACTTTACGCAGCACTTTGGCTTTCCGGCGCCGGTGCACCCGCTGCTGACGGTTATCGACCTAGCCAACCACCGCCAGCCGCCGCCCGCCAGCGGCCCGGCCTGGCGCGAGCTCTACATCATCGCGCTCAAAAAAAACCTGCGCGGGCAGCTACAGTACGGTCGCCAGCCCTACGATTTTAGCGCCGGCGTGCTGGCATTTTACGCGCCAGGCCAGCTGTGCGAAAGCGCGGGCGAAGTCGATATTTCGGAGCTCAGCGGCTGGATGCTCGTCTTTCACCCCGGCTTGCTGCACAAGTATCCGCTGGGCAAAAAGATAGCCAGCTACGGATTCTTTTCTTACCAAACGCACGAGGCGCTGCACCTCTCGGACCAGGAAGAAAAGCGGCTAGACACGCTGCTGGCCGGCATTCGGCACGAGCATGTGCAGCCCGTCGATGCCTTCAGCCACGATGTGCTGGTGGCGCAGCTTGATGTGCTGCTGAGCTACGCCAACCGCTTCTACCACCGGCAGTTCCTCACGCGCCGGCCGGCTGAGCACGACCTGCTCAGCCACTTCGAGGCGCTGCTGGCGGCCTATTTTACTCAAGCTGGCGAGCAGTCTTTGCCCACCGTGCAGCACTTTGCCGATGCCCTGCACGTGTCGCCGGCCTACCTCAGCGATATGCTGCGCACGCTCACGGGCCAAAGCACCCAGCAACACCTGCACTTTGCCCTCATCGAGCGGGCCAAGCAGCTGCTGCTCAGTACCTCGCTCACCATCAACGAAACGGCTTTTAAGCTGGGCTTTGAGTACCCGCAGTATTTCACGCGGCTTTTCAAAAGCAAAACGGGCCAAACGCCGGCCGCTTTTCGGTTCTCGGCGCAGTAGCCGGCGTATGGGTTAATTGGGCGGGCTGAGGGGGGTAGGAGCGGGGCGCAGCGCTTTGTCGACGGCCACAGCCAGCAGCGCGCCGACCACCGGCCCCACCACGTAGACCCAGGCCGCTGCCAGGTGCCCGCCCACCAGGGCCGGCGCCAGCGAGCGTATCGGGTTCATGGAGGCGCCCGAGAGTGGGCCGCCCACCAGCGCCTCCAGCGCCACCGTGGCCCCAATGGTGATGCCCGCCAGCAGGCCCTGCTCGTGCGAGCCGTAGGCCACTTGCAGCACCACCAGCATCAGCCAAAACGTGAGGCCAATTTCGACGCCCAGCGCCACGCCCACGCCGTGGCTGGGCAGCGTGGCCCCCAGCGCCGAGCCGGCCGGCGCCAGCGGCAGCAGCAGTGCGCTGCCCGCCAGCCCGCCCAGCACCTGCACCACCACATAGGGTAGCACCTGGCGGCCCTCAAACCGGCCCGCTACCCAGAAGGCCACCGTTACGGCCGGGTTCAGGTGCGCGCCGCTCACGGGGCCAAACGCCTGAATGAGTACCAAGACTATCAGCCCGAAAGCCAGCGCGATGCCGCCGTGGCCGATGGCGTTGGTTTGGTCGTTCACGACGATAGCGCCGGTGCCAAACAGGAGCAGGCCGGCCGTACCGAGCGCCTCGGCAAACAGGGCGCGCCTAAAATCATTCATGCGCAAGGGCGGGATAGGGAAAAAGCGGGAGCCAAAGCTACGTAAGCACGCGGCCCGGCAGATTGCCAGGTCGCCCCTACCCCCTCGCGCTGGCCAAAAACCTAGCGCCCCCGAATCTTGTCAATCAAGCTGATTTTGCGCTTGATGAATACGTAGCGAATCGAAAACGCCGTGGGAAAACGGGCGTAGTCGTCGCCGCCAAACTCTAGGCTTGGCTTAAAATCGAAGCTGAGCGCGATGGGCAGAAACGCCACCTTGTACTCGACGCCCACAATGCCGTCGAGACCACTGAAGGCGCCTGTGTCTTTGTGGTGGCCCAGGTGCCCGCCCGCCCCCATGTAGTAGTTCAGGCTCGGCCCCAAGATGCCGAAGTGGTACTCGCCTAGCACCGTGCCGCTGTACTCGCGCGAGCCCAGCCCGGCAATGCCCTCAATGGTGATGCGCGGCGCTACCAGCTGCTGCACCGTGATGCCGTAGCTGCCGCCGCCCAGGCGCACGCCGGCAGCAGTGATGTATTTCTGGGCAGCGGCCGGCCGGCTAAGGGCCAGCACGAAACCTAGACTGAATAGTAGGAAACGAATAGACATAGGCGCCTCTAACGCAACGACCCTGCCAAAGGGCCATATGGAGAGGGTAAACGTGCGGCCGCTGCAGCTTAGTACGTGCGGCCTGCGACTCGCTGAAGCGTGCAAAATTCCGGTTTTTATGACCTTTTTTCGGCCGCTAACGTCTGTTAGCCGGAACTTTGCTCGTAATATCTCTTCCTCCCCCTACTCCCTACCCCTCCGTGTACTTGCACCACGTGGCCGCCTACCTGCCGGCAGCCGTCGTTACAAACGAACATTTTACCCGGCTCAATGGCCTGGCTTCGGACTGGATAATTGAGCGAACCGGCATTCGGGAGCGCCGCAAGGCAGCCTGCGGCGAGAATGCCAATACCATGGCCGTGGACGCCACGCGGGCGCTGCTGGCGGCCGTGCCCGACTTCGACGCCACCAGCATCGACCTCATTGTGGCGGGCACCTACACGCCCCACGACACCATTTATACCGCTGCCCATGCTGTGCAGCGCGCCTTGAATATCAACGAGATACCTGTAGTAAGTATCTCGTCGGCCTGCTCGTCGCTACTCAATGCTGTGGAGATTGTGGAAGGCTACTTTGCCCTGGGCAAAGCCAGCCGCGCGCTAGTGGTAGTGAGCGAGCACAACACGGCCTACAACAACGAGGAAGACACCATGGCTGGCCACCTGTGGGGCGATGGTGCCGCAGCACTGCTCCTTACCAAAGAGCGCTTGGCCCCCGGCGACCTGCACGTGGTGCAGGTGCTAACCGGCGGCGCTGCCCCCATGGGCAAGGCCGACGAGGCTGTAACCCTCAAGCCCGTCGACAAGGGCATTGTGATGCCCTATGGCCGCGACGTGTTTCAGCAAGCCTGCACCTACATGGCGCGCATCACGCAGCAGCTGCTCGATGCGCACCAGCTGCCCGTGGCTGCGCTCGACTACCTCATTCCGCACCAGGCCAACCTGCGTATCTCGGCCAACGTGGTGCAGCAGCTGGGCCTCGATCCCGCCCGCGCCGTCAACAACATCGACCGCCTCGGCAACACTGGCTGTGCCGGGGCCGCTATCGGTTTGGCCGAAATCTGGCCTCAGATTCAGCCTGGTAATAAGTTGATTATCACCGTTTTCGGCGGCGGATACTCCTACGGGGCCATGCTACTCGAAAAATCCAGCGTAGGGTAAGCTTTTGCTTGCCGTACAACGCACAATAGTATAAGCTACCTCAAATCGGCCAGCTAACGCTTACCCGACATGCCATGCTGCCGCCCGCTGCTGCTTTTTTGCCCGAAATCACGTTTCAAACCAGCCGGGCCAGCGGGCCGGGCGGGCAGAACGTGAACAAGGTAGAAAGCCGTGTGGAGCTGCGTTGGCAGCTGGCGACCTCGCAGGTGCTGACGGACACGCAAAAAGCGCTCATCCTCGAAAAGCTAGCCCCACAGCTCACCACCGAGGGCTACTTGCTGCTGGTGGCACAAGACGACCGCAGCCAACTGCGCAACAAAGAAATTGTGCTCACACGCTTTCACCAGCTGCTCGACAAGAGCCTGCGCCGGCCCAAGCCCCGCCGCGCTACCCGGCCCAGCGCTGGTGCCGTGCGCAAGCGCCTAGAAGGTAAAAAGATACAGAGCGACAAGAAAGCCAACCGCCGCCGCCTCGACTAGCCCGCTTTTATGCCATCCGGCCCACCCCGCGCAAAGACGGAATGGGCCGGATAGGGTGGGAAACAGACAGGAGCAAGGCCGGGCGCAGTAGGCTGCGTTCGGCCGTAGCCAGGTGGACGTGGGTAAGCGGGTTCTCTTAGCTAGAAAGGCAGGGTAGTATCGGAGGGCTGGTGCGGGCGAGTAGCCCGTGGTCACCGTGTTTTCGTGCTGCAAATGACCGATAGGCCCGCCGTTATTGCTAGCGCATAACTACCTGATTTTGAAAAACAGGTATTTATACCTGCTACCTTTTGCTAGCGCCAGAATTTCACACCAGCCCGAAAACCGCGCCGGGCGCTAATTATCGAGCAGGCCATGGCGCACGGCGTACACAACGAGGCCGGCAGCATTCGGCGTGCGGGTCTTTTCGAGCAGCTTCTGGCGGTGGCCCTCGGCCGTCCGGCGACTGATGAAGAGCTTCTCGGCAATCTCGGAGGCAGTGCAGCCCTGGCAGATGAGGTTGAGCACCTCGTGCTCGCGGGCGCTGAGCTGCACCAAGTCGGGCTGAGTAGGTGTGGGCGTACGCTCGGGGTGCTGCACGCCCCGAATGAGTGCCCGCGAAATGCGCGGCGTGAAGTAGTAACCCGAGGCCAGTACCTCCTCAATGGTCGTGCGTAGCTGGTCCTGGTCCACATCCTTAGGCAAGTAGCTGCGCGCGCCTAGCTTCATCATTTGGGTGATGTACTTGTCAGCCGAAAACATGGAGAGTACAATGATGCGTAGGTCGGGAAACTCGCCTAGTAGCAGACGGGTAGCCTCGACGCCATCAATGGTGGGCATTTGCAAGTCGAGCAGCAAAATATCGGGCACGCGCTGGCGGCAAAGCGCCAGCAGCTCATTAAACTCGCCAGCCTCTACCACTTCTTCTACGAAAGGCAGCGCCTGCAAAATGTAGCGCATGCCTTGGCGAAAAAGTTGGTGATCGTCGAGCAGCGCAATCTGGATGGATGTGGTGAAAGTTGACATAGCGGAAGGGGGTAGGGCTAGGTAGGAGGCGGAATATCTAACTCGATAAGCGTGCGGGTGCCTTCGCCGGGCACCGACTGCTGGCTGAAGCGGGCGTGCAGCATGCGCACGCGCACCTCAATGCTGCGCAGGCCTGCCCCGCCCGAGGCCGGCCGTGTGTGGGCCAGGCTGGCCACATCGAAGCCACAGCCATCGTCTACCACGCGCAGGCTAAGGCGCGGGCCGGCCTGGTGCAGCTGCACAGCTAGGTGCGTGGCACCGCGGGCGTGCTTCTGGGCATTGTGAATCAGCTCTTGGCAAATGCGGTACAAGGCTAGCTCCTGGGCCAGGGGTAGGGGCTGGGGGTAGTCGATGGCCAGCTCTACGGGCAGCGTGCCGGCATCGGTGCTCACATCGGCGAGGTGCTGCAAGGCCTCGGCTAGGCCAAAGCGGTCGAGCACGGCCGGGTAAAGGCTGTGCGAAAGGCCCCGCACGTCGTGCACCGCATTGCCCAAAATATCTTTGACCCGGCCTGTGAGGCTGGTGGCCTCGGCGGGCGCTAGGGTGGTACCCAGCCGGCCTACTAGCAGCTTGGCCGTGGCCAGCGTCGAGCCGATGCCGTCGTGCAGGTCGCGCCCGATGCGCTCGCGCTCGCGCTCCTGCGCGTCGATAACGGCCGCCAGCAACTGCTGCTGGTACTCGGCCTCGGCCGCGCGCAGCCGCAACTGCTGCTCTAGCAGGCGCTTCTGGTACGTAACGATAAACAGCACCAACGCCACCGCCGCCAACAGCATGAAGCTGATACCGCCAATGAGCAGCTGGCCGAAGGCTAGTTCTGGGGGCGAATCCATAGGGCCACAAGGTAGCAGCTATACAACACGGCCAAGAGTAGTGCGTGAATGTCCCAGATGTTTATGTTCAATTGCGTAGAGTAGTGGCTGAGTAAAAAATTACTGAATAAGTGAATCTGTAGGCTGCCCAAGTGCTTGATAACCAATCCTAGTGATACCCAAAACATCGGCTCCAGGCCAAGATTAGTCACGCGCAGCTCGTTGAGCAGCTTGCGAAAATAGAGCGCCACCAACCCCAGCACTAGCAAACTTTCTATCACCAGTAGCGCTGGTTTGAAGCGAGCCACTTCGGGTACCAGCCAGCTGTCGAGCGCGCAGTAGGCTACAAAGCCACCGGCCAACCACGGCCGCAGCTGCGAGAAAGTGGGCCAGTTTAGAGATTTATCATACACCAACGCTAACAGCCAAATTTCGCCAGCCGCAAAGATGGGAATGATGAATAAGTTTGGCTGGTGGTAATAAAGCAGTACGCTACCAGCTACTTCCGTAGCGACTTCCAGGCCCAGCAAGGCAACTAAATAGCGCAGATTGGCTGGTAAGCGCCGGTATTTCACCAAACCCACGGTAAAAGCTACTACCAGTACTAGCTGAGCCAGCGTAGATACGCTATTGTGTAGAAGAAATGTTTTTAAATCACTTATTGTCAATTTTGTATGCTAATTAACATGAATAAAAACAACGCATTGCGACTAGCAGCTGTAAGCTAAAAATTAGTAAGGTGGGCTGGGTTTAGAGTAGTCGTAGAACGGCTGGCCCACGGTGTCATCGTCGGCAGTTCCCCACTGCTGAACGGCTTGCACCAGCTCGGCGTGGGTAGTAGCTTTTGCCACGGCGGTTGTCAAGGCTTCCTTTTTGGCAGCTAAGTCGATACTAGTTGCTGGCGCACCCGTGGCGAGCTGGTGAATGCGCAAAACCAGCCCGAATGTTTGCTGCAAGGAATAGCAATCCGGAAAGGCGGGGTAGTGCTGGTGCAAGCCAAAAAGCACCAGCAGCTCTTTACTCTTAAACTTATTAGCGTAGAAGAAAGAATTCAGGAAGTCGTCAATGTCGAAGGTGTAGCCCGTCAGTGGGCCGTAGTTGCTGCCAAACATAGCAGCCGTTATCGGCGCCGCCTTTTTCCAGTTGTCAAGCCAGGTGTGTACCAGCTCATTCGGAATCTGGGTGCCCAGGTCGTCCGCCTGGTCATCCGCGACACGGACGGCAGTTTCGACCGTTTCATCAACCACCGGCGCCGGCGCCGGCAACGGCAGGTACTGGGCCAGGTAATAGGCCGAAATACGCCCATCGGAAGCATCGGTGGCGTAGAGTGCTAGCGTAAAGAGCTTTTCGCCCGATTGGCCGTCCCTTTTCAGCAGGAACTGCGCCTTAACGCGCCGCGCCCCCACCGTAGACAGCAGGTGTTGCAGGGCTTCGAAAGAAAAGCTTAGCGCCCGCAGCGGGCTGCCGTCGGGCTGCTGAAACACCGACGTCAAATCTTGGTGGCGGCTCACGTGGCGGCTCCACGCCGCCGCATACTTGTCGAACTGGTGCTGGTCGAGGAGCTTGGTGGAACTTAAGGCCATAGCGCGTGCGGAAGGGGGGTAGGGAAAGCTGGCTGAGCTGCTTGGTACGGCAGTAAAAAGCCTCCGCGCAAGCACACGGAGGCTTTTTACTAAAGACCTTCATACTAAACCAAAAGCCATTGATTGGATACAAAGGAACTTCCCGGTCACCGCGGGGGCTAGGGTAAAACTACGCGGTTTTCAAAACACGTAGTTCTACCTGTTTACGGGGCTATAGCAGGGTGCCGCGCAGCATTACCAAGGCCACACTGAAGTAAATGATAAGCCCCGTCACGTCCACGAGCGTGGCCACGAAAGGCGCGGACGAGGTGGCCGGGTCGAGGCCGAGCCGCCGCAGAATTAGCGGCAGCATGGAGCCCGCGATGCTGCCCCACAGTACAATGCCCACCAACGCTACCCCCACTGTGGTAGCCACCGCCAGCCAGTGAGGCCCGTATATCGGCGTGATGCTCTGCCAGATGGCGATACGCGCAAAACCTACAATGCCCAGAATCAGGCCCAGCATGATGCCGCCCAGCAGCTCGCGCCGCAGCACCCGCCACCACTCGCCCAGCGTGAACTCGCCCAGCGCCATGGCCCGAATAATGAGCGACGTAGCCTGCGAGCCCGAGTTGCCCCCGCTACTAATAATGAGCGGGATAAATTGCACCAGCACGATGGCCTTTTGCAACTCGCCCTCAAAAAATTGCATAGCTGAGGCCGTTAGCAACTCACCCAAAAACAGCACTACAAGCCAGCCGGCGCGCTTTTGCACCAGCCGCAGCAGGGGAGTAGTCATGTAGGGCTCGTCGAGGGCTTCGGAGCCACCAAACTTCTGGATGTCCTCAGTGTCTTCTTCCTCCCGAATGCTGAGGATGTCGTCTAGGGTCACGATGCCGAGCAAAATGGCCTGGTCGGGGCTCACCACGGGCAGTGCCACGCGGTCGTTGCGCCGAAACACGTCGATGGCTTCTTCCTGGTCCTGGCCCGCCGTGAGCTGCACAAAGCGGTGGTCCATAAGGTCGCGGACCCGCGTAGTGGGCGCCGCCAGTAGCACCTCCCGAATGCGAATGTCGTCGATGAGCTTGCCGCGCGCATCGGTCACGTAAAGCATGTTCAGCGTTTCGGACTGCCCGCCGTGCTGGCGCACAAAGTCGAGTACCTGCTGCACGGTCCAGTTCTCGCGAATGGCGATGTAGTCGGGCGTCATCAGGCGGCCCACCGAGTACTCGGGGTAGCCCAGCAGCTGCAGCGTCACGCGGCGCTCGGGCTCGGAGAGATTTTGCACCAGCTCGGCCACGAAGTTGGCGGGCAGAAACTCGAGTAAGGCCGTGCGGTCGTCGGGCGACATCTCGTTGAGGATGTCGGTTATTTTGTCCTGGGCCAGGTTTTCGAGGAAGTGGCGCTGCACCTCCAGGTCGAGGTACTCAAACACTTCGGTAGCCAGCTCCAGCGGCAGCAGCCGGAAAATGATGAGCTGTTCGCGCTCGTCCTCATTCTCAATAAGCGTGACCAACTCGCTGGCCTGAAAGGAGCGCAGGAGCTTTTTCAGCTTAAAAAACTCACCCTCCTGAATCAGCGTCGTAATTTGGTCCAAGGTTTCGGGCGCGGTCATAGGCAAGGCAGCAAAACCAGCTGAGGGTTTCGATAAAGAGTAGTTGTTTCGCTAGGCAATCAAGAGTGTCGAGGCAAAATTACGCCCGAATACCTGGCCTGCCGGCTGCCCGCCCCGCTATTTTTGGCGTACTTCGCTGCCGCATTAGTCCCTGTTCGCTGTTTTGAGTTTCGCTCCTCCTTTGCCCGCCAGCCCCCAGGGCACCATTGTGGTGCTGGGCGGCGGCCACGACGGCCCCCTGCTGGCGCGGCTAGCCCAGCTGCTGCCCAGCCGCACAGCGCCTATTGAGGTGCTGACGGCAGCCACCGCCTACGAGCCCGCCGGCACCTATGCTGCCTACGCCGCCGAACTGCAGGCGCTGGGGTTTGGGCCCGTCGGCCACCTGCACTTCGATGCCCAGCACCCCGCCGATGCGCCGGATACGCTGGCTCGCCTGCGCGCCGCTGGCCTGCTGCTGCTAAGCGGCGGCGACCAAGAGCGCCTGACCGAATGCCTGCTAGGTACCGAGTTTTTGGCGGTGATGCGCCAGCGCTACCAGCACGATGCAGCCTTTATGCTGGCGGGCACTAGCGCTGGCGCGGCCGCCCTCGGCACCCAAATGCTGGTGGGGGGTAGGGGCTGGCGTAGCCTATTGGCTGGCGGCATCGACGTGCTGCCCGGCCTCGATGTGCTGCCCGGCTTGCTCATCGACCAGCATTTTGCCGAGCGGGCGCGCTACCCGCGCCTATTGCACGCCGTGCTGGCCTACCCCCACCTGCTGGGCCTGGGCCTAAGCGAAGAAACGGGCCTGGTTTTCCGGCCCGGTCAGCCGCCCGAAGTATTTGGCAATGAAACCGTAGTGCTCGTGAACGGCCGCCAGCTCAGCGCGCGTCGCTACGACGGCCTACCCCCCGGCCAGCCCGTAGGCGGCCAGGGTTTTCAGCTCAGCCTGCTGGTGGCAGGCGACACCTTCGCCATGCATGCTGAATAGGGTGCAGTGAATTGCTCATTGAAAAAAGCTGGGCACCAAAACAACTTAAATTCGCGTTGGGCTGGCGAATAAATCTCCGTACTCCATGTTTCTGCTTCGTTCTCGCTTGTGGCTGGTGGGTTGGCTTGGGCTACTGGCCGTGGGCTGCACCCGCAAAACGGTGTCGTTCAATTCGCGGCCCGGCGACCTAGCTGTGACCAGCCTCGGGGCGCCCGGCGACAGCCTCACCACTACCGGCCACAAGGGCGCGCCCAAGCTCAGTATTGCGGGCCGTAAGGCCGTGGTGAGCAAGGAAGAAGAGCGCGCCGCTAAGGAGCTAGAAAAAGCTGGCCAGCGCAAGAAGCGCATCAAGAAAAACGTCTTTTTGGGCGAGCGCATCAAGAAGGGCGTCGTAAAATCGGGTCCCAAAGGGCGCAACCAGATTATTGAGGTATTCTACTACCTCAAGACCTTCAAACAGCCCAACCCGATGGCGCCGGCGGTCTTCTACTACAGCCCTAAGAAGCGTAGTATCTATAAGGCAGTGGGCGAGCTCGATGCGAGCACCGACAAGGTGCTGCATGGCCCTTACAAAAAGATGCAGAACAACCAGGTGCTCGAAACCGGCTATTTTGCCAACGGCACGCGCCACCTGCGCTGGGAAAAATTCGATAAAAAAGGCGTGTTGCTCACCAAAACCCACCACGAGATGGGTTTCCCGCGCGACGCTAACATCAGCTACTACGATGCGGGCCAAACCATGCTGCGCGAGGTAGTGCCGTACGTAAATGGCAAGCTGGAAGGTGATTACGCGCTGTTTCGCAATGACGGCCGCCGCGAGTGGACCGGCCACTTCGAAAACGGCCACCGAGTAGGAGAGTGGACCAACTACGGCGACTACAAGAAGTACCCGCGCTACGTGTTTCAATACGCCGAAACCGGCTACGAGCCCGAAGTAGAGGAGCCCGAGCTGGTGCGCGAGTACAGCCACGGCGGCTCCATTATTTTCGATAAGGAGAAGAATATCGACAAGCGTGGCGAGGCTGACCCCGACGCGGCGCCCGTGAAAGATGCCCGCCGCCCCGGCAGCCACGGCGCCCCTACCCCCCGACCGCCCGTGCGTAAAGCCCAAAGTCGCCGCCCCGGCTACCACCCGCCGGCTGCCACGCCGCCGGTCGTGTCGCCTACCCCTCCTGCTAGTGCGCCGGCGCCTTCATCGACTCAGTAAAAGGCATCTTCGAAAACCTCGACCCGGAAGCCAGTGCGCAGCTGCGTGAGGGCCACAATGTCGAAGCGGATGTCGCCGCGCCAGTCTAGCTCTTCCTGTAAGTGCGTAGCCGCTAGGCGGAAAAGCTCTTTTTTGCGCGCCGAAACAAACGTCTCGGGCGAGCCAAACTGGCCGCTTGACCGAGTTTTGACCTCCGCAAAAACCAGGAGTGCCGTGCCTTGGCGCAGCACCAAGTCTACTTCAGCGCGGCCGTGGCGGTAGCTCTGGGCCAGCACTTCGTAGCCGGCTTGCCGGTAGAACTCGGCTGCAGCGGCCTCGCCCGCTTGTCCTAGTGCGTGCGCATCGGTTGCCATAAGAATGCGTAAATTGGAAACTAAAAGCTGCGGTTAGTTTAAGAGTCCTGGCCCACGCTGGCCCCGCTTTGCAAACTAAAGCCTGCGGAGCGAAGTAACTTTGTATAGCTAGCCAGCTAGGTAGCTGGTGCTTTTTCCTACCCCACCCTATGGATTTGTATTCGGCTTGCGCAGCGCCGGTAGTGGCAGCGGCTCCCGCATCGGTTACGGCGCCGGCCTCCCAGCGGGCGCTGCTGGTGCAGCGGTTGGGCCTTGTGCCCTACGTGCCCACTTGGGAACTGCAAGAGCAACTGCTGGCCGATACGCTGGCCATCAAAGCCCAAAATCGCCAAGCAGAAGCGGCTGGCCTACCCCCCCAGCTTACGCCCAACCACTTGCTCTTTTGCCAGCACCCGCCCACCTATACCCTGGGCAAAAGTGGCAAGCCTGAGAACCTGCTGCTCGACGAGGCAGCTCTGGCGGCGCACGGCGCCACGTTTCACCGCATCAACCGCGGGGGCGACATTACCTTTCACGGGCCTGGCCAGCTGGTGGCCTACCCCCTGCTCGACCTCGAAAACTTTCGGCCTGACATTCACTGGTACCTGCGGGCACTGGAGGAAGCGGTCATTCAAACCCTGGCTACCTACGGGCTGCGCGCGGGCCGCATTGCCGGCCTCACCGGCGTGTGGCTGGGCTGGGAAGACGGCGCCGCCAACCCCCGCAAAATCTGCGCGCTGGGCGTGCGCTGCAGCCGCTGGGTCACGCTGCACGGCCTGGCGCTGAATGTAAATACCGACTTGCGCTACTTCGGCTACATCGTGCCCTGCGGTATCAGCGACAAGGCCGTGACCTCACTGCAGGCCGAGCTGGGCCACGCCGTGCCAGTCGAGGAAGTACAGGAACGCTTACTGACTGCCTTACTCTCCCAATTTGAAGCGCACTTGGCGTAGTAGCCAAGCTGCGGCCCGTGCTCGCGCACTGTGTTTAGCATAAGTTATGAAACAGGATATTTCTTTTGACGCAGTAGAAGGCGTAGCCATTGCTATTGTGCCCGACGATGAGGTGGCGGAACTCGGTACTGTCGGTGTGCCCACGTGGGCCGTTTACTTGCTCAACTCTAACGATTTTGCCCTCGATACGGTGCTCATCAGCGCCGATGGCTACGGCACTCAGCCAACGGGCGAGGTGGTGCGCACCTCTACGCTGCGCTATCGCTTTCCGACTGTCGCGCCGCACTCAGCTACCCTGGTCGAGCTCATCGACCCGGAGGTATTTCACCTCACCAACCAATACTGGGTAAGCTATTACCGCGATAATAAAATTTTTGATAAGAAATTTGTCTTCGTGCCCGATTCTATTGTGGTGGCTAACCTGAGCCGGCTCGATTTGCTGGCGGGCCGGGCGGGCGTGCTCCATAGCTAGCTTTTTCCTGGCGAGGGTGCTACCTTACGTGGCACGCGCCGCACTATATTATTGCATGAATCACTTTAGTATCTATTTGGGGTTAGCAAGCTTGTGGGCGCTATTAGTGGCCATGTTCGCTGTGCCGTCTATCATACAGGTAGCTCACCTCAAAAATCTGCTTGACACGCCCAATGGTCGTACTGTACATCAGTCACTTACGCCGCGTCTGGGGGGGGTAGCGATTTTTGCGGGCTTCATGTCGGCGCTTACCATCTTTGCGCCGCTCGGCAATGGCGTGAAAGAGCTGTTGGCCGGCTGCATTATCCTGTTTTTTGTAGGGCTGAAAGACGATTTAGTGACTATTTCGGTGGCCAAAAAATTTGTGGGCCAGCTGCTGGCTACGGGGGTCGTCATGATAATGGCCGATGTGCGCGTAACCAGTTTCCAAGGTATCCTGGGCATTTATACGCTGCCAGTGGGCGTGAGCTACGGCTTCACATTTGTGATGATTGTGGGCATTACCAACGCCATTAACCTCATCGATGGCCTTGATGGCCTGGCGGGCACTATCGTCTTAATTTTGAGCGGCACGTTTGGCTACTATTTCTACCGTTATGGCGGCCCCGAATTCAGTAATTATGCTTTCGTATCGGTCTGTCTGATTGGCGGCATCCTGGGGTTTCTGCGCTATAACTTTCATCGGGCCAGTATCTTCATGGGCGATACGGGCTCGCTAGTGTGCGGTTTTATTGTCTCTATTCTTGCCATTCAGTTTATCGAGCTAGGTAGCCGCACGGGGCAGCCTTTTGGCAGCGAAGCCCCTGCCGTAACGCTAGGCGTGCTCTTTGTACCGCTGTTTGATACGCTGCGGGTATTTGTGCTGCGCATGGCTGCTGGCCGCTCACCCTTCGCTCCCGATAAAAATCACGTGCATCACCGCATTATGGCCATGGGCTTCGCCCAAATTAGCACCGTGCTGCTGCTCGGGCTACTGAATATTGTGGTTATTCTGTTCGTAATCAATTTTTATGCTCTCGGTAATTTGCTCCTGATAGGAATATTGGTAGCCTTTTCGGTGCTGTTGAGCGTGTTTCTGGGCGTTTACCAGAGCCGAGCCGCCCGGCGGCAGGTAGCCTCTTCCTCCTGACTAACCCCATGGCCGTCGTGACTGTGGGCCGCCTGCTCGTGCTGCGTACCTGTTTGGTGTTAGCTAGCTGGCTGCTAGTTGGTGCTCTCGCGCTGCAGGTATCTGCGGCCGAGTACCGGCCCCTACCTCCCACCGCTGCCCCAGGTTTAGCCGCCGATGGTTGGCTGCTGCACGATGTGGCCGGCAACCGACTTATTCTATACTTGCCGGGCTACCATGCGCCTGCACATGCCTACTACCAGTGGGTACAACTGCTGCCGCGTCGGCCATTCCGGCTGTCTTTTGCCGCAGCTCCTGGCCTAAGCTTGTTTTTAGATAACCAGTTAGTTTTCACTGCTAAGAATGCTGGGCGCTACACCCTAGACTTAGCCCGTATTTCGCCTACTACTCAAACAGGGCGACAGCACCTACTAGCGGTGTGGCAGCCTGAAGGTTACCCAGCCCTGTCTTCTTTCAGCGCTGAGCTTTCAACTCCCTTGCGGACCACTGTGGTAACGGACGCCGCTGCCCCTACCCAAGTAATGCTGCGAGTACCTCCCGTGCAGGGCGAAAATGTGCTACTTATACTGCTGCTGTTAGTGGGGTTGCTATATGGTGTGGTACGAGGTGCTTATCCCGCTGGCCTCTCGCGTATTATGCAGGTCAATGAGTTGTTTGGTAGCTCTACTGAGCCTCAAGCCTTCCTTACTCGCCCGGCGTTTACATGGCTCAATTTAGGGTTGGTGCTGCTGTTTTCACTGTCGCTGTCACTGTTGCTCACAGCGTTGCACACCGACCTCAGTAGCCTGCCGCTGCTACAACGCGTGTTGAAAGTACCTGAATCGGCCATTATAGCCCGGGTATCACTTTACACAGGGCTGGTTCTAATGTTTATCCTCAGCAAATACCTGCTGGTGGAACTGCTGAGCTACATCTTCGACCTACGGGCTTTGGTGAATGTGCATTACCGAGAATTTTTGCGCACTACCCTGCTGCTAGGCCTACTACTACCCTTGGTACTGCTACTCTACCTAGGGCTAAATGCCCGCTGGCCCGGCATCGTTGAACTAGCCAATGCAAGTGTACTGTTGCTGCTCACTGCTACTGTACTGCGAGTAGCCCGGACTTTACACCAGCGCACTTCCCTGCTTAATCTTCATTTGTTCGCTTACCTTTGTGCTACCGAAGTACTGCCCCTGGCCGTATTATTGAAGCTCATCGTGTTTACGTATCCTTCTTAAGTATTGCTTTTGAATGGTTACTGCTTCTTTCTCTTTTTTATATAGTTCTAGCAATTACCCTTTTCTTTCTTCTATGGCCGAGAGCGCAGTACAGCCGGGTCTGGACCGGCACGCCCAGCCCATTCGCAGTATTCTGGTTACCCAGCCCAAGCCTACTACTGATGTTTCACCCTACTTTTTGTTGGCCGAGAAATATGGTATTCGCATAGACTTTCGAGAGTTTATCGATGTGCAAGGGGTTCCCTACAAGGATTTTCGAAAGGATAAAGTGAATATCGCCGAGCACACGGCTGTTATCTTCACTAGCCGCAACGCCGTCGACCACTTCTTCCGCATTTGCCAAGAAGCCAAGTTGGAAATGCCGGCTGAGATGAAATACTTCTGTATTTCTGAGCAGACAGCCAACTACTTGCAAAAGTATATTGTGCTACGCAAACGCAAGCTTTTCGTAGGCTTGCGCACAGCTGCTGATTTGTTCGACGTGATTAAGAAGCATAAAGGCGAGAAGTTTCTCTACCCCTGCTCTGATATTAGAAAAGATGATTTGCCTGAGTTTATGCGGGCCAACAATCTGAAGTTTACCGAGGCTGTTATCTACCGCACTGTGGCCAGCGACCTGTCTGATTTGGCCGAGGTAAAATACGACTGTCTAGCATTTTTTAGCCCGTCGGGTATTAGCTCCTTATTCGTCAACTTTCCTGATTTCGAGCAGGATGGAACGCGTATAGCTGCCTTTGGCCCTACCACTGCTAAGGCCGTCCGTGATGCCAACCTCATCCTTGATATTGAAGCGCCTATGCCTAATGCACCGTCGATGACGGGTGCCATCGAAGCATACATTCGGCAGCATTCTACTTAATAGAAGTGAATTAGGCAATACAAAGGAGTCGGAAGAGTAGTAGATAGTCGACAGCTTACAACAGGTAACTGAACCAATGCATAAGGCGTTGCTTTTATGTAACCGGTACTATTGGACGGTTAATTAGTAGTTACATTTGAACGTAAGTGGTCACTGTTTAGCTACCGTCCTTAGTCATACTCCCTCCGCCCTTTCTTCGTAGCCTTCTTTATGAAAGGATTACTACTTGCTGCGCTCTTACTGACGGCTGCTTCTGTGCCTGCTTTGGCGCAGCAACAGCCGCAGTTTACGCATTACGGCCTCAACAGCATGTACCTGAATCCTGCATATGCAGGTATCAAGGGGCAGACAGAGGTCAACATTATTGGTCGCTACCAATACCTCAACCTAGGTAATTCCCTCGGCGATGATAATGGATCGCCGCGCACGGGTATGGTTTCGGCTTCCATGCCAATCTTGCCGCTTAGTGGTGGGGTAGGCCTAGCCGTGTACTACGACCAGGCAGGAGTTACCAAAATGACCAATGCTGCGCTCTCTTATTCGCAGCACATCAAACTAGGTAGTGGCAAGCTCGGGTTAGGTATTCAGGGCATTTATACATACATCGGTAAGGGTACTTATCGCGCCATTGACCCAGATGATATCAACATTCCGGCAAATTCGTCTGATCACAAATTCGATGTTGGCGCTGGTATATGGTATGAAGCCCCTAAGTTTTACGCTGGCCTGAGTTTGAACAACCTCATGCGCTCTGAGTACACGTTTAAAAGCAATGGCACTACTGGAGTAGCTAGCCAGTATTTAGGAGAAAACCACGCTTACCTGACCACGGGCTACAATATCGAGGCATCCTCTAGCGTTACGGTCACGCCAACTGTATTGGTAAAGGCTGTGTTACCAGGCCGCTACGATACAAAAAGCAAGTACGACAACCAGCATAATTACTCTTTCGAAGCCGGTGCGCGGGCAACTTACAATGACCAAATTTGGGCTGGCCTCAACTATCGCTACGACGAATCAGTATCTGGCCTACTTGGTTATGCCTTTGGGGCTGATAACCGCTACCGCATTGGTTATGCGTTCGATTTCATTGCTTTCAACCAAGCCGCCCGTGCTTTTAGCTCCCACGAAATTCTCTTCTCCCTACGGCTTCCTAAAGCTATGCTGCTTACCCGCCCAGCTATCCGCACTCCGCGGTATAGCTTCTAGCCGAAGCGGGGCGCTATTTGCCACCGCAGCAAAATTAATTGCGCCAGTAAGTTGTGGTTAAATAGGATTTTGGATGGATTTTTAGGGTTGTCCAACAGGTTTTTTGCGCGGTTGAACGAATAAGCGTGTATGTGTGTCAGGAGCGTGTTGCGCAGCCATTTGGTGCAACGTAGATTTGCCAATACTTACGCAACTTATTTCAATCGCTACCTGATTATAAATTAGTTCTTTCTCTCTATTATGAAAAAATTTCTGGTATTACCCCTATTAGCCTTGTCGGGGGTACTTCTGGGTGGCTGTTTTACTAAAAACTTCCAGGGCGACCTAGTTGGGACAGACGACCGGCCCATATTTAACCCCCAGGAAGTTCCTTTCGGAATGGTGCCTTGCCCCGGCGGAACCTTCCACATGGGCCAGACCGATCAGGATATTGCAGCCTCGATGGTGAACATGAACAAGCAGGTAACTATTGCCGGCTTCTATATGGACGAAACCGAGATTACGAATAATGAATACCGTCAGTTTGTGAATGCAATTATGCAGGACTCAGTAGAGGCCTTGGGTGAAGACTACATTAAAACTGAGTTGTATCCGGACACTACTGTTTGGGTACGTGATTTCACGTACCATATGGGTGACCCTCTGCTAGAATATTATTATTCACATCCAGCCTTCGATGATTACCCAGTAGTGGGGGTTGATTGGTTTGCAGCTCGTTATTTCTGCACGTGGCGTACCAAACTCAAAAACAATACGAATGAAGAACTGGGTGAGGCTCCCTATCCCAATTTTCGTTTACCCTCGGAGGCAGAGTGGGAGTATGCTGCTCGTGGCGGTCGTGAGGGAGCAACTTTTCCTTGGGGCGGTCCATATGTCCGCAATACTAAAGGTTGCATGTTAGCAAACTTCAAGCCTGGCCGTGGTGACTATGCATCAGATGGCTACGCTTACACTTCGGAAGTTGGCTCATATTTTCCCAACGATTTCGGTTTATATGATATGGCTGGCAATGTGAGCGAGTGGTGTGATGATGCTTACATGGAAGCTTCCGTGCCTGTGGTATGGGATTTGAACCCGACTAATCCGGACGACAACGAGCCTCGCAAAGTAGTGCGTGGTGGCTCTTGGAAAGATATTCAATATTTTCTCGAAACAGGTACTCGCAACTTCGAATACCAGGATTCGGCTCGCTCCTACATCGGTTTCCGTTGCTCCATGATTCAAATCGGAATGGGCACCAACCGTCGCTTAAATTAACAATTCATCATAAGTCCAATTCATTCTTTTTCATTTTTTACCTAAAACTGAGCTAATTAGCTTTAATCAACATGGCTGTTAAGAAAAACTTCCTCTACGACGATGTAATGCCGAAAGTATATGGCATTGGCGCAGCAGTTGTTATCATCGGTGCTCTATTCAAAATCTTGCACTGGAAAGGTGCAGACGTTATGCTAATGGTAGGTCTCGGAACGGAGGCCGTTATTTTCTTTCTAAGCGCATTTCAGCCACATCAGGCTGAAACCGACTGGGCCCTTGTGTACCCAGAATTGAGCGAAGGCTATGACCCTTCGACCAACGATAATCGTTTCCGCGAAAAGGCTCCTCAGCCTAACGGCCTAACGGGCAAGTTGGATGACATGCTTAAGAATGCCAACGTTACCCCCGAAGCACTCACCAATTTAGGCCAGGGTCTAAATCGTTTAAGTGCTACTACAGCGCAGCTAGGCCAGCTTGGTGATGCTACTAATGCGACGGATGAGTACACGCAAAAAGTGCGCACCGCTGCCCAGTCACTCGACGGTATCAACAAAGCATACTCTAATACGGTAGATGCTATCACATCGCTCTCTAACGCCACGGGCGATGCAAAAGAGTATCATCTCCAAGTACAGAACGTAACGAAGAATTTGGGTGCACTAAATGCAGTGTACGAGATGGAACTTCAGGATGCCAACACGCACCTCAAGTCGATGAACCAGTTTTACGGCACTCTCGGCAAAGCAATGGAAAACATGGTGCAAGCTGGTAAAGACACGGAAAATCTGCAGACGCAAGTTGCTGACCTCACAGGCAATCTCTCGTCGCTGAACCGTGTGTACGGCAACATGCTGAATGCTATGCGTGCCGGCGCAGTTAGCTAAGCTAACTAAAGCTGATTACTCTATTTATTCTCGCTTATTCTACCACAATTTAGCAATATCTCTAGCAGATGGCAGGCGGAAAAGAAACCCCGCGGCAGAAGATGATTGGCATGATGTATCTCGTGCTGACGGCTCTGCTGGCGCTCCAAGTTAACTCAGCAATTTTGCTGAAATTCAAGTTTATTGATGATAGTCTCACGGATGTTAATGGCAAGACCGAAACGGCAGCCGATAATACAGTAAAGGGTATCGAGGCTGCGGTAGCCAAAAACCGCAATCAGGCCAGTGATGTGGCAGTGCTCAAAAAGAGCCAGGAGATTCGTGATGAGACGAAAAAAGTTATTGACTACATCAGCGAAGTACGTGATAAGCTCTATACGGCTACCGAAAACGCTAAAGGCAACAACGACTACAAGAATATGAGTGCCGAGGACAAGGTGGCTATCACCATGCTCGGCGGCAAACAGGATGGCTTGGCTTACCCTATGCAGAAGCGTCTAAACGACTATGCACAGTATGTGAAGCAGTTTGTGCCTGACGCTCAGCCACTAGCTCTTGATGCAAAGGATGATACTCGGATTGCTCCAAGTTCGGAACAAAAGCATAAAAACTTTGCTGAGCTGAACTTCGAAAATACGCCAGTAGTAGCTGCTTTAGCTGTTCTGAGCCAAAAGGAGACGGAAGTACTGAAATATCAGGCTGACGCTTTGCAGAAGCAAGCTGAGAAAGTCGGTGCCAAGACGATTGTATTTGATAAACTAGGAGCTTTCGCTTCGGCTGAGTCGAACACGGTTGCCGCTGGTACTAAATATAAGGCTGAGCTCTTTTTAACAGCTGCTGCTAGTGGCCTTAAGCAGAACATGACTTATAACGGTAGCGCTCTAAGCGTTGACCCCAAGACTAATCACGGCAAAATTGAATTCACTGCTCGCCCAGGCAATTTTGATGCAGCTGGCAATGCTAAAGCTAACTGGACTGGTACTATCCGTATCAACCAAAATGGTCGTGATACTACCTTTAAAGTAACGGTACCTTACACTATTACTAAGCCTGTAATGCAGATTCAGTCCGCTTCGGTGCAGGCCTTGTATTACGAGTGCGGTAATAAGTTGAGCGTACAGGTACCTGCTCTTGGAGCGCAGTACCAGCCTAGCTTCTCGGCTTCGGGTGCACAGGTTATTACGGGTCAAAAAGGTGATGTAACGTTGGTGCCAAATGCTCGCGAAGTAACCCTAAACGTGAGCAGTGGTGGCAACGCTATTGGTTCTCAGTCTTTCAAAGTTCGTCCAATCCCGAACCCGACTATCAAATGTTATGTTGGGGGTAGCGAAGCTAATGAGAAGCAGGGTACGCCTGGCACCTCTATTCGTACTGTAACGTTGAAAGCTATTCCTGATCCAGGTTTCGCTACTTTTCTGCCTGAAGATGCTCGCTACCGTGTATCACGTTTCCAAGCAGTGCTAGCCCGCGGCAAGCGTCCAGTAATTGGTCCTAAAAATGTCAGTGGTCCTCAGGGTGACTTTAGTGACATGGTAAATGCTTATAAAGAAGGCGACCGTTTGTTTCTAGAAGTACAGGAAGTACAGCGTATGAACTTCCAGAACCAAGTGAAGAATGTGAACATGACTCGCTCATTCAATATTCCACTACAATAACAATAAGTTAGTTAGTAATTCGTTAGCTTTTAAACTTCTATTATGACCCGCTATTTCAAAGCACTGCCTATTACCGCTGTGGCCATGCTGGCTGCGCTAGCGGGCCGGGCACAAGAGCAGGCCACTTCAACTGCTACAACGGGAGCTATTCGGCAGATTCCGGTTTCCGATCAAATGTTCCGCAAGACTATTTGGCGCGCAATTGATCTGCGTGAGAAACAAAATCGGCCAATGTTTTCGGATGGAAAAGAAATCAGCCGGGTCATTATTGATGCTGTAAAGCGCGGAGAACTGCAAGCTTATAAGAACGATTCGCTGACTTCGACCTTCTCAGCAAAGGAGATGTCGTCCAATATGTCATATGCTGTAGAGGCGCCTATCAGCGCCGATGATAGCGGTGACTGGGGCTCAACTCCTGCTCCCAAGAGCACGAAAAAGGCAGCTGTTTCTAACGATGGCTGGGGTGCCCCTGTAGCATCTACTCCTTCAGCTACCAAGCGCGTACCTAAAAAGGATGCGAGTGGTAAGATTTTGAAAGACAAGCGAGGCCGCACTATCTATACTACGGTGAGCACCGTAGCAGCTGCTCCACCGCCCCCGCCGCCTGCTACTTCGGCGGAATATCGCCCTAAGGACATCTACCAGATGGAGTTGACCGAAGAGATGATATTTGACAAGAAGCGTTCGCGGATGTATCACCAGATTAAGTCGGTATCGTTAAAGCTGCCTTCTACGCTGCCTTCAAACACGTCTGGTCTAGAGAAGATCGTTGCTACGTTCAAGTATTCTGACTTGGTAAAAATGTTCCGTAATAACCCGCAGCAAGCCATCTGGTTTAATGCGCAGAACGATGCCCAGCACAAGAACTTAGCTGACGCGTTTGAACTCTGGCTGTTCAATTCTTACATCGTTAAAGTGTCGAATACTGAAGGCAACGACTTGGCTACGGAGTATGGTAGTGAGCGTAACGGCTTACTAGCTTCTCAGCAAATTGCTGCTGACTTGGTAGAGTACGAATACAGCCTGTGGTCTTTCTAAATTATTGCTCTTAGCAAGATTCACAAGTTTTGCAGATACTAACAAAATGCCCGTGCTATTTCTAGCACGGGCATTTTGTTTTTGCTCTTTGCTTGCTTACTGGGGGGTAGGGGTCTCCTGTTGGTCAAAATATGTTAGCAAGACTTTGGCTTTAGCCTTACCAACTTCAGCAATAAGTTCAAGTTCAGTTAACTCCTTAATCTTTTTAACAGATTTGAATTTGCTTAGAAGTTTGTCGGCTGTAACAGGACCAAGGCCTTTGACATCGGTAAGCTCCGTTTTAAGAGTAGCTGCGTCGCGGGTAGAGCGGTGGAAGGTGATACCAAAGCGGTGTACTTCATCGCGCATGCGCTGGAAAAGGCGCAAGCTCTCACTTTTCTTGTCGATGTAGAGGGGTAGGGGGTCGTTGGGTACGTAGATTTCCTCGAGTCGCTTAGCAATGCCTATAATGGCCATCTGGCCCCATAGGTTGAGGTCCTTTATGGCTTTCACTGCCATGCTCAGTTGGCCCTTGCCACCGTCCACAATAATGAGCTGCGGTAGACTTGCACCCTCATCGACGAGGCGGCGGTAGCGGCGCGTCACTACTTCATACATTGTATCGAAGTCGTTGGGCCCCACTACGGTCTTTACATGGTAGTGGCGATAGTCCTTTTTACTAGGCCGCGCGTTACGAAAGCATACCATCGCCGACACCGGGTTATCACCCTGAAAGTTGGAGTTATCGAAGCACTCGATATGTTTGGGTAGCTCGGTCAGGCGCAGGTCTTTCTTGATTTGCTCCATAATACGCACCTCATTCACACCCTTGCTCTTCTCATTCATGCTCTCCTTCTCCTTGCGCTGGTATAGTACGTTCTTAATGCTCAGTTCCAGTAGCTTGCGCTTGTCGCCAATCTGTGGCTGGGCAACCGCCACGCCAGGCAGGGGTAAGGCCTCGACAGGGACATTAGTCAGGATTTCGCGGGCTTCGCTATCGTATTCCTGCCGCAGTTGCATGATAAGCGGGGCCAGAATCTCCCCATCTGACTCGTCCAGCTTTTTGGTCAGCTCCAGGTTTTGGGTTAGGATAATGCTGCCGTTCATCACCTTGAGATAGTTAACGAAGGCTGCCTTTTCGTTGGAGGCGATGCTGAACACATCGATGTTGGTGAGCGTGGCGCTCACGATGGTGCTCTTGGCCTGGAAGTCATCCAGCTTATCTAGCTTTTGCTTGAACTGATGGGCCAGTTCGTACTGCATTTCTTGCGCAGCGGCCGTCATCCGATCGCGGAAGTACTGCTTAGGCAGGCGCAGGTCGCCGTTGAGAATCTGCTTAATCTGCTGAATGTATTGGTTGTACACGGCCTCCTCCTCATTACCTACGCATGGACCCTTGCAATTGCCGATATGGTATTCGAGGCATACCTTAAACTTACCGGCGGCCACGTTTTCGGGGCTCAGATTATAGGTGCAAGTGCGTAGCGGGTAAAGTGCCCGAATCAACTCTAGCAGCACATTGAGGCCACCCTGGTTGGCATAGGGACCGAAGTAGTGGCCATCGCCAGGCTGCTTGTTGTGCGTCGGGATGAGCCGCGGAAAGCGTTCCTTAGTCAATAGAAGGTAAGGATACGTTTTGCCGTCTTTGAGCAGGATATTATACTTAGGCTGGTGCTGCTTGATGAGGTTGTTCTCAAGCAAAAAGGCATCCGACTCCGAGTCCACAATGGTGAACTCGATGCGCTTGATGTTCTTGACCAGCTGCTGCGTCTTCTTATTATGGTCCTGCTTGGTGAAGTAGCTACTCACACGCTTGCGCAGGTCCACGGCTTTGCCCACGTAGATGATGCCGTCGTCATCGTAGTATTTATATACACCAGGACGGTGCGGCAGGTGGTTGATTTGCTCCTGAATTTCAGATTTGGCAGCCATGAATCGCAGATATAACAGATTGCGCGGATTTCGCAGATTCGGACGCCTGCGAGTTGATTTACCCGCGAGGGGTAGGGATAGTACGGGGATAAAACACCAAATGGCCGGCAAAAGTAGCCGGCCATTTGGTAATCAGTTGTCGCCATCTCGAATCCGCGAAAGTAGTGCGAATTGCTACCCCTATGATTAGATGTCTTTATCGTCGAGTTCGTCGAGCTTAGGCTGCACCAGTTTCTGGTCGTAGGGGATAGTATCGCGCTGGCCCGCGCCGTAGTATTTCGAGCAGTCGAGCTCAATGGTCAGCGGCGCGGCAGGTAATGGGAAGGGTCCGGTATCCACGTCGAGCGATTTATCGGCGTACACCTTCTTCATGAAGATGCCATAGAGAGGTAGGGCCAAGCGGGCGCCCTGCCCGTAGGCTCCGGTGCGGAAGTGAATGCTACGGTCTTCGCCGCCAATCCACATGCCACATACCAAGTTGGGCGTGATACCCATAAACCACGCGTCGGAATAGTTGGACGTGGTACCGGTTTTAGCGCCAATGCTAGTGTTGAACTTGAAGCCTGTGTGCAGGATGGTACTAGTGCCGCCTTGCTCCGTGGTGCTGGCTTGCAGCATGTTGGTCATCACATAAGCCGTTTCCTCGCTGAGGGCTTCCTTGGTCTGGGCTACAAAGCGCCTCAGCTCGTTTCCATTCTTGTCCTCGATGCGCGTCACCATAATCGGCGTTGTATACACGCCTTTGTTGACGAAGGTGCCGTAGGCGCCACACAGCTCGTAGATGCTACAATCGGAAGCCCCAAAGCCCACAGCCGGCACCGCGTCGATGGGCGAAGTAATACCCAGGCGCTTAGCGTAGGCCACCACCGTTTCGGGTCCTAGCTTGTACACCAGCCACGCCGTGATGGAGTTCATGGAGCGCGCTAGCGCCTGCCGCAGCGTGAAAGAACGCCCTGAAAACGCGCCCTCAAAGTTGTGGGGGGTGTAGGGTGGGCGGCCCGCTACGCCCGGAAAGGTAGTTGCTATATCAGGCCGCGGGTAGCATGGTGAGTAGCCTTGGTCGATGGCCGCTGTGTATACAATGGGCTTGAACGTGGAGCCCGGCTGGCGCTTACCCTGCCGCACGTGGTCAAATTTGAAGAACTTGTAATTGGGACCGCCTACCCAGGCTTTCACGTAGCCATTGAGGGGGTTCACGGCCATAAAGCCGGCTCGCAGGTAGCGCTTGTAGTAGGCCAGCGAGTCCATCGGCGACATCAGCATGTCCTCCTCGCCCTGCCAGCTAAATACCGTCATGTGGTACTTATGATTGAGGTAGTACCGCACTGAATCCTTATTACCATCAAATCGCTCTACCAGCGACTTATAGCGTTGCGTGCGGCGCATGGAGGCTTCCAAAAAGCCCGGAATAATGCGTCCATTCTCATCGCGCCAAGGCAACTGGCCCTTCCAGTGCGCCGAAAACCACTTTTGCTGCAAAGCCAAGTGCTCGGCCACGGCCTTCTCGGCGTAGGTCTGCATCCGCGAGTCGAGGGTCGTGTAGATTTTCAGGCCGTCAGCATAGAGGTCGTGGTCGGTCTCGCGGGCCCAGGCCTGTAGGTACTTGGCCACCTCAGTGCGGAAATACGGCGCCAGGCCCTGAATCGAGCTCTCGACGCTGTAGTGCAGCACAATAGCCTTAGCCGTGTCGCGGCGCATCTGCTCGGCAGGCAGGTAGTTGGCGCGCACCATTTGCTGCAGCACCCAGTTGCGGCGGCGCTTCGAGCGTACCGGGTGCGCGGTCGGGCTAAAGCGCGACGGCGCATTCACGATGCCCACTAGGGTAGCCGCCTCCGAAGTCGTAAGCTGCTTGGGGCTTTTATTGAAAAACGTCTTGGCCGCCGTGTTAATGCCAAACGCATTGGAGCCGTAATCGACGGTATTGAGGTACATGCGCAGGATTTCGCGCTTAGTATAGTTGCGCTCTAGCTTGATGGCTAGCAGCCATTCTTTGGTTTTGGTGATAAGCAAGCCCAGCTTTCCTGTGCCGTTGAGCGTGCCGTTGTTGAGGCCCTCCGCGCGGGTTTTAAACAGCACTTTAGCTACCTGCTGCGTGAGGGTAGAGCCACCGCCGGCGTGCCCGAGGCTGCCCACCACACGCATAATGCTTTTGAAGTCGATACCCGAATGCTCCTCAAAGCGTACGTCTTCGGTGGCAATGAGCGCATCAATGACGTTCTGCGGCAAGTCTTTATACTCCACTGGTGTCCGGTTTTCGCGGAAGTATTTGCCTAGCAATACGCCATCGGCCGAGTAGATTTCGGAGGCCAGCTCGCTCTTGGGGTTTTCGAGGGCGTGCAAGTTAGGCATTCGCCCAAATAGATTCAAGAAATTAGTGCTCACCGCCCCCAAGTAGAGCAAGGCCAACACTAGTCCACCCCCAAACAGCCCCCATAGCGTGCGCGTGAAGGCCTGGAAGCGCTCGCGCCGCACCGGCGGCGGCCCCCGGCGCGTAGGGGGGGTAGGGCGGGGCGGGGAAGAAGTAGACTTAGGCATTTGCTGGAAGAACGGGGTAAGCGGGCGGAAGAAGAAACAGCGCAGCAGGTAAAAGGCAGAACCACTACTGCGGTCCTTTTACTTAATGCTGCCTACCCTCTATTGGTAAACCTTCTGGTAAAATTGCTGGTAGCCAGCCAGGTCGTTTCCTGCTGCTTGTAGCAGTGCCAGGTTAGCCAGGCTGATGACGAGCGTCTGGTAGCCTTGGCCGCGTAGGCGGGTCAGCGGCGACTGTGGCCCGCGCAACTTAGTGGCGTAGCTCTGGGCCACCTTCGAGCCTTGCAAGGCCCGTACTACTACCATTTCCTGGTCGGTGCCCAGTGGCTGCGCTGGCTGCACGGTCAGGTTATTAGCCCGGAAAAATTTGCCGTTGTAGGTAGCTAGTTGCGCCGCCAAGTCGCCCGTGGGGGCAGAGCCCTTGGGATAAACCAATACCACGGCGTGGGCGGCACTAAGCTGGGTCGTATACGCTACGGCCGGCGCAACGGGCGCTACTGGTGTGCCCGTGGGCTCTGCCGTGGCGACCGTGGTAGCGGCGGCGGGTGCAGTATTTGGCGCGCCAACCGGTGTAGAAGTAGGGGTAGGCGCAGTAGGAGTGAGTATAACCGGCGCCGTGCTAGCAGGTGTACTTGGTGCTGTACCGGTTGGCACGGGCGCAGCTGTTGTCGGCGTGTTAGGCATCACTGCGCTAGCGGGCTTAGGCAGTTTACCTTTCTTACCGGGCGTCGCTTTGGTAGCGCCTTTTATAGCAGCCTCTGCGGCTGGCGCAGGTTGGGCAACGGGGAGGGGGGTAGGGGCTGGGGCGGGCGGCGCATCGTTTTCGTACAGAATGCGCAGGCGGTTGTCGATCTCACCCGGTCGGAACTGGGAAATAACTGGCTTATCGGTCGAGGCTAAGGCGCCAGCTAGCTGCCCAGCATCCGCTTTCTGCAAGGCGCCGCCCAGGGCTTGCGCTTGCGGTACTAGTGGGCTGCTAGGGTAGTCTTTGGCAAACTGCGCTACCGAAGCCCGCACCGCCACCGGCGGCTGTGTCCGGATGGCTAACAGCAGCTTCAGGTATGCTACTCGGTCGTTGAGGTCGCTCTTGGGGTACTGTTTTTCGAGGCGCGCCACGGCCGCTTTGGCCCGCGTAAAATACTGGTCTTTGTACAGCACAAACGCCGAGTCGAGGCGCGCGGCCACGGCATTGTGCAGCGCCCGCTCGTGCTCGCGGTACAGCGGGTCGGCAATGAGCTTAGCATAGGTCGAGGTCGGAAACTCACGTTGCAAAGCAGCCGCGTATTGTGCCGCTTTGGCCGGGTCGGGCAGGTCTTTGTAGTAGAGATAGAGCAAGTAGTCAGCGTCGGGGGCGTGCTCGCCGCGGGGGTAGCGCGCCACCTCACCGGCGTAGGTTTCGTAGCCGCGCTGCTTTTCTTTCAGTAGCTCTTTGTAAATGCCGCCCAACTCGTACATCGCTGCTTCTACCTGCTGGTCAGAGGCCTGGAGCTTGGCTGGTGTGTCTGGAATATTCTGGCGGTATTTAGCGGCTAGCGCGTTTTGCTCGGCCATTGGGTCGGTGGCCAGGGGCGGCGCCACTGGCCGTACCCCCGATGAGGTACCGCCATTCACCTGCGTCTGGTCATTGCCGGTCACACTCACCGGCGCACCCCCATTTTGCGGGGCATTAGGCGAACTGCTGGGGGTAAGGGTTGTGCGCCAATTGTCTTGCAGCCGGCGGTCGCCCCACACCCGAATAAACTCGCCCCGCGCCGTACCCAGCGAGGTCGGGTTATCAAAATACCACTGCGCGCCCGACGCCACCGCCGTAGTTGCGTCAAAGGCATTCGGATTACTGATGTCGCGCTGACTGCCGCTGAGCGCACTCGGCGTCGAACTAATGCGGCTGGCGTCATCCTGCTGCTTCTGGGCCAGCGCCTGCCGGGCAGCTTGGGCTTTGGCCAGGGCCAGGCGCTTGGCTTCTAGCTCGGCGGCAGCGTAGGTGCCCAAGCGTTGCTCGAGCTCGGCGGCGGGCAGCTTGGCCAGCGTTTGCAGGCTGTCTTGCGTTTCAATAATGGTGTACTGTTTGGCAAATTCTTGCAGAATACCCGCCCGCTCCAGAGTCGCCGCGTACAGCGGGTTGTCTTTCGGCATGGCCTGCGTAGTACTGTCGTAGTAGGCCGCAGCTAGCCGGTATTTCTGCAGGTTTTCGTAGTAGATGCGGCCCGCCAGCAGGTAAGTGTAGCCCTTCTGCGACTTGCTGACGGTGGGCTGGCGCGCCGATGTGCGCAGCAAGGCCAGCGCGTCGCTGTACTTCTGCTGGCGGTAAGCCAGGCGGCCCATCTCGTAGTAGATTTTATCGCGATATTCCTTGTTTTTGGGGTCTTTCAGCAGCGCGGCAAAATACTTATCGAGTCGCTCCTTACTCTGTTGGTCGAGGTCCGAAACCTGGCCCAGCAGCAGTTTGGCTTGAAAATCAAGCTCGTAAGGCGGGTTATGCTTAAGAATATTGTTGAGCTGAGCAGTCGCCTCCTTGTTCTGACCTTGCTGCTGGTACAGTTGCGCCAATATGAAGCGCGAGCGCGAGCGCTCGTTCTTAGTCGGGGTCAGCGGCACAGCGCGCTCCAACTGCTCGATGGCTTTGGTCGGCTCCTCCGTTTGTAAATAATAATCGGTGCGAGCCAAAAACAGCTCACGCGCATCTTTGGGCAGGCCGACCTCCTTGTCGAGCAAGTCCGACACAGCCTTAGCGTTGTCGAGCTGCTTGGTTATCAAAAAAGTGCGAAACAAACCAATCAAAGCTTCCTGCTTGGCAAATGGGTCGCGGCTAGTGCTGTTTACGTACTTAAATGTGAGCACTGCATCGTCAAACTCCATCTTATAGAACCGCGACCATCCTACTAGTAGATAGGCGTCGTCGGTCCAGTCGGAGCCCGCGCGGTGCTGAATGGGCAGCGAGGCCTTCTTGATAATGTCGTTGAGGTCGGCGCGGGTGGCGCGCACTGTGCCACTGTCGAGCACCGGGTAAAGGGGCAGCACACGGTTGTAGTCGTCGTTGCGGCCTTTGTAGAGGGTAGCCTCGGTGGCCCACAGCTTTTCGCGGGCCAGAAAAAAACCGTTGTCGCGGGCCGCCACGTTGTTGAGGGCGTGGCTCACCAGCGACTTATCCGAGGCGCAAGCCGCCACGCTCCACGCCAGCCAGGCCAGCAGCCAAAACCGGAAGCGACTCAGGGAAATAGCGGTTTTCAACGTCAAAAACAATTCTGGTAAAGAGAGCGGGGGTAGGGCGCAACGCCCGGCGCGGCCCAAAATGTTCGGACCTGCTGACTCTAACGGTCGGCAATCCGTAAAATTACGCCCTACCCACCCGAAACCTTCACCCGACGCTTAGCTTTAGCGGCACCCCAGTTAGCCTCGTCTATGCCTACCCCCCCGCCCACCCCCAATGCCGACGACACTACCCGCAACAGCTCGGCGGTAGCCAAGTATTCCGGCATCGCCATTCAAATGATTGCCATCATTGGCCTCAGCACCTGGGCTGGCGTGTGGCTCGATAAGCACTTTCGCACAGCCACGCCTTGGTATACTATCGGTCTCACGCTGAGCGGGATATTTCTGGCGTTGTACCAGGTCATCCGCAGCGCTACGAGCGACCGCTAAAATAGGAAAAGCACGCAGCATAAAACTTTTTTGCCACAATTGATGTAGGTACATTAATTGCGGCATACCTTTGATGCCTCGCAGTTTTCACCCACGCTCTCTCGTCATGCGCACCCACTTTTTTCCTGCCACCGACCGCGGCCTCAAGGACATCGGCTGGCTCAAAAGCCACCTCACCTTCAGCTTTGGCCCTTATGCCAACCCCGAGCGCAATGGCTTTGGCTTGCTGAAAGTCTTTAACGACGACTACGTGGCGCCTGGGAACGGCTTTGGTCTGCACGCCCACGCCAATATGGAAATCATCTCGGTGCTGCTAGCCGGCACCATGAACCATAAGGATTCGCTAGGGTACTCGGAGGTTATTCCGGCTGGCGGCGTGCAAATAATGAGTGCCGGAAGCGGCATCCGCCACGAAGAATACAACGTGGGCGATGACGAAGTGAACTTTCTGCAAATCTGGATTGAGCCGAAGCTCCAAAACGTGACACCACGTTACCAGCGCCGTCAGTTTCCGGAAGAAAAGCGTGCCAATCGCCTTACCACTATCGTGAGCAATGAGGAAGGGACCGCCCACTGCTGGATAAACCAGAACGCTAAGCTCTCACTAGGCTACTACACCGAAAGCCAAGGTATTGACTACCAATACGCCCCAGTCAATAAAATGCTCTACGTGTTCGTCATCAGCGGCACCGTGCGTGTGGGCGACCAGGTGCTCGGCACCCGCGACGCGCTAGGCATCTGGGAAGGCCCCGGCCGCGTGCACCTCGATTGCGACGCCGACACGCGCTTTCTACTCATCGAAGCGCCTATTAATCACTAGCTGCTCCACCTCATTCTTTCGGAAGAGGAGAGGAGGTAGGGAGAAGTGTTAAGCTTTTACACACTACACAGTCTGCATTATCATGGAAAATCAAATCTTAGGCCTACATCACATTACCGCCATCGCAGGCAACGCCCAACGCAATTTCAACTTCTACACCAAGATGATGGGGCTGCGCTTTTTGAAGAAAACCGTCAATTTCGACGACCCTGGCACCTACCACTTTTATTTCGGCGATGAGCGTGGTTCGGCGGGCACCATCCTCACGTTCTTCCCCTGGGAGCACATGACGCCCGGCCGCCGTGGTCCCGGCCAGGCCACCGAAATCGGCTACGCAGTGCCCGCTGGTAGCCTCGATTTCTGGATGAAGCGCTTCGAAGCAGCTGGCATCACCTACAACAAGCCCGCCGAGAAATTTGGCGAGCGCTACCTCACCTTCCTTGATCCCGACGGCCTCAAGATAGAGCTTACCGAAGTAATCGACGACCCTCGTACCCCCTGGACTACTTCCGAGGTGGGCGCCGAAGTTGCCACCCGTGGCTTTCACCATATTACGCTCACCCTCAGTGATGTGAAAGCCACAGCTGCCGTGCTCACCGATGTCTTTGGCTATAAGTTGGTGGCTCAGCACGTCAACCGCTTCCGCTACGCCACCGATGCCCTCGGCACGGCTAACATCGTGGAGTTGGTAGCGGCTCCCGGCGAAGGCCGCGGCCATGTTGCGGCCGGCTCGGTGCACCATGTCGCCTTCCGCGTAAAGGATGACGCTACTCAGTTGTATTTCCGCAACTTGCTTATCAAGAAAGGCTTCCAGGTAACGCCTCAGATTGACCGGCAGTACTTTAACGCTATGTATTTCCGCGAGCCGGGCGGGGTATTGTTCGAAATAGCTACTGATAACCCAGGCTTCATGGTCGATGAGCCACTAGCCGAATTGGGCAAGAACCTAGTACTGCCTCCCCAATACGAAAGCCAGCGCGCCGCTATTGAAGCCCATTTACCCATCCTAGGTTAAGTTATGAAAACTGCTGAATTTCAACCACTCACTTATATCTATCAGGCCGCACCGACCTCAGCCCGGGCCACGCTGCTCCTGCTGCACGGCACTGGCGGCGACGAGCGCGACTTGCTTTCGCTGGTACCTAGGTTTGGCCCCGGCCTCAACGTGCTCAGCCTGCTCGGCAACGTCCAAGAGGGCGGCATGCCACGCTTCTTTCGCCGCCTGGGCATGGGGGTGTTTGATGAGCCTGACGTTCTCTTTCGCACGCACGAGCTGGCCGATTTTTTAACTAAAGTGGCCAAGCAGGAAGGTTTCGACCCCGCGCAGCTCATCGCCGTGGGCTACTCCAACGGTGCTAACATTGCGGGCAGTCTATTGATGCTCTATCCCAACCTGCTGGCGGGTGCGGTGCTTTGGCGGCCTATGCAGCCGCTGGTGCAGCAGGTACCCACTTTTACAGCGCCGCGGCCGGTGCCAGTGTTCTTCGCGCCCGGCTCGCAAGACCCCACGGTGCGTCCCGCCGCTACTGATGCCTACGCGGCATTGCTCACGCAAGCCGGCTACGTACTCACGCGCCGCGACATGCCAGCCGGTCACAACCTAATTCAAGCTGACCTAGACGGCGCCGCAGCTTGGCTAGCAGCTAACTTTCCAGCAGCTTAAGTTTTTGATTTTG
>Ga0160429_1000251_pt1 | contig 62410 bp, 70 predicted proteins | sample SolpanmetagenomR_FD_108199 | JGI IMG/M metagenome (GOLD analysis project Ga0160429, IMG submission 108199) | Solar panel surface microbial communities from Lawrence Berkeley National Laboratory, California, USA - R | ecosystem: Engineered > Built environment > Solar panel > Unclassified ... | reverse complement strand
TACAGCAACTGAAATTCGCATGTGGTCACCCACCATACTACTACGCAGTCGATCTGTGGCTTAAATAGGGCAGAGCGAACGGGATGCCTTGTTCTCCACAGTCTATGGCCGTATGTGCTTGAATTCATGTTTTATCATATTATATTTCACAAGGCGTATTTCTGAAACAAAGTTGAGACAACGCAATGATGGTTTGTCCCTCTCGCATCTACAAAAGGGCTGTGACTAAGACACCATTTCCAAAACACTCATGAGTGATTCAAAAACCAACCAAAACACCAACGAATGTTTGTAGTGAAGGATATAAGTTAACCTCTCTATAACATCTATCTGGTCTTCAGAATGCCTACGCTGCTGGAATCAATTCTACTACATCTCCCGCCAAGTGCTGTCCTCGTCTCAGTATCGTGATCAGGACCACGTCCATCAACGCTCTTTTGTCGATCACTTTATTCCAACATGTGTAAAGAACAATAGGTTGATATTGTGGAGCATATTTCACATCGTTGATCACCCTACCGAGGATATGATCGGGCAATGCTCTGGGAGTCTGGCTGATCGGGTTTGGCGAGGCTAGGCCGTGCTGGACTGGTGCCTGTTTGGATCCGTTACTACTATTGCTGCTATCATTTTAGGTTCGGCCGCAGTAGATGTTGGCAGAGTCGTCGAACTAATGGCGATGTGGTCGTACTTGCTGCTCTCGAATTGGTGATTTGGGACGTAAACTAGTTGTGCGAGGCGATCAATTCGGTCGTGGTTGAGCGAGCGATGTAATGATCCTTAGACTCGAATTCTGCACACAGGTCATGTCCACGCCAATCCCTTACACCTGCGACCAAGCCGCCGAGCACCTTTTCCAGTTGCGCAATACCAGCCAAGCCTGGCGGGACCCTGATCACAGCCATAGCTTCCAGGACGTTATCTGAAAAGTCCAGCCGCATGGGAGTCTGTGACGACTGCTGAGTTGTGGGAGTTGTGTGCATTGTGTGAAGCGAAGCAGTTTGTTGTCGCTGTTGATAGAGAGAGGCCTGAGGAGCTGGATTCATATGTCAGGCTGAAGGTGGTGTGAAGAGTGCTGGAGAGATAGTCTTTCGTTTATATGTAGCTTGATGAGTGAAAATCTCAAAGAAGGTAAAATTAGGCTGAAGAGGTAATGAGTGAGCAGAGAGGAGAGGATAGAAGAGTGCAAGGAGTGCGACCAGAAAGAAAAGGTGAGCAAGATGGACGAGGAGAAGTGCTTTATATATGCTGGCTGTCTGAGCGAAGCTTGAGTTGGTCGACGATCCAGATCTGAGCGCTAGGTAAAGGCTTATCTGTACATTCTGTCAAGGCTCACAAAACTAGGGCGTAGGACCTTGACATGTCTGAAACAACGTATGGAAACACTTCGCGAACTTGCGCATGTTCTGTTTTTAAATATAAGTCAATCGCTCTATAACATCTACCTTCAGCTTCAGCTTTCCTCGACTACTCGACCCGATTCCACTATATGTCCCACCAGTTGAACCTCTGTCCGTCGCCGCAATTTGCATTTCGATGTTCCAACGCACACTAGCAAGAGTGCCTTGCCGTGCACGAAGCTGTGACATCAATTCCATCCAGGAATCTGTGCCGACTATTCCTTTCACTCTTGCTAATACGTGGTGGACGGCCAGCAAAATCAAGCATCGCCTCATCACAACCTAAACCGGGAATCGACCTGCGGGCACTGCTCTCCCAATGTTTTGCGTCTTTCTGTGGTGTTGAACACAGTCTGGCAACTCGCGCAGGCCATTCGTGCTGCCGATATCAGAGAAACAGTATGACTTGCATTCCATGCAACTCCAGAGTTCATCCGAGGGGTTTCAGCGTCAGCAATACTAGTCGCGAGAGGCAATCGATGTGGTCGTGCTCGAGTTGAGCAGGAGATCCTCGGCACTCGCGAACAGGTCATGTTGCGGCCACTCCTGGACCCTTACCAATGCTTTCGATCAGCAGCTGCAACTTCGATTTAGTGCTATCCCGGCCTGACGTGATCTTTTTGGTTTCATCCTCAGCATACGAGACGTTCCTTGACGAGTCCATCACCAGACTCGAAGTTGTGCCATTTGATCCTCTATCCTCGCTAGCACAGCCGGGACGTCCTGCAGGATCAGGCAGCACCTTATGCGAACCTGAATCATTACCTAACTCCTTGACAGGTGGCTCGAAAGGCGTGCAATTAGTCTCCTGTTGCCAGGCTGTCTTTCCTATGCTGTTTTTGTGTATGTCCTGTAATTTAGGACCTGTAGAGGCCTGTGTGATCTTGAATTCTAGTGCGCATACAGCCTCGCCTTCATAGATCGCCCTTTTTACTCTGTTGCGTCTCAAGTCCTGTATTTTACGACCTTCTACACCCTCTGTCGTTTTATATAGTTCCATTAGATCTTCATCGAAAGAATGAAGACGTCCACAACGACATCTCGCCTCCAATCGTCGCACCAATCTTTCACAGAAGTCTACCTCGTTCCGCGCCGTCTGCTTTTCAGCGAACGAGAACTTTGCCAGCAAACTCTCCGTTTTCAGTAGACGTTGCAAGCCTGTCGTATGTTTGTTCAGGATGTAGATGATATCCCGACGTGGATATCGCTATTCATGGCAAGAGAGTACACATGGTACTCGGTCATGTTGCGATGTTTTTTGTCTATTGTGGAAGTGAAGCAGGTCAAATCCAGTGTCTCAAGAATATCCTTTGGGATTTGTCTGAGGCTTATTGTGAAGAGGTTGCGGATGATCATTTGGCGAATCTCAGTGGGAAGCAGCTGGAGCATTGGGCGGCCGTGTTGGTCGTTACTCTCGTTTTGTGTCATGCGGTGATTTGGTGTCTGTTCATTGGACTTGCTGGTCGGAGACGCTATTGTAGTCATTTTGATCGTTGACTGTGCTGCAGCCAATTTGGTTGTTGATGTTGCTGTGTTCATCTTGATTGTTGACTGTGCTGTTTCTGTATGGACAGGTTGGTGGTGTACTATGTAAGCTGTGTAAGTTGATCGAGATAGTCTTCGCTGTCAATAATGAGAGAGCTGCGGGGCTAGATTGAGACATCGAAGCGCTGTTATATATGCCAGTTGTCTGAACGTGGCTTTGAGTTGACTGAACCTAAATCTAAGCGCTTGGAAAGAACCCACATTAGGTTGAACTTCACACGATTCGGAGCCTTACCAACAATAAGGCGACAGCAACAAACAGACATAGGGCGATGACTACGCCCGGCTCAAAATTCTTGTAGTAGGCACGGCAACATTGACAAACAGAACTACAAGAATGCCCGAAGCATTAATGTGCTGGCAGCGGATCTTACTCACGAGAGTCACATTCATATCAAGGGCAAGTGTCATGATCTTAAGGGACCACGGGATGGAACGGACTTGCGTCGAAACATGATAACATGATCTTGACACTGATGGAAGACACACGAAGATGATTGCTTAAATTGTCTGGTCTGAGGTTGATACAATATCGGCCCGTGAATCGTGCCTCGGTCTTGCTGACAGTGCCAAGAGGTGTATGTTCTCGAGTAGAGCACTGCAGACTGCAACAATCATATCTGCTAAGCAAAAGAACTCCAAACACAAAATGACATTCTCATATGAGTACGAAACATTCATCGTGACCTTTCCTGCTGAATATGTTGCTCACGTCGAAATCAACCGTCCGGAAAAGCTAAACTCATTCAAGGAATCGTATGTTCTCGCATGCCTACATTCACGTTCACGCATATTAATTATCTTCACAGTATGTGGCTCAATCTCGAGAAGATATTCGATCGACTGTCGAAAGACTCAAATATAAGGTCAATCGTCCTGTCAGCCAAGGGAGAAAAGGCCTTCTGCGCAGGGCTCGATGTATGATTTCTATGACTACAGTAGAAGGAGAGTCAAGCATAACTAACAATCACTAGGTAGAAGCAGCGAGCCAGTCACAGACTGTAGCCGGAAGCAAAGACACGACTGATGTCGGACGACGAGCCTTTGCAGCTCGTGATCACATACTAGAGTTTCAGAGGTGTATCTCAAGTATCGAGCGATGTCAGAAGCGTAAGCTTTGCCACGCAACCGGCTTTTCACGATTGCAGCAAGCTAACCAATCTTGCAGCTGTGATTGTCGTCTTACACGGATACTCCTTTGGATTGGCCATAGACATTTCATGTTGTGCTGATATCCGAATATGTTCGCAAGATACGAAGTTTAGCGTAAGCTCGTGGCCGTCCGGCATAGCAGATGCGCATCCTTACTCATGTACTCACTCTTCTTAGGTCAAAGAAGTTGACATTGGTCTTGCAGCAGATATTGGTAAGGTTCATTGGGATTGTCACTACGGCAAGCGTTCTAACACTCCAGCAGGAACACTTACTCGCCTACCTAAACTTGGTCTCTCGTTGAGCTGGGTAAAGTCGGTCTGCTACACGGCTCGCACTTTCGGAGCTGAGGAGGCACTACATGTTGGATTCGTGAGCGAAGTTGCAGAGACCAAGGCTGCTGGAGTACAAAAGGCGTTGTCGATGGCCAAGCTGATAGGAGAGAAGAGTCCAATCGCTGTTCAGGGCACCAAGAACATTATTGACTACTCGCGAGACCACAAGATTGATGAAGGGTTGACGTATACTGCCGGTAAGTACTTGAACATTGACAGATCTGATATGATGTTGACTGTATTTGACAGTATGGAATGCTGCACAAGCGCAGTCGGAAGACTTCTCCAAGGGTGTACTTTCTGGGCTGAGGAAGCAGAAACCGATATACGCGAAGCTGTAGTCTATGAAGCGAGATGACTTATTGCATACTGTGTCGTCTCCCAACAATGTTGACGGCTGAGTTAAGCGAGACTCTTCATCTTTGGTGGAAAGAGCTGGCGGCGGTCAAGGTCGGTTGTGGTATTGCGAATGTGGCAATGCTGAGAGAGTGCGCGAATGCGATGCAGCCCTTCGATCTAGTTAAAGCTGCACACATCACTGTCCATACTCCATCGCATTGAAGTCCTATCCAAATTTAACCCTAATTTCACTTCCGCGCACTTTCCCCACATGTTCAAAAAATACCAGGTAACGACGACTTGGATTTCGAGTGAACCTCTTGTAGAATCTGTCCACGCCAAATCCACCAATCTTACCGTCACCACATACCTCCTCGACAATATGGCTGAGCAATTGATCATGCGTGGTGAGCTCCACGGCCACAGTGGCTGGGTCACCTCTCTCGCTACCAGCATGGAAAAGTACGTAAGATATTGCAGAAAGAGCATGGATAAGAGTGGAAAAGAAGCAGGAGAAGACGAAGAAGAACAAGAAGAGCAAGAATAAGAAGGGGGACTGACAACTTATTTTTAGCCCCAACATGCTTCTCTCTGCATCTCGCGACAAGACTTTGATCGTCTGGAACCTTACACGTGAGGAGGGCGGTCAATACGGTTACCCCAAGCGCAGTCTGCACGGTCACTCGCACATTGTCTCCGACTGTGTATGTGAAGGAAAAGCATAAGAAGATGACAAACGGGTCAGGATCTAATACAAAGAACAGGTGATCTCCTCCGATGGCGCCTACGCTCTTTCTTCTTCATGGGACAAGACTCTTCGCCTTTGGGAGCTCTCCACTGGTGTCACTACCCGTCGCTTCGTCGGCCACACCAACGACGTCCTCTCCGTTTCCTTCTCCGCAGACAACAGACAGATCGTTTCCGGTTCGCGCGACAGGACAATCAAGCTCTGGAACACTCTTGGCGACTGCAAGTACACCATCACCGACAAGGGCCACACTGAGTGGGTATCTTGTGTCAGGTTCAGCCCGAACCCTCAGAACCCCGTTATCGTCTCTGCTGGTTGGGACAAGATGGTCAAGGTAAGATTTCAAGATTTGTTTTCCATGTGGTGTCAGAAAGAACAATAAGATCAACTACATGATGTTATTCATCAAACGTATTTGCTACTTCAGAGCCTCCATCTAAGGCCATGAGACAAACCATCACCAACGATGCCTGATTCTACTTTGATCTCAAATGTTCTGGATCGGCACTACCGATGTCGAATCACAATGACTAACGAAGTGATTACTTATAGGTATGGGAACTCGCTACCTGCCGCATTCAGACCGACCACATTGGCCACACCGGCTACATCAACACCGTCACCATCTCCCCAGACGGTTCCCTTTGCGCATCTGGTGGTAAGGACGGAACCACCATGCTCTGGGATCTCAACGAGTCCAAGCACCTTTACTCCCTCACTGCCGGCGACGAGATTCACGCTCTCGTTTTCTCGCCTAACCGTTACTGGCTCTGCGCTGCTACTGCCAGCAGCATCATCATCTTCGACTTGGAGAAGAAGAACAAGGTTGACGAGCTCAAGCCCGAATTGAACGAGAGGGTGGGTGGCAAGAAGGCAAGACAAGTGGAGTGTGTGAGCTTGGCATGGAGCGCTGATGGCCAAACGCTATTCGCTGGTTACACCGACAACGTTATCCGTGTCTGGTCTGTTATGTCAAGAGCATAGAGGATTGTAGCTTGAAACGGCGAACGAGTGAAAGATGATCAGCCGATATTGGTTACTGCATATTACGTCCTGGAATGAAAAGGATTGTTGTGCCAATATTAGACTATGGAGCATTTAGTGATTTGGGTTTAGGAGGGGAAATGAAAAAAAACCTTTAACGCTACGAGAGCTTCATGTTGAAAATGAATGGTGTGTCTGGAGAGTGAAATCTGCCGTGTTTGGTCGTGGTTCGTTGTACAGAAATATCGTGCATTGCTTCATCTTCAATGCTTTTCGCAAGTCAATACGAGGGATCTGTTTTTATTTGATGCATAAGCAAGCACGATTTTCCCACAAGTTACATGTCTCAAAAAAAAAAGTAACTCGCTCTCAAATTCGAGCTGGATTATCTATAGTTAGGCCCAGTGCCTCACTCAGAGAGCTCATTGACCAGTTGTACATTCAGCGATTCTAGCGTTACACGATAAGCTGTAGATTGTAATGAATAGTGTACAATGATGTTATATTCTCGACATCATCTCATCGATTCGAAATAGCATCCCACCACGTCTTCTTCCCACCCCCTCCCCCTCCAAGCCTTTTTAACCCCTCATCCGCATTAACAATCCCCTCTTCAAACCCAATCGCTCCCGCCAAACTCGCCGCCTCCTCATACCTCTTCCTCGCCTCCGCCACATCCCCCACCATTTCCGCAAACTCACCCAGATTATGCGTCGCCACTGCACATCCCATATCACATTCCTGATTTCGTACTGGTGGCTCAATCCTCCTCGCCAGCGCCAACGCCTGTCGCGCCCATACTTTGCCCGCCTCTGCCAACTCGGTGCGTGATGGAGGCGGGGACCCCGGTTCTCGAGGCGGGATCTGCTGTGCCATTGAAATGGCGAGATTGTTCATCAACACGACCGCGTGGCAGTCTTTGACCGGTTTGAGCATAAGCGCTTGCAGGAATAGCTGGCCGGCGAAGAAGCGATTCCCGCGTTCTTCGTAGAAATGCGCGAGCGCTTCGAGTTGCGAGCCTTGGTCATCCAGACTTAACCACTCGCCTTCGCAGTCTCTGACGCCTTCTTTCTCGCGTCGTTGCCGTTCGCGAATCGTCGTTTCAACTGCCCAAACCAGGTTTTCCTCCATCTTCGCGCCGTCCGCAATGTACGGGTTCCCGTATAAATCAGCAACGCGCGTGGCGACTTTGCACGCCCAGCCCAGCAATCGTGTCCGTTCTCCGCGCTCGCTTGCATCACTCCCGTGCACCTCCAGCCAACGCAGACAATCCGCCTTCAGTGCTTCGAGCACTTCAATGGCGTTCCGCACATTCCCCGTCTTCTCCAGAAAGCGCACCAGTTCGACTTTAATCCCAAACACCTCGTCGCACAACGGATGCATGCCGTGTTCAGACGCGAGTTGCAGCGCTTGCACGAACGCTTTCATGGCTTGCGCGCTGTCTGGGCTGACGTCGGTGAAGTAGATGGCACGCCGGAGTTTTAAACCCACGGCTTCGGGGTACGAACCCATTTGGCGGTACATGCGCAGGTAGATGGAGACGCCGTAGGCGAAACCGGAGGCGGAGAGGAGGATGGCGAGGATGGAAAGGGGGAAGGCGATGGGGTTGGTGCGTAGGAGGGTGCGCGGTGAGTAGCGGGAGTAGGAGGAGGCATCTCTTCGTGCGTGAGATTTATAAGGTTGTGGACGGGAGTGGGTGAGGGATGGTCGCGGGGTGGGATGGGTGGTGAATGTGCGTTGGGTAGGGATGCGGCGGAGGGATTTCGATGGCAAGATTGCAGAGCGTGCGAGGACGCTGGGTATCTGTGGGAGTCTTGTGGTCATAATTGTGGATGGCGATGAAGGAAGGCGTGTGTTTATGTCTGGACTAAGAAGCTCGATTTGTTTCAGGTTTGTCACAGATCGATCTATCGGAGCTGAGCCCGCACTGTATTATGACGTTCTTGTCACATTGGCGAAAAGCAATATTAAATAGCTAACATCTATTTCACTTATTAAATAGCTAACATCTATTTCACCTATTAAATAGCTAATATCTATTTCACTGATATTTAGTTTGATTGTTTATGCAGCTTCACTAAACACGCGACATCCAAGGTCTGTACACATTCCAATCAAGATGTGCGGGCGATATTCGCTTGCTGTGGTAAGTAAACTACTGCAAACCCGGCCAATACCTATCCTCATCACTCATCACTCAACAGCGTCCTCGTGATGTTCGACGTCAGCTTCAAGATGAAAACATGCCCATGCAAGACGAACAAGACCTCCCTGCCGACGAAGACTACCGCCAAACCTACAACTTCGCCCCCAGTTCGTATGGCCTAGTGTACCGCCTCGATGCTCCAGACTACGGCACCGCAGGAAGCCAACAACGTAACAGTAGCAATCACAACGAAGAACATGAAGAACATGAAGAACAATCCCAAGACTATGATGATGCCACTGCCACTGCCACCTCCACTGCGCCTCAAAGTGAAGACAATGACACCAAAATAGCTTCCGATCATGGCAGCACGACAACCACCACCACCATCACCACCACCACCCCAAAATACAAGCTCCAACCCATGCGCTGGGGTCTAATCCCCTTCTGGACAAAACGCACCCCCGACTACACAACAACCATGCGCACCATCAACTGCCGCGACGACTCCCTCTTCACACCCGGCGGCATGTGGAACAGCATGAAGCAAAACAAGCGCTGCATCATTCTGGCCCAGGGCTTCTACGAATGGCTCAAGAAACCCAATCCAGGTCCTTCTAGCACCAAAGACGTGGGAGGGCAGAAAATCCCACATTTCGTCAAGCGCAAAGACGGCCAACTCATGTGTTTCGCCGGCCTGTTCGACCACGTCAAATACGAAGATAGCGCCCCAGATGCAAAACCGTTGTATACGTATACAATCATCACGACGGAGAGTAACAAGCAATTGAGTTTCCTGCACGACCGCATGCCTGTCATTCTCGACAACGGATCGGACGACTTGTTTACCTGGCTAGACAACGTCGGCCGACCGAAGTGGTCGGAGGAGTTGGCAAAACTGCTGAAGCCGTACAAGGGCGAGCTCGAATGCTATCCTGTGAGCAAAGAGGTGGGGAAGGTGGGCAATAACTCGGCTAGCTTCATTGTGCCGCTGGATAGTGTGGAGAATAAACAGAATATCATGAATTTCTTCGGTGGCGCGAAGAAGGCTGCGAAGACTGAAGAGGTCAAGAAGGAGATTGTGAAGGAAGCGCGAGATGTTGAGGAGAAAGGTTTAAAAGTGAAGGGAGATATCGACGCTACTAGCAACAAAAATGTTACGGTGGATGCAGACGTGACAGATGAGAATAACGCTCCCATGCCTGTGCCTATCTCCACCTCCACGGGAATCAAGCGAGAACGAGAACAAGACGGGTCCGGCGCCGATGACGACAAGGACAATGATACCCATCTCGATAAAGCAGCAAAGTCAGACGCTGAAGCCACTCCATCTAAACAAGCAAAAACAACCTCCAACATCCACAAGCGCTCCCGCGACGCAACGAGCAATCGTACGCAAGAGAAAGCAGCCGCAAAGAAGACAAGCCACAACAAGTCTGCACCAGCAGCTGCTGCAGGAACCAAGAAAATCACCTCGTTTTTCGGAAAGTGAATCCAAAACAACCAAAAAACAACCTCGCAAACCAACATCCACAAAAAGCTCCCGTTCCTCCACAAGCAACCACACACTCGAAAAAGGCCGCCTCCAAGATGTTAGCCAGTCCAAAAGCAAGTCTACCCGCAGCAGCAGCAGGAACCAGAAAGATAACTCCCGAGAAATGAAGAGTTGGGCTGGGAAAAACTATACTCGTCATGGCATTACTGGATCTCTACTCGTTATGAGTCTTGCTGGGATGCCTGGAAATTCACGCATAACCGACGAAAGTATGCGGCAGACGCAGAGCACCAGCACCAGCACCAGCACCAGCATAAAACTATCAACATCACGCACCATGCTATATTATCTATACTATCTATCGTCAACTTGGCAGCTCTGGCCGCATCATGGCCACCCATCTACAAAGTCTGCCAGCTTTCGGGCAGTTCAATTCTCCCATTGGGTTGTTGATTCGGCATTTGCAATTGCCATTGTGTCGACATAGGATGGAAGCCATTTTCGTATGTTACAATCCATGCCTTCTTTGGGTTGTGCACTGTCCGCCAAGCGTTGAGAGCTATATCAACGGTCATAAACCAGGTGGTCTCATAAGCACCGGACGTGTTGCTATTTCGAAGAAGCTCAGCTGCTCTCACGGACCGATGATCACTTATAGAGAAGACGTCAAAAGACGCGTAGCAATCAGGGCATTGTCCATCATCGAAATGTAATCCTCGTGCTCCTCTTACCACAGAGGCTTTCCCCACACAACCTGGGCATGCAGGCCTTCGACCGCGGAAAGTGGTATAAAATTGGAGAGTGGCAGGAGCAATAGCACATTAGGTAGAGGGTATTCTCTATTCTCTTAGCAATCTAGCTTGTACGTGATCTTTCATTAAGCCATAACCATTCATAAGCCTTGTCCATTACACCTTCCATCATGACCTTGCCCGCCAACAAATAAGCCGCTTACTGCGAAGGAGGCGCACTCAGATTCTGGGTAGCTTCCATCCTCTGGACAGCACCAAATCTTGTATTTCCGACATCGAAAATTGCGTAGATCGACTGTGTTGCATATTAGTCAAAGAAGACAGTATACTCCAAGCAAAGCTCACCTTCAAAAACGTATCGCCAAGAATGTCGAACGGGTTGGAACCTCTGCTTTGCACACCTCCATACACCATCCCATTTCCAGCATCAGCAAAGCTCAAATCCTCCTTCTGCAACGTAAACAGCTGTCCGCCAACGTCGAACTGGACGACAGGCAACTGGTCGGCAGTGACTGAAGCAGGGAAGACATATCCTTGCTGCTGTGAGTCGAGCTTGCCACCAGGAATCGCTTTATAGATTGCCGCACAGACTTCATCAGAGACTAGAGCTAGAGTGGTACCTGTGTCGGCGATGGCGGTGTTGGAAGACTGAGTGATTGTTTGGCCATTGACCGTGGTTGAGGTGGAAGGAAACATCCAGAAACCTTGGCTGTTGTCGACTGGAGTGTAGTGAATTTGGTCGGCGGTGACGTTGGCGGAGGTGAGAACGTCTTGATCGATATATCTAAAAACAGTAAGTTGGACTGTAAGAGAAGGTCGAGATTGAGACATCCTTACCCAAAGGTGTAGAAGGACTCTCCCTTGTCCGTATCAGCTGTATCACGCCAGCTACCTAGATAGGCAGTGAAGAGTTCCATGTTCGCAGGAATGTCTTGCTCGGTGATCATGTTTTCAACTGGAGTGGCGACTGGTGTTGGCTGGACAGTGCTTTGACAAGTATTAGCAGATGCGGAAACAGAACTAAGCCAAAAACTCATACTTGATGCTGCCAAAGGCCAGACCGAGCAGACCATCACCAGCTCCTTGCTGAAACTCTGTTGAAAGTACTTTGGCAAGCTCCACAGACTGATTCTTGATCAAAAGACCACCGATGGTGACATTGTCCGTGCCAACATCCCCAGAAGCGCTGGAACCGTCACCATATGAGATGTTCCAGGTGGAGCCGGAAGTCTTCTTGAAAGTGCTCGACTTGCTCGGGTTGAAGATGGTGTGGGAGGAAGAGCTTGACGACTGTGTAGCAGAGGGAAGCTCGGTTGACCATACCCAAAGGTCAGCAGATCTAAGAAGACCATAGTTAGTGCTTGTACCTCCAAACAAACATTGTCTACACATACCCAGTGTCAAAGTCAAGCATCAGCTTCTGACCAGGAGTACCAATAGTGACAGGACAAAGGTACTCTGAGTCGTTCTGGATATCAGTAGCTCCCTCAGTACCAGGCTGTGTGCTCAAAGTGCCCGAAGCAGTTCCACCACCTGTGGAAGTGGTGGGTGGTTGAGGAGTTGGGTCACCTCCACCACCTGTAGAACCACCACCCGAACCGTGCTTGGGGTGATGATGAGACTTCTCCTCATGTGTGTGAATAGGCTCAAAGACTAGGCTGTGAATCATTTTCATACGACCACCGATAGGGTGCTGCTTGTCACCGAATTTGCCTTGACTGTGGGCGTGGTTCTGCCACTTGAAAGGACCTTCATGGGTGGGCTCAATACCGTATTTGCGGATGGTGTAGCCGTAGGACTTCAAGCCAGAGCGAACATATTTGTGGTTCTTGACAAGGTCGATGCGGTGGAGGTTTGGAGACATCTTGGATAGCTTGTTAAGTTTGAAGGATGTTTTGCTGTAGCAGAATACTGTCAGTTATGGCATCTTGAGCAAGTACAAGGACTGAAATATACATACAATTTATTGAGTAGGTCGTGAATAAAGATGGAGATGGGAAGCATAGAAGTGATGGAGGAACAAGCAAGTTAATAAAGGTATGAGAGGATGCAGGGCGGGCTGAACAGGGCTTAGAGGATTGTCGTCATCCAAACAACACCAACAAGGAAGGAACGAGCCACATTCATTCTGGCCAATAGCAGCTCGTACGAACCTTGATCAAACGACAAGCATTGCACTTTTTGAGACAAGCAATTGCCCAGGAGAACGCTTGATTGGCAGACACGTGTGGCAGCTAGCACGAGAAGAGCTTAGATCTTCAGATTGTTGTTTCAGAGATAATGCACGTCACGGCTGGAACCCTGTCTTGAAGCCATTGCGTGAGTCTTGCAATCTGGCTTAACAACATGAGTTCCTAAGACAAACAAACAAAGCAACGGATGCCGGACCGCCCCGTGGTTCGTCATCCTGTTCCAAGGATTCCTCCCTCTCCGCCTTTAGATAAGGTGTGGGGCCAGTGAGCATGGTCACGACGAAGACGCAATCAGCTTATCAGTAAGAGATATCGGCGTCAAAATATGAATGCACAAATGCTTTAAACGCGAGATCCAATTACCAATACAACGACTACAAAATTCTAATCCTTCATCTTATCACCAATCTGCTTGCCACTCTTATTAGCGAACTGTGTTTCCGTAACACCAGCACCCATCGCAGCAGTGCTCGAGATACCACCAGTAATCATGGCAAGCTGCTGATCAACCTATGTCATCCATTAGTATACAGCCACGACCTCTTTCTCCTCATGCAGCAAGACTTACCAAGTTAGCACCACTCCACTTTTGATGCGTGATAACATCACAGCCAGATTCCATTTCGGGCTCCTGGATCAATTCACCATATGCTCTCATACCACGCTTAGCATAGTCCTTGGCAAACTGATCGGAAATGAGAGCATTGGAGTGCAGACCAGCAAGAGTGATGAACTGCCAGCAGTACCCGAGCTTGCCAAGTCGCTGAATGTACGTCTCCTGCTCATTCGCAGGCATGGCTGCTTTCCAGTTGAAGGAAGGCGAGAGATCTGCAGAACATGTTAATTGCGCACAACTAACCAACGAAGACAGCAATCGAAAACTTACTGTAAGCAAGCTTCTGCTCAGGCCATACTGCATGTACGCCGTCCGCAAATTCCTTGGCCTGTGCAAAATCAGGCAGCTTACTCTCCATCCAGATGCAGTCGGCATAAGGAGCATATGCTATCGCTCGGTTGATGGCACACTCGCATCCACCACGGTACCTGAAGTATCCCTCTCTCGTCCTGGGCGCGTCCCAGTCGAAATGCACATCCACACCAGTCAACCCCTTGGCAATCGCCCTAGCCTCTGAGTTCGACTTGCCCTTGCTTTGCTCCATGTACTGGCTGATCAACTCGGCCTTGTTGACATGCACACCAGCGTTGATTGTGTCTGCAACAGCCTCGTGGAACAGCTTCAGTCCAGCTTGGGCATTCCATGCATCCTCGATGGCCTGCAACTCGGGTCCGTTCTTGCCAGCGGCCTCTGCTGCAATCATCAGATCGTTCAATGGCTGTAGTGCCGGATTCGTTGCACCGAGAACAAAGGCGTGATCTCTTGGGTCAATCGTCGTGGTGATCAACGTCGCAGCTTCACTGTCTGTTCTCGCTACGGCCAATAGATCGACGCCCATGATGTCTGCTTGTGCTCTGATGGCTACCAATCTGTTGATGTGCTCGCTGATTGGTACCAACACTTTTCCAGCCATGTGTCCGCATTTCTTCGTGCCAGGAGCTTGATCTTCAATGTGGATACCAGCAGCACCCTTCTCGATGAAGAGCTTCGTAAGTTTCATAACGGCAGTAAGACCACCATGACCAGTGTCGGCATCGGCGATGATAGGACGCAGGTAGTCTGTGTTTTGGATGGAAGAGCGAGCAGACATTGGATTGGAAAGGCGTTCGTTGCGTTGTTTGCGGTCGTGGAAGAGTTGTGCCATCCAGAGATGTTGGACTTTGTTTGGGACGGAGGTCTATGTCGAGGAGAAGAGTGTAAGAAGTCTTGTTATCCTCGTACTGCTAGAATGAATACATACATAAGGGTAGTCTGCAAGATCTGGACCAGGCTCATCGCTAGCAGAGGCAGTTGAGGAGGTCTGCCAGCCGGAAACGTAGACAGTCTCGAGGTATTTGGCCATTTGCGTGATCATGACTGGATCGAGACAGCCATAGGTAAAGCTGGCTTCACCATTCTTAAAAGCCATTAGCTGGGAAGCTCAAAGGCAAGTAACATACATCTCTTTCTCACCTTGAACTTATTCTCCAAAATGTTCCAAAGCTTCTTGCTCATCTGGTTGTTGGCGTATACCTGCTTGATCGTACCACGCTTGTTTACAATCTGCTCGGCAGTAAAAGGACGCTTCGTGTAACGCCATCTACTGTCTGACCACCATTGTTGTACAGCCTTGACCTCCTCTTCAAACTGTTTCTGCTCGGCCTGCAAGCTTTCTTTGTTAGCCATGTTGTGTTGTAGTGATAATCTTGATATGCTTCTATGTTGTAGTTATACAAGTAAGAATGGAGCTTAAAAAGGCTGTGTATAGTATGAAAGTTAATGTGAGCTAGTGATATACAACGAAGAGAAGGTCGAGGGAGTCACAATGAGTACTCGAGAATGCCCCAGGAGTCTCCCGAACACGTCCGAGGTCGTATGATGGTCTTTGCTTTTTTCAGTGACGATTTTTGTGATCAGCAGGAACAGCAAATGCGACCTCGGCTTCGTAACGGTAGTTGTACGGTCTAGCGGCTGCCAAGCTTTTCTCCAGATCTGCCTCGCTCTGTAGATTATGCGACGACACGGGATGTGAGTAGGGAAGATATCGAGAGATATGGGTAACAGGTGGTGGGTGAGGAGGGTGTTTGCAATTCTAACGCTTCTAAGATCAACGACTGGACATGTTCAGCAACTCGTAGCAGCGTCCGAGCAGAAATAAGCCCAAAAACATTTTGGAGCCATTTCGTGCCCGATCCCACCCGTGCAAGGATAATTTCAGCTGTAGCGAACCTACTGCCATGTTCAAAAAAGAAACATGCCATGCTTTTTTGCGATGTTACGAACAAGCCTCCGACCTGCCTCATTGAGACAATTTTTGCAAAGAGGTCGCACTCAAAAAAGTTGCAAAAGGATATCTCTGAAGAGAGTGGGCTATTTCACATTAGAATAATTGACAAGATAGCGGATTAGACGGAAACCAACATTTGAACCCACGAGGGTTGCCCCACCAGGATACTGATACTCAAATTTTCATTGAAATCTTTCGCTAAGGAATAGCCTTAACCTGGCGCCATGGACCAACTCGGCCATCTCTCCAATTGTTGAGAAGCACGATCGGTCCGTCGGTACATATTGCCTTTGCGCGGTCAGCCTCGAAGCCTAGCTTCGAGAGCAGCTCCATTTGACCATTTTAGCATCACAGATGGGCGAGATGTTGGCACAGACCTCTTCAAGTCTTTCAGCATGGTATCGTGTGACGATATCTCTTGACAACCTGTAGCTTCAATAGACGAAGGAAGCAATCGGACACCCCTCGGACTTCGTGTTCACACACATCGGACGATTTCTTAAGCGTACCGAGGCAGTCCACTGTGTCTTGACATTGGCACTTTTTTTTCAAATAGCTTCAACAGCATACAGCACTGCATCACACGGCACCACATCTCACTTGACTTAGTAGTCTGCATCAGGAACTCACTTTCACACACGTCAAGGTCATGCAGAGGAAGGCGTAGGATGGTTTGAAGTTGGTTAGCTTGAGTCGTGGCACCCCTAACCACGATTAGGTAAGTGTGTCCTTAGCATCTACTTAGCCGCACACCTTAAAGACAAGAACCATCAAGCATGTTCGCGGGCATGATTTGAAATGATATTGAGACTTCAGAGAATACCCATAAATTCTCTATCAATAAGAAAGCTATACAACTAAAACCAGTACATAAGAAATGAGAGTCCTCAACATCTTCAAACATCCATTCTCTAAGATTCTTCATCAGACCTGGCAACAGCACTTCCACCAGCACCAGCAGCCTCATTCTTAGCAGCCTGGCTACCAGGGAAGACCTTTGTGCTCAAGTCGAAAACTGGAAGAGGGCATGGAACACCAGTAGAAGCGCAAGCAGTGATGATAGCCAAGTACCAACCACAAAGTGCAGCCGGGAAACCACAAGCACCAGCAACGTATGCCAAGTAAACAGTTCTTGCCAAACCGGCCTCAGATGGTACAGCGGCAAGGTGGAAGTCTGCTGCAGCAAGGAAGGCGAAGAGGAGGAAGACTGAGGTGAAGGTGATGACGAATGGTATGTTGACGCGGATGGAGGCGCAGAGGAAGCAAAAGGTGACCAAAGCCATGACGACGTTGTACATTCCGTTTCCACCATTGAATTCAGGGCTTAGAGCACCAGCTTTGCCAAAAGCAGCGGTGAGGTTGGCGGTGACACTTTGATCGTATCCCAAGTTGACCCAGTGTGCGCCGTAGACAATGAAGACAGCCATAGGGAAAGCTGGTAGGGTATTAATCTTCTGCTCATAGCCATGTATTTGAGACTCATGTTGCTTACTGTTTCCAAGAATGAACTCAAAGATACCAGCGAGAACCATGGCAATTCCACCAAGGAAGAGGTAGGTACCAGAGACAGCGACAAGAGCTGTTGCAACTCGATCAGTTTTTGAACATATTGATGTGTTCGCAGATACTCACAGGTAAGGCCGGTGTTTTGCCATCCAAGCAGGCAGAAAATTGTTGCTTGGTAAGGGATCAAGAAACCGAGAAGACCAAGTAGTGTTGGGTTACCCAGTCGCTTTGCCAAGTCACCACGAGCAGGTGTTGGCTGGAAGAAGAGACGCTCATATTGCTCGGGTGTGATGGCAACTGTCATCTGACGGCTAAGGGGTTCGCCCATCATGCCTCTGTGGTCTTCCATGTGTTGGTTGTTGACCTTGTCTTCGTAGTCAGACATGTGTGTTACTCGAGGATGCTAGTCTTGAGAATGTGCGTGGAAGATGTTGTGTGAAAAGCGAAGGTGAGTCTATGGCAGCGAAAGTTATCGAAGTGTTCGAAGAGTGAGAGTGTAGAAGAAAGTGTTGTGCTGTTGAGGGGGAGGAGAGAGAGGACCAAGAGGAGGCTGCCATTCTTTATACCCAGATCAGAGGGAGTGACTCTGATACCTCCGCAAATGACTTCGAAACTCAAATGCCCAAGCTTTCGTGGAGGTTTGGTTCACCCCGCAATATTCTCTGGGCGTTGGCCACAGTCGAGGTGCCGACACGCCAGACCGTAAAGATACTTTTTGTTCGAGACAAATCGATACCAGACAAGTACCAACGGATACGGCAGCCACGGCCACACATGCAAATAGTGGATACGGACGGCACGGCCATGTGCTGAAAATACTGACTTGACGACGCGCTCTGTTGAGGACTCGTGACAAGTGAGAACGTCTACTCTTGCTACGTTTGGAGTAGTAAAGGGTTGGTAAGCTTGGCCAGCAGTCTTGTCATTTCTACAAGCAAATCCATGACGCCATGCAAAGCTTGTCAGTGTTCAGTGAAATGTTCCTGCTCCTGTCGATGTCATACTTCAAATCATCACGATATCTGTCAGTCTCAACTCGCACCTTCGTGGAAGCACCGGAATAGCCAGGCCTAGTGTCACACAAAGTACTCATGGTCCAGACACAAAACATGATCGGCGATCTACGAAGGCGAAAAACGTGGAGATCTTGCGGGGACCAGCGGGGACCCCAGACAACGCGACTCTTCCTGTTTCCTTCACTAAACGTATCTGATACAAAGTCGTGGCTTTTTCGTTCAATGTAACGGCAAGGTCATCCCCTGCTTGTGATTGAGACCGAGGCAGGGTCAGTGACCGGATAACTTATGTTTACGTTGCTGGTTGCGAAATTGAATGCACCTTCCTTGGAACCTAAACAACTGCAAATGAACGGTACAATTAGAGGCATTTGTCGCCCGGTGTTGCCTTTCGAGTACTCGTAACCACAGCCTCTCAAACCCCGCACGTGGACCAGATATGTGAAAATCAGCTGATCAGGGGACAGAGTTTCTAGGAAACGTCTTCATACAACTTTCGTTGCTCCTACATAAGATGACCTCGGCTCAGCTTGACATGGAATTCGTTTGATCTTGCTTGTGTTGATTCCGATCTCGTGAAGTGTTTCTGTACTGTAGCAAAATTTGTGGAGGAGAGTTTCGGCCTGGAAAATCATGCCCCATCGCCAGTCAAGATGGTTCGTACGTGAATCAGTCCATGACTTAAAGAGACGCTCGCTTGGAGCCTCGTCTGACATAATCACATCTTCGTCTTTCGTTGTAAATGTCTCAATCATCTTTTTTGTTCCTAGGACAGAAGTCTACAGCATCGGTCGCCTCCGTTCAGTGTACACCGGTGTTTCCGCAACGAAACTTACATGCCTGACCGGATGAAGACATTACCAGAACGCTATAATCATGTGCTCCTTCTGCTCCACTTTTGTCCGATCCACTGCCAGCTTGATGTTCACAAAATCCGGGCACGTTCGGTTTTCTTTCGTCACAGCAATTGGATTCGAGCTTGCATACACGTAGAACTGGGCATTTGCGATTTCCATGTCTTCACTATTTTCCACGTCTTTCGCAATCTGCATGTCTTCTGCATTTTTGATGTCTTTGAGATCTTGCATTCACTATTTCTCTCACTCCCGTGCACAAGATGAACAAGACGCCACATTCAAAGTCCGGCATGGGCATATATGCAAGAGGTACGATAAATCGTCTCACACATTCAGTTAGATCAAGAAACACCTAGATTTCGAATGGCAACTTGCAAGAATATTCACCTATTCACTAGAAGAATACTCTCAGCAGACTAGACAAAGACAGCGTCACGCACTGCTGATGCGAACTCATCTTCCGCAGTGGCATGAATGAAGTTTTCTTCCTGAACCTGATGTCAATTTCCGCATGCAACAAACTTGTCTGTCGCTCCTTCCATGCCTTGAAATTGTTGCACCGACAGCTTTTACGAATGTTCTTACGTATGTGGTATTCACTCACTTGCAGTAAATCAGTGGAGGCAATATGGCTTCCACAACTTTACCTGTTACCAAGATGATTGAGATGACACTTCGTTCTACCATGCCTAGGACGGCTATGATGCTTCGTCTCATCCTGCCTTGACAAGATGTCTCACTCCTTGATCACCAACGCGACCTCTAGACTATGTCACAATATACATCATGGCACGCACGAGCTCAAGATCATCATGCAGAATGCTTCTGATTTTTGCTGATACACTATCATAAGAGTCGTCATCGAACCCATTTAATTTTGAGTCATGTAAGCATTTGCATCTTACGTCGGCCGCTAATATCTCTTCCTCGACTGCGCCATTGATGTCCACAGTGTCTTGAACCCATTCTTCACCGATGCCATGTTAGGATATCTGTAATGAGCTTGATTAGCACAAATTTCTCGACATCAATCATCAGTCGCACTTACGCGTTCTTTTGAAGCTCAAAGGCATTCGGGACGACTTTTATAGGCCAAGCGGCGCAAGCCTGCGACGCACTGTTCTTGAAGCAGAGGAAGAAGTAGCCAGGGAAGTCTCTGTTAATGCAGAAAGCGTACATTGCTCTCTTTGGATTAGCTTCCATGTAAGCTGTGAGCCATTGTTCTAAAATCAGGTGTCAGAGTTGATGTTCATTTCCTGATCAAAAGGTTTAATTGTGAGACCGTACCTGTCTGTGCTTTGCTTCCATTCTGGTACTTTTCGTCCAACATCATCTCCTCGACCTTCTTCGCCATGGCTTTGACGTGCAGCTCGATCAATTCGTCGAGGTCGCTGTATGAGTATTTGCCACCAATCTTGAGCGTTCTGCCAACAGAGAATTCGTTCTCCTTGTCCAGTTCCAAAATGTCGATATGACTGAAGACGTTATCTGCCACCTTCCAGGTGATGATGAGGTGGTCCAGGCCCTTGGACGAAGGTCGGATAACCAAGTCACCACGATTCTGGGGACCCAGAAATTCTTCAGCTTGAACAGAATTGAACGCGCGGAACAGTGGATGCTTGATGACTCTTTGCGCTCGGCCGGTGACAGCGTCTTGATGCTTGTTCGCGGCGCGCTTATCGGCTTCTTCTTGTGCATCATCCCATTCTCCTGGCTCGTGCTCGGTGTCTCGACGGAATGGCTTGCGCAGCGCGTCTTCGTGGAGGGATAGCTTGGCAGTAAAGCGCTTTCGGTCGAGCTCGACGAGTTTAGCTTGGATGGTTTGATGTGGTTGGTAGATGTTGCGAGCTTCCACCCCACCCATGCCAATACCTGTTGGGTAGTCGGAAGAAGGCACCATACCTTCGACGCCACAGTCAAGTCTACATTCGATGTGATCTGCATAGGCGCGTCTGACTGAGACAGAAATGATCATGCCCGTTTGCAAAGAGTCGGCCGTCTCACCTGACAACATTGTGAAGATGTCGTCCGTTGACATCTCTGTAAAATTCCTTCTGAGCTCTTCATAAGGATTTTGCAGCTCTGCTCTGATTGTCTCAAGTGTGGCACGCTTCCGCTGGTTAAAGTTGACTTCCAATTGCTCGGCATAGAGTTCCAGGATGAGGTCGTTTACTTTGTCTTGTTGACCTTCTCGGATAAGCTTGCGAACAATAGCACCTTGACCATAGTCATCAGTTTCCACCTTGACGTCTTCCTCGTCAATCTCGAGTGCATCTGCAGCCATCTTCCGGCCAAGGTCGTAATCTTCAGGATGCACACGAGTGTTGTCAAGGTAGTCCGCAACAGCTTCTGATTGATCGAACTCGATGAAGAGGAAACTTGCACAGTTCGCCCATACTCTTGGTCCCACTGCCTGTAATGTGCCAGTCTCCGGGTTTCCAACCAGTTCTTCTCTTGTGGCTACCAGTCCACCATTACGATTGACGGTCTGGATCAGTGACGCGGCTTTACGTGGCCCCAGACCAGAGACGTAATCCAGGAGGTTAGCGTTATACGAGCTGCTGATGGCATCGTTGATGTTGACTCCAGCAAGGTTCACGATGTCGATCATGGCATATTCAAGTTGCTTTCGAAGTTTGTCTTGAGGTATGAGATTTTGGTTGGAGTCGAAAGAAATGGACAGGATGTCTTTCCCAAGTGCCGCATATTCCTTGACTGGACTCTGCATGTACTTTGCCAAAGCAACACAATACCTGATGAGAGGAGGCAGACCAGGTAGGTCGACAGCCGAGCGATCACTGGTGTGGTAGAGTCTGGCAACCTCATCATTGACAATTACGACCTCAATCTTTTCTCGCACGTCGTGGCCGTCATCGTTCTCGTACTCTAAGCCGCGAAGGTCATACTTGTCGATGATAGCTTGAAGGTCCTTGTAAAGTACTCGCGTCTCGGTAGAAAAGCCTGAAAGAGCAATGACGTCTGGTTTTCGACGTTCCACCAGCTCGATGAATTTGCTTACATCAGCACCCTCTGGTCTTGACTTTTCTGGATCACCAAGACGAAGATCACCGAACTTGCCATGCTCCATACATTTTCCGCCGTCCTCGACCCAAGCCCAAACTGTGGCGTCCTCTCTACCACCAGAGCCGTTAGTGAATGCGAGCACTCTTGGCTCGGTTCCGAGATCCATACCGATTGGCTTGTAAGGTGCTTGATCAAGCTTTTGCGAATAGACCTCTCGACATCGTCTGGCAAGCGAGTTCTCGCACTCACTCCTGAGATTCTCCTTGACGCCTTTTACCATTATCTTGTCAAGCTTGTTAAGTGCCATATCAAGTACCTCCCCTCGCAGCTTGTTCCAAGAATCAGCAATTTCACTGAAGTTGTCTGTAGATAATATTTTTTGCAATCCTTCCTTAAACCGCCTTGCGTTGTCTAAACGGATGTGCACTTCGACGAGGCCCTCTTCTTCCGCCTTCATCATTCGGAGGAAGAGTTCGGGCTTTCTTCCTATGTCTCCCAATGTCTGGTTGCGCAAATACTTGAACTCGTAATAAGGATGGTCTTCGGATATCTTGCGCAAGCCCTTTTCGGTGCGATCACAATCGATATGTCCTTGAGTAAAATATGTCTGTCTCATGAACTTCCTCATCCGAGGACTTATTGTCAATTCCTCAGCATACATTGCCTTCGCAGCCCGAAGTACTTGAACACCAGTATTGTAGTTGTCAGCATCGATAAAGTCGTCCGCTAAGTCGTCGGGACGCTTGTCAGGATCTTCAGTAAACTTCCGACGTGTTGGTTCCATTGCACTTTGGGCGAATGCGTCTGCGCTCAAGCCGAAGCCTCTAACAACATTGTACGCTCTTGACGCCCGCATCTTTTCGTGGACACCAGTCGCCGCACGAGCTCTCTTTTGTACACCGTTCACCTCTGCGTTCATGATATTGACGTCTTTGAGCTCGGCAGAGTATTGAAAGTGCACATAGTCCTGTATATCTTGCACCTCCTCCATACTGACTGCAACAGGTAGCATATCCTCAAAGATGTCATCCTTGATCGAAGATTGTTCCCGAATAGCGTTGAACGTCTTACGCAAGGCGTCTTTCTTCTCTGAAAAGGCGCGGAATTTGAGATCCAGCTCAAACACTTCCCACAGATCGTCCAGCTTCAGCAGCTTGGTTGCCTGCACTTCGTATTGTGGTAATGTTGGGTTTTCTGGATCGGGCTTCGGCACTCGCACAGCATGAATGAGATAATCCTTGCGATGCTGGAAAATGAAGGGCACCTCATAGTCCTCGTCATTCATGAATCCCAATATATGACCAATGGCTTTCTGGAATGGCTCTTTCAAGTCAATATCAAGCCGTTTCTTTGGCCAGATCATATTTGTGATCCAGGTTGCTTCCTCTTTCGCCCTGTCAGCAGCTTCTGCTTCAGTCAAGTTGAGCTCTGTGAATGGTTTTCGTGCAAGCTGGAACCGCTCGGGGACATCTGTCGCTCGGATCAAGTTGTCATCGTCCGTCAACATCTTCTCAGCCAGCTGCGAAGGTTCGAAGACATCCTTAAGCTCCAATGGTTTCTCTGGATCGACCTGCTCGTCATCCATAGCCTCTTGTAGTTGGAGGGCCCAGTCATACTCTGTACCATCACCAAAGGCTGCACGAAGATCTTCCAGTTCCATCTCATCCAGCGCCTGCGCATTCATGCCCACAATAGCAGCCAAACCCTTCTTTGGTCGTCGTGATACTTCAAGGTCATCTTGTAGTTGTTCACGCTCCTCGTCTGGCTCATCTTCCTCAATGAAGTCGTCGAACTCGCCAGCAATCTCGCGCCTGATACTTGGTCGACCATCGCGACCGTCAAGGTCATCATCCTCGTCTGCAAATATGTCGTCAATTCCACGCGCACGTTCTTCTTCTCGATGACCACGCTTTAGCCTCTTGAACTTTGACTCTGTGGGCGCCGGCCGCTCCAATTCTCCAATGAGATCAAGATCTTCCTCGTCCAGTCCTTCTTCTTCGCGTTCCTCGCGTCGCCGCTTCTTTCTTTCGCGCTTCCGTTGTTTCCTTTCTTCGCGATCCTCCTCGTCCTCGTCCACGATGAACCCTTCTCGCACTGCTCGTTCAGCTTCCTCGTCATCATCCTCCTCTTCCTCACTTGAGTCGTCCACCGCAGCGTCTCCTGTTCCGTTTGTCTTCTTGCGCACGTCACCTGTTGCTTCATCATAAGATTCGTCCTCCTCGCTGCCAACTTCAGCGTCAAGGTCGAAAAGTGTAGCCATTTTACGTTATAGTTGTTGATTCGGAGTTGACGAATCGTTGTGCTCACACAGTCAAGGTGGCAGGGCGAAGGACAGATGCGAGAGATGAGTGTGTAAGTAAGAAGTGAGCTCTTTGATAATTGTTGTTGGTTTCTGTTTCATTGCTGGTCGACCGACTCGGCCCGGATTGGGTACAACTTGCACGGTAGGCTCCCTGGCACGTGTCAAAAGCGCAATGGACAGCGACGTGTGAATGAAAATGAACACAGCAATAAGAAAGTCCCGTCTCGGCGTCTCCATCTATAAGTCGAAGCCGCGTAAGCTCGTAGTGAGGCCGAACACCTATGCCAACAGATCTCAGTCCACAACATATTGCATATAGTAGCACAGCACGACACAACACTCCATTGTTTAGCTACTTCATGTGTCCAAACAACCACTAGTAGCACGAATCACACTGGCCGAAAGATTAAGTACATAAAATAACATAATCGAGGCCTTCCTCAGTTGCATAGTGGCCGTCTGGCTTGTGGTCCTGGAAAGCTCCTGCTCAGGCTGTATACGACCAACACCTATCGCTTTGATTGCCTGCGAGACTGGACAAGTCATCGAACTTGGTGGTGCTCACATCTCTCATTGCTGCCCGCTTGGTGCGGCAGTGATATCTTTCCCAATACTTGCAAGATGGCGTTCGAACAGAAAAGCATGAAGCGCAGGAATGTGAAAGGCCTGGCCTTGAAAGCCCCTGCAACACTACCCCCCTCAGCCCCAACAAGAGATGGACATAGCTTAGGCGGAAACGGGCAAGATAGGCATACAGAAGATCCTTTGGAAATTGGTGTTGAGTTCAGGCTGGATCTCAACCATGAAGACCTGATAGTGCTGAAAGAGCTAGGACAAGGGAATGGAGGGACAGTTGCAAAAGTGCAACATGCGGCTACAGGAGCTATCATGGCACGGAAGGTCGGTCGCATTTGTAGGGTATCAGTACAGCCACAAGCTCACAATCGTGCCAGATCATACATGTCGAGGCAACACCAGACATCCGTAAGCGCATAGTAAGAGAGCTCGGAATCATGCATGAATGTAGTTCTCCATACATCGTCTCCTTCTTCGGAGCCTTCATGAACAACAACGGGGACGTCGTGATGTGTATGGAATATATGGACTGTGGGTAAGGATGATCCCGACCACCGAAATGCGTGCCTTTGTAATTGTGGCTGACCATCTTGCGTAGGTCACTTGACAGTATATCCAAGACCTTTGGTCCAGTACGAGTAGACGTCTTAGGAAAGATCGCAGAAGCTATATTCGGTGGCCTCACGTACTTGTATAGTGCACACCGCATCATGCATCGAGACATCAAGCCCTCAAACGTGGTTCTCAATTCGAAAGGACAAATCAAGCTATGTGATTTTGGAGTTTCCAGTGAGCTGGAAAACTCAGTTGCAGACACTTTTGTCGGAACTGGGACATATATGGCACCGGAGCGCATACAAGGGGAAGCTTACACTGTCAAGTCAGATGTGTGGAGTGTAGGACTGACATTGTTCGAGCTGGCTATTGGCAAGTTTCCATTTGCACCTGACGCAGACGCAACTGGTGAAGACGCAGAAGGTCCCCAAGGCATTCTCGACCTCTTGCAACAGATCGTACTCGAACCTGCACCACAACTGCCACGAAGCGATGCCTTTCCGCTTTCACTACATCAAATCATTGCGAAGTGCTTGATGAAGAATCCTCAGCAGCGACCGACACCACAAGAGCTCTTCGTAAGTATACTGCGAAACTTTAGCCAGAACATGTTACTTATCATGATATAGGAGAATGATGAGTTTATAAAGTGTGCCAAACGAACACCAGTAGATCTTCAAGGATGGGCAATTGGTCTTCTCGAAAAGCAGCAACGCAGGTCACACTTACCGCCCCAGCCACTCAACACCCAACTACGACCACAGCCTTCAGCGTTCCCACGTTCTGCAGCAGCAGCAACTACCATGAATCCAACTCTACAGCATCCCAGCTCGGCAGACATCCCAATTGGTGATCTCTCGTTAGGTTCTACCCCATCGACACAGCCACGACCGTTTCCAGTACGAACAGCCAGCCTCCAGCAGACAAGCAGTACACGTGGAGGAGCAGCTGCCTCAGGAAACCTACCACAGATATCACGGCGACCTGTAGGAATGGCGAGCCGAGATGCAAGATATCAGTATCCTCCTGGAACGCCGCAAGGTAACTGATTTACTGGTGGCACTGGACCGCCATTCACACATGGATGAGTCGCAACGTACACGAGAAAAGATTCACGATATTATGAAAAAGGTGTACATGGAATTAATGACAGGATATGTGTACATCATGGCAATGAACAAGACAACGAGCTATAGAATGTACTACTACTCGAAAAATAAAGTTATACCGACGTTTTGTAGATCAGGGGTGTTTCGACTCGTCCATGGTTGTCCTTGCTGTCCGTGCCCGCGCGTTTTGAAGACCTCAGCCACTCCATGACATCGAAGGCAATGCGTTTTACTAATGTAACTTGATGAGACTTGTCTGAAACGCCACTGAAACCTGCTGTGCCTTGTTCTGGTAATACTCGCGGGATTGTGCTATTTTTGTTGCGATCGAACGACTTGGTCCGGGGATGACAACAACAAGATAAACAAACTTTCGTCCCTTCGTCATCTCGAGTTGGCTTTGCCAATGGGGAACAGCGGCCTTCGTTTTTGAGAGAAGACCACACGCAATTGGTTTGCGACGTATCTAACAGCATCAAGTGTATTGCGAACCCCGCTACGTACAGCCATCCTGTGTAACTTCTGAGCCAGCCTCTCACCTTTGACGAATCCCTCGAAGCTCGACCAGCAACAACATCTTCAAGATGCACACAGCAGGCATATACGCCGACATGTCGGTAGATGGACCGGAGATTGGCACTCTGGTGATGGTCATCGATCGAGCAAAGAACCTGCCGAACAGGAAAACCATGGGAAAGCAGAATCCATATTGTGCTGCAAGACTTGGGAAAGAAGCCAAGAAGACGAAGACAGACCCTAGAGGAGGGCAGACCCCGCGATGGTACGTGGTGGGTTAGTAGAACTGAGCAGGATGAGACTAAAGTGTGCATAGGGATGAGGAGATACGTTTCGTTGTTCACGATTCGCCTGACTACCAAAACATCAAGATTTCTATATTCAACGACGACAAGAAGACGGATTTGATCAGTGAAGCCTGGATAAGTCTGTCAGATGTGTTGAAGCCAGGAGGAGGACAAGGGGATCAATGGCATCATCTCACATATAAAGGAAAATACGCCGGCGAAATCAGGATGGAGCTCACATATTACGATTCACGACCGAGACCAGATGGGAGACGGGACAGCTCTGCAAGAGGAAGACAGGGCTCTCATGGGACTTCTTTACTAGGAACTAGGCAATCTTCAGTCGTCAAGCGACGACCTCTTCCTGGTGACCCTGCCTCAGGAGCACCATCACCTCGGATGGGTCCTCGTGAATATAGCGGCGAGCTGCACAGCCCAAGTACAACCGAGAGCTATAGACCACTACCTCAGATCAACAGCCAAGTTCATGCTGATGAGAACTTGCCAGAAGCAATGCCTCAGTACTCACCGTACGACCCTGAAAACAGATTTCTGGATGACATGGATCAAGGAAACGACGACTATCACGTCCCTATGTCCGACGATCCTTATGCCCTTCAAGCACTGGAGGATAACCACAACAACTGGGATGATGATCGAGACAACATAGATTCTGATGCACCTCGAAATGATAGGGTGGACGCACTTTCGAACTACTCTATCGCAAGATCGAACCCTCCACACCTTCAGCATACGTATTCTGCGCCCGAGATCGGACCGTATGAGACAGTTGCTCAAGCCGAACATGGTTATCCCCATGACCAGCAGTATAACAACTATGATAGTCCTCCTCTACCACCAGCTAGGCATAATTACAGCTATGCTGATTCTCCAAATGCTCGACACAGCTATGATAACTCACCTCGCAGTCCACGAGACGTGCCTGCCAACCATTACCAGCAATTTTCACCACTTCCATCGACCCCAGGACATCGAAACAGTGCGCCAAACTTGCCAAGAATGGCTCCTGTGCCAGCCTCAATGCAATATTCAGGCACACCAACACGCGCACTACATATGCCCACTAGCGTCGCAGACCTCCCACATGGTACGAGGAAAGTCACTCCTCAGCGACATAGCTATTCCGATCCACATTCACTCCAGCAAGAATATAACAATAGTCCGAGTTATGGGCAGAATCCACAACGCTATAGTCCTCATACACCACCATATCCTGATGCGCATCATATTGACCAACAGCGGCGTGGAAGCAACTATCAACAGTCGCCTTCATTTGGGCGGACACAAGCAGCACCCTCGGACCCACGACGTAATCCTGGTGACCAATACCAACCTACAAACTCCCTCCGTGGACGACCTCTACCACTACAAGCTAGACCGCAACAGTCTCCACAGGCTTCTTTTCAAGGTCAACCTCCACACCTGTCTACACCTCAATACCGATCACAACCACAGAGTCCTAATCCGCAACAATCCCCATACGGATCACCACGAGCACCATACGGACAATCACCTGGACCTCCACTCCACAATCCTCATTCGCAGAGTCCAGGGATGAACACGCCTTCCAGCACACCCTATCGTTCACCCTATATCCAACAGCCCGTACCTCGCAAATCGATGAGCCCAATGCCATCTCCTCACCAACCATCAACACCCCACTCCCAGCACTTGCCAAATCCATACACAACCCCCTCACACCAACCTCCAGCAGCCTTCCGAGACCCAGTACCAATGTACGCCTCCTCGCCAATCGCTCAAAGCACCACACCAATATCTTCAATCATGACTATCGAACCCGACATGAACCCTCTTGAACCCCACACTTCCACTGCAACATCAGCTCCACCCATCATTGGCGCCGACGGCCGCGTCAAAGACCCGTCAGACCATCTCCCCGAAAGCTCTTATGCGCCTGAACCGTTGCGGAAGGCGGGACAAAGCAGACCGAGCATAAATGTTACGATGAAAAACCGATTTGGACCGAGAGAGCTGGAAGTTAATAAGGGTCCGTTGGGCGCCAGAAGTGGCAATGCAGTTGGTGCCGGGCCGCCGCCTGTACCTGGCAAGGTACCGCTAGGAGGGCTGGAGAGGGACATGGCGAGGCTTGATATTGGCGCGAAGAGTCCCAGTAGTGGTGGTGGTGGGGTGTTTGGGAGGTTTAGGAAGCCGGGGTGATGAGTTCATTAGAAGAATCAGAGCCGATGTTTGTTCATCAGCATATAGAAGATAGAAGAGCACAAAAGCATAATGTTGACCATTTCAATCAATTCTCCCAAAAGGGAATTGTTACACGAAAGTGTCACGCACGCGAGAGGGCTTGGCGCGATCTTTTGTGAAACGCTCCGGTTGTCAAGTGGCTGGAAGAATGTAACCATCCATTGAAACATTATCGCAACTTCTTGCATTGCTCTTTGCTCATTTGTTTATGCTTAACCTTCTATTGCCGCCATCATCATATCCTCACAGCATATTTACCTATCAATAAGCATCAATATGTCTACTCCAAGAAGAACAAGCATGCGAGCAACAACAACGAATCCAAAAGTATCGAATGTGCAGTCCAGTATTACTACCTTTACCAAGATCGAGAAGCCCGGCGTGTCTGCTGTCAGTCATAAAGACATCACTGTGTCAGCATCTACACCCACCAATAAGCGGAAACACGCAGTACTGGACTCTGGAGATGAGGATGAGGAGGATGATGGTGCCGAGACGACAACGAAACGCCTGAAGACAACAGTAGACATTCCGAATGAGATGAATAGATGGTCAAACCCCCAGATCTTGCCTACGCCAGAATCGACACCAACAAAACCACTCAAGTACAGGGACTGTCTCCGATTACAGAAGAGTCCACTCAAGAAGGTTCTATACAGTTCGGAGCTTGAGAAGATTGTGGAAACAACAGACTCGAAAGATGAGGCCGAGGAGGATGAAGAGGAAGCAGAGGAAGCAGGAATAGCAGCCGAACTCCCCATCGAGCTACAAGACCTCATCCGCCTACAAAGCTCATTCATCAAAGCACTAAGCATCCACTACGCACATCGCGGCACTACAACACCAATCCGTCTCTCCACCTTTCTTCCAACCATCTCACGTCTCTGGAGTAAACGGACAGTCACTGTCCGCGATATTCAGCAATGTCTCGGTACTATGCAACAAGCATCCACCTTGAGACTCAATACTCAGTCAACGTCTCCTCCTTCACTGATATTCCATCTTTACGACCACGGCCGCTCCCAAATCTACCTCGAAACGATTGAGCATGCCTCACTCGCAAGCACACTAAATCTGCATACCCTAATCGCACCGTTCGCCACAGCTATATTGCGAGCATGGCGAACCCACCAAGCACCTTTCCCATCACACCTTTCCGAGGCAAATTCAGACGGGATAAACCACTTCATAAGCATCCTGCCCCAGCTACCCATCGAACTATCACCCACTCTACTCAGATCAGGGGGATCACTCTCCAAAGGCCAACGACGCCTCGACAGCCTCACAAAGCCATCAGTACCAACTATTTCACCCAACACAAAATCCACCATCATCGCCAACACCGGTCTGAAGAAAAAAACCGCCGTCCTCACACGCAGCAACAGTCTCCTCGAGCGTCTCCGCGCAAAAGACCGAGCCAGCCTCTCATCACCCTCCGCACCATCACGAAGCGCACTAGCGCGCACCGCAGCACTTCAGCGCCTGCCTACCATCGTTTCCATTCTGTGTATGCTTCGTTCTTCGTCGACGAAACAGAGGCAGACGTTTTCGTTGCCGGCGCTGGTGCAGCGGATACAGGATAGTTGTAGTTCGTGTATGAGTAGGGAGGAGGTGGAACGGTGTGTGGTGTTATTGGCGGAGGAGGTTGCCAGGGGGAGTGGGTTTGTTGAGATGGTTAAGACGGGAGGATTGGTTGTTGTTGTTATTGAGGCGGGGAGGATGCCGGTGGATTTGGAGAGGAGGATTGAGGTGGCTTTGGAGGGGTGCGCGAAGTAAGAAGGGAGAGAAAAGGGAGGATGAGGGAGAGGGGTGGTAGGATAGTTTTAGGTCGGATTGGATACGTTACATGTCCAGCGATGATATATCTAAATCCTATTGCGTCGATCTCGGTGTGTGCTAGTATGGTCTTCTTTGTTAATCTTCCCCTTGTTCCTAGCGTTGTATGTGCTAGTCTCGTAGCACCTTACTTATCATCATCATAGAAAGGAGGGCGACTAAGCCTGACCCCAGAAGAGTTCCATGACACCTTTACCGACCCTTGGCTATGTGGTGATTCAAACACATCGTGCTGGTTGTCCTCTCAAAATGCAGACATTTCAGGATCCGCTGAACCTTGCGAACGGGTGGGCAAGCGTGGCTGCAACACCTCTCGTATTCTTTGTCCTCATCCTCTCCCCATGGTGATTCTCCCAAAAACTCCCATTTCTATTTCCACTCTGACTGCCCTTGCCATCAAATGCACCAGGCACATTCAGCGTCGTTGCATGACTACTCTCACTATCAACAGCAATCCCCACAGCCCCCACCCCTCGTGATTCTTCCTCCTAGGCCACGAACTCGGCAGCACTACCTGTTGGAATCGCGGCTCGACAGTCCAGCACAGAACAAAGCGCCACCCTCAGTCACTCAATGCAGCAGCCCATAAGGCTTCCACGACGACCTACCTGGCTTGCAAGGTCTAGCCAAAGTAAACGACAATGTCCTTGCATTCTCATCTGATGAAGAAAGAACCCTAGTTTGCTTTGTTTGCCTCCATCTATTGTCCGTGCACCTAGCAATGCCCCTGTCTTCTTGAATTCCATCATCCTCTTCAATTCAATTCGATTCCAATCGTCAATAGCCTGTCGATTCAACGCGCGCGCGCCCTCCTCTGCCCAAAAAAAACATCCACTCACTTACTCACTCACTCACCCTTGCCGCTTCCACCTCTTCCAGCACCACCACCAACAACAGCATTCGGCTCATACGTCCCCCACACGTCCCTCTTGCGCCATAAATCCCTAACATCCACATCCCTCAATTTAACATTCCCAACTCTCCTCACAACTTCATTCCACGTATCCAGATTCGTTGGAATCTTAACGTCTTTAGCCTCTTCTCCTCCTGCCACAGCTCTCTTCTCGATCAAACCAACCTCTCTCGAACCCATAACAATATCTTTCGAAGGAACAAGTGTGGGCGAAGACAAATTCGTGGTGCTGGCGAGAGCAACGGCACGCTCGACTTCTTCGCGGCGGATGCGCAGCCAGGCGGAGGTGGAGCCGATAAAGAGGGCGAAGATGGGGTCGAGGGTGCGGGTGAGGAGGTAGGGTTGTGACATGTTAGGGGTTGTGTTTGAGTGTTTGGGTGTTTGCGTGGTTGTGAGTGTTGTGGGCGTTGTGGGCGTGATGTGGTATGGGGAGGAGACTGTGTTTTGATGATGGATGGGAGGTGTTGGAGACTTTGATGTAGTCGTACGAGGGCGTGGAAGATGTATGTTTTGGAAGTACATGTAATACAGCACAGAAGAAGTCAATGAAGCCGCATTTGGTTTTCGGCTTTCCGCTCCGCTCTTACATAGTCGGTCCGCCGAGGACGACAGGTGACTCATTACAATCACACGCAGCAAGCCAAACAATAATGTACCAGGAAGAAAGATGATTCGGAGGTATGAAGTGTATTCGAAAACTATGTAGATTATTGCAGGGTGTTCGCATATCATGCTCTGGAATCGGGATTCTCCTGCAGAATTCACAGCTTGTGTAATCCACGGTCTTGATGATGCTTCGATCAGGTCTCCTTCTTGTTATATTATGTAGCAGTATCCGTCGAAAGACTACCCAAACGCCAGAAGCTCTCAAGCTTCAACACAAACATCATATGTTTGATGTCGATGACAATCGTCCATGGTATTCGAAGAGAAGTCATAGTCGTAGAATGTCTTCCTGTGCAAAGAAGACTGTGGGGTGGTCGGCGTCCATCTATGCCTCCTCGAAACCGAACGTGTTCTCGCCAGAATACCTAGAGCAGAGTTAGCTACGATATCTTATCAGATCATATGCTTATTTCCTTACGTGATGTACAAGAAGCCGTCCTCATCCTTGTGCTCTTCGTAGATGGCGCTCATCAAAGCTGCAGTGGGAGGCAGAACCTCATCAACGAAAATGAAGATGGCCTTCTCGGGTGAAAGCTTGATGCGCTTGCGGATCACATAGACGAACTGGCCAACAGTGAGATCTGCTGGGACGAGGTACTTCTTCTTGTCGATAGTGGCAATATCTGACTTCTCAACCTTCTCGCAGATGACCTGATGAGAATAATAGTGTTAGTGGTGTTTTGAGCTTTTGAAGCATTTACTGATGACTCCGATCTGCGCTTGTCTTGCACGGCAGTGATCGGTAGTCGTCTCAGACAAGTGGGAAGCAAGCAAGACTTACGGGAATGCGATCAGCGTACTTCTGACGGATACGCTCAGCTTCAGCCTTGCGCTTCTCAAAAGGGTGCTCGTCCTTGAACTTGGAACGCATGTCGATGGTGTTGTTGAAGGTCTTATCGAAGTGCGGGGGAGGCTGGTCCGGGGACGATCTGGGTTGCTGAGCTGCTTTGTCGCGTTTGAGGTTGTGAGACTGTCGATGAGGAAGCGAAGGTGAGAAGGTTGATGCTCAGAATAGGACGAGGAGGAGACGATGGATGAGTGTTGGTGTTTCGAAGGATGAGTAATAGGAAGGATGGTGATGACGGTCAGTACTCATACGATAGCGCGTGGTAGCTGCCTGCAAGGGTCCAAGAGTGCATGTGACCACTACAAAGACAGATTAGGAAGTCACTGATCTGGATTTTGGACATCATCATCATCATTGAAGTCGACATATTGGCCCCCCAGCTCATAGCACCACCACTTAACACTCCTGTTGTTCCACGATATCTGAAACACTTAGCCTCCACATCAAGAATCGTAGAAGCGACTAAGACTTCCTGCGGGAAACCCAGGCCACTGAGAAGACCCATTAGGTCGACAAGTGTAGCAGGAGCTAGGAAAAGATATAGACGCCAAAATCAGTCCTTACGACTATGGCGACGATACAGCGACTCTTGCGCCCTGCGCCGCGAGCTCTAGCCTACTCTACACCACTCCGCACAATATCAGCAAGATTCCAACCTCGCTTCACAACACGGCAATATGCAACTGAACCTCCTAAACCAGAAGAACGAGAACCCATCAGACTGCTGTCCGAGGTAGACGCAAGAGGAAGGCAACTGCCAGCCAAGGTGACGACAGAGGATTACTCGCCGACATACAAATTCTTTGCCTGGCTCAGATTAGGACTCGGACTCGTACTGATGACCGCTCTGGCGTATGATATGGTCTGATTGTCCTACATATTTCACCTCACTCCCCTCATTAACCATGTTCTCTAGATAACTGGAGAAGTCAAAGCGGACGACCCGAGAGAACACCTTGAGCCCTCAACACTAGCCGAGCGAGATGTGTTAGCAAAGCGTGAATCTGGTATTACTCCCACATCCTCGATGCGTCTCCGCATGGAAGCGTTTATTAAGGAGCAGCAACAGGATATCGTTCGTGAACTGGAGAAAATCGACGGCAAACGCTTCAAGGTGGATAATTGGGATCGAGCAGAAGGCGGCGGCGGTATTAGCTGTGTATTACAAGACGGCAATGTCTTCGAGAAAGCAGGCGTAAACATATCGATCGTGTACGGAAACCTACCCAGAGCAGCTGTGCAGCGAATGCGTGTGAACCACAAAGCACTGGACGCAGATGTCGAGTCCCTCCCTTTCTTCGCCGCCGGTCTCAGTCTCGTCCTGCACCCTAACAATCCCATGGCCGCCACGGTCCACCTCAACTACCGCTACTTCGAGACTGCCAACGCCGATGGCACCACAAACACATGGTGGTTCGGCGGTGGCACCGACCTTACACCCAGCTATCTCTTCGACGAAGATGCCATCCACTTCCACCGCACCATCAAAGACGCCTGCGACAAGCACGACAAGTCATACTACCCACGTTTCAAGAAATGGTGCGACGAGTACTTTTCCGTCAAACACCGCAACGAATCGCGCGGCGTGGGCGGCATCTTCTTCGACGACCTCGACGAATCCGAAAAAGACCAGGAAAACCTATTCGCTTACGTGCAAGACTGCCTCAAGTCGTTCCTACCAGCATACTTGCCCTTGATTGAGAAGCGAAAGGACATGCCATTCACGGAGGTGGAGAAGCAATGGCAGCAATTGAGAAGGGGACGGTATGTCGAGTTCAACTTGGTGCATGATAGGGGTACGAGTTTTGGGCTGAACACGCCCGGCGCCAGGGTCGAGAGTATATTGATGAGTTTGCCGTTGACCGCGCGGTGGCAGTATATGCATGAGCCTGAAAAGGGGAGTCGGGAGGAGCGGCTGGTCAGTATTTTGAGGGAGCCCAGGGAATGGGTGTAGTTGTGTGTAAAAAACAAAAACGCATGGGCCGTGGGCTATCACGTAGAAATGAAATCGTTCGCATCAGTCGTCGTCTGATGACAGAATAGCTCAAACTCATCAGCATCATACTAGATTAACGTAATCAGACGGAAGTCGCTATAGATCGAATGAGCGCTACCGCAGCGTCCAAAGCGAGATATCCATAATCAAAGATTTTAGATGATATTACCATCTCTACCTTCTATTTACCTATTCATTGCTATGATTGGCAACAGGCCTGGCTGCTCGCGTTACATTAGCCCTGCAATGGAGGAATAAGTTATGTCAAGTTATCATTATCGTCCAATATACTTTTTCTGGGCTATATAGCCTCGACCCAGTGTAACTTCAGCAAAGTTAGCTATACTGCACAATCATTATTGAATTACACAGTGACTGACCTTGTTAACTCTGGGTTGCTAATGAAGCTTGAAGTTCATGGTATTGTTCCCCAGGTATTAGGATGGTTTGGGATAGCGCTTTGTAACATTTCCAAGTCCGCTTTGGAGCAGAACTTGACCTTTTCTGGTTGTGGTATGCTTCGAGGAGAAGAATAATGACAGAAGTGCCGCTGTGGTGTTCTTCACAGAAGGATACAGCAAACACGACACATTTTACGACAAACACATTTCATTATCATAACATAGCATATTTCCCCACTGTCAAAGCTGGACGCTGTCTCGTAAAAGGCTCACACGGCGTCTTTTATTATACCATTCTTTGAGGCGGCACACCACATCAAGTATTACTCTTAACATCTACTTGCTACCACCGAACCAGCTCATAATACCGCTCTTGGCCTCTGCAGCCTTGACCTCGACAGTCTCGTCAAACTTGTCCACGGCCTGCATCATCTTGACGGAGTATTGCTTCCTCGCAGCTTCAAGTCTGTTCTCAGCATCCCTCAGGTAGCTCTCAGCCTGCTTCTGGTATTCACCGCCACGGGCCTTGGCTGTCTCGAATTGTGCTTGAGCTTCAGCCTTTGCTTGCTCGTATTGAGTAACTGCTTGGTTTTGGTATTCTTTGCTGGTTGACTTGGCTTGCTCGTATGTGAGGTTGCTATTCTTCTTGGCTTGTTCGTACTAGCGGAGTGTCAGTTGGGTGTCATGGGGTTTCACTAAGTAGGTATGCTTCATACAGAATCTTGGAGCTTCTTCTCAGCATCTCTACCGTATTGCTGTAGCTGGCTGGTGTATTGCTCGCCAGTCCTCTTGGCCTGGTTGAGCTACAGATGGGAGTCAGGTTTGTCCGGTCATATTATCTGCATTCTGTAGGCATACGGTGCTGTCTAGAGTAGAGCCAACGGATTGGCCAGCAAGACCAACGCCCTTCTCGGCTTGCTTCTGTCCACCAACGAGTCTGGAGGCGTCGTCTGCGATAAATTAGCTATGATTCACTGTATGCGCAAGATCCTACGCACATTCTGCCTTCTTCTCTGCGAGCTTAGGATCTCCTCCAGCTGAGTAAAGGTAGTAACCACCAGCGGCGGCAAGCAGACCACCACCGATTGTGAAAGCTCTTGAGGATGCCATTGTTTGAATGTAGGAAGATTTGTGGAATGAAATGTATGGGCGAGTCTGGAAAGATTGTGAATGTGATGTTGTAGGTGGGATGGAGCAGAATTAGATGAAGGATCGAATAGGAAACCAGGCCAAGAAAGTGCAACTGCTGTGACGCAGTTGTTTCCACGTGCTAAGCCCAGATGAGCTTTCCCCGCATCGAAGTTTAGATGACGATGTGGGATAAACAATCACCACATCTGAAACAACCTTCAAATCTGAAACAATCTTGCGACAGCTATGGTATTGGTCTAGAAAGAGCTGTAGACTACTCGTTAAAGACCAGATTGGGACATCTACAGCACCAGCCATTAGGCGCGGCATGTCTGACGCCGGCAGCACTAATGAACAGCTGGACAACACCGTAACAAGATCAGACACAAATGCCAGATCGGGCACAGTAAACTCAACATGGACAAGCCGTCCTTCAAGATTGGATGGTCACATCGACTTGACCGACAATACACGGCCATCAGAAGATGTCAGCGATGCACCGTTGAACCACGATGAAGATGACGACCTGGCAGCTCTTACAACAACGAGGACATCACGACGACCAACTTCTCGAATAAAACAGCAATTAGCGAAGCATAAATACGCAAAATATGCAGGACCCAAGGATACACTGGAAGATCCAAATAATGATAGTGGAAGGCCAAGCACAGCCGAGTGGGGTGCAGGAGAAGAACAACCCACGTCCCAGAACCCGCTTCGTCGAGGCCAGCAGAAAGTGATTGGCATTCTCAATCCTCGTCGTAAGCAGCAAGTAGACAAAGAAGGCGATACCGTGCTCGACATCCTGTACGAAAACCAGCGCGGTTCGTGGTTCTTCGGCAAACCACTCTTTTCATCGAACTCCCTGCTCAATTTCGACTCCGCATCATGGACAGATTCAATTCATCATCCTTCACCTGTCGACATTACAAACGCGCAACTGCCTGATCCTAGCTGGCATTGGTGTTGGAACAGATGGTACGTTGACATGTCGCCAGATGTGGACGAACAGGGCTGGCAATACAGCTTCATGTTCCAAAATAGATTCCTCTGGCACGGCACACATCCCTGGTTTCATTCATTCGTCCGACGACGAAGATGGGTTCGGAAGCGAGCTAGAGGTGGCATAGTTAGCGTCGAAGACGATATGGACGACATGAAGAAATCCCATACCGGTGCGCATACGCGACGACTTGGTTCAGACTATTTCTCGATACGTGTTGGAGGTACAGCGGCCAGTTTTGCAGAAACAGCTCAATCCGGCCCAATAAAGAAACAGAACGAGGCTGATGTCGAAGAATACCACAATGTGCAAGCGCTACTACGAAAACTGAAAAAGCTCGCCCTGGACCGAGAGAAGATCAGCGCGATTCTCGAGTATATCGAGCACAGTGGCGAATCGCTGCATGACCTGACAGACGAGGTAAATGATGATTACGCGCCCAGAAGACTCATACAAATATCTAACTATTCAACATCAGATTCCTCACGTCATGTCCATGTTCATGTTCCAGCACTCGCGGCGGCACTTACTAGCACGCTTAATAAATCTATACGACGAACGAATATCACACGAAAAAGAACAAGGCAAAGAACACGAAGTCGACGGCCAGCACGACCTCGAACAACGCAGGACTCAATACCTTAAAAAAGCACTGGAAGTAGCAGACCAAGAGCTGAAAAAGATGGAATACTGGTCTGATCTGGTTGATATTGCAAAAGAGGGAAAAGGGCTAGGTACAGCAGAGGCTATTGTAGAACCTCCGCCACCGAAATGAAGGCTACGAAAAGCATGATTGATACGTTGCATTCTTATTGTATAGTCCTGGCATGACGCGGACTAAAAGCTAGCATGATGAATACTGAACATACACCTTACTTCTCCAAAAAGGTTGACTCTATTGCTCCTTGTCATACCAACAACGTTTGAGGAAGCTCTACGAAGCTAGCGATGAAGTACTGTAATCATTGTGGATGAGGATTCCTGCCAAGGACACCAAACGAATCCAGTCAGAAAGTACCAGATAATCATTTGGATTAACTCCAAGGACACCAAACGTACAAAATGAGCACATGCTAATGTCCTTGTGTTATATCTCGAACTCTTTATCCATTCAGAATATAGGCAACCTTATGGCGAAGAAGAAAAGGGGTTGGTTGGCTTTACAGTGCATTAGAGATCTACCGACGGGTTGCAAATCGTTTTGGAAATCCATAAAAAAGAAAGGATTTGAAACTCTGAACTGTGATGACTTTTGGATCTGAATCGTTGGAGGTGGTTGTTATTGTATTATATTTGTTTAGTGAAATGGATCTTCTGTGAGATCGGTCTTTGGTTATACGATATATGTGTGTGTATGCGTATGTACGAATATAGCCTTTGAAAAAAGGTACGAGACGAGCTTAGCACCACCGCGTCACGATCCATCCTCCCCCGGTCGCTGCCAACAACACCTTTCAACACAACACTCGCAACTCATTTCATCACTCATGCAGACACAACAAAAAGTCCCAGCGCACAAGCAAATCAATTCTCAAACCATCTCAGCTCCAAGCCAGCATCCGGCCCATGAGCATACATTTTAAACTTTACAGCCTCACCAGATTGACACTTCTCACTCGTAACAAACCACTTCTGTTCAATATTAGGAGTGAAGCTAGTGAGCGTCTTGCCCTCGGATTCAAAGAAGATCTTGGGATCCTCCGCGATGTCCTCTACGAGGGCTCTACGAGGGAGAGAGTGTAGTCAGTTGCTACGAGCTTGGACTTGATGGGAGGGCGAAGTAGATGTTGCAAATTTCGACTTGGGAATGTCGAAGGTGAAGGTGGTGTTGGTCGCGTCGACTTGGCCGAAATAGCCGTTTACGCCGTTAATGTCGAGGAGGTGAGGGTGTTGGTAGTCAGCAGGGAGATCGAGAGGGCATGCGGTGGCGCCAGCGGTGTTGAGGGGGACATCGGGAGTGGCGGAGGCGGCTTTGGTGAATGAGCTAACGGCAGGAGCAGAGCCAGAGACCTTAGGGTGGTTGAGGCGGAAGCGGCCTTGGTGAAGGTGGAAGTAAGAGTGATGGCCTTGGTGGATGTGGAGACGACACCGGTTGAGCTGGATTGCAGGCATAGAGAGTTGCCACAACTGGTGCTGGCGTTACCAAGGTCAAGCTACCAGCAGTGAGCAGTGAGCAGGGTTACAGGTGTGTGTGGTGGTGGTGTTTGCGTAGCAGGAAGAGCTGCAACAGAGCTGGCAAGAGCTGCAAAAGCAGCAAGCTTCAAGGCAGGCATTGCAGGCATTGCAGAGTCGAAAGACTGGATGAAAGCGGAAGGTATTGGAGTGGAAAAAGTGCAAGTGATTTGTCTTGAGAAGATTAATAGAGTAAACAGTTCGGCAAGATTCATGCTGTTTCCCATAGCTGAACACAGCCCTCAAATTGGATGTCACATTGAAGCTCACGAATGCCGCAATGATGCACACCGCGAAGAAGAATCTAATTTGAAACAACTCTCCAACTATCTGTAGCCAAGGGCTTATAGTCCTCAACATCGTCCCCAGAACAGTGTCGGCACACTCCGTTTTCTGATCCATAGATGAGACGGCATGCACTTGGCTAGAAGAAACGTGGTGCATTTGCCCTGTTCGGCATCGGTCGAAATGCTCCAACAGTGCATTATGCACAAAGCATGAATACTGTCTACAATAGATAGTATCCCGTACGTAAATACTCGTATTGAGACTTGACAGACTAATGTCGGTCCACATCATTTTGCTTCTGTGACGTCTAGACGTGCACTTTTATGCCCTTTCAAATACGGCTCACTGCTGAGCAGAGTGTGGGAAGATAGGAAGCTGAGGAAACGCCTTGACACCTAAGACCGCCCTAATCACAGGTATGTCCGTTACAGGTGGCCGTATCCAGTCATAGAAGATCCGAAATGAAGCGGTTCAGGATGCCTTTTCGTGGGATATGTTCACCAGGGATAGCAGATCGGAGACAACGTTGGAGCTCCAAGATGTTATACTGCTTGGTGATAATTCGTTGTTGTTGAGCGTTCAAGCTCGTAACAGACGCGCCATGTCAAGCCCAGACAGTAGAATTCCTGGTAGAATTTGTTTCCTTTTGCGATCTGATGATCCCTACGGTGCCTGCTAATCTTCTGCCCCTCCAGCGATCGTCTGCGTTCGAGCACACGTTATGATCGACTTTGCTTCTCTCCTGAAACTACTTTTTGCAACGCTTTGAAAATAGAATGAACCAGTTCGCCGATAATACCTGGACGACAAGCCGAATTATCACGATAATACACAGCCTTAATAGCATCTTCGCTGGACAATCTACCGAGCAGTGAAGGGATGACCGAAGGTGATCTCGGTCTCAATATTACCATAGACAATGGTACGGATTCACTTCAGCTCCAGAGTGCATGCAGGCGATGAGATGACTACTGCCGAATGGCGCTATGGCCATTTGAAATGTACGCATCGGTGGTAAGCTGCGCTCACTGGCATTCTAGGCAAGAGGTATGATTCGGGTAGCACAATGTCCAATAATGCTCCAGGCGTTGACGTGGATATGCTGGATTTGTCATTGACCTTTCCAGTCAATCGTAGTGTTGGGTCGAGAATGAGCAGGCTGTCACTCTGTCGCAAATGCCATTTTGTAACGGCCTACTACGTAAAGTAGACGATGTTGGTGCTTATGTAACAACCCTAGAAAGCATCATATATGCCAGATGCCAAACGATATCCATTGAGAGTTAGATAGACTTGAGTTGAGTATGTGTGCGCGTACCCAAGCAGTTCGGCTTAGTTGATCATACGATATACACCTGCAATGATAAAAGCAGCACCCATGCCGCCACGTAATTGAGGTGCATATCGAGAGACTGTTCGTAAGGCAGCATTGCTATTAGAAGTGGTGAAGTGCTCGCGTGGTAGCGTCATACTGTAGACGCCCAGACCAATGAATGTCGAGGCTCCTAGATATTATTTAGCATGCTGCAGAATATGAGCAGAACTTGGGTGGCAAATGACTCACCAAGTACTCGGCATGGAGTACAGTCTTCAAACTCTTTGAGATCATTCTGGAGTTGAGCCTTTTCGGGAGACTGCTGCATTGAGGCCATATTATATACTGATCTTGAAGATGGTCGAAGGATGTCAGTCTGAAGGAGTCGCGGGAGTGTTTCACCTGAAGTTTCATGTCTTGAGATAGCCGTTGAGGCCGACATGGCTCATTCCAAAGTCCAATGACGACCTCAGCAGGAGGTAATGTGTTGTGAAGATGAGTTCGATAGAAGCACTCTACATCTTCGATGAGCACAAGTCAGCCAGCAGACATCACTTTCTAGTCAGAACGTAGGCTAACTTACTCGGTAGCCATATCGTCCTCGAGCATGTCTACACTGGCCGACCACCAGCAGCATCCACCATTCTTTCACAGTACCTAGCACACGCCCAACCTCGGCCCTCCCTAGTCCACCTACCTAGTACAAATCCACCCACACTCGCACATTCGATACTTCACGACCGCCTCCTATACATATGCTGTACCTCACACGATGTCGAACCTCTACTTGTCCTCGAATTCTTGCATAGAGTGACTGATGCGCTGGAAGACTTCCTAGGCTCGCCGCTGCTGGCGTCAAAGATAGAAGCGCAATACGATGTAGTAGCACAAATAGTGGGAGAGATGTGCGATGCTGGGTTGGTGTGCAACACAGAGCCTAATGCGCTGAAAGAGGTGATTGATACAACGACGTGGATGGACAATTGGCTTGGTGGACTAGGACTACCAGGGTGAGTGACAGCTAGCGACTGCTTCGCGCAAGCAACAAGCTGCATTGCTGACAACCCTACCTAGAGCTCCTCAAACCCTCGCCAGTCGCGTGTCTACACCCAACTTATCTAATTCAAGGCCATCCTCGTCTTTTCCCTCCAGCACGAACAGCACACCCACGTCAGCAGCAGGGTCAGCAATACCGTGGCGGCGCTCAAACGTACGGCATACTTCTAACGAACTCTACGTCGACATAGTAGAAAAGCTATCAGTCGTCTTCGCTCCATCAGGTCGACCTTTATCCGCCATGGCCAACGGAACCATCGCGTTCACAGCAAAGATATCCGGTGTACCAGATCTCCTACTAACTCTCACAGCTCCAGGCGGCAAGACAGGCATCACACAGGCTATGGACCTGCCCTGTTTCCACCCGTGCGTCAGACTTGCCCGTTGGCGCGATACACCAGGCGAGCTCAGCTTTGTACCGCCGGATGGCCGGTTCGTACTTGCGGGATACGAATGTAACTTACTCCCCGATATATTCACATCTCCATCGACTCCCGGCAAGATTTCGACCCCGACCCTTAATCTCCCTGTAAACGTCGAGGTGCGACCATCATTAGGCAACAACGGCGACGAATTCGAGGCCAGACTCCTCCTGAATCCCAAAGCAACAACAAGTTCTGGCTCAAAATCAGGTTCAGGGCCCATTACAGCGCTGGGTTCGCGACCCGGAGCAGGCATTGGTGGACGTGGCAATGCGTTCAACAACCCCTCGGGTTCCTCGGCTAGCCCAGCAGTAGAGGACGTCCTAGTCAGTATACCCGTTCCTACCAGCGTACGCAACATCAGTGACCTCCGTGCCAGCAAAGGCGAAGCACACTATCTAGCCACAGAAAGCACAGTAGAATGGCGCATTTCCAACAAGGAAATCGCCGCAATGGGCAGCTTGAGTGCCACGCTCCGTTGCACCATCGTTGGACCTGTCGAGCAAAGAGAAGACGATGGCACGTCGCAAGCTCTTACGCTGAAAACGGACACTTTTGACTATGATGACACAGTGCCTAATTCCTACCAATCTGCGAGCAATAATGCGTCAACTCAGCGACCGGTGGAAATATCAGCTGCCAGGGATCAGCGAAGGGTGCAGCAGCATGCAACGCTGATGCCGAGGTCGGCCAGCTTGTCTTTCAGTGTTAGAGGATGGCTTGCCAGTGGGATTAAGGTGGAAGGCCTTGTGGTTAATACTAAGACGAGTAAAGGTCTTGGAGCGGGTGTGACGCCGTATAAAGGTGTTAAATATCACACTGTCAGCCGCCGTGGTGTTGAGGTACGGGTATGAGAAAAGAACACTACTATATGTTCGAATTTCTATTCAATGTCGTTGTCTTTCGACTATAACATGAGTTGGCTGGCTCTACATGTACAAATTCACGCAATTTCATCAACGTCATTAAATTGAGTGTCCATCACATGTATAGTTAGCAGTCTCCACAACCTGGAATATAGCTGAAGTCGTACTTTGATAGGCACCCATCCTATGCCCTACCTCATTAAGAGTACGCCAGGGCGGAGGAGTCTAGCTAAAACTAAAGTACTCTAGCACTCCTCACACTAACAGTATCCACCGGGTATCGACATCTGAATCGGGGTAGGACTCTCAAGAATTGCATTACAGAAAGCATTGAGAATGAACGCAAAACAGCCTACACATCTTTATGACCACCAATCGGTCGCGCCACTAACACCGCCGTCTTCAAAATAGCAGCCTCCGCCCCCTCCCACTTCTTCCTTCCCCTGCCCTTCCTCCCTTCACCAGTCTCTCTAGCATCAAACAACCGATAAACAAACGGCGTATCAACACCATCCGTCACCGATCTCATCACCTTGCGATTCTTGAACCAAAACCTCCACGCCTCCCAAGACCATCCCAGCATCTCGTTAATTCCATTTCCAGCCGCTGCGTTCAGCCATCGCTCCTGCTCTGCCACATCAACGAACCCGACTTTTGGTATTCGAGAGACTTTCAATCTAGCCAGTTGATGTGCGTAATTTGCATCGCACCAGGCTTCCATCTGAGCTTGTGGAGGGAGGGCAAAGGCGCCTTTCCAGACTTGTGCGATTGCTTGGGTGGAGAGATCGCCGTTAACGAAAGCTGCAAATGAGTGACCTGTGTATGGTCCGATGAATGCTAGAGTCAGCGGGTATTTGGTTGAGCAGTGGCCGCGGTAGAGGCGTGGGTAAACTAGACCGTTCTTGTTTGGTAACGCTTCCCATTCTGGTTGTGGAAAGGCGGTTGGGTCGGCTTCGGGACTCAGCATGGAGTATGTGGCTGTGTAGCCTGTGCAGAAGACTATGGCATCAATGGAGGGGAGAGAAGTGCCGTCCGTCAGGATGATCTCAGATGAAGGCGTGATGTGATTGATGCCTGTGATGGAGGTCACGGCGCCAGAGGCGAGTCGATCCATGAGATGATCATTCATCACAGGTGGACTAAAGCCTATGGGCGGCGCCGGCAGTAGCTTCCAAGCTGGGTCGATATTAGGAAAGGTCTTGCGCATCTGATAATCGATGCCTTTTGAAGCTATCCAGCCTGCAAAGTTAGGTGCGTGTTTGTTCAGTGCGAGGCCGAACGCTGTTATACGACGACTGAGTTTTCTGTCTACTGGCGCGTCGTGATTTCGTATGCTGATGCGGCCGCCTGATCTGTGCGAGAGGTATACCTTTTCTGCATGTTCGCAGAGCTCGTACACGACGTCTCCGCCAGTTTGACTTAAACCGACTACGACGACGTGTTTTCCTTTGAAGTCTTCTGCACCTTTGAATGCTTGCGAGTGTAGTATTTGACCTCGGAAGTTTTCACTACCTTCGATGTTGGGCATCCATGCTTTAGTGAAGGCGCCTGTAGTGACGACTACTCTGTCGAACTTGTCAACTTGAGCCTCAGAATCTCGGTCATGGTAATGCAGCTCCCAGGTCGCATCATCTCTCGAACGATCCAGACGATCGACCTTGATACCAAATCGACAGTGTTGCTTAAGCTTGAAATGGTCGGCGTAGTCGTCAAGATACTTCATAATCTGCTCCGCCGTAGGATAATTTGGAGTATCGTCTGGAAAAGGAAAGTCTGTGTATGAGTTCCTCCATTTCGAGATGTTTGTCCTTGTGCTTTTGAGAACGGATGTTTTGTCTGCGTCAAGGCACCACTTCCAGAGTCCACCTAGATACTCGTTTTGGTCAAAGCCGAAGACTTCAAAACCTTCCTCTAGTAGGTTTTTGACCGCGGCGATGCCGCTAATGCCTTGGTTGTGTTAGTAGTGCGGTCGACTATAACAGGGTACGAGGTACTCACCAAGTCCAATGACTGCGACACGATTTCCTATCTTGTCTGACATGCTGGTATCACGATAATATCATTTGATGGACTGCGAGGATTTATCTCTTTCTTGGACGTCGTGGTTCCATAAAGCACGTTATCCGCTGGCTGACAACGCACATGGGGCCGTAAGCTGACTGCTGTCTCAAGCACACACGGTATATTGCTAAGTCGTCCAAGGACATCCACAACAGTGAAGCACTTCTGGTATCGTGGTGTGCCACGTATGTAAGCAGTGTCAAGAACCAGTTTCGCACATGCGTGTTTTGCTGATACACCCTGTCACAGGCACTGGTCGATGACCTTACGACAAGGCTGAGCTGGAGTGTTTCAGGTCTGGCGGGGTAAAGGTCACAATTGCGCTACAGTACTGTCATTCATCGCACCCACTCCCAGCGCCTTGATTTTGGCAGCTGGAGTGAAGATGCGTGATTGTTACTGTAAAGAAGATTGGAAAACTCGTGTGGATGAGGGTAAACGTGTTCAATAGATTTGGTGTACATGTAAAACCCCGTCTTTTTCGAGACACATCGTCTCCAATAGTGGGTTTTGGGATGTAGGAACATTTTGAGTGTATGCACTTGGGAATTACCGTCGCTCAATGCTAGTCATTCGAGGATACAATGGCTGGCAAGGCATACGCGCGAGCGACCTTGTTGCTAGATCTATTCGTTGATTCAAAAAGAGAGAGAAAGAGGTAGGCAAAGGAAAGATTGATAGAGGAGAGCAGAGCTTCAACGTAATCCTCGAGATGACTCTGATCAGATATTGTGACAATTAGTTCTTTACAATGCCATGCAATAGCTTTTCAAGGGATGATATAGCCGGCTGTATATTATTACCATGTTCTTTCTTCAGGCACACAGCAACTAGCTGATATCGATCTCCTTCTTTACTCAGTTCATTCACGGCCTCCTCGTCTCGCCACCTTGTCTTGTGTTACCAACGACGTCGTCGTCACCACCCCTCTCAAGCTGAGCGGCGGCGAGCTTGTCTTCTGGTCCTCCTACACCCTCGAAGTCGCCGGCCTTCGTTTGTCTGTAACAGTAAATAGTCAGTTTCTGCTTCTTCACACCATGCCGTTGTGCGATAGAGTAGTGGATGAAAGCCACCAATAGAAGAGCAGGCCTAGGCCTCAAAACAGGAACAAAACGTACCGGCCAGTCTGTGGGTTAATGCCACCACCCTCACTATCAGGAATCTCCCTGTTGTTTCCGGCACCGCTCGCTGCAGAGCCATAAGACACTGAAGCACCAGGGAACTTGTTCTCGACGCCGTCATTGACACCAGACTCGTTGGCTACGAGATGTCGTTAGTCACAATATTCAGGTCCAACAGTCCACCATCCGAGTCGAATGATGACACACACGAAGGAGTTACATACCACTGCTAGCAACAGGCTTTCCGTGCCTGTTACTCCTGTCAAGACCGTCGTGGCCAGCCTTTGACTCGTGGGAGTTGAGGTCTTTCTCAGCGGCGCGTGCGACCTCCATGGGGTCAGAAGAGTGAAGTCCAGACATGATGAATTGTTTGTGTGGTAGTTTGCGAATGGAAGGAGGCTTTGGTGTTGTTGAAGAGATGAAGTGAGAGTATGGGAAACGTAGAGTAAAGTGTGTTCTAAAATGCAAATGTGTTCGACGTCATAACTGCTGCCCCTCTTATAGTGGAGACTGCCATTGGCAAGAGAGCACGAGAGCAACGATGAGAGAGGTTGAATATGGTATTACAAATTGCTAGGAGTAGTAACTCTGATGATCTATTCGCCGAAGGTACATGTTCTGAAGAGCATTGCATGAATGTCTGTGCTCTCTTGTACGCACACACGCGACATCTCTTGGATGCGGCATGTCCTTCCAACATTATTTCCCTCCTCAAACGCCATTTTCCATCCTGTTCCAAAAGAAGGTGTAAAAGACAAAGTACAAGAATTAGAAGAACAATGGGAAAGAGTGACAGTGTTGTTGAAATCAACTGTTTGATAAAGCGTCAGCAACACGGCTCGCGATCGAATATGTGCTCGTCAAACTTCACCTTCTCTGCATGCCAGGACCAGGATGCATTTGTTGTCCGGGCATTGGCCCATTCTGCATAGCCATGCCGTATGGATTTGGCTGAGCGGCGAAATCTGCGCCAATAACTTGTTGCATGGTGTTACCAGCCAAGCCTTGTTGATGACTAACAGGACAGTCTCGATGTGCCATAAGAAGTGTTTTCAAATTCATAATCTCCTCTCGCAGCTGTGAGTTTTGTGCGTTGAGAGCATCATTCTCAGAGGTGAAGATTTCGACTTTGGCCTGTAAGTTGGCAAGCCACTGCTTCTTACGCTGACGACACTTAAGAGCAGCGACACTATTGCATAATGATTAGTCTTACTTTCTTCTTGGTGATTTTCGTAGCATAACATACCGATTGCGTTCAAGGAAGTTCTTCCTTTTCTCTTCATCCGTCATCTTCCTTCCACCGATCATTTGATCTGGTTCATCTTTAATATCGTCGTCATCCATCATATCATCGTCGTCGTCCATCATATAAGCAGGGACACTAGCATTGTTCTTTGCCTTCTTGCCAGCAGGTCCCTTGGCAGGTGGATCCTCTGCCTTTCGACGTCCATTCGATGCACCTTTGCCGATGGAGTTCTTCTTGCCACGACCTTTACCGCCAGCCTTTTCATCAGAACCGGAGCGATCAAATGGTGACCCGTCTTGACCAGCATTCGAAGGTCGACCACCACGCTGACTTGAAGGAGATGTATCTTGAGATGGAGGGTTCATCCTCGCTTGTTGAATGTGATTTTGAACGGATTGCGGTGGAGGCGGGACCGCAAACTGATTTGCGTTTCTGTTGCCAGTCTGAGCCAGCATGTAGAGACTGTTGACAGCGTCGCGATCCGGGTGGTTACCAAAGGGATCCGGAGCGGTCATTGATGCTGGAGCACCAGGCTGTTGAAACTCGCTCTTGTGTACACCTTGTTGCTGTGGTTGAGCCTGGATATTTGTGTCCACCTTGGATCTTGCAGCAGCGTTGAGTGCTGTTCTGTGGAAGTCTAATGTGCCAGGAGTTGCCAGACCACCCTGAATTGAGTTGAAGATGGCTTGAGAACTAGGACTTGGAGCAGGGAACATAGAACCACCTCCTCCAGGAGTCAGACCCGTGCGCAGAGAAGACTCATTCGGGGTTGGGAAGCTTGGCCGAAACTGGTCGTCAAAGTAACTAGTAGGGTTTGCTGGCCCTGTTAGCATGGCGGGGCTGAGCGGCCCTGACCTTAGTGAGTTGCCGCCTAGATGCCAACCCGGAGTACCGTCTGCACCGATGGGAGCTGGTGAGGTTAAACTTGCTACAGAGGGCAGTCCTGGGAAGCCTCGAGGTGTTTCTGTCGAGGGGTTGCCAAAGGATTGTTCAAAAGGGTTTGGTTCGAGTGAAAAGTGTGTGCTGTTGTGTTGTCCGCTGAAGTAGTCAGGACCTCCTGATTCACCTTTGTTTTGTTGATTGGGCTTTGGCGGTGGCGCCAAAGGTTGTACTGCATTGGAGTTGTTTGTGTTATCGACGGCGCTGGTGTTGTCAACCTTGGTGTCAGTAGTTAAGTCTTCTTCGTACTGATTAGACTCGGCAATAATAACGTCATCAAAGATAATATATTATCTTACCAGCACGTGTCGCAGTTGATTCCTGCGGCGGCGCAAGTGTTTCAGATGTTTGCGGTTCTGACCGGTAGAGTCAGCCGCATGCAAGCAATGAGATGTAGGGACCAACGCCAATATGCGCGTCGACCGGGACTCACCTTCTTTAGGTAATGGCTTTTTCACATCACACGGTGACGATGTAGTGCTCATATTGGCAGGAATGCGTAAATAGAAAGAGCAGATGCGGATGGTGACGTAGAGTTGACTGGCACAAGCGAATCAGATCTGGTGTCGATCTTATTGTCTTTCTGTGTTCTTGTCACATACATCCGAACTTCACTTTACAATGCAATGCTTCTGCTACAACAAACACTTTTGCAGGTCACTGCCACTGGTGTTTGATGGGGTTATGTCTTGACCTCGGTGTCGATAATGACTCGTATACAATATGATCACGTGACGGTCAGAGAGAAGCACTGTCGCAATCGGAGAGGTCGGTTGACTTATACAGTCCGTATTGCGAGTAACAGGTCTTTCGAGGGGACGTCGATATATTCAACCGATTGCGAGCAGTTTGGATAGGTATTGATCAACCTCTGTATGATTGATACCAAGCTTTATATCCTGGCGCAGTGTCAGCGACGTGAAGCAGCAAAGGCGCCTCGAAGCAAGCGTGCGACGACCGCCACCAAGTCCGGCAGCGACATCATACGGGCATGCGGGAAGCATAAGGCGGATATGTTCAGTACAATAAAGGAGACTCACAAGGCTGGTCGAATTCGAGTAACACAAGTGTCTGGCGCTCGGTGATGATGATGATGTCGTGTCGTGGTGATGTCAGGAATGACGAAGGTCAGAATGGACGAAAGAGACAAATTTTGAAACAGGATCGCAAAGTACGAGGAGGCTTAAAATTACAATAACCCTAGGTCGGCATCTTATTCACTACCAGGTAGATTTCGTGCTTCAACTACCACGATATGTTGAGTAAGCATACGGACTCAGTAACAATGGGACATGCCAATGCTCTCTTCCTCCAGGCTCGATCTTCGTCCTGAATCTCACCTCCACTTCCGTCCAGAATCCTTCCCCCTTGAAGTATTTTCCAACATCAAATTTAAGAGCCCAGACCATTTCTCCACTTCCTTTCCCCTCTGGTCCCTTCTCTCCTGTAGCTTCCGAGACTGACGCTTTCGTATTTCCCGGTCCTTGGTGGTCACTTGCGTTGTTGAAGAGCTCTTCCAGTGATGGATCTCCACCTGCAGCAATAGTCCATGATGTTACGCGGCCGTCGGAGTTGGTGGTGGATGTGAGCGGTGCCGAAGGACCATACGGACCGATAAGTGTAAGAGTGACATCTATGTTGGAAGCAGGTAGACCAGATACTGTGTTGAGAACGTGGCAGGTGATTGGTGGTTTCTTGGAGGTTTCTGCCAGGCCGAGTGATGGGATGAGGGAGGTCATTTGTGGTTGAGTTTACTTGTAATTGTGTGATATGATTTTGTTCGTCAACAGTGAGAGCGACTGGCTTCTGTATCTCCCAAATGGTCCCCCTCGAGCACCGAATGAGCTCGAGTACCTTAATTGCAAGATCTGTGTATACCGGTGCTCGATAATCACAATCTGGCTTGTTTCTGGCAGCTTTGATCACAGTCACAATACTGAGAAACTCTCCAGACACAGACAATGGCGGGCAGACAAGCTTAATAACTCGACTGTTTGAATGCCGTAAACTCTTGCCAAGTTGAACCTTAAAGGAAACCTGATGAAACTCGACGGGGGACTTCGGTCTCGGACAAGGGGTAAAGTTAGGGCTGAGCTGGTATCACATGCATTAGCGCTGGACCCTAGATCAGCGTCATATTTTTCGATATGTATTGCTTTAGATTTTGTGCTGTCATCAAATAGCTTGATTCTTCGTCTCGGTAGCTCAGTGGTAGAGCGTGGGATTGCAGTTATTCGCTGATCATCCTAAGGCCAGGTGTTCGACCCACCTTCGGGACTGTCCTTTTGGCCTATCTGGCTAACTTTTTTTGGCTCTTTTCGGCGTGGAATGACCTGTTGACTTCGAGGTACGCATTTTGCGCGGGGTACGAACTTTTTGGAGTACGGACGGGTGTTGTGTTGTGTTTTGATGTGCCAGGAACTTGGACTTCGGAACTCCTTCCTGACCTCGTCCCGGAGGTGGGTCGAACACATTGTAACTGATAAGCAGACTGCTTCTTCTTATTATTGCAACTGGCACGAGGCTTCAAGCCACGATGGTTTCGTATAGCGAGGCAATTAACAACTGTTCCTATGACAGCATGAAATCATGTTGTTGTATCTCAAAGGTCGTAGTCCCGGAGGTGGGTTGAGCACCTGGCCTCGGGCGCCGAGGGTGACTGCTGACAACACCATACTGTTTTGGACTACAGATACATCTATACCAGATTTATAGCAGTTTGAGTTGGAAGGCGGTAAGCACAATGATCCGAATGAGTCCTTTGGCGTTCCTCAAGCTCTCACCCCCCGCCCCGTCTCGTGCAACAGCGGTCACCCTAACGTGTGCGATTGCTAATTAAGGTACCAGCATGATACTACAAGTGAGACTCGATTGGTTTATACCCCTAGTCCTCATATCAAGACCAGCCATGAGCCCGACAAGATGATCTCTGCACCGTTACATAAGAAGACCTCGGATGCCTTGATTGATGTTTACGAGGGCGGGGTCTGAAGCATGCATAGCGGGGTATAGACATAGTGAAGACATTCCTTCCTGCATCTTTCAGAAAGACTTTATACACTACCTGTACATCTCTACTACCACCACCTACATATACAATGTCCAAAGCAGCCTCCTTCCGCTCCCTCGTCGGCGTCCCAGCCTCCACCGCCTCTCCCACCGACAGCACCCTCATCATCATCGATGCACAGAATGAATACGCATCGGGCAAACTCCAATGCACCAACACTCCTCAATCCCGTAAAGCCATCGCTTCCCTCCTCAAGAAATACCGTGACGCCAACGGAAAGATCGTCCACGTCGTACACAGCGTTCCCGACGGCGCTCCCGTCTTCACTCCTGGTACTGAACTAGCCGAGGAGTTTGACGAGCTGAAGCCAAAGGACGGCGAGAAGACGATCCACAAGCACCATCCAAGCAGTTTCGCGGAGACTGATCTTGATGAATACCTAAAGAGCCAGGGAGATGCGGGAAAGAAGGTCGTGTTGACTGGGTATATGGCGCATGTATGTGTGTCGACCACTGCGAGACAGGGCGCTCAGCTGGGATATGATGTGTTGTGTGCAGAAGATGCCATTGGTGATAGGGATATTCCTGGTCATTCGGGAGATGAGGTAGCAAAGACCGCGCTGGATGAGATAGCGGATGCTTTTGGTACCGTTGTGCAGAGTGCCGATATCAAGTAGATGGGCTCATAGTTTTGATAAATGCCTTTGAACAAATATCTTTGGCTTGATTTGGTTTCTCCTGCAAGACTTCGATGTTCGTGCTACTCAAGGTGCTCTTGCTGTAAGTAAAACATAATGTTCCCCAATTCCTAACTCTAGCGAGGTGCGAGATTTAGCAAAGAGACTCGAGCAGGCTTTAGACATAGCTTACTCAAGTATGTGTTTACAACAGCACTGTAAACATTATTATGACCATCAGCACTCCCGAATCCCAGTGAACCCATCTCGGTCGTCTAATCCACAACCGATACCCGCCAACATGGTTGACTGTTTTGGTGCAACCTGCTATTCCTGCCTACCACCATAGTCCATTTCCTTGGTTACACAAACTCGCAAGGTATTAGCCGCCAGAAAGAAACTTCGTACTTCGCTTACCTGGCAATGTGTTTCAGCTTTTTATAGCTGATGGTGTCGTGCATGCATACTTCCAATGTACATAATTGCTAGTTCCATGCAAGGCGTCTTTGAAACTGCTATCTTGCTATTTTTACGACTATTCATGGAGTCGATGGAGGGTGAAGCGCGTTGTTGTTGATGGGTATAAAGACCTCACGCGCATTCGCATGATGTCCTCGACCATCTCTCTACAGCAAGGTTGACTCGAGGCTTTCCATCACTCTGGCGCATATACCAATCACAATGCAAATTACCACAACATCCATCCTCCTCCTCATCCCTTCCATTTTCGCCCTCCCACACTGGCCACCAATCCTCCACCACCGCTCAACCACCACAACATCCACACCCACATCCACTCCCACCCTGCCAACCTCAACCCTCCCATCTCCACCAAGTGGACTCACACTGAAATACATTGCCCTCGGCCTAGGAACCCAGAATTACTCCTGTCCAAGTTCCTCCTCCAGCACCTCTATCTCCAGCACCTCCACCTCATCCTCACCATCCACAACACCACTTTCCATAGGCGCCCTAGCAACCCTCTACGATGCAACGCACCTCTTCACAACCACAACCACACTAGGTCCCTCCGCCCTCTCCATCCTAACCAACGGCATCACCTGTCTTGCCGATAGTCTCGATTCGAGCCTCTCGCTGCCACAACTGGGTCACCACTATTTCGATGCCCTCGGGAGGCCTACTTTTGATCTTTCTTCTGCGTCCGCAGGAGGATTCCTGAGCGCGAAAAAGGTTGCGAATGTAGCGGCGCCGGGTACGGCGTGTGCGGGGAGGAATCAGGCGGAAGCGGTTGATTGGTTGATGTTGGTTGATAATGGGTGTGGGTTGAGTAGGGAGGTTAGTGCTGTTTATCGGGTTGAGACTGTGGGTGGGAAGGCTGTGGATGGGGGTTGCGGCGCTGGGAGTGTTGGAGGGACGGTTGTGAGTGATTATGCCGCGTTATATTGGCTATTTGGGTGAGGTTGGAGGTTTGTGTATAAGGTGGAAACGTTGATGTCTTCGTCGTGGATATCCAAATAACAAGCTGGAGCATGAAATCACCATACATCACAATGAGATATCAGTATGTCTTTAAACCATTGATTGTCACAACAATAATCACACTTGAAGTGCAGTGCCATGTAATCTTTCCAATACCACATCCTCAGCCTTCAGTAATTAGCCATACAAGCAGTCTGCATAATGGGGACGTCAATGAGGAGAAGGCCAGCTGTTTCAGAAATGTCTTGGCACTCCCCAAACGACCCATGATGATGTCGATCCCTGATTTCATGATTGTTTCATCTTTCTCACACCACTGCACCATCACAATGCACTGACAACCACAAGTACGACATCCCCTACACATCTCTAACCTCCCACTCCTAAGCGACTTTCGATCATCATGGAGCGTCTATCCCTCAACGACCATCCCCTCCCCTCACCCTCGAATCCGCACCAACAACAAATGCAACAAGGCCCTCCTACGCCAGGTCCGCCAATGGTCCCTCAACTCCCGCCACAAATGTTCACAACCGCCGCTTCATTACTCGATTTGACAGATAGTAAGTGGCAGCCCTTTGCCCTAGGATCTAGCACACTCTCGCACTTCCTCTCCAACAACAACAACAACGACAAGAACAAGGTTTTAACTACAAGCTACATAAACGAAAGACGAGACAACAGCTAACACGGCCTCGAACAGAAAAACTAATGGTCCAACTCCGCGACGGCAAGAAACTAATCGGCGTGCTGCGCTCCTGGGACCAATTCGGCAACCTCGTGCTCCAAAACACAATCTTGAGACATTTCAGCCAAGGCCTTTACGGCGACGAGCCTAGGGGACTACAGTTGATAAGAGGGGAGAATATACTGTTGATGGGGGAGATTGTACGTCCTTTTCATGCCCTGTCCACCTCGCCAACACAGCAAATCTACGACCAGACCAAATCTCTCTATTGGTGAAAGTGGACTATTATGAAGTTGTATACTGATCAAACACACAGGATCTAGACAAAGAAGACGACATACCCTCCCCCTGGAGTCCAGCGAATTGGGAAGAAGTTGCCATGTTGGAGAAGCAAGAGGCTGCGGAACGAAAGGAGGGTGACGGGCGTGCGGTGAGGCGGTTACGGGATTTGGGCTTTGATCCGGAACATGCGGGGGAGACTGTTTTCTAGGATATCTACGTCACATAACTAATCCAGTGAAATGGACCTAGGAGAGAAGGCTTGGGATGAGGGCTCGTGGAAGGCAGGAAGGGAATGAAGGAAGGAGGTAAGGAGAGGCGATAGGTCGATATCAGAGACTGTGGGAAAGAGCAAGTAAGATTGCCCACAGAAGAGCAGTCTTGAAACTAGCAAGAGACGACAGCACACATTTAAGAGAAGGAAAGCGATGTCGAGTAGGAAGAGAGCGTGCATCAAAGACTGAATATTGTGAAAGGTCTGAAGATGTCAATGTAGCTGCTATCAAGCAGTCTACGTTGCGCTCAAGAATTGATCTGGGAGGATTACCTCAGATCGAAGACTGTCGAGCTTAGGACGACGGCGTCTTAACACACACACATAGACGATCAATATCGTAATGGAAGCATCATATTTCATTATGTGATGCACTCTATTATACAGTTCAGCAAACGTTTGCTGATGGCATGTGCCCTATCGCAGCACTGCCGCGCCACATGCCCCGTTCACCCTTGTGAAACGCCTAATCATGCCATTATGCCTCATTTTTCGTGTCATCACTTCTTCCTGCCCTTTGGCTTAGCCTTGGTCGCAGCACTAGCTCCGTTAGAAGCTACACTGCTAGCTCTAGACGAGCCTTTGACAGTCTCGAGCTGTTTGTTCTGATATTGTGTTAGTGATAGATCTCCAGCACAGAGACATGACATTACTTACCTTCGGAGCAGGACCCTTTGTCTTCTTCTTCGCTGGAGCCTCCTCTTCCTCCTCATCTTCTTCCTCATCGACAGCTCGCTTACTCTTACCATTTGCAGCTCTCCCACCCACACTCGCTTCGCCCTCAAACTCTCTCGCCACAGTGGTCAGTAGTGTTGTGCATCTCCTGCTAATCTCCTGCGCTGTGCGACTGAGCACCCACCAGTCAAATCGGAACAGGGGACTTTCCCTGATCTCGTCTCGAATGCGTTCATACAAGCCTTCAGAGTCAATGCCGTGCTTGTGGAGCTGTACTAGCAAGAACCGATCTTCTTCCTCGGTGTATACTTTCTTGTTTGTCGTGCTGACAGAGTAGTTGAGCTTGAGTTGCTGCATAGGCACTTTGTACATGCTTATTTTCTTCTTGAGCAGACGCTTCTGTATCTCCACCCGCTGCATCTTCTCCTCGCCTTCCTCGATACTGTTAATGTACTTTTCGTAATTTGCGATCTCCTTGTAACGCTTCCAGAAAGTCTGTGCATATTGTTTGATTTGCTGCGCATCTTTACCATCGACTTCAAGCGCGATGCCGTCGTAATTGTGTCGTCCAGATTTCGCAGAGCCATTGATGAATTGCTGAAAGTCGCGACGATTCCACTCGCCAAAGCCTTGCTGGGTAAGTGTATTCTTCTCTTCCTGTTCTGCATCAGTCAACGGTTCAGCATCATCGATCTCCTTCTGGTCGAGCTCTTGCTCGGCTTCACGATCTTTCAGATCTTCCTCGGCACCGTCTGGCAGAGGTGCCTTGATATTGTTGATTTTGCGGAAATGAGCCGTCTCTTTGTCTTGAAGTTCTTGTAGACGAGGCGGGAAGAACTGGTAATCATGGACGGTAATCTGTTTTGGTGCACGAGGTACTTTTGGTTTGGTGTCAACAGGCCGGCCACCACCAGTCGACAGTGCCATTCTGTAGTACCCGTCGATTGAGTATGCTTGCTCTTTGCGCTCACGCTTTGTGTCTGGAATTAGGGTTGCAATGTTAAGTTCGCGCTTCTTGTTTTCAAAGTTCTCGCCATTCCACTCATACGCCGACTCTGATGTGAACTTCTGAAGATCGTCAATACCCAACTTTTCATACTTTGCATTAAGTGCTGCTGTGCGTTCTTCGCCTCGTGCCAGTACAGCATCGAGATCATCGTCTCCAGCAGCACCCATTGCGCCAACACCACCATGGCTCGAGAACACAGCTTCAGCACCATGCTGGATCATGTTGAGCAACTCATCTTTCGATGCAGCAGCCTTTGCTGCTTGCTGAGCACGACCTTGTTGAATGACAAGCTGGTCAAGTCGGAGCTTCTGTGCCGCCCTCTCTAGAACTTTCTCCTCGACAGCGTTCTCCGTGATGAAGCGAAACACAACGACTTGCTTCTTTTGACCGATACGATGAGCTCGGTCCATGGCTTGAAGATCTGCCTGGGGATTCCAATCGCTATCGAAGAGGACGACAATGTCGGCAGTCGTCAGATTGATGCCCAGTCCTCCGGCTCTTGTCGTCAAGAGGAAGAGAAACTTTTCAGAGCCTTCCCTGTTGTATTCATCAATGGCCGCTACACGATCTTCATGTGCTGTAGAACCATCAATACGACAGTATTGATGACCCCTCATGACCGAGTAATCTTCCAGAATGTCCAGCACTCTGCTCATCTGTGAGAAGATCAATACTCTGCTTCCTTGAGCTTTCATTTTCTTAAGCAGCTTATCCAGCATGACCATCTTCGCTGCGTTATCGACTAGATGCTCATCGGTGGTGTATGGTGGACCAGGTTCCGCACCGTCGAAAAGGTAAGGGTGGTTGCAGCACTTGCGAAGTTGCATAACTATGTTCAGAAGTCGCGTCTTCGACTCACGTTTGCCACCAGTACCTTGTACAGCATCGACATCCTTGGTAAGAATCTTCTGATACCACTTGACCTGCATCTCTGACATTCCCACATACAAGTTGATTTCCTTCTTTGGTAGCAAACTTTTCTCCACGTCTGCTTTGACACGTCGTAAGAGGAAGGGTCGCAAGAGTCTGTGTAATTGTTGCACGACCGTATCCTGGTCTTCGCCTGAGTTTGTGAACCATTGATCGAAAGCTTCAGACTCGCCGAAAACGTCAGGCAGGATGAAGTTGAGCAATGCCCATAGCTCGTGAAGGTTGTTCTGAAGTGGAGTGCCAGTGATGAGTAGACGATTGCGCGAGTTAAACGAGCGGACGACTTGAGCTAACGAAGACTCCTCATTCTTAATACGATGCGCTTCATCGATCATAAGGTATTGCCATGCAAATTTCTTGAGAGTCGACTTCTCGATGAGAACCATTTCGTAACTCGTAATTAGCACATCAAATCCTTCATCCACAATCCGGTCGTTGATAAGTTGATGTCTCTCGTCCTTCGAACCTTGTAGCACTAGAGCATTGATCTCAGGTACCCACCTCGCGAACTCTCTTCTCCAATTGTCAAGAGTTGACTTGGGCACGAGGACTAAATGAGGTCCTTTGATGTTCTTAATGTGTCTGAGATAGCCGATGAAGGAAATGGTCTGCAATGTCTTGCCCAAACCCATCTCATCAGCCAGAATACCAGAGATACCATTTTCATGCAGATTGATCAACCAGTTGAGACCAGCTACTTGGTAATCACGCATTTGTCCTTGAACATACGCCGGAGACTCTCTGAATATAGTTTGTGCTCCAGCTTCTTGTTTTCCCTCCTTCAGCAGCTCCGCATCTTCCTCCTTCTCTGTCCGTCTTCGTCGGTCTCCACCAGCACCGCCTTTCCTTTTGTGATCTTTCGAGCTCTTTGCATCTTTCTCAGCATCCTGTCTGTCTATTTCGGCAAGAATTTCGTGCACACGTGGGTTCGAGCTGGCACCGATGAAGTGACGGAAGAGGTCAGTCAGACCGAGAAGGTAACGAAACCTCTTAATTGAGTCGTCGTCCTATTGCCAACAGTTAGATATGGGACTTCTTTTGATAGCTATCGCCAAAGCTAACCTTCGATTCGCCGAGATTGTCATGTTTCCTGCCGATGATATTCTTGCGCAGTTGACTCGCTTCTATACGTCGTTTTCGACCATCTGGCACATCACCCATTACACTGCTCGCCGTTGTGCCTGGATCTTCCGAGTCTGTGTAGCCGGGAGTATCGAGCATAGGGACATCGCGATCTGGTGATGAGCGAGGCCCGTCCATTGTTGCGGAGTCGAAATTAAGTACTCAAGCTCAAGGTGATGGATGTTGTTGATGTAGTTTCCTGATGGACCCTTTACATCCAGGTCAGGTCGTGATGATCTTGCTATCGCTTGATCGCGTTTCTTCGTAGCCCAGGCTTGAGGGATGGGGGTCTGATACGAAACGAATTGGTCGACTTTAGACGGCTAGATAGGACGAGGGTTGAGGAAAGGCGGGTTCACATGACAGAGTGCAGTAGCTCGTCTCTAACTTCTTTATTTCCAACGCGCGAACGGGAAGTCGCGTCCGGAGTAGTAAATGGAATTAGGGTTATGTATTAATCGACATCATCGTCGTCCAAAGTTTTGCTTTCATGCAAGACAAAGTGCATCTGCACCGCATTCGACAACAACGACCTCTAGACGACATTGCCCTCTGCTGTGTGCTGCGTGATTGTGTGAACAACTCCGGGGACCTTACTTACAAGTTCTAGCATGTCTACTGCAGACTCCGTCAAGCTCGGTTTCACCGACGCCGCGAACGTTACCAGCTCCGCCGCCTCGAATGCGAGCTCGACCATCGCGCAATCTACGTCGTCAACATGGGATAGACTAAGCCAATGGGCTTCGGAGCACAAGGCCGTGGTCTACACCATTGCTGGTGTGACCTTGGTCGCAACTGGCGCAGGTGTTTACTACTATTCTAGCTCAGGTGAATCAGTGAGGGTGAACCCGGGGGAGCCAAGGAAGAGCAAGAAAGAAAGACGCAAGCAGAAGCAAGAGCAGGAGAAGGAATCGGAGAAAATAGCAATTGTGCAAGAGCCTACAGGTCAGTAAGGACTTCTTGAACCCAGGCCGAAGATGCTCATCACCTTCTGTAGAGGCAAAACCTGCGCCGCCTCCATCCGTGGCCGTGGAGACCGAGGAGGAGCTGCCATCTGTTGACGAGAATTCAGTCGGTACTCTGTCGGATGAGGTACGAATCCTCTGACACTTGTGTGCATGCTAACATTAGGCTAACCGCTAAAACAGGAGCGCAAAGATTATGCTGCGAAACTCAAGGCAGCTGGAAACAAAGCGTATGGCAACAAGGAGTACGAGCGTGCTATTGACCTATACAGCAGAGCCATCCTTTGCAAACCCGATCCTGTATTCTACTCAAACCGTGCTGCCTGTTACGGCTCCCAGTCTCAGTGGGACAAGGTCATCGAAGACACTACCGCCGCTCTCTCTCAAGATCCCGAATACGTAAAGGCCCTCAATCGACGAGCAAATGCATATGAACAGTCAGAAAAGTATAGCGAAGCACTTCTCGACTTTACTGCTAGCTGCATCATCGATTCTTTCCGCAACGACCAGTCTGCTCAAAGTGTGGAGAGGCTTCTGAAGAAGGTTGCTGAGGGCAAGGCCAAGTCTATTCTCGCCAACAAGGAGAAGAAGCTGCCAAGCTCGATGTTCGTGACAAACTACCTTCAAAGCTTCCGTCCCAAGCCAAGACCAGCAGGCCTGGAAGACAGCGCAGACCTCGGCGATGATAGTGCAAAGGGTCAATTACGAAAGGGACTTGTGGCCATGGACAAGAAAAGCGGTGACGGATACGACGAGGCATCAACGGCGTTCGACCGCGCCCTTGAATTGGGTGATTTGGGTGAGCACGAAGCTTACGCATACAATCTCCGTGGTACCTTCCGCTATCTGAGAGGCGAGAACGAGGAAGCGCTCGCGGATTTGTCGAAGAGCGTGGAGCTGGACTCTGCCTTGACGCAAAGCTACATCAAGCGCGCCAGCATGCACCTCGAGCAGGGCAACAAGGATGGCGCAAGCAGTGATTTTGAAAAGGCCATCGAGCAGAACAAGGACGATCCAGATATCTACTACCACCGCGCACAGCTGCACTTTATCCTCGGCGAATTCGCTGAGGCAGCCAAGGACTACCAAAAGTCTATCGACCTC
>Ga0160429_1000250_pt1 | contig 62414 bp, 60 predicted proteins | sample SolpanmetagenomR_FD_108199 | JGI IMG/M metagenome (GOLD analysis project Ga0160429, IMG submission 108199) | Solar panel surface microbial communities from Lawrence Berkeley National Laboratory, California, USA - R | ecosystem: Engineered > Built environment > Solar panel > Unclassified ... | reverse complement strand
GGGCATTCCGGTTCGCAGGCACCACAGTTGATGCACTCGTCGGTTATCATGATGGCCATTGCCGTCGTCTCCTTATGCTAGTGAGTAATTTTGCTTGGTCAAAGCTGCCCGGCTGTACGTAAAAACGCTGGGCTAGGCTGGTATGAACCCTCAAAAGTACGGTTCATTTGGCCTCTTCCCTACCCCCTGCCCTATGTTAAATCATGCTTCCCGCCTTGCGGCCTTTGCCGCCCTGGGCCGCCGCCTCGCCACCCTCACCGAAGACGAACTCACTGATATTGCAGCCCGTGCTCGCAACCGCAACGGCTGGTTTGACCTACCCAACGTGCGCGCCGCCATCACGGGCATCGCGCAGCTGCTGGCCGAGCCGCAACTCAGCCAGTGGGCTGGGCGCTACCCCGCCGAGCCCCCTACCCCTCGCCAAGTGGGCGTGGTGATGGCCGGTAATATTCCGCTCGTCGGCTTCCACGATTTGCTGTGTGTGCTGCTGAGCGGCCATACGCTGCTAGCCAAGGCAAGCAAGGACGACACGGTGCTCATGCTCTGGATTGCCAAGGAACTGACCGACATCGAGCCGGCCTTTGCCGAGCGCCTGCAGTTTGTGGAGCGTCTCAATGCGGCCGATGCGTTTATCGCCACCGGCTCGGACAATACGGCGCGCTACTTCGAGTTCTATTTTAAGAGCCGGCCGCACCTCATCCGGCGCAATCGCACGAGCCTGGCCATCCTCACGGGCCACGAAACGGCCGAAGAGCTGGCCGAGCTGGGGCCCGATATCTTTCAGTACTACGGCCTGGGCTGCCGCAACGTGAGCAAGCTCTACGTGCCGGAGGGCTACAACTTTGTGCCGCTGCTCGATGCGCTGCAAACCTGGCATGGGGTGCTCAATCACCATAAGTATCAGAACAACTACGACTACAACAAGAGCATTATGCTGGTGAACGCAGTGCCGCATTTCGACAATGGCTTCTTGCTCTTGACCGAGCAAACAGCGCTCGTATCGCCCATTTCGGTGTTGCACTACAGCACTTACACCCAAGAAATTGATTTACTCGACCAGCTCACCGACGTAGCCGCCCAGACGCAGTGCCTGGTGTCGGCGGGCGGGCGCTACCCCGGCTCTTTCCCGCTAGGCCGTGCCCAAAGCCCCGCCGTGAGCGACTACGCCGATGGCATCGACACGATGCAGTTTTTGGCCGCCGAATTGTAAACCGAACTGGCCCAAAGTTGGTACACTAAGGCGCGCGTACCTGCTTCGCCGCGTGTACCCACCCGTCAACTCACTCTCTGCTGTTATTTCGTTATGTTTGCTCCTGCCACCGACCAGCCCATCGAAACACTTGAAAAAGAAGTAATTCCCACGCTCCAATTTGCGCCGGCCGATGTACTGACCGACAAAGCTGACCTCGAACGCCGCCGCGTCGATGCCGAGCGTGCCTCCCGCCTCGGCAACACCTACCAGGGTAAGCTGGATATTTTTTTTCAAACCGCCGACGGCCAGCCCAAGCGCGTGCAAACCACGGTGTGGGCCGCTCACCCCGAGTACCTTACCCTCAAGGCCGGCATTATGCTACCCCTGCGCGCCGTGTTAGGTTTCGATTTCTACTAAATCGCAGATCGCACGGGTTTTAGCAAGGTCCACGGATTTTGTGGACGGCGCTACCCCCTCCTCCGACGCGAAAAAGCAACAAAAAAGGCTACCAAAATGGGTAGCCTTTTATAGTCTGAGTTGTGGATGCAGAAGCCTGCGCCGTCCACAAAATTGGTGGACCTTGCTAAAATCCGCGTGATCTGCGATTTAGAGGAGCGCCAGGGTGCGTGCGATCATGCGGTCAACGATGTCGCCGGCGTCTTTGGCAAATTCGCCGGTGGTGCGGTTAGCCACGATAGCGTTTAGGCTCAGCACCTCGTGGCCTAGCAGCTGACCAAGGGCATAGTAGCCAGCAGTTTCCATCTCAAAATTACTGAGGTGGAAATCACCCTCCGGGCTCTGGTGGCGAAAATTTTGGAGGCGCGTCATGTAGTCGGGTGTGCGCAAGGCCAGGCGCAGGGTGCGGCCCTGCGGGCCGTAAAAGCCGGGGCAGGTGACGGTGTTGCCGATGAGCAGGTCGGCGGCCAGCTGCTCGCGCAGTAGGTCAGAGCCGCGCACCACATAGGGCGCGAAGGGTAGCCCCAGGTGCTGCTGCAAATCCTGGGCGACTTGCGTCTCCAGGCCGGTTTCCATGAATGGGTAGAACTGCATGAGCGAGTCGAGGCCCACAGCGTGCTGAGTGGCTAGCAACGAGCCCACGGGCACATCTTCCTGCAAGCTGCCGCTGGTGCCTAGCCGAATAATGCGCAGACTGAGGCGCTCGGCGGCCGGGCGCACGGTGCGCGACATAAAGTCGATATTCACCAGCGCATCGAGCTCATTCATCACGATATCAATGTTATCTGTTCCCATGCCGGTGCTCAGCACCGTGAGGCGCTTGCCGCGGTAGTAGCCCACGTGCGTCACAAATTCGCGGTGCACGCCCTCAAACTCGATGGAGTCGAAATGCCGGCTTACCTGCGCCACCCGCGCGGGGTCGCCCACGGTGAGGATGGTATCGGAAATGTGGTCGGGCAGCAGATTGAGGTGATAAATCGTGCCGTCGGGGTTCAGGATAAGTTCGGATTCGGGAATCATAATCAGTGTTGGGTAAGCTTTCGCTTACCAGTAATTAAGAGTAGAAGGGGTGAGCACCGATGACCAGCAAGCCGAAGCTTACCCTACCCCCGATACGAAGCCAAGCCTTGGGCGGGCGTATAATGGTTGCTGATTTTGGGGTAAGTGCCGGTGCCGTCGTATGGGCGCTTGTCGGGGTGGGCGGCGCAAGCCTCGGAGCAAGCACCTTGCAGCTGCTCGCCGCAGCTTTCGCACAGCGGCAGGTGGGCGTTGCAGTGTGGGTTGGCGCAGTTGATGAGGCGGGGCGAGGGCTGCTGGCAATGGTGGCAGCGCGAAATAACGCTGGGATTCACGCGGTTGACATCCACTGCCACACGATTGTCGAACACATAGCACTGGCCATCAAAGTCTTCGCCCCCTACTTCGTGGCCGTACTTGATGATGCCGCCGTGCAGCTGGTACACGTTTTCGAAGCCTTGCTCCAGTAAAAAAGCGCTGGCTTTCTCGCACTTCACACCACCGGTGCAGTAAGTCAGAATTTTCTTATCCTTGAACTCCGCCAGGCGCTCGATGCGCTCCGGAAAGTCGCGGAAGTTCTCGATATCCAGCGTTACAGCGTTTTTGAAGCGGCCGAGGTTGTACTCGTAGTCTGAACGCACATCAACCACTACCACGTCATCGCGGTCTTTCAACTCCTTGAACTCCTGGGGAGTAAGGTGCTGGCCGGTTTGCTCGTGAGGCCGCACGTGGCGCAGGCTGCTGTGCACGATTTCGTCCTTCAGCCGCACGTGCAGCTTCTGAAAAGTGTGGCCTTCGACTTCGTCAATCTTAAATTCAAGCGCCGCGAAGCGCGGGTCGGCCTTCACGGCCGCCATGTAGGCGGCGCAGGCTTCGCGCGTGCCCGACACGGTGCCGTTCAGGCCCTCGGCAGCCACGATGATGCGCCCGCGCAAGTCTAGGTCGAGGCACAGCCGGTGGTGCTCCTCCCGAAACTGCTCGGGTTCGGCAATGGGCGTATAGCAGTAATAAAGAAGGACTTGGTACATGATTACTTAAAAACTATGAATTAAAAATTATGAATTGATGCCTGAGCCATTCCTCGTCGTTTCTGGCAAACAGCAATTTTTAATTCATAATTTTTAATTTCTAATTTACACCTTAACGGCTGGGTTGCCGAAGACCGTTTGGCCGGCGGGCACGTCAGCTACCACGACCGAACCAGCGCCTACGCGGGCTTTGTCACCCACTTTTACGCCGGCTACCAGCACGGCCCCGGCGCCCACAAAGGCGTTGGCGCCCACGCTGGCCCCTACCCCCACCTGGGCACCCGAACCTAGCTGCGCGTAGTCGCCCACGCTAGCCTGGCCTTCAATCACAGCATTGGGGCCCACCACCACGCCGGCGCCTACCTTGGCCGTGGCGGCTACTACTGCGTTGGGGCCGAAGTAGTTGCCGTGGCCAATTTCGGCGTGCATCGATACGCTGGCCCGCTGGTGAATGCTGTTGACGGGCACCACCTCGTACTCATCGTGCAGCATTTGGGTGAGGCTGCGGCGGCTGGCTGCGTCTTCGGTAGCCACAAATACTTCGCACTTTTTGCCCAGCAGCTTCAGCAGCTCGCCGTCGTCGGTGTTGCCCATCACGGGCACGTCGAGCAGTTCGGTGTTGTGCAGCTTGGGGTCGTCGTCGAGGATGCAGTACACCACCACGTCGTTTGATAAAAAAGCATCCAGCGCGGCGGTGCCCACGGCCTGCGCGCCGAGAATGATAACAGGGTTTTCCATAAGAAGACAAAGTTACGCAGGCGGGTTGTGGTTCCGGGTAGCCGCGCCAGCCCCTACCCCCCCGCGATACCCAAGGTTTTCAACCCCCGCCGGGCATAGTCGTTTTCGAGCAGCAGCAGCAGCAGCCAGGGCAGCAGCCCCGCACGGTAGCGGTGCAGCGTGCCCAGGTTGGGCGTGCTCAGGCCAATAAAGGCGGCCAGCAGCACGCAGTACACCAGCAGCAGCCCCACTAGCACCACCGGCAGGCGGCCACCCCGGCCCTGGCCAGTAGCCACCACAGCTAGCACTACTAGCGCTAGCAGCAGTGCATTTTCGAGGCCAGCCCCCAGGTAGCGCAGTCGTGCCGACTCGCCGAGCCAGGGGCGCACCAGCACCTGCTCGGCCGCCAGCGGGGCGTGCCGCAGCAGGCCCAGGGGGGTAGGGTCCCAGTCGGCGTACATGATGTGGGGCCGGCCGGGTGAGGCCTGCAGGCCGTGGTGATAGTTGGCGTTGACTTCGTGGCTGAAGTACGTTAGCTCGAGCTGCTCGCCGCCTAGCGCCCCAACTCCCGCACCCGCCATACTCAGAAGCAGTAAAAAAGCCCCTACCTGCTGCCAGGCCGCTGGGCGCAGCCAGCCGCGCCGCGTGGCCCGGCGCACAACCGCCAACGCCAGCACACCGCCCACCAAGGGCAGGGCAAAGTAGTAGCGCATCCGCACCATCACCCAGGCCAGTAGCAGGCCGGCTACGAGCCGCCCGGCCGCGGGCCCGAAGCGCCGGGGCAGACCGCTGCCGTACAGCACCGGCAGCGCCAGAGCCATAAATCCTGCCCCAGCACCTACCAGCAGGGTCTCCTTGGTCAGGCCGTTGGTCCACCACCCCACGGTGGGCCAGAGTAAAAAGGCTACCACGCCCGCCCCGGCCGGCGTGGCCGGCAGCGTGCGGGCCAGGGCCTGCACCAGATACCAGCAGCCCACAAAACACCCAAGACTGAGGTAGCAGGTATTGAGCCACAGCTGCCCGCCCGTGGCCAGGTTCAACAAAGCAAGCAGCTTATACCAAAACAGCGTATTAGACCACGCATACAAGTGAAAACTCATGCCCTGCCACGTGAAGCTGGCACTCTGCAAGGCAGCCAGCGCGCTGGCCGGGTGCTCCCATACAATATCGGTTATCAACTTACTGTAAAACGTCGCGTGCACCATATCCCAGGTTGGAAATTGGGTGCCGACGCCCGTGAGCAGCAGCCGCCAGGCCAGCGCCGGCAGCAGCCAGCGGCGCAGGCCTGGCGGGGCGCAGTGGTAGGCAGCTCGCAACCAGGCCAGCAGGCCAGCCAGCAGCCCCAGATTCAATACTATTGCTAGGGCTAGCTTCATCGGTTGCTGCGCAACCGCGCCTCGCTACCCCCCCCCACCAGCCGCGCCCCGATGGCGCAGTGTAGGCAGCGCCGGGGCTCGCAGTAGCCCTTGTGCAGGGCCAGTAGGCCCTGCGAGTCGGCAGCCGTGCGGTGCTCGAAGCCTAGCTCCTGGTACAGGTCCGTGTATTGGTTGTGCTCGGCGGGTAATTCGGTGAGCAAAGACACGCTGCTCTCGAACAGTGCCACCTGGCCCGTGTGGCGGGCGTAGGCCACACGAAGCGGCACTACTACATTAGTGATTAAGAGGTCGATACTACTTTTGCCGAGGCTGGGCACCCTCCCCCCCCGGCCGGGCCGAAAGTGAGTGCGCCAGTAGTCGGGCGCCGGCGCACCCGTAAAAAACTCGGTGAGCGCCGCCACGCTTTGGGCCGTAAGCAGCGCATCGAATAGCGCCGGCCGGCGGTGCAGCAGCCCCACCAGCTGGCCCAGCCGCACGGCCGGAAAGTTGGCGGGCCGGAGTCGCAAGTAATTCCACTCGTGCGGGGCCAGCGCCGCCGCGCCCAGGTCGTATTTGTGACGCAAAAAATCGTATTCATCCCGCCGGTCGCGGATGTAGTCATCCTGCGCCGTTTCTTCGTTCTCAACTAGAAATCCGGCCTGCCCAAACAGCAACGCCTCCAGCTGCCGGGCGTCGTGGCGGTGGCGGCGCAGCACAGCCAGCGGCACGGCTTTGGCCAGGCGGGCCAGCGGCTCGCTGTTTTTTTGGAAACCAAACGCCGCCATCAGCGCATGGTAGGCCGTGGCCTCCCAGTCGTCGCCAAGGTGCGCGTGCAGTTCGGCCAGGGCATCGGCCTTGCGCTCGACGCGCTCCAGCAGGGTGCGCTCGGTCATCATCGTGCGCACCAGCTGCGGCACCTGGGGCAGCAGCGGGGCGCAGGGCAGCGCCGCGGAGGGCGGCGCGGCCACCAGCGCCTCGTAGCGGGCCAGCAGGTCGGGCGCCAGGCGCGGCGCCAGCGCCAAGGCCGGGATGAGACTGCTGTTGGTGCGGTGCACGTCAGCGTCGGCCTGGTGGACTACGTGCAGCACTACCTGGTCGTATTTCTTGTCTACCTGATGGTTGTGGCGCTGCCAGTCGCTGGCGCGCAAGTGAATTTCCACTGCGCCGTTCCACTCCACCTCGCCCAGGCGCAGGCGGGCGTTTAGGAAGTCGGGGCCCGCGTCGGCATTACGCTGGCCGGGGCGCAGCACCTGAATTTCCTCGCCGGCCGTGGTGCGCAGGTCAGCCTTGTCGAAGTACTGGTGCTGCCAGACGTAATGAAGGAAATCTTCGCGCATAGCGGCAAATGTAAAACGGAGGGAGTAGGCAGGAATAAAAAAGAACGTCATGCGGAGCTTGCCGAAGCATCCCGCTTGCATTGTTAGGTTAGCAACCCAATAATGCGAGTAAGATGCTTCGACAAGCGCAGCATGACGTTCTTTTGCAGTGTCATCTACCGCTTTTAGTGCTTACCGCAGGTCTACTACCTTCACGCCTTTGTGGGCGTTCTTGTCGAAGGCAAACGTAGTGGCCGACACGGGCACATTGGGCTTGAAGTTCTTGAGCGTAAACGTGGTGCGGGTACCATTCTTCTTGAAGGTCTTTACGCTGTGAATGGCTTTGTCGGCCGTGCCCACGATGAGCTGCACTTTAAACACGTCGTTTTTACGGTCTTCTGGCGTCAGTTCGATCAGGTCGCTCGCTACGCCGCCGTCTTTCAGCGACTTCACGTAGGTGTATTTGTAGCCTTTTTTGTACATGCTGTACATCTGGGCCGGCGACATATCCTGGTTCGTAGGGTCCGACTCGGAGATGTTGACCTCGTTCTCATTTTTGAGGTAGGTCCAGGTGGTTTTGCCGTCGTTGATGACTTCCTGGCCGCCCGTGCTGAGGTGGTATTTCTGGTCGCTCACGGTTACTTCACCAGTCAGATTTTGCTTGAGCTTGGCGGCAGGATTTTCGAGCGTTTGGGTAAAGGCAGCCTGAAACGACTTGAGCGCCGTGTACTTAGCGCTCACCGCATCGAGGATTTTACCGGCTTTTGGGTCTTGCTGCGCGGCGGCGGGTAGGGCCAGCGTGGCAGCCAGCGCCAACAGAGAGAATTGCTTGGTCATGGGATGGGGAAAGGCCCGTCTGATGGGGTAGGGCGAGCCTGATACGAAAGAACGTATGCAAAAGGTCGGCCAAAATCACTTATCCACGAGCGAGTAGCAATCCGCAAAGAGCAATGCCCTACCCCCTCGGCCCGGATTAAACAGGGCCGAAGGGGTAGGGCATTGTAAAACAAGCTGCTTACTTAGGCAGCGTAGCTAGCAGTTGCTCCAGTTGATACTCATCCGGGATAAGCACGGCGCGGGCCTTGCTGCCCTCAAACGGCCCTACCACACCGGCCTGCTGCAACTGGTCCATGAGGCGGCCCGAGCGGTTGTAGCCTAGCTTCAATTTGCGTTGGATGAGGGAGGTAGAACCCTGCTGGTGCAGCACGATACAACGCGCCGCTTCGGCAAACATCGAGTCGCGCTCGCTCGGGTCGAGGTCCTCGTTGCCGCTGCCCTCGTCGCCTTCGGCGCCAGCCACTTCGGGCAGCAGGTAGGCGTCGGCGTACCCCTGCTGTTCGCCGATGTAGTCGCAGAGGCGGTCTACTTCGGGCGTGTCGATGAAAGCGCACTGCACCCGAATGAGGTCCGAGCCAGCCGAAAACAACATGTCGCCCTGGCCGATGAGTTGGTCGGCGCCACCGGTGTCCAGAATAGTACGCGAGTCGATTTTGCTGGTCACCTTAAAGGAAATCCGGCACGGGAAGTTGGCCTTGATGATGCCCGTAATCACATTCACGCTAGGGCGCTGGGTGGCCACAATGAGGTGAATACCAATAGCACGGGCCAGCTGCGCGAGGCGCGCAATGGGCGTTTCTACCTCTTTGCCAGCCGTCATCATCAGGTCAGCCAACTCGTCGATTACCAGCACGATGAAAGGCAGGAAGCGGTGGCCCTTGCGCGGGTTCAGCCGCCGCTCTACGAACTTGAGGTTGTACTCCTTCAGGTTGCGGCAGCCGGCTTCTTTGAGCAAATCGTAGCGCCGGTCCATCTCCATGCAGAGCGAATTCAGCGTGTTCACCACCTTCTTGGTGTCGGTGATAATGGCTTCCTCCGTGTCGGGCAGCTTGGCCAGAAAATGGGGCTCAATCTTGTTGAAGATACTGAGCTCTACCTTTTTAGGGTCTACGAGCACAAACTTGAGCGTGGCCGGGTGGCGCTTGTAGAGCAGCGAGGCCAGTATCACGTTTAGGCCCACCGACTTACCCTGGCCGGTGGCGCCGGCCATCAGCAAGTGGGGCATTTTGGCCAGGTCGGCCACAAATACTTCATTGGTAATGGTGCGGCCGAAAGCCACCGGCAAGTCCATTTCGGTGCGGGCAAACTTCTCACTACCCAGCACCGAGCGGATGCTCACCATTTCTTTCTTGGTATTGGGCACCTCGATACCGATAGTACCCTTGCCCGGAATAGGCGCGATAATACGAATACCTAACGCAGCCAGGCTCAACGCAATATCATCTTCCAGGCTCTTGATTTTGGAGATGCGCACGCCGGCCTCGGGCACAATCTCATAGAGCGTGACCGTGGGCCCGATGGTGGCCTTAATGCTGGCGATGGTGATGCCGTAGTGCCCCAGCGTTTCTACAATGCGGTCCTTGTTGGCTTCCAGCTCCTCCTTGGTCACCTGCGCCTTGGCCACACCGTAGTCGTTGAGCAGCTCCAGGGTTGGGAAGAGGTAGCGCGAAAGGTCGAGCGTGGGGTCGTAGTTGACGTCCGGCATCTGGTCGGCGTCCTCATCCTCGTCGGCCACCGCCGCAATGTCGGCCCCGGCATTGGGGTCGAGGTCATCGCGGTTGGGCACGGTTATCTCCAGGTTTTTAGTGCCGGAAGCCAAGGGTTTCGGGCTGGGCAGCGGGGCATCCACATCGGCCAAATCGGCCAGCGAGAGGGGGGTAGGGATGCTGGCGGCCAGGGCCACGGCGGGTGCTGCTTCGGGCTCCGGGGTAGGCAGCTCGAACGAGAACGCGGGGCCGCTGGTGGCAGCCACGGGCGCCGCTGGCGCCACGGCCAGCGGTACCCCTACCCCACTGCTGGGCGCCGGGGTGGGCTCAATTTCCAGCTCTTCTTCCTCGGCTGGGGCCACTTCCAAACTGGCGCTGAGCACCGGTGCTTTGAGGGGACTCGGGCGCGGCGGGGCAGGCTCAAACTCAGGTTCGCGGGCGGGCGGGGGGGTAGGCGCGGGCGATGCTACGGCTGCCACCTTGGCCGGGCGGGCGGGCGCCGCCGCCACAGGCGCCACGGTTGCGGCAGCTGCTTCGGCGGCGGCTTCGTCCTCGTCCGAACCACCCAGGTTCAGGTTTAAGGTGGTGATATTGAAGAAGAAAACCACGAACATAATGAGCCCAAAGGCCAGCAGTAGCACCGTACCCCAGCCAATGAGCGAGTCGAGCCACAGGGCCAGCTCGTAGCCAGCGCCCCCACTTAGCCAGTCGAGGCGGTGCGCCTGGGCGGGGTCGGGCGCGGGCAGGTTGGCCGCAGGCACGGCCAGCTGCACCACCACGTAGCCTAGCAGGGTGCTTGTCCAGAACATCGTGAACAGCCCCAGCGCCAGCACGTAGCTCACCGAACCGGCTGCCTTCCGAAACACGATTTTATAGCCCAGGAAGAAGACAATCGGAATGAGCGCGTAGGCAGCCAGCCCGAAGCCCCGGTAGATGAGCTTTTCGGCCAGCCAGGCGCCGAGCAGGCCCAGCCAGTTGCCGGTTTCCTGGCCAGCCTCCTTCACCGGCACGGTGCCAAGGGCAGCCACCACGCTCTGGTCGGCGCGCCCACTGAGCAAGAACGACGTGAACGCAATGGTGAGGTACAGCGAGCCGAGCAGCAGCCCAAAGCCTAGGAGCAAATGAAAGCGCCGGTCGCGCAAGAAAGCCGTGAACTGGCCCAAGCCAGGCAGGGGCCGGCCTGGGGTACGGGGTGGGGCGGCCGCAGCCTGGCTGCGCGGTTTGGCGGTGGGGCGGGCGGGCGCGGGGCCGCCGGCCTCGGGTGCGTTGCGTGGCGTATTGCCCCGCGGCGGGCGCGCGGCACCACCCTCGGCTGGCGCAGGCCCCGGCCGATTAGTGGCCGCCGGGCCACCCGTTGGATTACGGAAGTTGTTAGAAGCCATGCACGGGCAAACGAAAAGGTCAAATCTACGCCAGCGACGGCGCTTTCGAGGCCATGCGGCCGCCGAGCGGAGGCCTACACTCACGTGAATGGGGCACCGAGCGTTTCATTCTGTTTCTACTTTTGCGGCTGATTTACTACTATCCACTCACCTGCTTTTCTTACTTTTTGCTTTACCTGCTTACATGTCGGCTCATCTTCAGCTTCACTTTGCTAACCACGCTAATTGCCTAACCGAATATATACCTGCCGAGCGCTGGCTGCGCACTACCTGGCAAGGTTATGTGGCGCCCACCAGTGCCAAGCAAGGCGCAGAGGGGATGCTGGAAGTACTGCACATGAGCCCTACCCCCTATTTGCTCAACGATAATAGCCAGATTCAGGGGCCGTGGTTTGATTCGGTAGACTGGCTACAGCAAGTGTGGGCCCCGCAGGCTACGCGCCTCGGGCTGCGCTACGTGGCCCACGTGCTGCAGCCCCACACCGAAGCCGACCTGGGCCTGGTGCTGGCCAAAGACCCGTTTGCGGGCAAGGTAGAGCTCCAACTCTTCACCACGGTGGCCGAGGCTACTATCTGGCTGCGCGAGTGCCAGGAGCGCGATGCGCTACCCATCAGCCGCCCCACCGCGGCGTAGCCCGCTACTGCCCCGGCCCTACCCCATACAGATATATCCGCCAGTAGGCCTGCGAATCGTCGAATACGCCTAGCAAGCGCAGGCCACTTTCGGCGGGGTGAGCCAGGCGCACAGCCGAGAGCACGTAGCGCCCGCCCAACCGCTGAAAGGCGCCCGCGTCGAAGGCCCAGTGCTGCACCTCGCGAGCAGGCTGCTTGGCAATGGCAAAATTGCGACCCAGCTCGGCCGACATCAGGTAGCAGCGGTTGCCCCAGGCGTCGAAGTACGTAGCCAGGGCTGGGCTCTTGGCCAGCTCGCCCGCCATCATAGGCCGGAAAGCTTGCTTGTAAGCCAGGGGGTAGAGCGTCTGGTACGAGTCGAGGGTATAAAACCCGTTGAGCTGCGCCAGGGCGGGCGGCAGGCCCAGGCACGCCACCCGGTAGGCGGGCGGCAGCTGCCCGGTATGGGTGGCAATAAAAGCTTGCACCTGGTGCAACAGGCCCGGCGCCACGTAGGCGGCGTAGCCCGGCGCATCGGCCCGCGGATGGCCAGCCAGCGCACGTACGTTATTGGTAAACTCGGGGTTAGCGGCCAGTACAAATGGCACTTGCAGCGCCACCAGCGCGTAGGCCAGCCGGCGAGCGGGCAGCTGCCGCACCACCGCCACCAGCACCAGCACCCAGGGCAGCGCCAGCAAAAAATAGAAGCGCCCGAGCGAAAATGCGTGCAGCAGCGGCAACTTATCCTGCCAATAAATGGAGAGCTGGGGCAAGAAAGCGCCCAGCAAGCACAGCCCCGCCACACCTGCCAGTAGGACCGCCGCCTGCCGCACCAGCCGCCGCCGCGGCGGCCCCGCTAGCTGGGCCAGCCCCACCAAGCCAGCCACCACAATGCCGCCCTTGAAAAACGAGCTGGCGTGGTAGTGCCCCAGCCCAAATAGCTGCGCCGCCTCGCGCAGCCCTACCCCTACCCCCAGCGGCGAAAGCCGCCCCAGGTCGAACTGCTCGCGGTGTGCCACAAACTCCTTGGCTACCAGCAAGCTGTGAAACATGCGCCACTCGACCAGCACGTAGCTGGCCAGCAACAGCGCCAGGCCGCCCGCCCCCCGCCACATGGCCGGCCACGCCGCCTGGCCGCGCCGCACCAGGTCGAGCAGCAGCCCTACCCCCCACACCGCCGCCACAAATGGCGCCACCAGCACCAGCGCCGACCACCACGGAAACGCCACGCACACCGCCCACGCCGCCACGCGCCCAGCCCCGCGCCGCAGGTCGAGGGCAGCGCGCAGCAGCAGCGGCTGGCCCAGCACGCTCAGGCCAAAGATGCTGTAGGCTGGCAACATAGCCCACAGCAGCGCCACGGCGGCCGCCAGCCCGCGCTGCTCGGGCCGCGCCAGGCCGTAGCGGCGCAGCAACCAGTACATGCCCAGCAGCGCTACCACCCGCACCAGCGCCTCGTTGAGCAGGTAGGCAGCCAGCGGCGAATCGCGGAGCAGATTAAAAATGAGCAGCGTCACGCTCAGGCCCGAGCGCATGGCATCGCGCGGCAGGCCGTTCATGACGGGCGCCACCACTACGCCGGAGCCACTAGCCAGCGTGAGGTGCAGCTTGGCCAGCAGGTAAGCGTACACTACCTCGGCCTCTAGGTTGTCGTGCAGCAAGATGAATGTGCGCGGCCCCAGCGCCACTAGGGGCACCATAAACAGCAGTAGCCCCAGCAGGGCCAGGCGAAGTGGTTTCAAAAGCGTGAAAGCAAGGAAAGGAGCACAAAGTAAGTGCCCCTGGTCCCTAGCCCACCCGGCCGGCGGGCACCCCTACCCTTACTGCCGGTGGGCCCGCAGCCAGGCGCGGGCCTCTTTGTATTCCTGCTCGCCCGTGTCGGCCTGCTCCACAATGAGGCGGTAGTGGCGCTCGGCGGCAGGCGCATCCTGGGCGCGCACGGCCAGGTGGGCCAGGCTGCTTTGGGCAAAGATGTAGTAGCCGCGCTTGGTCTGGCCCGCTTGCTCGGAGTACACCACGCAGCGCTGGTAGTAGTCCTTGGCCTGCGCCAAGTCGCGGTATTTATGCTGCATGAGGTAGCCCAGGATGTAGGCTGCCGGCCGGCAGCCGTAGGCCTCGTAGCCCACTTGGCCACTTGCGTACTTGCCCAGCAGCGACCGGCAAGCCACCTCACTCTCCTCTAGCTTGCCCATTCCAAAGGCCAGCCGGGCGTAGCGCAGCTCAAAATAGGCGTTATCCGGAAATTGCGTATGCAGCTGCCGGGCTATGTCGTAGGCCGCCGCCGACTGCTTTTCGCGCTCACCGCCCAAAATATCTATCAGGTAAGCCTTGGCCTCGGTGCCGGTGTAAAAGGCCGTTTGGCTGACTTGCCGCAGCTGGGCCAGGCCCCGCATACGGTTGCCCTTCGGGAAGAAAAATAGCACCGGCCGCAGCCACGGGTATTCGTCGCTTATCCAGTCGGCGTAGTAATTGAATAAGCCCTGGCCAAATAAGAACTCGGCGCTCAGACCGTTGGCTTCCTGGCTCTTTTGCAAGTAGTTGAGCGCGCGGCGGCTGGCTACCGTGGCTTTGCGCCAGTCGTGGCGCTCGGCGTGCAAGCGGGCCTCCAGGCCGTAGGCACCGGCTAGGAAGAGGCAGGCTTCATAATTGTGCGCATCAGCTTTGTAGAGGGCTTCGGCCTTGGTTTGGGCCGTATCCATGTACGCCAGAAAGGCCTTGTCGTAGCGCGTGTCGGTGGGGCCGTTAGGCATTATTTTCCACCAGGTGCTCATGCCCAGCAGAAAGTAGGCCATGGGGTGCTGCGGGTAGCGGCGGCGCAGCGAGCGAAACTGCTTGTTGGCCTTGTCAAACTTGAAGTCGTACATATTCTGCACGGCGCCCCCCAGCTCCAGCTGAATGTCTTTATCGAGGAGCAGCCAGCCCGAAATATCCACGGCCTGCGGGGCCACCTGCACACTATCGAGCCCCACGCTGGGCATGGCTGGCACTACCTGGGCGGGGGCTACCAAGCTGCTGGCCAGCAGTGCCAGCAACAGGCTACCGCCCACCCGCCAGCGTCTTAAGGTAGGCAATTTTCTCATACTCAAAGAAAACGAAAAAACTTCACTTTTACTGGTTTAGCGGTCAGCCCTACCCCTAGCTGCGCGGGTGAAACTCGGTAATAACCTGCCGCAGGTAGTCGCGGTCGAGGTGCGTATAAATCTCGGTGGTGGTGATGGACACGTGGCCTAGCATTTCCTGCACCGCCCGGAGGTCGGCGCCACCCTCTAGCAGGTGGGTCGCAAAGGAGTGGCGCAGCGTGTGCGGGCTGATGGTTTGGCGCAGGCCCGCCAGCTGGGCCAGTTTTTTAATCATGGTGAACACTGTGATGCGCGAAATTTGCTTGCCACGCATGCTCAGAAAAACCACGTCCTCGTCGCCCGCCTGCACAGTGAGGTGCTGGCGCACGCCGCCCAGGTAAAAATGCAGGTGCTTGATAGCCTCGCGCCCAATGGGCACCAGCCGCTCCTTGTTGCCCTTGCCGAGCACCCGCATAAAGCCCTGCTCGAAGTAAAGATTCGACAGCTTTAAATCGCATAACTCACTCACGCGCAGACCCGACGAATAGAGAACCTCCAGCACAGCACGGCTGCGCAGGCCCTCGGGCGTGCTGAGGTCGATGGCGGCCAGCAAGTTCTCGATATCGGGGTAAGACAGCGTGTCGGGCAGGTGGCGTCCGGCCTTGGGCGACTCCAGGGTGTCGGTGGGGTCGGTTTTAAGCAGGTCTTCCATGATGAGAAATTCATAGAAAGCCTTGATGCCCGAGAGTGTGCGCGCCTGCGACGTGCTCGACAGCCCCAGGCCGGTGAGCGTGCTCAAAAAATCGCGTAGCAGCCGCGTCGTCACCTGCAACGGGCTGGCCTTGAGACCTTCCAGCTCCAGCCACTGGTGCAGCTTGCGCACATCGCGCCGGTAGGCCTCTACTGAGTTGGGCGAGAGCGATTTTTCGAGACGCAGGTAGCCGTCGAATTGCTTAATAGCTTGCGGCCAGGTCATAATAGTTAGCTTATAAGGAATAGGCAAAGAACGTCATGCTCATCCAACGTCCGCCTGCCGAAGCAGCCTGCTCGCAGCAGTAATCAAGCATTCACTGAAGCGGCAGAGCTGCTTCGGCAGGCGGACGTTGGATGAGCATGACGTTCTTTGCCTATTCCTTATAAGAAATCAACTACCGTGAACATCTTGATTCTCAACGGCCCCAACCTCAACCTGCTGGGCCGCCGCGAGCCGCACATCTATGGCACGCGCTCGTTCGACGATTTTTTGCCCGAGTTGCAGGCCAGCTTTCCTGACCTTAGCCTCAGCGCGTTTCAGAGCAACCACGAGGGCGCGCTGCTCGACCGCCTGCACGCAGCTGCTGGCTTGGGCGAAGGGGGTAGCGAGGCCGCCAGCCAGGCCATTGTGCTGAACGCGGGCGGCCTCACGCATACCAGCGTGGCACTAGGCGATGCCGTGGCCGCCGTGGCCGGCGCGGGCCTGCCCGTTATCGAGGTACACCTGAGCAACCTGGCTGCCCGCGAAGACTTTCGCCACGTCAGCTACATCGGCAAGCACTGCGTGGGCAGCATCGCCGGCTTTGGGCTCGAAAGCTACCGGCTGGCCCTGCACTACCTGCTGGGCCAGCGGCCGCGGCCGGTAGGCTTTCGGCGCTGAGCGGGGGGTAGGGCTTCGGGAGGGTGCACCAGGGCAGGATAATGTTGCATTCTACCCCCTATAATGGGGCAGATGCGGGGGGTAGGCTAGTATTTTTGATAGAATACTCGTCCACTTATTATCCTTATGACCCACCCCTTACGTTATGTATATCACGCATTGCTTTTGCTAGCTGGCCTGCTGGCCGCGCCGCAGCTGCTGCGGGCCCAGGGCTGTCTGCTAGTGCCCGTGCCCCTGGCCCAGCGCACCCAGCAGGCAGCCCTGGTGGTGGAGGCCCGCGTGACCAGCGCGCAGGCCGAGCGCGCGCCCAACGGCCATATCGTGACGCGCCACCAGCTAGAGGTCTACAAAGTATTTCGGGGCCGGCTGCCCACCGGGCCGCTCAGCGTGCGCACACCGGGCGGCTTCCTGGGCGAGCGCGGCGAAGTAGTGAGCGGCAGCCCCACGCTGCAAACCGGCCAGCAGGGCGTATTTTTTCTGGAAGCTGATCCCGCCCAGCCAGGCGAGTTACGGCCTTATGCCGGGCCACAAGGCTTTATTAAATATGACTTGGCCACACTCACGGCCAGCGAGCCGTTTGGGCGCCATGCCAGCATCGAGCGGGCGCTCTACGGCAAGCTGGCCACCCAGGCCGGCACCAGTTACCGCCTAGTAGCCCCCAATGCCAGCCTCGCCGTAGCCACCCAGCGCCGGGCGCAGCGCACGGCCGCGGGGCCACTGGGCACTACAGCACCAACCATTAGCGGCTTTGCGCCAAGCGCCGTCACGGCGGGCACCAGCACCAGCATCGACGCCAGCCCGGCGGGCGTGCTCACCATCAGCGGCGCGGGCTTTGGGCCGGCGCAGGGAGCGGGCTACGTGCAGTTTCGCAATGCGGATAACCCCGGCCCCGACACCGCACCCAACTACACCCAGCCCTTGGCCAGCGACTACTTGAGTTGGAATGATACTCAAATAAAGGTGCGGGTGCCTTCGTATAGCACTACCGGCAACGCAGCGGGCACGGGCAATTTCCAGGTTTTTGAAGATGGCGGCACCTCGGCCACCAGCCCCAGTGCGCTCACCGTGACGTATAACGTCATCAATACCAGCTATAATAACGCCGAAGGGGTGCAGACCTACCGCATTCACCTGGCCAATAGGGATGGTAATGGTGGCTACGTGCTGCACTATAGCCCCAGCTTTGCGGCGGCTACGGGCGCGAACGCTACCAGCGCCACACCCCCCGATGCCCAAGTCGCTTTTGAGACGGCGCTGCAGACCTGGCAGTGCAACACCAACATGACCCGCACCATGGGCGCGGCCACGGCAGTCGACGCCACGGCGGCCGACAACTTGAACGTAGTGCGCTTTGCGGCGGCCAATGAGCTGCCGACGGGCGTGCTGGGCGTTACATACTCGTACCACGCGGGCTGCGGCGCTACCAGCACCAGCATCACCAATTGGCTTTTGATGGAAACCGACTACGTGTTTGCCCCCGTGCCCTACCCCGGCTACACCTGGAATTTCACAAATAACACCCCCACTATTACGCAATTCGACTTTCCGAGCGTGGTGCTGCACGAGCTGGGGCACGGCGAGCAGTTAGGGCATATTATTTCTACGGCGGGGGTCATGAACTGGTCGGTCACCAATGGCGAGGCGAAGCGCACGCTGGACGTGAGCACGGATGTGGCCGCAGCGCAGGATATTATCAATTATAGCACGAGCGCCACGGCCAACGGGCGCTGTGGCCTCAGCGCATTTACCACCAGCACCTGCCCGCTGCCGGTGGTGCTCACAGCCTTCGACGCGCGCTACCAGCCCGGCCAGGGCACACGCTTGAGCTGGGCCACCGCGTCGGAAACAGGCAGCCTAGCGTTTGTAGTCGAAAGCCAGGACGACCCAGCTGCCAACTCCTGGCAGCAGGTGGCCCGCGTAGCCGCCGCTGGCAGCAGCCCTACCCCCCACCAGTACGCCACTTTTGACACGCGCCCGCTGGCCGGCACCCGCTACTACCGCCTGCGCCAGCTCGACCGCGACGGCCGCGTGGCCTACTCGCCAGTAGTGGCAGTGGCGGCCACCGCCGAACTCGCCGTGCTGGCTGCCTACCCAAACCCCGCCGCCCGCCTCGTACGCCTGAGCGGGCCGCTGGCTGCGGGCCGCGCCGCTCAGGTGCGCCTACTCGACGCCACTGGCCGCTGCCAGTTGCGCACCAACGGCCCGGCCGGCCAGGCAGCCTTCGACCTACCACTGGCCGGGGTGCCCGCCGGCCTCTACGTGGTGGAGTGGGACGGCGGCGTGGGCCGGGGCTACCAGCGTTTACAAGTAATTTTTTGAGGTGTTAGCCACTAGCGCTTAGCCAGTAGCTATCCCTAATCCAAGGCTACTGACTAACATAACGGCTAACAGCTAGTGGCTAACGGCTTTTTAAAAAGTAATTTTGCCGCATGGCAACCCTTCCGACCTATACCTTCAATCCCGGCCCCGCCGCCGTGTACCCCGAGCTGCGCCAGTACCTGGCCGACGCGTTTGAGGAGGGCTGGCTATCGGCCCCGCACCGTTCCGAGCGCTTCACGGCGCTGGTGCGCCTGTGCCTCGAGCAGGCCCGCCTCAAGCTCAACATTCCGCAAGACTATACCATCCTGTTCACGTCGTCGGCCACTGAGTGCTGGGAAATCCTGGCCCAAAGCCTGACGCCGCGCCGGTCGTTTCACCTCTACAACGGCTCGTTTGGGCAGAAGTGGTTTGACTACGCCCGCGCCCTGCGCCCGGGCTGCACCGGCTTGCGCTTCGACATCAACGACGTGCCCGACCCGGCTACCCTCCCCTTCGACCCCGACGAAACGGACTTGGTGTGCCTGACGCAAAACGAAACGAGCACTGCCACGCAGCTGCGCGACCAGTTTATTCTCAACACCTTCAACCGCTTGGGGCCGTCGCTGCTGGCCGTCGATGCTACGTCGTCGCTGGGGGGGGTAGCACTCAAGTTTATCAAGGCCGACGTGTGGTATGGCTCGGTGCAGAAGTGCCTGGGCCTGCCGGCTGGCCTGGGCATTATGGTGCTTTCGCCGCGTGCCGTGGCCCGCGCCCGCGAGGTGGGCGACAACGCGCACTACAACAGCCTGAACGCGATGGTGAAGCAGATGCTCAACTACCAAACCACGCACACGCCCAACGTGCTGGGCATCTACTTGCTCAGCCGGGTGCTGCAGGCCCGCGAGCCCATCAAAACCATTTCCCCGCACCTGAGCGAGCGGGCCCAGAAGCTCTACGACTACTTCGAGCAGGTGCAGCCGCTGGGCTTGCGCCCGCTCATCGACAACCCCGAGGCGCGCTCTACCACCGTCATTGGCCTGCAAGGGCCGCCCGCCGTGATTGAGGAAGTGAAGCGCCGCGCCCGCGACGAGGCCGGCCTGCAGCTGGGCTCGGGCTACGGCGACCACAAGGCTACCAGCCTGCGCATTGCCAACTTCCCGGCCGTGCCCGACGCCGCATTTGAGGCGCTGGTGCAGTTTTTTGAGAGCATTCGGGCATGATAACGCTGTTCACAGATGGCTCTAGCCGGGGCAACCCTGGCCCCGGCGGCTACGGCACCATCCTGCGCTACGGCCCCCACGAAAAGGAGCTGACCCAGGGCTTCCGCCGCACCACCAACAACCGCATGGAACTACTGGCCGTGATTGTGGGCTTGGAGGCCGTGACGCGCCCCGAAATCCCGATTCTGGTCGTGTCCGACTCCAAGTACGTGGTCGATGCCGTAGAGAAGCGCTGGGTTTTCGGCTGGATAAAGAAGCCCGACTTCGGCAAAAAGGCCAACGAGGACCTGTGGCGCCGCTTCCTGCGCATCTACGAGCAGCGCAAGGTCAGCTTCAAGTGGATAAAAGGCCACGCCGGCCACGCCGAAAACGAGCGTTGCGACGTGCTGGCCGTGCAAAGCGCGCTCGGCAAGGGGCTACTGGTGGATGAGGGGTATGAGGCGTTGGGGTAAGCCTATTTTGATTAGAGCTTATGCGAAGTTGTTAGCTGGTATTGTGCGCAGTGTTCCGTAGTACTACAGAACACTGCGCACAATAGACTGGGCTGAATCTTAAACAGATATCTTTGTTGATGCTAACCCTAGAAATAACAGCCGCAGAGCAACACAACAGATTTATTAAACGAGTAATTGAAAATGACTTGGTATGGGCATTAACTACTAGTACTGGCGATTGGGTTTTCTCTGATTCCAACGAAGACGAGGAAGAAGACAGAGGTGTATTTCCAGTTTGGTCGGACAGAGCTTATGCCCAGCGTTGCGCTGTTAAAGAATGGGAATCTTGTACGCCCGAAAGCATTCCGCTTGCTGAGTTTCTGGAAGCTTGGTGTGCAGGCTTATATAATAATCAAGAGTTAATTGGCACTAATTGGGATGGTGAGCTTCACGGTAATGAAGTGGAACCTCTGGTATTGGCTTTACAGATTTTAGATGCTTTAAAGGTGGCTGATAAAGCGTTAGTGTTAAGATTTCATGCTAATGAAGAGGAGTTTGCAGAGCAAGTACGACGCATTGTAGACTGATTTACGCTTCATGCCTAACGACTACTTTCAGTTTCAGCAGTTCCGCATCAACCAAAGCGACTGCGCCCAAAAGGTGAGCACCGATGCGTGCCTGCTGGGCGCGGCGGCTGACCTAAGCGGCGCCACCCGCGTGCTGGATATTGGCACCGGCACTGGGCTGCTGGCGCTCATGGTGGCCCAGCGCGCCCCGGCGGCCGAGATTGAAGCTGTAGAGCTTGACCTCGCCGCCGCGACGCAGGCGGCAGCCAACGTGGCGGCCAGCCCCTGGGCCGCCCGCATCGGGGTGCGGCCGCTGAGCCTAGCTGCCTACGCGGCAGCCCTACCCCCCTCTTTCAGCCACATTATTTGCAACCCGCCGTTTTTTCGGCGCAGCCTGGCCCCACCCGATGCGGCCCGCGCCACGGCGCGCCACGCGGGCGAGGCCTCGCTGACGTTTGCCGAGATTGCGGTGTTTGCGGCTGATTTTTTGGCCCCTTCGGGCACGCTCACGGTGCTGCTGCCGCCGCCCGAGATGGCGCATTTTGTGCAGGCGGCACAGGCGGCCGGCCTACCCCCGCAGGCGCGGCTAGTGGTGCGGCACCGGGCAGGCGGGCGCATCACGCGGGTTATCGGTCAGTTTGGGCGTGAGCCAGTGGCAGCCGTGGCCGAGACGGAGCTAGTGATTAAGGCCGCCGACGGCCTGGCGTATTCCGCTGAATTTGAAGCGTTGCTGGGCGAATTTTACTTGTGAGCTGTTCAGAAAGCCGTCTAAAGCAAAACACTATGCTACGCCTGCCGAAGCACTTCGCGTGCAGTAGTGTTCAAATCGTTATAGGATTGGATTACTGCTGCACGCGAAGTGCTTCGGCAGGCGTAGCGTGACGTTCTTTTTAACGCTTTGTTTACTTTAAAGAAGTAGCAAGCAGTCGCAAAATCTGCGCTACAGCAGCGCGCGCAACTGACCTAGCTTTTCGCCGTGCAAGGCGGCCAGCAAGTCGGCTTCGAGGGTGCCAAACTCGGTGGCTGCGTAGTGGCGCTGCACGCGGCCACCCACCAGCACGGTGGCCTCGTCGGCGATTTCGGTGAGCGTGCCCAAGATGTGCGAGGTGAGCAGAATGCCGGTGCCGCGGTCGCGCAGGCGTTTTAAAATCTCCTTAAGCAGCAAGTTGGCTTCGAGGTCAAGACCGTTGAAGGGCTCATCGAGGATGAGAAAGGGAAAATCCTGCACCAGAAGCGCCAACAGGGCCAGCTTTTTCTTCATGCCGGCCGAGTAGTCGGTGGCATATTGGTCGAGCGGCAGCTCTAGCAGCTGGTTCCAGGGGTGCAGGTCGGGCACGGGCCGGCGCCGCGCCTGCAAGCAAAACTCGACGTACTCGCGCCCCGTGAGGCGGGGGTAGAAGTACGGCTCGTAGGGCAGCAGCCCGGTGATTTCGCGCACAGGCCCGGCTGCGCCGGTAGCGCGTACCGTGCCTGTAAAGCCGTTTTCTAGGCCATAAAGGCAATTGATGAGCGTAGTCTTGCCCGCGCCATTGGCCCCAATGAGGCCGTGGATGCTGCCTGGCCGCAAAGCCAGGCTTACGCCACGCAGCACCTCGTGGCGCCCATAGGCCTTGTGCAGGTCAATTAGTTCGAGCATGGAAAATGCGTCAGTGAGCAGTAAGCAGTAAGCAGTAAGCAGTAAGCAGTAAGCAAAAGAACGTCATTCCGAGCTTGCCGAGGAATCCCGCGTGAGCCATTTGGATGTCGCTTTACGAAGCGAACGAAATTCCTCGGCAAGCTCGGGATGACGCTCTTTTAATCCTTGCGGCACTCCTGCACAAACAGCGTCACGTCGCCCCCAGCTCGGAGTGACGTTCTTTCAACCTTTACTTCCTCCCCCAAAATTGCCCGCAGTCGGCGGCGGCTTTGCCACACCAGGCCACCGGCTACTACCAGCATCAGCGGGGGGTAGGCGGGGTGCCAGGCGCCGCCCAGGCCCACCGCCAGCACCAGCCCCTGGGTGCTACGAATGTGCGTAACATTGGGGTAAAACGCATATTTAGTCAAAATCACTAGGGCCACCAGCGCCAGCCAAAACAGCGCTACCGCCACTGCTCCACCCACGCCCGCGGGCCCTACCCCCAGCAGCAGCCAAAACGGCGCGGCCGTGGCCGCCGCGCAGCCCAAGCCCAGCGCCAGCCGCCGCCGCACCAGTTGCCGAGGCGTGCGGGCCGCCAGCGCTAGCATCGTGACCGGCTCGGGCTCGCCATAGTAGGCCAGCACCACTAGCAGCCACGCTACCAGCGCCGCCACCGGAGCCAGCGGTGAGGCGCGCTGCCAGGTGGCTAACCCCACCAGCACCGGCCAGATTAACAAGCCCTTAGTAGCGCGTATACCGCCCACCCACTCGAAGGATTCGCTGCGAAATAAACTGCGCCAGCGATGCCGGGTAGGGCTACCCACGCGGACCGGCGGCGCCCAGGCCACCAGCGAAGCCAGCCCCAGCAGCAGGACCGCTGGCCCCGCGGCCCACACCGCCAGCAGCCCCAGCGCCACTGGCAGTACCAGCAGCGCGTACTCGACCGCCACCCACGGCCGAAAATCTGGCGCAACGGTAGCCAGAAACTGTGCATCGGCCCGCTGCCGGTGCGCCCCCAGCAGCGCCCAGGCGACCAGCAGCGGCCCTAGCCAACCAGCCCGCGGCTGCTCGCGCAGCACCACCAAGGTTTGCAGTAAACCTAACCCCAGTATGGGGCCTAGCAGCGCGAGCCGTAGCCAGCCGATTTCGCGCAGCAGCCGGCCCAGCAGGCGCAGGCGCAGCGCCAGGTAGGCGCGCAGGGCAGTCGTCGCACCAAGCGCGGCAGGGTTACGCTGCATTAAGCTGTGGGGAGGGGGGTAGGGATTTCTTCTTCGAGGAAGGCAATGCCGTAGTCGGCCGCCAGTTCTTGTAAGATGGGCGCGTAGAGGTCGGCGGTGGTCGGAATGACGACGCCCCGCCCGGTTACTTCGCCCCGCGCCAGGCGGCGCACGGCCATGCCCAGCGGCAGGCCTACGGTTTTGGCCATCGCAGTGTGAGTCGCGTCGTCGCCCGTCACAACCAGCGACGACGTGCGGCGGTGCACCTGGCCATCAAGCTCATACTCAATTTGATGCTGCATCACCACCTGGTCGCAGTCGTGCGGGCCAAGCTGCCATTTGTCCACCAGCAAGTGCTCCAGCAGCTGGGCGGCGGTGGCGTGGGCCAGGCCCACCAGGCGCGCACTGAATATCCCCAGCCACGCCAGGCGCGTCATTTCAGGGCCGTGGGGGTCAAGGTGCAGGCGCTGGGCTACGTGGGCAGCCACCTCGTCGGCGGGCACCTGGTGGCCCAGCTGCTGGGCCACCAGCGCCTGCCAAGGCAGGTTGGCGGGGTTGCCGAGGGGTAGGCCGTCGTTGGTGAGGCCCAGCGCCACCAGCGCCTGCCAAGCCGCGCAATAGCCGGGGCGGCGCAGGGTGCCGCGCAGCATGGTTTGGACGTCCGTTAGGCCATAGACCTCGCGGTAGCTCAGCGAGTCGCGGTTGGCGTAGCCCTCGAAGTGGCCGTGGCCGGGCACGGCCAGCGTCTCGGCCCGGCCAAACAGTTCTTCGTACGGAATGAGTCTTTCCTGGCCGTTTTCGAGGTACTGCGCGGGGCCGCCCTGGCCAGCCAGCACCACGTTGCGCGGGTTCCAGCTGAACTTGTAGCGCCAGGGGTTGTCGCCCTCGCTTTCGGGCGCCACCAGCCCGCCGCAGTACGAGCGGAAACCCGTGATGCGCGCGCCCCTACCCTTCAATTCCTGAATAATTTGCATGGCCGACATATGGTCGAGGCCGGGGTCGAGGCCGCATTCCATGAGGAAAACCAGGCCCGCGGCGGCGGCCTCGGCGTGCAGGGTGCGCACCTCGGAGCTCACGTAGCTGGCCGTGGCCAAGTGGCGGCGGTGGCGCAAGCAGGCGCGCGCCACCAGCGGGTGAAACGCGGCCGGCAGCATCGAAATAACCAGGTCGGCCTCGGCCACCAGCTGATCGAGCTGGTCGGCGTTTTGCACGTCGAAGGGCACGGCGCGGGCATACTGCGAGTGGGCGGCCAGCACAGGAGCCAGGTGGGCGGGCAAGGCGTCGGCCACGGTCAGAAACCAGCGCTCGGCCGGGGCATGGCGCAGCAAATACTGTATCAGCGCCGAGGCCGAGCGGCCGGCCCCGAGCAGCAGCAGGCGGGTGGGGGTAGTCATGCGGGCAAAAGTACTCGGATTGGTGGCGGGTAATCGATACTAGTGGGAATCGTTTGTCTGTGCGCGCACGGACAAACGATTCCCATTAGCAATCCCGAATTCCTCCCTTTCTTTGTCGCCCCATTTTTATTCCCGCCGCAATGGCCGCCCTTCCTTCCGATTTACCCACCCGCCGCCACCTAAGCCTGAGCTACGACGAGCTGGCCAAGCCCGACCATCTTTCGCCCGCCGAGCGCCGGGTATGGGAAGCCGCCCGTGCCGCCACTGACCATTCCTACGCGCCCTATTCGCACTTTCACGTAGGGGCCGCACTGCTGCTCGACGATGACACTATTGTGCTGGGTACCAACCAGGAGAACGCCGCCTACCCCTCGGGCCTGTGCGCCGAGCGCACGGCGCTGTTTGGGCTAGCCGGCAACCGCCCTACCCCCCCGCCGCGCATCGTAGGTATGTCGGTGGCCGGCCGGCCGGCTACCGGCGGGTTTCGGCCCGCGCTACCCTGCGGCGCCTGCCGCCAGGTAATGCTCGAGTATGAGCTGCGCCAAGGCCAGCCCATTTGGCTGCTGCTGCCCAGCGAGGATGGCACCATCCTGCGCTTCGAGCGGTTGGCCCACTTGCTGCCCTTTCACTTCTCGGCCGACTCGCTACCGCCGCGGGCGTAAGCGGACAGTAGCGCGAACTTTGTAGTTCGCGTTACTTCCCTACCCCCTTATTTTTCTCCTATGTCTGCTCGTCTTATCATTCAGCTCGCGGCCTTGCTGGGCGCCCTCACAGTGGGTATCGGCGCCTTTGGGGCGCACGGCCTGCGGCCCATGCTCGAAGCCACTGGCCGCTTCGAAACCTTCGAAACCGCAGTGCGCTACCAATTTTACCACACGCTGGCGCTGCTGGCTGTGGGTGTGCTGGCCGTGGCTCGGCCCGAACTGCGCGGCCTCGACACAGCCGCGCTCCTGTGGACCGCGGGCATCGTCATCTTTAGCGGCTCGCTCTACGCCATTTGCTTCACAGGCATCACCAAGTTTGGGGCGGTAGCGCCGCTGGGCGGGTTGCTACTTATCGCGGGCTGGGCGCGGTTGCTATTTGCGGTGGGCAAGCTGTAGGCTTTAGCTCACCCAAAAACGTAAAAAAGGCGCGCCAACCCAGTGGGTCGGCGCGCCTTTTTTAACTTATCAGCAGAGGGTAGGGTCTACTTGCTAGAGGCCGTAGCGGCTTCTTTCACGTCGCCTACCAGTGAAACGGTGGTGCTGCCACCGGCCGAGTTCGAGTCGATAGTCAGAACTTTGGTTTGCATGCCCACTTTGCCAGCCGAGTTGAATTTGGCCGAGATGGTGCCGGTTTTGCCGGGCTGCACAGGCTCCTTGGTCCAGGCGGGGGTAGTGCAGCCGCAGCTCACACCAATGTTGGAAATCACGAGCGGCTGGGTGCCAGTGTTTTTAAACTTGAAGACGTGGTCGACGATGTCGCCCTGCTTGATGGAGCCAAAATCGTACTTCACTTCCATAAACTCAATCTGGGGGCCGGCTACTTTCGCAGTGGCTTTGGCAGGCTTGGTGGCCTGGGCGTGGGCAGCGGTGCCCGCAAACGTGAGGCCCAGGGCCAACAGCAGCATTTTCGTCATGACAGTGTGTAAGAATGGGTTGAGAGATTAGAACAAATTTACGTGCCGAAGCAGCGTTGGCAAAACTACGGCCAAACCAATGCCACTGGCCAGCGGCGTTTGGCGAGGCAGGCGATTGCGTGGCAAACCCTAACGGCAGGAATTCAATTCCCTACCCCCCGTATTTTAACTAAGGCAGGTTATTCTTCCTCCACTACTTCGTTTTCAGCCAGCAGCCGCCGCTGAAAATTGAGCAGGAACAGCCGCTCCGAGGCCCGCGTGATGGCCGTATAGAGCCAGCGCGCAAACTCGCCTCCCACCGGCTCGTCGGGCTTGATGAAGCCGTGGTCTACAAATACGGCCTGCCACTGGCCGCCCTGCGCCTTGTGGCACGTGAGGGCGTAGGCAAATTTTATTTGCAAGGCGTTGAGGTACGGGTCTTTGCGCATCTCGGCGTTGCGCTCAGCCTTCTTGGTAAGGTGGGCGTAGTCGGCCAAAATTTCCTGGTACATCTTCTCGTTTTGGTCGCGGGGTAGCGACGGGCTTTCGGTGTGCAGCGTGTCGAGCAGCAGCTTCACTTCCAGCTCGGGCTCGTCGGGGTAGTCTACCAGCCGCACCCGCGCTTGGGCAAAGCGGCAGCCAAATACTTCTTCACGCCGAATTATCTTCTTGATTTCCAAGAAGTCGCCATTGGCCAGAAAGCCAATTTCTGACTCCTTGGGCAGCCAGAAGTAGTTGTTGCGCACCACCATGATGTAGTCGCCGGCCTCAATCTCCTCCTCCGCCTCAAAGAGCGTGCGCCGAATGAGCTGGTTGTACTGATTGGCGTTGCGGTTGGAACGGCAGATGATGGTCGTGTTTTCGTGCCCAAAGTGGCGGTAGGCCCAGCGCAGGCCGTCCTCCAGCTTGTCGCCACCCATCTTAAACATGTCCTTGAACCCCTTGGTATGCAGCTGGATATTAGGCGCTTCCTGCCGTAGCTCCTCGCGCAGCTCGGTGGCATTGACCAAGATGCCGGAGGCCTCGGCCTGGCGCATTACCTGGCGCAGCTCTACGCCATCGACGCGGGCGCGGAAGCGGTGGGCCAGCAGCTCGGGGTCGAGGGCCGGGCTCAGGAGCTGGCCCACTGGCGGCAGCTGCGCCGTGTCGCCGATGAGCAGCAGCCGGTTGGTGCTTTTCTCAAACACGAAGCCCATGAGGTCGTCGAGCAAGCCATTCTCTCCGAAGGCTTTCTCGTCGGAAATCATGGACGCCTCGTCCACGATAAACAGGGTTTCTTCGGTGCGGTTTGGCTGGCGCTGAAAGCTGAGGCGCTCGCTGGGCGCGCCGCTGGTTTGGCGGTATATTTTTTTGTGGATGGTGCTGGCCGGCACGCCGGCATAGGCGCTCATCACCTTGGCGGCGCGGCCGGTGGGCGCCATCAGGGAGTAGCGGCGCTGCATGCGGCCCAGCCACTGCACCAGGGCGCTCACCACGGTGGTTTTGCCGGTGCCCGCGTAGCCGCGCAGCACAAACACCTTGCGCCCCGGCAGCTGGTCGCGCAAAAACTCGTCGAGCTGCGCAAAGAGTGTGGCCTGGTCTTCGGTGGGCTGGAACGGGAAGTAATCGCGGACGGAAGGGAATCGGGTTGTTAACATTTTTTCAGTTGGCCGGGATATTTATTTTATAATACGGCTGCGTATCTAGCACCATGCACCAACCTTTTTCGCGTTCGACAAGCTCCAATTTAATTGCCTGGTGAATTTGCGCTGTGTTTCTATACGTCTTGGTCTTTCCTTCTCTTGTATCAAATGCATACTCTGGCTTTAGATATAATGTGTCTGCTATAAAATTGAAGTGCCCACCGGTAGTCAAACTACAAAGGACATTAGCAGTGTCATACCCTATTTCTTGATAAGTGTATTGTTTATTTCTGCCAAAAATGTAGTTCTGTTTAATAGTTTGAGAAGAATTGATAGCGGTCCACTCACCTGTAATATTTTGGCTACAGGCAGGTAGTAAAACCAAACTTAAAGCGGGGCACAGAATGTATTTTTCATTATTCTCCGAAAAAAACAATTGATGTATCACGCCGGCTCCACCACCGCCATCGTGGCCGAGGCCTTGGCGATGAGCACGTCGTCGCACCACACCTCGGCTTCGCAGAAGTGCAGGCGGCGCCCGGCTTTCAGCACCCAGCCAATGGCCCGGATGCGCTGGCCCACGCCGGGGTTGAGGTAGCTCACACGCAGGTCCGACGTCACAACCCCTACCCCCTCGGGCACGAGCGTAATGGCGGCAAAACCGGCGGCAAGGTCGGCCATGGTGGCCACCAGGCCGCCGTGGGCAAAGCCGCGCTGCTGCTGGTGCTGCTGCCCCAACGCCAGCTCGGCCTCGATGCGGCCCGGCTCGATACGGGTGAGGTCGGCCCCGATGAGGTGCATAAAGTGCTGGCGCTTCAGCTTTTCGCGAATGCGGGCTTCGAGGTCGGCGGCGGGTTCGGGCGTGGCAGGAGTCATAGGTACTTCAAAGATACCGGCCGGGCCCGCGTGCTTACCTTCCGGCCGTATTCAGGCCCTACCCCCTTCTCGCTATGGAACAACTTTCGACCTTGCACTACCTCATGGCCGGCGCGCTGGGCCTAGGGCTGGCCGCGTGCAGCGGCTTTCGGGTATTTGTGCCGCTGCTGGCGGCTAGCGTGGCGCACCGCGCGGGCTGGCTGCCCAGCTCGCAGGGCTTCGAGTGGCTCAGCAGCTGGCCGGCGCTGCTGATGCTGGCGACCGCCACCGGGGCCGAGCTGGTGGGTTACTATGTGCCCTTTTTCGACCACCTGCTCGACACGCTGACCACACCCGCCTCGTTTATCGCGGGCACGCTGCTGATGACGTCGTCGCTCACGCACCTCGACCCGACGCTGCGCTGGACGCTGGGTATCTTGGTAGGCGGCGGGGCGGCGGGGCTGGTGCAGGGCAGCACGGCGCTGCTGCGGGCGGGCTCCACCGCCACCACGGGCGGGCTAGCCAACCCGCTGTTTGCCAGCCTAGAAAACGTGCTGGCAGTGGTGGGCACACTGTTCACGCTGCTCTTGCCACTGGTGGCGGCGGGGCTGGTGCTAGGGCTGCTGGTATTCTTGGCGAGCCGGTGGCAGCGCTGGCGGCAGCGGCGGGTGCTGGCTGGGCAGGCGGGGGTAGGCCAGCCGGCCTCGTCACCCACCAGCGGCGGGTTTGCGTAGAGGCAGCAGTCTACGTGAACTAACTGTGATTTTATGCCGGGTGCTGCTAATAACTCAACCTCTTACTTATTAACGCCTTATGCCGGACTAGTGCGCGTGCGCGTAGGCGGCTTGCTGGTGCGCCAGGGCACTATTTTGCTGGCGGCCCACCGGGGCCTGTTGCCTGGCGGGGCAGTTTTCTGGTCGCCGCCGGGTGGGGGCTGGGTCTTTGGCGAAAGCCTGAAGCAGGCGCTGGTGCGCGAATTTCAGGAAGAAACTGGGCTGGCTGTGCGGGTGGGCCGGCAGCTGCATCTGCATGAGTTTCGGCGCGACGACCTGCAGGCGCTGGAAGTGTTTTTTGAAGTAACGGCCGAGGACCCCACCGCTATCCCGCGCCTGGGCCACGACCCCGAACATGGCCCCGATAGCCAGCTGCTCAGCGAGTTGGCTTGGCTTACGCCGCGCCAGCTGCTGGCGTTGCCGCTGGCCCAGGTGCACCCCGTGCTGCGCGGGCTGCTGAGCACCGACGATGTATTTGTGCCTCAAGTGCTGCTAAGCGCCTAGCCGGCGGCTAGCGTCATGCTTTCTTGCCAGCCAAAGAGGGGGTAGGGCTACCGGCAACCGAGCCCCCAAAACCTATCTTTGCTGCCCGTGCCTACTACCCCTACCCTACCCACTGGCGCCGCGGTGAGCCTGCGCGACGACACCTTCGAGCTGGCCAACCCCACGGCCTATCACCTCTACGCCCTGGCTGGGCCGGGCCGCTTGCGCGTGATGGCGCTAGACGTGGCGCGTCAAAAAATCGTGGCCTTCGACGACCAGCCGCTGCCTAGCCTGGCCGAGCTGCCGGCCGCCGCCGCTGCCCACCCGCTGCTGGGCCACGCCGGCTGGGCGCGCCTGCGCTTGGCGCTGGCGGGCACGGGCAGCACGCTGCTCCCCGCTCCGCTGTACCGGCCCGGCGACGAGGCCGCCTACCTGCGCCCACATCACGCGCTGGCCCCCACCGAAGAGGCTTTGGCCTACGCCCTACCCCTGCCCGCGCCGGCAACTGATATTGTGAGCATTTTTGCAGCTCGCCGCGATTTGTCGCAGTGGCTGCACGCGGTGCATGGGCCTAGCGCGCGCCTGCTGCCTCATACCAGCGCCCTGCTGGCGGGCCTGCTGCACCAGCGCGGCACCGCGCCGCGCCAGCTCTACCTCAGCCTGGCCGACCAGGAGTTGACGGCCGTGGTACTAGGCCCGCAGCTGGAGTTTTGCAACACCTTTGCCGTGGGCACGGCCGAGGACGTGGCCTACTACACCATCTTGGTGATGCAGGAGCTAGGCCTGAACCCCGACCGTGACCCGGTGACCATCTGGGGCGAGCTTACTGGCGAGTCGGCCACGTTTGGGCTGCTCAGTACCTACGTGCGGCACCTGCGCTTCGGCACGCGGCCGTTTGGGGTGCAGTATTTTTATTATTTAAATGAACTGGCTGACTACCGTCACTTTGACTTGTTCAGCTTAGTCTTCTGTGAATGATAGCTAAGCCAGAAGCTGGCAATGCCCTACCCCCCGACGACGTGAAAAGAATTGCGCTTTTTCCTGGCTCTTTCGACCCCTTCACCACCGGCCACCTCGATATAGTGCGGCGCGGCGTGGGGCTGTTCGACGAAGTTATTATTGCCTTGGGCACCAACAGCAGCAAGCAGCGCTACCTGCCCCTCGACTGGATGCTGGCGCAGCTCGAAGAGCTGTTTCGGGACGAGCCGCGCGTGTCGGTGCGCAGCTACCGGGGCCTCACGGTCGATTTTGCCCGCGCCACCGGGGCGCGCTACTTGCTGCGCGGCCTGCGCAATACCCTCGATTTTGAGTACGAAAACAGCATCGGCCAGGCCAACCGCCTGCTCTACCCCGAGCTAGAGACGGTGTCGTTGCTCACGGCGCCCACGTTGGCGGCCATTAGCAGCACCATCGTGCGCGACGTGCACCGCTACGGCGGCGATGTGGCACCATTTGTGCCCTTTGCCCTACCCCACCCAGCTAAGGCAGAAACGCTTGCTACAACCTACAAAAAAAGCCCCCCGTTTCATCTGAAACGGGGGGCTTTTTTAGGGGAGGCAGGTGCCTTATTCCATTACTTTCAGCGGGTCGATGGGGTCTGCCTTGAAGTACTGCATGGCGACGAGCGAGGTGATAACGCCCGTCATGGTACCCAGCAAAATGATGGCTAAGAAAGCTACCACCACCGACAGGTCGAAACCAAATAAGTTTTCTACCTGCGTAAGGTCCAGCGACTTGGGCATTACCACGGTGAGAATGATAAAGAATAGCCCGAGCGTAACCGAGGCTACCAGCGCCGCAATAATGCCGGTGCCATAGCCGCCAAGGTAAGGCATTTGGTCGCCACGCAGCTGGCGTAGGTGGCGAATGGCCAGCACCGAGCCGGCTACTAGTAATAGCACGTCGAGGCTACCAGCCTCGATGCGTGAAAAGAAACCGAGCAGCGCTGCTACCAGGGTATAGGCGCAAAGCACGGCGCCGGTGAGCAGGCCATAGCGAAAGCCGTTTTGTTCTGGGGTGAGCACGGGCGCGGCAGAAGCAGAAGTAGAGCGGGCAGCCATAAGGAAAAGGAAGTACGTGACGTGAGGAGGGTAGAGGCAGTAAACGCAGCCCAATGGGCTGTATAATTAGCCTATACTGTATTTAGCGGCCGGATGTTGTGTCTAGCACCGGGGGCACAAATCGAGGGCGGGCGGCGTTAGGGTAGGGTAAGGCGAGGCGGCGGCGTATTTTTGCAAAGATTTTTTGGTTTTTTATTCCGGCTTAGATGATTTCCACGACCAACGTGAGCTTGCGCTATGGCAAGCGGGTACTGTTTGAAGACGTAACGGTGAAGTTTTTGCCAGGCAACTGCTATGGCCTCATCGGGGCCAACGGGGCCGGCAAATCGACCTTCCTCAAGATTTTGTCTGGCGAGTTAGAGCCCAACACGGGCTCGGTAGAGTTGCCTGCCGGCCAGCGCCTGGCCGTGCTCAAGCAGAACCAGTTTGCCTACGACGACCAGCAAGTGCTGCAAACCGTGATTCAGGGCCACCAGCGCCTGTGGGCGGTGATGAGCGAGAAAGACGCGTTGTATGCCAAGGCCGATTTTACGGATGCCGACGGCGAGCGCGCTGCTATCCTGGAAGGCGAGTTTGCTGACCTCGAAGGCTGGAACGCCGACTACGAGGCAGCCGAGCTACTAAGCGGCCTGGGCATTACCGAAGACAAGCACTACAGCACGATGTCGGACCTAGGGGCCAGTGAAAAAGTGCGCGTGCTGCTTGCGCAAGCCCTTTTTGGTAATCCTGATGTACTGCTGCTCGACGAGCCGACCAACAACCTCGACGCCGAGAGCGTGCTCTGGCTCGAAAACTTCCTAGACGGCTTCCAGAACACGGTAATCGTGGTGAGCCACGACCGCCACTTCCTCGACGCGGTGTGCAACTACATGGCCGACCTGGACTTCTCAAAAATCACGATGTACCCCGGCAACTACGGTTTCTGGTACGAGAGCAGCCAGCTGGCCCTGCGCCAGCGCCAGGATGTGAACAAGAAAACGGAGGACAAGCGCAAAGAACTCGAAGAGTTTGTACGCCGCTTCTCGGCCAACGCCTCGAAGTCGAAGCAGGCTACTAGCCGCCAGAAGCTGCTGCAAAAGCTGACGCTGGAGGAAATCAAGCCTTCCTCGCGCCGCTACCCCTACATCGCCTTCAAGCCCGAGCGCGAAGCCGGCAACCAGCTGCTGACGGTGGAAGGCGTGAGCAAGTCGGTCGATGGCCAGTCGGTGCTCAAGAACGTGTCGTTTACGCTCGACAAGGGCGATAAAATTGCCATCGTGGGCCGCGACGACCGCGCCGCTTCGCTGCTATTCGATATTCTGTTTAAGGAAGCACAGGCTGATAAAGGCAAGACCGAGTGGGGTACCACTATCACGCCGAGCTACTTCCCGAAGGAAAACAGCAACTACTTCCAGGCCGACAACATGAACCTGGTGGACTGGCTGCGCCAGTACTCGACCGAGAAGGACGAGAGCTTTGTGCGCGGCTGGCTGGGCCGGATGTTGTTTTCGGGCGAAGAGAGCCAGAAGAAGCCGAACGTGCTGAGCGGTGGCGAGAAAGTGCGCTGCATGCTGAGCAAGATGATGCTCGAAAGCGGCAACGTGCTGGTGCTCGATGACCCGACGAACCACCTGGACCTGGAGAGCATTCAGGCCCTAAACAATGGCCTGAAGGACTTCACCGGTTCGCTCATCTTTGCCTCGCACGACTTGCAGTTTATCGAGACGGTGGCCAACCGCATTATCGAGCTCACGCCCGAAGGCATCATCGACCGCCGCATGAACTACGAAGAGTACCTGGCCGACGAAACCTTGAAGACACAGCGCCAGAAAATGTACCAGCTGGCTTAAAATCAGGAATTAAGCAGACTCATTCGGGGGTTTGGTCTAGTAAGCCGGGCTTCTTCACTTTTTCTTCCTGCCTCTCCGCTAATTTCCGTTCATGAAACGTCTGCTTTTTCCATTTTTGCTAGGAGCTGCGGCTTGGCTGGCGCCCGGCCGCAGCCAGGCTCAAAATAAGCCTGTGCTCAATACCGCGCCTCCTGGCTCGCTGCCGCCCGCGGCGCCGGCGCCTACTAGGCCGCGGCCAACGGCTGACACCACCGGCGTGGCGCCTACCATTCCGGTGTATACCCCAGCCGCTACGCCTACTACACCTGCCCAGCCGCAGCCCGCCCAGCCCAGCCAGGCCGAGGCCCTACCCCCCCCCAGCGCGGAAAGTCCTTCGGGCCTCGAATTGCCGGGCCGCGAGCAGGAGCGCAAGGCGGCGCAGCAGCACGCCGAGCAGTACACCAAGCTGTTTATCTACTCGGGCCTGGGCCTGGGCTATAGCTCCAATTATTACAGTGATGGCGGGGTGTTCAATTTCAGTATTTCGCCGGCTATTGGCTACCGCATTACCGACCGGCTGGCCATTGGGCCTGGCATCAGCTACACGTACGTCAATTATTCGTTTGGTAAGAACAACCCCAGCCTCAACCTCAATAATATTGGGGTGAAGGTTTTTGGCCAGTTCCGCGTGATTGACCAGTTTTTTGTGCACGCCGAGTACGAAGTGACTAAGGCTGAGCTGCCGCTCGTAGACCAGAACAATAATTATATTGTTATCAACAACCGCATTTCTACGGGCACCCGCCAGGTGCAGTCGCCACTAGCTGGGGTGGGCTACCGCTCGCAAATTAGCAACCGCGCCGCCGCCGACATTGTGCTGCTCTACAATTTTCAGGACGGCTACAACAGCATTTACTCCAACCCGGTTATTCGCTTCAACTTCCTCTTCAATATTGGCCACTAGGCCAATATTAAGGGCAAAATAAAACCCCCGCCGTAAAAACGGCGGGGGTTTTTTATGTGCAAGCGGGTAGCCCGGACTATACCGGGTTACGGCCGCTGATAACGCGCAGCAGGATAGCAATGATGGCAATCACCAGCAAAATGTGAATCAGGTTGTTACCTGCCAGCCCGGCACCCAAGATACCGAAGAAGCCAAGCGCCCAAATGATAATGAGGATTACGGCGATGATGTACAGTAAATTGCCCATGAGTGAAAAAAGAAAGAAGAGTGTGAAAAGGTTAGGAACAAACTTTTGCGGCTTGTGAGAGCTTTGTACGGTGAGGCCAGAAAAAAGATGAAGAAGCGCTAAAAAAACTTGCGCGCCGGTCACTAATTGCCAGCTTCAGTAGCTTTGCGAGGCGGCAGCTAGTCGTTTTCCCTACCCCCCTTTTTTCTTCCTCCCACCCATGAACGTTGCCGTTATTGGCTCGGGCACGATGGGCAATGGTATTGCCCACGTTTTTGCCCAGCACGGGTTCTCCGTCGCCCTCATCGATATCAACCAGCCCGCGCTTGACAAAGCGCTGGGCACCATCACCAAAAACCTGGACCGCCAGGTAGCCAAAGCTACACTCAGCGAAGATGATAAGGCGGCTACCTTGGGCCGCCTGCGCACCTTCACGAGCCTGGCCGACGGCGTGGCCGGCGCCGAACTAGTAGTAGAAGCCGCCACCGAAAATGCGGACCTAAAGCTTCAGATTTTCCGCGACCTTGACCAGAACGCGCCAGCTGGTGCCATCTTGGCCAGCAACACGTCGTCGATTTCCATCACCAAAATCGCAGCCGTAACCAAGCGCCCGGCCCAGGTAATCGGGATGCATTTTATGAACCCCGTACCGGTGATGAAATTAGTGGAAGTAATTCGCGGCTACGCCACGTCCGATGCCACTACGCAGCGCGTGATGGAGCTAGCGGACCAGCTGGGCAAAACGCCCACCGAGGTCAATGACTACCCCGGTTTCGTGGCCAACCGCATCCTGATGCCCATGATTAATGAGGCGATTATCAGCCTGTTTGAGGGGGTAGCGGGCGTGGCCGAAATCGACACGGTGATGAAGCTCGGCATGGCCCACCCCATGGGCCCCTTGCAACTCGCCGACTTTATTGGCCTCGACGTGTGCCTGGCCATCCTGCGGGTGCTGCACGAGGGCCTCGGCAACCCCAAGTACGCACCTTGCCCGCTGCTGGTAAACATGGTAATGGCCGGCCGCCTGGGCGTAAAATCGGGTGAAGGCTTCTACCAGTACACGGCCGGCTCGAAAGACTTGGTGGTGGCGTCGCACTTCGCCAAGTAGGTGAACAGTATCGTAGCCGTTTGCGTTAGTCTACTGCGCTGGTAGTGAACCAGCACAATCAGTTTACTTATGCGCACATCTGCGCTCTTGGTTATTTACTCATGGAACATGCATTGTTTGGGGCCGGCTGCTTTTGGTGCGTCGAAGCCGTTTTCCAGAACTTGAAGGGGGTAGAGAAAGTGGTTTCCGGCTACGCTGGCGGCCGCATCAAAAACCCCACCTACCGCGAGGTGTGCAGCGGCTTGACGGGCCACAACGAGGTGATTGATATCACCTTCGATCCAGCCGTTATTAGCTACAAGGAGCTGCTCGAAATCTTCTGGAAAACCCACGACCCGACGACGCTCAACCGCCAGGGCAACGATGTCGGCACCCAGTACCGCTCGGCCGTGTATTACTACAACGACGAGCAAAAGCAGCTTGCCGAAGAGTATAAAAAGAAGCTCAACGACGGCCACGCGTTCCCAGACCCCGTGGTTACGGAAATCACGGCCGCACCCGAATTTTACCCGGCCGAGGATTACCACCAGAATTATTTCAACCTGCACGGCCACGAGCCCTATTGCCAGTTTGTGGCCAAGCCCAAAGTGGACAAGGTAAAGGCGCTGTTTGGCGAGAAACTGAAATCGGTAGCGGCTTAATCGCCGCTTAGCATTTATAATAAAAAAGCCCGCTAATTAGCGGGCTTTTTTATTAATTGTACAGTTGGCTTTATTAACCGTGCTTGTTGATAATTGGCTGGAGGAATGAATAGAAAATAGCCTTTACCTTCCCCTCTCACATTATCAGGTATCCATACTTTGATTGGTGCAAGGTCATTGACAGCCATTTTTTCAAATTGTACCTGGTCTGAAGTATTGAAGTCTGTTTGAGTTAACAACAATACTTGCTCCGTAAGTTGAAACCAACCACCTAGTTTGGAATAGTAAAGCTTCATAACAAAGCACGGATGTGAAATATCATCCTCGCGCCACTCAACTCTTTGTTCAAGATACGTATTTTGATTTTCAGAGACTAATATTCCATCTGAAGGAGGGGTAGCAGGTGCAATTACTACAAATACTATTACTAAAAGTGCTACTGCTAGAGGTAAGCCAAGTAGAATCACACTAATAGTTTGCACATACCACATGCAGCCATGCTTAGTTACCTCGGTTCTACGTAATAGCATGGCCACTCTCAAAAAGAATTCTAGCGCTACACGCTCACGCCAAAGTCGCGCAGCGCGTCATTCAAGCTCGTTTTCAAATCGGTGCTGGGCTTGCGCTGGCCGATGATGAGGGCGCAGGGCACCTGGTACTCGCCGGCCGGAAACTGCTTGGGGATGGTGCCCGGAATGACAACCGAGCGCGGCGGCACGTAGCCGCGGTACTCCTTGGGCTCGTCGCCGGTCACGTCGATGATTTTGGTGCTGCCCGTGATGGTAACACCGGCGCCAATTACGGCTTCCTTGCCAATGCGGCAGCCTTCCACCAGGATGCAGCGCGAGCCAATAAACGCGCCATCTTCGATGATGACGGGCGCGGCCTGCACGGGCTCCAGCACGCCGCCGAGGCCTACGCCCCCGCTCAAGTGCACATGCTTGCCAACCTGGGCGCAAGAGCCCACCGTAGCCCAGGTATCGACCATGGTGCCTTCGCCCACGTAGGCGCCGATGTTGGTGTAGCTCGGCATCAGGATGACGCCGGGGGCCAGGTAGGCGCCGTAGCGGGCCACGGCAGGCGGCACCACGCGCACTTTCTGGCCGGCGTAGTCGGTCTTGAGGGCCATCTTATCGTGGTACTCGAAAGGGCCGACTTCCTGCGTATCCATTTGGCGGATAGGGAAGTACAGGATGACGGCCTTCTTGACCCACTCGTTTATTTTCCACTCGCCGCCCTCTTCGGTGGGCGGCTCGGCTACGCGCAGGTGGCCCTTGTCGAGGTCCTCGATGGTGTGCTCGATGGCGGCTTTGGTTTCGGGCTGGTCGAGCAGGGTGCGGTCGTCCCAAGCGGCTTCGATAGCCTCTTGGGCGGCAAAGCGGTCGAGCACGGGGCTGTGGTTGAGGGTCGTGTCCATGAGAAATACAGAAAATTGAATTGGGCGCAAAACTAGCATCTTTAGGCGCTGAAAAGAGTGCTTGAGGGCCAAAGTGTACCGCGGCGGTGCGTAATTGACCGCCCTCGGCTGGGCCCTACCCCTCCTTAGTCCGGCAAGTTTAGCCCATGTCTGTTCCCACTTCTTCGCGCCCGCTCATCCTGCTCGCCTCCGTGCTGAAGCCCGTGGACGACACCCGGATGCGGGGCAAGTTTGCGCGCACCCTGGCCGAAGCAGGCGCCCAGGTAGCCGTGGCAGGGCAAGCCAGCCCAGGGGCCCGGCCGGCGGCGGGCATCGTGCTGCACCCCCTTTTTAGCGGCGCGCGGCTGAGCTGGGCTCGGCTGGTGGCGCAGGGCCGGTACTGGCGCTTACTGCAGCAGCTGCGCCCAGCGCTGGTGGTGGTGCACGCCCCCGAGCTGCTGCCGCTAACGCTGCTGTGGCGGGGGCTAGATAGAAAAAGGCAGTTTTTGTACGACATCCGCGAAAACTACGCACTCAATGTGGGCACTCAGCAAGTGTACCGTGGGCTAGTGAAGCGAGCGTTGGCTGCGGGCCTGCGCTGGGTAGAGGGCGCGGCGGCGCGGCGCGCAACGGCCCTGCTGCTAGCCGAAGCCAGCTACGCCGACGAGTTGCCGTTTTTGCGGGCCCTACCCCCCCAGCGCGTGCTAGTACTGGAAAACAAATACCAGCCAGCTCCTGGCGAAACCCTGCCCCCTACCCCCCGCCCCCTACCAGCTGCTACCGAGCCGCTGCAGCTGCTGTTTTCGGGCACCATCTCGGTGCTCAACGGGGTGTGGGAAGCCATCGCGCTGACGCGGGCCCTGCGCCTGGCGTGGCCCGGCGGGGCGGCGCTCACCATCATAGGCTTTTGCCAGCAACCTGAGTTGCTGCGCGCGCTGCAAGCCACCGCCGCGGCCGACAAGGCCTGGCTTACCCTGGTGGGCGGCGCCACGCTGGTACCGCACGCCCACATCGTGGCCGCCATCGGGCGCAGCCACCTGGGGCTGCTGCCCTACCAGCCGCACCCCAGCACGGCGCGCTGCCGGCCCACCAAGCTGTTTGAGTACCTCGCCCATGGCCTGCCAGTAGTGGTGCCAAGCAACCCACTCTGGACCAGCGTAGTGCAGGCGCACGCGGCGGGCTTGGTCGTTGAGTTTGCCGAGCCAGCGGCGGCAGCGGCGGCCGTGGCGGCGGCCCTACTCACGGCTCATTTTTACCCTGCTGGCGTGCCCACCGGCCCGGTGCTGTGGGTAGGCGAAGGCAAAAAATTAGGGCATTTGCTGGAAAGCCTGGGACTAAGCCCGACCTTTGCGGCCCCTTTGGCCTAGCCGGAACCTGGCGCGGCGGCGGGCCGGGCCGTATTCCGGGTAATTTTTTCTTACTTGCAGGTCGGTACGCGGCTGGTTTTGCGTGCCTTCGCCCTACCCTCCCACCCTTTACGCCTCTGCCCCCATGGCTTCTCCTACCTCTCTACGCCACGCCGAAATTGCCGGTGTGGGCCACTACGTTCCCGACCGCGTTGTTAAAAATGCGGAGCTTGAGGAACTGATGTCTACGACCGACGCCTGGATTCAGGAACGCACCGGCATTCAGGAGCGGCGCTGGTTTGAGGAAGGCAAGGACACTACCGCCGGCATGGGCGCCGAGGCCGCCCGCCGCGCCCTGGCCCAGGCCGGTCTGGCCGTAGATGACGTGCAACTCATCGTATTTGCCACGCTTTCCCCCGACTACTTCTTCCCCGGCTCGGGCGTGCTCATGCAGCGCGAGCTGGGCATGACGGGCAATGTGCCGGCCCTCGACGTGCGCAACCAGTGCTCGGGCTTCATCTACGCGCTGTCGGTGGCCGACCAGTTTATCCGCACCGGCATGTACGATACGGTGCTGGTAGTGGGCTCCGAAATCCACTCTTCAGGTCTTGACAAATCCACGCGGGGTAGGGCCGTATCGGTCATCTTTGGCGATGGCGCAGGCGCCGTAGTGCTGCGCCCGGCGCGCACCGAAGGCCACGGTATTCTGAGTACCCACCTGCACGCGCAGGGCGAGTTCGCCGAGGAGCTAATTGTGAAGGAGCCGGGCTCCAACCGGGATGACCGCACCAATTACGTAGCTGAAAACCGCGAGGGCATGTACCCCTATATGAACGGTCAGAATGTATTTAAGCATGCCGTAGTGCGCTTTCCGCAGGTTATCAAGGAGGCCCTCGACCAGAACAACTACCAGGCCGCCGATATCGACCTGCTCATTCCGCACCAAGCCAACTTGCGCATTACGCAGTATGTGCAGCAGAAAATGGGCTTGCCCGACGATAAGGTATTCAGCAACATTCAGCGCTATGGCAACACCACGGCCGCTAGCATTCCGATTGCCTTGAGCGAGGCCGTAGCGCAAGGCCGCGTTAAGCGTGGCGACCTGGTGTGCCTGGCCGCGTTCGGCTCGGGCTTCACCTGGGCTTCGGCCCTCATCAAATGGTAGATTTTCAATGAACAATTAATAATGAACAAGGAGCAGTTGACTTGCGTCGCGTTCGACATTGCTCATTGTTCATTGCTCATTATTAATTGCTTATATGCCCAGCCACACCGAGGAAAATTATTTAAAAGCTATTTATAAGCTGGCCGAGGCCGAGCCGGGGCAGGAGGTGAGTACCAATCGCATTGCGGCGGCGCTGGCCACCCGCGCCGCCTACGTCACGGATATGCTGCGCCGCCTAGCTGAGAAAGAGCTGCTTGATTACGAGAAATATCGCGGCGTGCGCCTCACCCCCGAAGGCCAGCGGCTGGCGCTGCTCACCGTGCGCAAGCACCGGCTGTGGGAGGTGTTTTTGGTGCAGCAGCTGGGCTTCAATTGGGACGAGGTGCACGACGTGGCCGAGGAGCTGGAGCACGTGCAGTCACCCTTGCTGATGCGGCGGCTCGACGAGTTCCTGAATTTCCCAACCCTCGACCCGCACGGCGACCCCATTCCGGCCGAAAACGGGGCCGTGCGCCGGCCCGCCCATCGCTTGCTCACCGAGCTGGGGGTAGGCGAGTGTGGTATCCTGGCCGCCGTGAAAGATACCTCCGCCCCATTCCTACAGTACCTCGACAAGGTGGGCCTGCCGCTGGGCGCGCAGGTGCACGTGCTCGAAAAAATAACTTTCGATAACTCGCTGGAGGTGAAGATAAACGGCGAACGCACCGTCATTATCTCGGCCGAAGTCGGGCGCAATTTGTTTACTGCCTGATGTCGGTTTTTGCTTATTCTGATACCATTGTGGCGCTCTCCACGCCGCCCGGCGTGGGGGCATTGGCCGTGGTGCGCCTATCTGGCCCCGAGGCGGTGGCCATCACCCAGGCCCTGTTTTCGAAGAAAAACCTGGCGGCCCAGCCCGGCCACAGCCTACACTACGGCACGCTGCGCGACCCCGCCACGGGCCAGGTGCTCGACGAGGTAGTGGTGGCGCTCTACCGCGGTCCGCGCTCCTACACTCGCGAAGACGTGGTGGAAATTTCGGGCCACGGCTCCGATTTCATCGTGCGCCAGATTCTGACCGCGCTGCTGCGCCAAGGTGCGCGCCTAGCCGAGGCCGGCGAGTTTACCAAGCGCGCTTTCCTCAACGGCGCGCTCGACCTGGCCCAGGCCGAGGCCGTGGCCGACCTCATCGCCGCCGACTCGGCCCTAAGCCACCAAGTGGCACTCAACCAGCTGCGCGGCGGCTTTTCGGACGAGCTGCGTGGGCTGCGGGCGCAGCTCATTAAGTTTGCCGCGCTGCTGGAGCTGGAGTTGGACTTTGGCGAAGAAGACGTAGAATTTGCCGACCGCACCGGCCTCGCCCGACTTTTGACTGAAGTAGAGGGGGTAGTAACCGGGCTTTTGCGCTCGTTTGAGTTGGGCAACGTGATTAAGAATGGCATCACGACCGTGATTGCCGGGCGCCCCAACGCCGGCAAGTCTACGCTGCTTAATGCGCTGCTGCGCGAGGAGCGCGCCATCGTATCGGCCATTCCGGGCACCACCCGCGATTTTATTGAGGATGAAGTGAGTATTGACGGCCTGCGGTTCCGCTTTGTGGACACGGCCGGCCTGCGCGACAACCCCGCCGACGAGGTGGAGGCCATTGGCGTGCGCCGCACCCGCGAGCGCATTGGCCAGGCCGCCCTACTACTCTACCTTTTCGACCTCACCGAGCTGTCGCCAGCCGAGGTGCAGGCCGATATCGCGGAGCTAACCGCCGCCCTACCCCTGCTGCCCGTGCTGGTAGTGGGCAATAAAAGCGACCTGGCTCCTCAAGTAGCAACTGCCCAGTACCAGGCCGCCGTTGCCGGTAGCCAGCAGGTTGCTACCTCTCAGGTGGTCTTCATCGCGGCCAGCCAGCGTGCCGGGCTCGATGAATTGCAAACGGCCTTGCTGACGCAGGTGCGCGGGGCAGGACTAGCTACCACCGGCACGGCCACCATCGTCACCAACGTGCGGCACGCCCGCGCCCTCGAAACGGCAGCCCAACACCTAGCTGCCGTGCGCCAGGGCCTGGCCGAAGGCCGGGGCACCGAGCTACTGGCCGCCGACCTGCGCCACGCGCTGGCCGCACTGGGCGAGATAACAGGCGAGATTTCATCGGATGACCTGCTTACCAGCATTTTTACGCAGTTCTGCATTGGCAAGTAAGAGCGCTGCATAAATTCGTCGCAAACGTTCCCAGGCGACTTTCTGCCCCCAAACTGTGCGACTTACGGAAACCTCCACGGGGTTTGTGCTGTACTACACCTGGCACTGGCCAAACAAAAGTTTCCCGGCGCACCGCTTGAGCCGTAGCTTCGCGCCCGAAACAGGCGGCTACTTTACATCCTCTTCCTACCCAACCAATGGCAGAAACTGCTGAACTTAACCTCCCGGGCGGCCAGTCCATTACCCTACCCATTTTTGAGGGCACCGAGCACGAAAAAGCCTTTGATATCGGCAAGCTGCGCGACGCTACTGGCTACGTAACCCTCGATTCGGGCTACAAAAACACCGGTGCTACCAAAAGTGCCATCACTTTTCTCGATGGCGAGGAAGGCATTTTGCGCTACCGGGGCTACCCCATCGAGCAGTTGGCCGAAAAGTCGAGCTTCTTGGAAGTGGCTTATCTGCTGATTTATGGCCACCTGCCCGCCGAGGCTGAGCTAAAAGATTTTAGCGGCCACATCACCAAGCATACGCTGGTGCATGAGGACATGCGGAAGATTTTTGACGGTTTCCCGAGTGCTACCCACCCGATGGCCATCTTGAGCAGCCTCACCTGCGCGCTCACTGGCTTCTACCCCGAAAGCCTCAACCCCAACCAGAGCACCGAGGAAATTGACCTCACCATCGTGCGCCTGATGGCTAAGATGAGCACCATCGCGGCTTGGACGTACAAAAACTCGGTGGGCCACCCGCTCAACTACCCGCGCAACGACCTCGACTACGCTTCTAACTTCCTGTACATGATGTTCAGCTTCCCTACGGAGAAGTATGAAATCAACCCAGTAGTAGTGAGCGCGTTGAACAAGCTGCTCATCTTGCACGCCGACCACGAGCAGAACTGCTCGACTAGCACCGTGCGCCTCGTGGGCTCGGCCAATGCTAGCCTCTACGGGTCAGTTTCGGCGGGTATCAATGCCCTTTGGGGCCCGCTGCACGGCGGCGCCAACCAAGAGGTAATCGAGATGCTCGAAGCCATTGAGCGCGACGGTGGCGACACCAGCAAGTTCATTGCTAAGGCGAAGGATAAAAATGACTCGTTCCGCTTGATGGGCTTCGGCCACCGCGTGTACAAGAACTTTGACCCGCGCGCCAAAATCATCAAAGTAGCTGCCGACGAAGTGCTGAAGGCGCTGGGCCTGGAAAACAGCCCGCTGCTGAAAATCGCGCAGGAGCTGGAGCAAGCCGCCCTCACTGACCAGTACTTCATCGACCGCAAGCTGTACCCGAACGTAGACTTCTACTCGGGCATCATCTACAAGGCGCTGGGCATCCCGACCGAGATGTTCACCGTGATGTTTGCTCTGGGCCGCCTGCCCGGCTGGATTGCCCAGTGGAAGGAAATGCGCGAGAACAAGGAGCCCATCGGCCGTCCCCGCCAGATTTACGTGGGCGAACCCGAGCGCGACTACACGCCCATGAGCGAGCGCAAGTAAGAACTTATAGCCGAAAGAGAAGGGCAGCTCACCAATCGGTGGGCTGCCCTTCTCTTTTGACCTTTGTCCTACCCCAGCAGCTCGCGCTTTAGGGTAATAAACACGCTGGTTGTGGTGCCGACTGATGCGATGGTCGTCGTCGTTATCACTTCCCAACCTAGTTGGCCCAGCTGGTTGAGCTGGGCAGTAAGCTTCTCGTATTCAAGTCCTCTGAAAACACCGTTTTCGGAATTAAGCAATTTATACTCAAATTTTTTCATAGCTGTAGTAACAGGTTTTGCTGCTGCCGACATGGACTCAACTTATATCGGCGGCCTTTAATACCCATTACACCCTACAGCCGGTGCGCCGTGAACGAGGCGCGCAGCTGCTGATAAGCCAGCCGCTGCTCGGGGTCAAGAATGGTATTGAGCGCTTGCTCGTAGCTGCGCTGCAAGTTGGCGAGCTGCTCGTCGCGCTCGGCAGCGGGAGCGTTGACCAGGCTCAACTCAAACTCTACCTGGCGGCGTTGCTCTAGGTGTTGCAGGTGCAGCTTTTTGATGGCCACGTACTGGCCCTCGTTGCAGTGCATACGCCGGGTCAGGGCCTGCGTAAGCGTGGTGGCGCGGGCTACTACCGAGCGGGGATACGTTTTGGTTTTTGGCTCGTCGCCGGGGCCGTGAACGGGGGTAGCACTCGTGAGGCCAGTCAGGAGGCAGGCGGCAGCTAGCAGGTTCTTCATGGATGATAAAGGGTTGAAGGTGAAAAAAGCGGACTGTACCGGCCTCTGCGCTACCCGTGCTAAGCAGCGGCTGCCGGAATTGGTCCAAACCTACGTGGCTTTTAATTTTTGGGCGAAACCTTGCATAAGCGGCACTTTTCTAATTACTGTATTTTACTTTAATTTCAATATACCCTCATTTACAGAATTTTATTTCAATTACCTAAAGCTTTACTATAGAACAAAAAAAAGTCTGCGCTTAGGCAGGCAATTTATTTTATTTGGATAATCCTACGAAATTTTCAATTTCCTCAAGCCTTACTTTAAGTCAATTGGCTTGAGGAAAGCGCTACTTCAACCACCAACTTTGGCCGCGTGCCAAGCCAAATAAGGGGGTAGGGCTACGGCAACGTCCGGCCCACGACTGACTTAACTCGCCAGCAACTGTACTACCCTGGGTGCTAAGAAGCTGAAACGCCAGGTGGCACAGAGGCAAAGCGCCCCAGAACCCGCGCTTTACTTCTGCGCCACCCGACGCTGAAATCCTACCCCCCTTAGTTACCGAAACTATAGCCAAGTGCGCCAAGAAGCGCCGCACTAGCCGCTACCGCTACAAGATGCGTAGTTCAATGCGTCGGTTTTGGGCGCGGTGCGCTTCCGAGTCATTTGCTGCGAGAGGCTTGGTTTCGCCGTAGCCCTTGGCACGCAGGCGGGCCGCCGGCACGCCGTGGCTGCTGAGGTAAGCCAGCACGGCCTGAGCGCGGCGCTGCGACAGCGTAAGATTAGCAGCGGGCGTACCTACGTTGTCGGTGTGGCCAGCTACCTCCACACGCAGGCTGGGGTCTTGGCGCAGAAACTCGACCAAGCGGTCGAGTTCCGTGCGCGAGCGCGGCTTGAGAACTGCCTGGTTGGAATCAAAGAACAGGTTGTTGAGCACCGCACTGCGGCCGCTCTTGGCCGGGTCGAGGTAGATGTCGAGCGTAAGCGGGTCAAAAACCCGCGCTGCCGAGTAGTCAAAGTTCAGGCTTTTGAGCAGGTAGCCCGGCGCGGCGGCATACATGGCGTAGGCACGGCCCTCGTTGAGCACGGCCGTGTACAAGCCGGTTTCGGCATCCGAATACACCTGCTGCGTGAGGGCATTGGTGCCGAGGTCGAAGATCTGCACCATTGCGTTGAGCGGCTTTTTGGTCACAGCATCGAAAACGCGGCCCTGGGTATAGGTGCTGGTTTCGCGGGCACGCACGCTAGCGGGCACTTCCGTGCCGTAGAGGCGGATGACCGGGAGCGCACCGGCCGGCTCGCCGGGCCTGGGCGGCTCGGAGCGCGTGTAGTACGCCCGCTTGTTATCGGAAGAAATGTAGAGCGACGCCTCGTTGGCGAAGGTATTGAAGGGGTAGCCGAGGTTGCGCGGAGTGCCCCACTGACCATTAGCATCTAGCTCAGCCCGAAAAATATCGCTGCTGCCCAAGCCCACCAGCCCATCGGTGGCATAGTAGAGCGTAGTGCCGCTGGCATGAATGAAGGGGGCTAAGTCGTCGCCAGCCGTGTTGATGGGGGCGCCCAGGTTAGTGGCCTTGCCCCAGGTGCCATCGGCGCCCAGCGTGGCCACGTAGATGTCGTAGCCACCCAGGCCCCCGCCGCGCTGCGACGAAAAGTAGAGCGTGCGCCCGTCGGCCGAGAGCGAAGGCTGCGAATCCCAGGCCTTGGAATTGACCAGAATACCCAAGTTGCGCGGGGCCGTCCACTGGCTGCCGCGCCGGTGGGAAATATACAGGTCGCAGCTCCCGACGCCGCCCGGCCGGCCGCAACTCGTGAATACCAGCGTATTGCCATCGCCCGAGATGGTGGCCGTGCCCTCGTTTTCTCGGGAGTTGATAATGGGCGAAATCGACTGTGGCGCGCCAAAGGTGCCATCAGCCGTCACGGTGCTGATGAATATGTCTTCGTTTTCCTGGTCCTTCTTCTCCGGGTTGCGCTGCACCGTAAAAATAAGCGACTTGTTATCGGCCGTGAGCACCGGAAAGTACTGGTCGCGGAACTGGTTGAGCGGCGCGGGCAGCAGTTCGGGCGCAGGGCCGGTAGGGTGCGCCATGGCTTCGGCCGCAAAATCGCAGTTTTGCAGCTGCCGCTGGGCCATCGCCACTTGCACTTTATTACCAGGCTTGGTAGCCAGGTAGTTGGTTTAGGCTTGGCGCACGGTGGCGTAGTCGCCCATCTGAGCTGCCAGCTTGCCCAGCAGCAGGTAGTCGCCGGCGCGCGTCGGCTCTACGGGCAGCTTGCTTAGGCCCGTTTTATACGACTCGAACGCTCCGGCATTGTCGCCGCTGGTTAGCTGCAGAGAGGCCTTGCGCAGGTAAGGCTCGCCATATTCCGGAAATTTGTCAAGCAATTGCTGCCACACCAGCAACGCCTGTTGGGGCTGGCGGTCTTTGTAATACAGGCTCTGCGCCTTCTCGTAGAGGCTACGCGCCTTGCTGTCGGTGATGGAGGGCGGCGCTTGCTGGGCCAGGGTGGGCGCGGTGGCCAGCGCAAAAAGCAACGAGGCGGAAAGCAGGGATTTGGGCAGCATAGGTCAGGAAAAGCGCGGGCTTACTACCTGCGTGGCAACGATTGCGCCAGCTAGCTGAAGACCAGCTGCCGACGCGTACCACGCAGCCTAAGTAGCGGGCAAAAGATAAGCCTTAACACGTAAAAACCCCGATTTCGTGCTGAAACCGGGGTTTTTAGTCTTTTACTCCTACCTTTTATGGCGATAGTACCGCTGGGCGCTACGGAATATCCAGGTACTTATGAGTTTGCAGCGACACCTGCCAACGGGGGTTAGCTTTCACGTAGTCGATGAGGGCGGGCGTCATGCGCGCGGCGCGGCTCCACTCAGGCTGCAAGTAGAGGCGCGTGGTGGCGGGCACCAAGGCCGCGTGCTCTTCGGCCCACTTGAAATCGCTTTCGTTGAAGACGATGATTTTCAACTCGTCGGCGTGGGCCAGCACCTCGGGCAGCGGGGCCTTAAACTTCTTGGGCGACACGCATATCCAGTCCCAGTTGCCAGAGAGCGGGTGCGCGCCACTGGTTTCAATCCAGGTTTTGAAACCGGCTTCTTGCAAGGCTTTGGTGAGGGGAAGGCAGTTATGCATCAGCGGCTCACCGCCAGTGATGACGACGTGCCGGCCGGGAAACTCGCTGGCGGCAGCTACGAGCTCGGCTACGGCTTGGCGCGGGTGCGCATCAGCATCCCACGACTCCTTCACGTCGCACCACACGCAGCCCACGTCGCAGCCGCCGAGGCGGATGAAATAGGCCGCCCGCCCCGCATTAAATCCCTCGCCCTGAATGGTATAGAACTGCTCCATCACGGGCAGCACAGTGCCGGGCGCGGCCACGGGCTCGCCGCCGGCAAGAATGGGCAAATGGGTCAGAAAATCGGTAACAGCAGACATAAGCGAATAAAAAACGGGCGCGACTCACGTCAACGCCCGAGGCGCAACCGGGGGTTCCGGTCACTCAAATTTACGAAAGAAAGTAGCTTAGACTCTGCGAGTCCGAGTGTGAGCGTAGCGAACGGCCCCTGACGTGAGCTGTTCGCTACGCTCATACTCGGACTCGCAGAGTCCAAGCTACTATTTTTTCGGGTAGATTTCGCCCTTCGCAGCGCGTAGCGTGTTGAGCAGCAGCATAGCAATGGTCATCGGCCCTACCCCCCCTGGCACGGGCGTAATGCGCGAGGCGAGCGGCGAGACTTCGGCAAAGTTGACATCGCCTTTCAGGCTGTAGCCGCTCTTCTTGTTGGCGTCCGTCACACGGGTCGTGCCAACGTCAATTACCACCGCGCCGGGCTTCACCATGTCGGCCGTCACGAACTCAGGCCGGCCGATGGCGGCCACGATGATGTCAGCTTGGCGCACAATTTCAGCCAAGTTCTTGGTGCGCGAGTGGCATAACGTAACGGTGCAGTTGGCCGTTTCTAAGTTCTTGGCCAGCAAAATACTAACTGGCGTACCTACGATGTTGCTGCGGCCAATAACGACTGCGTGCTGGCCACTGGTTTTGATGCCCTGGCGAGCCATTAACTCCACGATGCCGGAGGGGGTAGCGGGCAGCAGCGCGGGCAGGCCGGCCACCATGCGGCCGAGGTTGGTGGGATGAAAACCATCCACATCTTTGTCGGGTCGGATGGCTTCGATGACCTTCTCGGCGTCGATGTGCTTGGGCAAGGGCAGCTGCACGATGAAGCCGTCGATGTCGGCGTTGTCATTCAAAGCCGCTACCTGGGCTAGCAAGTCGGCCTCCGTGATATCGTCTTCGAAGCGCAGCAGTGTGCTTTCGTAGCCCACGCGCTCGCAAGCGAGCACTTTATTGCGCACGTAGGTTTCAGAGCCGCCGTCGTGGCCCACGAGGATAGCGGCAAGGTGCGGCGTTTTGTGGCCGGCGGCTTTCAGTGCCGCTACTTCGGCAGCGATTTCAACTTTGATGTCTTCGGCGGTTTGCTTGCCGTCGATGAGGTGTGAGGTATTTTCAGGCATTGGAGAAAAGTAGCGCGGACTTTTAGTCCGCGATGGATAAATAGTAAGTAGCGTAACCGTCACGGACTAAAAGTCCGCGCTACAGCATTACCGCACGGTGATACCGGCCTGCGTGAGGTTGTGGTAGATGCTAGCTAGCAGCTCGCTTTTGAGGGCTTGCTCCTGGCGAATGTTATTTATCCAAAACAGCACTTTGAGGTCGTAGCCAGCGGTGTTCACGCTGTTGAGCAGGATTTCGGGGGCGACTTTGTGCAGCGTGCTGGCGTTGGCCAAGATTTCCTCGCTGATGAGGCGGCGGGCCTGGTCGAGGTCGGTTTCGGGGCCGAGGCTCAGGCCCAGCTCGGTGCGGATGTGGTTGTTGCTGAGCGTCCAGTTGATGACGTGGCCCGAAAGCAGATCGCCGTTGGGCAAGATGATTTCGGATCCGGCCTGCGAGATGAGCTTGCTGGCCCGGATGCCGATGTCCTTCACGCGGCCCGTTTTGCCGTTGACTTCGATGTAGTCGCCGACCTGAAATGGCCGCTCAAAGATGAGAATGACGCCCGACACGAGGTTGTTGATAATATTTTGCAAGCCTAGGCCAATCCCTACCCCCAACGCGCCGAGCACAATGGCAATTTTATCGACCGGCAAGCCTGAGGCCAGCGTGGCCAAAAACAAGCCTACCGCCAAAATGCCGAGCCGGATGGCCACCATCCAGGAGCCCTTGCGGTCAGTTTCGGCATTGAAATCGTCGTCGGCTTCGCCAAAGAAATAACCAACGTATTTCTGCAACTGAATGGTCATCAATATAATACCTACAAACAGCAGAATATTACCCAGCGTAAACGTGGTGCTACCCAGCTGGTGCGGGGCCGTAAGCGTGTGGTCGATGACGCGGTAAAAGAGGTTGTAGAGGTTGAGGTTCGTGGTGAACAACATCAGCCAGAGCACGCCCACGATGGCCGTGAGACCCTTGCGCAGCCCGCTCTCAATCTTGCCAAAGCTGAACCGCCCGCTGAGGCCACCCGCCTGCCGGCTACGCTGCACCTGCAGGTAGAATGCCTCGGTGACGACCCGCACGAAGGCCGACAGTGCCACCACCTGCGTGAGCCCAAAAATGGCGGTGGTGGTGAACATCTTGGCGATGCTGACCCGGCCGTAGGCATTGGCTAGCATTGCCAGGATGTGGAGGCCCACAAAGAGCAGCGCCACCGGCCGCACGAAGCCCGCCAGCAGCCGGTTTTGCTTGAGGTAGCGCCAAAAGCGCCAGCCTAGGCCGGCTGCCGCGCCGTTGAGCAGCAGCGCCACCCAGCGCACACCCAGCCCCGGCGCCCGCACCGCATAGGCAAACGTGAGGACGAAAAACGCCACCACAATACCTAGCCAGTACCAAAACAGCGGCCGCGGCCAGCTGCGCCAGCCCAGCGCCGTGAGCGTGATGAGTAGCAGCAGCTGCAATAAATCGGTGTAGGCGGCCGGCGCTTGCAGGTCGAAAAAAGGCGCTAGGCTAAACACAACCAGCAGCGCCGCAGCTACCGGCAGCGGCCGCAGGTAGTGCAGGCGGTGCTCGGGTACTTCGAGCGGGGCGGGGGGGTAGGCGCCGTGGCGGCGCCCCGGCGCAGCACCCGAAAATTGCGAAACACCCAGCTAAAAAACCCCGCCGCCAGCAGCAGCATCCAAACCCAGTAATTCCAGTTTTCGCGGAAGTAATACGCCATCAGCGGGCGCTGGGCGGCGTAGGACTGGCTGACCAGCGCGCTCGTCTGGTCGTCGGCCTGAATGCTACCCGGCCGCCACAGCGGCGGCAGCTCGGCCTTGCTATTGCTCCGGTTAAAGCGGAACATTTGCTCGCGCACCACGTCTTGCAGCTCCAGCGCCTGAATGTAGCCGTCCGACACCCGCGTTTGCAGGCCGGTCACGGTTTGGCGGCTGCGGCGCAGTAGTGCTGTGGCGCGGTCTTCTTTGCTTTGGAGACGGGCCAGGGCGCGGCCCACGGGCGTCGTGGCCGCCGGGCGCTCGGCGGCGGGCGGCAGCTGGGCGCTCAGCGTATCGAGGCGCGCCTGCATGGCAATGAGCTGCTTGCCGCCCGCTGCCAGGGCGGTGCGCCACTCGCCCAGCTTGGCCTGCATGTCGGCCAGCAGCCGGCGGTACATCTGCAGCTGTTTCACGTCCACCACGTTGCCATACTGGTCGAGGTTCTGGCGAATAGTAGCGAGGTTGTCCTCCACCGTGGGCAGGTCATCGCTTAGGTCCTCCGTATCGGTGCTGCGGCGCGCCGTGCCGTTGATGCGGCTCAGCACGAAGTAAGCCCGCTCGATGCGCTGAGCCAGCGAATCGGGCAGCACAGGGGGGGTAGGGCGGCGCGCCTTGTCCGCCGGCTGCTTAGGTGGAGCTGGGGCCGCCAGCAGCCCGCCCGTGGGCCATAGCACGCCTAGCACTAGCAGAAGCAGCAAATAATAGCGAGCAGATAGAAGCATTATAAAACTAAAGAGACAGAATAAGAAGCTTTTAAGAAAGCAAGACTAGCGGGGAAGTCGGCCTGAAATTCGCTTAGTTTAGCCGCAGCAAGTATTTCTCTTTTCCATTCACTCCCAAATTTTTAACCAAGTATGATGGGTCCTTTCGACTACTTTAAGGAAGTCTTCAAAAAATACACGGTCTTTACCGGCCGCGCCCGCCGGGCTGAATACTGGTGGTTCACACTGTTCAGCATGCTACTCTCGTACGGCTTGACCTTCCTAGGCTTCTTTGTGCTGGACATTCCCTGGCTCGGCAACATCTACAGCTTTGCCGTGCTACTGCCCAGCTTGGGCGTGGCCGTTCGGCGTCTGCACGACGTGGGCAAAAGCGGCTGGTTTATCTTGATTCCCATTTATAACCTTGTTTTGCTCGTGACCCCGGGCATGGTAGGCCCTAATGAACACGGCCCCGACCCCAAAGGCGCTACCGATGCTTTCTTCGTCCCAGAGCCCGAAGTTTATTAAGCGCGTGTAACCAATAAAAAGGCCGGCTCCCTCGCAGGAGCCGGCCTTTTTAGCATCAGTCAATCTTGAGCACCGCCAGAAACGCTTCTTGCGGAATCTCGACCGAGCCCACCGAGCGCATCCGCTTTTTGCCTTCTTTCTGCTTTTCGAGCAGCTTGCGCTTACGCGAGATGTCGCCGCCGTAGCACTTGGCGATTACGTTTTTGCGCAAGGCTTTCACGGTTTCGCGGGCGATGATTTTCTGCCCGATAGACGCCTGAATGGCGATGTCAAACATCTGGCGGGGTAGCAGCTCGCGCAGCTTCTCGCAGAGGCGCTTGCCCCACTCGTAGCTTTTCGAGCGGTGCACGATGGCTGAAAGGGCATCGACTTTCTCACCGTTCAGCATCACGTCGAGCTTCACCATGTCCGACTCGCGGTAGCCAATCAGCTCGTAGTCGAGCGAGGCGTAACCGCGGCTGATAGTTTTGAGCTTGTCGAAGAAGTCGAACACTATTTCCGACAGCGGCAGCTCAAAGCTCATTTCTACGCGCTCCGAGGTCAGGTACGACTGGCCCTTAATGATGCCGCGCTTCTCCATGCAAAGCGTAATAATCGGCCCCACGTACTCGGCGGCGGTGATAATCTGCGCTTTGATGTACGGCTCCTCAATGAGCTTAATCAGGTTCGGCTCCGGCATTTCAGACGGCGCGTTGATAACGAGCTGCTGGTCCTTGGTGCCCATAGCGTGAAACTGCACGCTCGGCACGGTGGTAATCACCGTCATGTTGAACTCGCGCTCTAGACGCTCCTGCACGATTTCCATGTGCAGCATCCCGAGGAAGCCACAACGGAAACCAAAGCCCAGCGCCACCGACGTCTCCGGCTCCCACACGAGCGAGGCGTCGTTGAGCTGGAGCTTTTCCATGCTACTGCGCAGCTCCTCGTACTCCGTGGTATCGACTGGGTAGATGCCAGCAAATACCATCGGCTTCACATCGGCAAAGCCTTGGATGGCCTCCGACGTGGGGTTGTGTACGTGCGTGATGGTGTCGCCCACCTTCACCTCGCGCGCTTCCTTAATGCCCGAGATGAGGTAGCCCACGTTGCCGGCGCTCATCTCCTGGCGCGGCTCCTGGTTGAGGCCCAAGATGCCGATTTCGTCGGCGCCGTACTCCTTGCCCGTCGCCATAAACTTCACCTTGTCGCCCTTGCGCATGGTGCCGTTTTTGATGCGAAACAAGACCTCGATGCCGCGGTAGGAATTAAATACCGAGTCAAAAATGAGCGCTTGCAGCGGCGCGGCGGGGTCGCCGACCGGCGCTGGAACGCGCTCGCAGATAGCGTTCAGAATGGCTTCGATGCCAATGCCGGCCTTGCCCGAAGCATGGATAATATCTTCCGGCTTGCAGCCGATGAGGTCCACAATTTCATCGGTCACTTCCTCTGGCATGGCGTGCGGAAGGTCGATTTTATTGAGTACCGGAATGATTTCCAAGTCGGCCCCGATAGCGAGGTACAAGTTAGAAATCGTTTGGGCCTCAATACCTTGCGAAGCGTCTACAATAAGCAAAGCGCCTTCGCAGGCCGCGATACTGCGGCTTACTTCGTAGCTATAGTCAACGTGGCCGGGCGTGTCAATCAGGTTCAGCGTGTAAATCTCCCCTTTGTAGGGAAACTGCATCTGAATAGCGTGGCTCTTGATGGTGATGCCGCGCTCGCGCTCCAGGTCCATGTTGTCGAGCAACTGGGCCTGCATGTCGCGCTTGGCCACGGTGCTCGTGAACTCAAGGAGCCGGTCGGCCAGGGTGCTCTTGCCGTGGTCGATGTGGGCAATGATGCAAAAATTACGGATATTCTTCAACGGAGGGCGGTTTTTAGCAACGCGAAGATACGGCCGTTTTGCGGCGGGGCGTATGTTTGCGAGGCGCCCTACCCCTGCCTTTTACCGCTATGCTGCCCAGCGTGCCCGGCGAGGCAAGTGCCCCGGCGCTTTCTTACTGCTGCGGTGGGCGGCCTACTGAGCCAGCCGCTCGCCGATGGTGCGAGCTAACGGCAACTAGCGGTGCGCCAAGGCAAGCCACCCGTAGCTGGAGCTCATTTTAGTGCCAGCATGGGGCGGCCCTACCCCACCCCGGTTGTGAAAAAAACGGCAGGTTTTTTCTTGCCAAGTTTAGCGGCTCAAGTAGGGGTAGGCGGTCGGCTGAGGGCTAGGCGAGGCACAGCGCGCGGTAGTCGGTGGGCGTCATGCCTTCGAGCTGCCGAAACATGCGTGTGAAGTACGCCAGGTTGCTGAAGCCCGCTTTAAAGCAGATTTCGGTGATGCTGAGCGCCGGATTCTTCAGGCAGCGCTTGGCCAGCCGCATGCGCTCCTTGATAATATAGTCGATGGGCGACAGGCCAAATTCCTGCTTAAAAGCCCGAAAGAAATTGGGCTTGCTCATGTAGGCCTGCGCGCTCAGGTCATCGACGCTGATTTTCTCGGCCAGGTTTTCCTTGATGTAGTGCAGCGTATGGGCAAAGCGGTTGGAGGTGGCCAGCACAGCCACGTTGCTCTCGGTAGCGTGCAGGCTTTGCAGCTGCATAAGTCTCAGCAACAGCTCCTTCACCGTAAAATCGGCCAGAATATCCTTGTTCTGCGAATTATCGAACCCGATGCGTACTAGCTTATAAATGAGGGCTGTTATCTCCTCGTTGTTGTAGAAGTGGTAATTGCTGAAGCTGAAGCTCCAGTTGTCTTCCGTCTTGGGGTAAAACTCATTGAGGTAATTTACTGTGTCGATGATTTGCAGCCGGTCGATGGCCAGCGCCACACACTGCGTGGGGTTGGCGTCCGATGCTTCCGGAAAATCAATCATCATCTTCAAATGCGGCGGCACCACCATCGTGTTGCCGGGCAAGTAGTTGAAGGCCGCTTGGTCGAGCAGGTGCATCACCTTTTTGCCACGCAGCATATTAGTCAGCACCAGGTCGTTGTACGACTGCGCTACCTGGTCAGTCTGCACCAACGTTTCCAGAATGCTCAGCTCATACTTCTCCAGGGTTTGCACCCGGCGATTATCAATGAGCGTAGTAAGCTGCTGATTTTGGCTTGATTGAATGATGGGCAGCAAATCGGTAGGCGACATAAAGGGAAGAGGAAGCTGGCGCATAAGCGTTGTAAATCGCCTTTGCTAGGATACTGCCACCGATTGCTACCATTCTGCAAGCACTGGCTTAAAGGGAATTCTACTTTTGTAGTGCCTGTACGGGCCGGATGAAACGCCGGCCGATGGGCAACCCCATTGCCGGCTGGCCCGGCCTAAAAGAGTAGCCGCAGATTTCCGATGAGCGAGTTGAACGCCGAGCAGTTGCCCCACGAGCTGCGCCACCATTTGCAGACGATTATTGCGGAAAACCAGCTCCTAGCTGAGCAGGTAGACTTTGCCGTAGCCGCGGCGATAATTCCGCTTATCCAACACGCCGAGCGCATTTTTGTTGTGGGCGCGGGCCGCACCGGGCTGGCGCTCAAGGCCGCCGCCATGCGCCTCATGCACCTGGGCCTCACGGTGTTTGTGGTAGGCGAAACCACTACCCCCGCCATTAAAGCCGGCGACTTGCTGCTGGCCGGCTCGGGCTCGGGCACCACTAGCACCATCGTGAAAGCGGCCGAGAAAGCCAAGGCTGCCGGGGCGCAGGTAGTGGCTATTTCGACCACCACCGACTCGCCACTGGCGGCGCTCGCTACGCAGGTAGTGGTGCTGCCCGCCGCCCAAAAGCAAGACCACGGCGGCACCATTTCGCAGCAGTACGCGGGTAGCTTGTTCGAGCAATCGGTATTGCTCCTGACCGATGCCATTTTCCAAACGCTGTGGGCCCTGGATGGTACGCCAGCCGAAGAACTCTGGAAGCGCCACGCCAACCTAGAATAAACCTATAAAACGGAGTGGCACTCCGTTTCCTACCCCCTGCTGAAGACGGCGTGCCACGCCGTTTTTGCACCTACCTTAAGACCCCTACCCCATGGCTAAGTTACAAGTTGCAATCGACCTACTGAGCACCAAAGAAGCCCTCGAACTGGCGGCTAAAGTAGCTCCCTACGTGGACATTATCGAGCTGGGCACCCCGCTCATTAAGAGCGAAGGCCTCGCCGTTATTAAGGCCATGAAGGCTGCGCACCCCGACAAACTGGTGTTTGCCGACTTCAAAACTGCCGACACCGGCGAGCTGGAAGCTGGTATGGCTTTCGGTGCTGGCGCTGACCTCGTTACCATCCTAGGCTCGGTAGACGATGCCACCGTAATCGGCGCCGTGAAGGCTGCCAAAGAGCACGGCAAAGGCGTGGTAGTAGACACCATCGGCGTGAAAGACCGCGTGAAGCGCGCCCAGGAAGTGAGCAAGCTCGGCGTAGAATTCGTGGAGCTGCACGCTGGCCTCGACGAGCAGGCCGCACCAGGCTACTCCATCCAGGTGCTGATTGACGAAGCCAAGCGCGCTGGCGTACCCGTGTCCATCGCGGGTGGCGTAAACCTGAAAACCATCGCTGCTGTGAAGCAGGCCGGGGTAGCCGTAGCCGTAGCCGGCGGCGCCATCTACGGTGCCGAAGATCCTGCCGCTGCTGCCAAGGCGCTGCGCGAGGCGCTGGACGCTGCCTAGGTTAAGCTATTTCATAGCTTTTGTAAAGAGCCCCAGCAAGTTGCTGGGGCTCTTTTTTGTTGCTACCCACTGCCTTTTGAGTGAGTACAAGGTAGCGGCTGCAACTGATTAGCCTCGCTTCGCTCTCCCAGTAGCAACAACAGCCTAGTGGGCTGGTATTTCTTACTGATGCTTTCTTCTCGTTTTAGCCGCTATGTGCTTGCCGGCAGCTTAAGCGCCGCAGGGCTACTTCTTACCGCGGCGCAGCCTACTCCGCTCCCTATTCAGGTCGTAGATATCCAAAGCCGACGACCCGTTCCTTACGCGTCGGTGGGCGTGGTAGGCCGGCCCCTAGGTACCGTCGCCGATGCGAAAGGCGGCTTTTTACTGGCGCGAGTGGGCGCCGCGGCCACCGATACGGTGGTGGTCTCGTGCGTGGGCTATCAGTCGCGCCGGCTGCTGGTAGCCGACCTAGGCAAGCTGCCCGAGCTTGCGCTAACGCCCCAGTCCCAAGCGCTTCAGGAAGTGCAGGTGAAGGCAGGCACCTGGAAGCGACGCAACATCGGTCGCGAGGGGTCGGGTGGCTTCACGTTTTACAACTTCCATTTGCAAGCCGACAAAGAGCCCGCCAATAAGTTAGGCCGCGAAGTAGGCGCCATCCTAGGGGTGAAACCCAACAGCTTTGTGGAAGAAGCCTACGTGTACCTCAAGCAAAACAGCTTCCGGCACCTGCGCTTTCGGCTCAATGTCCGCGCCCTTGATAGTCAAGACCACCCGGCGGCCAGTCTGCTTACCCAAGATGTGCAGTTTGCCGTGGCCGACTCCACCGCCAGCTGGCAGCACCTCGACCTCAAGCCCTACAACATCAACGTGGGCCCGCAAAGCCGCATCGCCGTAACGCTAGAGTGGCTCGACGGCGCTCCGGCCAAGCAACAAGCTTGGTACAGCGTCTCGATTCCGGCGGCACTGTCGGCCACGCACCGCATGGTGTTTCGGGATAAGTCGGAAGACCAGTGGAAGGTGCAGCCCATTAACTTGAGCTTGTATATTACTACGGCAAGCCCGGATTAGAGAGTAGCCTTTTACTAATTCATTGCATACTCACAACCTAAAGCACGTCAATACTATAGCTCTTTGCATTTTTGAAGATGTCATATTCTTACTTCAAGCGGAAACGTAGCCTGGAAATTGCTCGAGAAGATGATTTCCTTGACCGAGTAGTAGCCAAGCGTGGCTTAGTTGGCTATTTAAATAATGCAAAATGGGTGAAGCTTCTCCACACATTAGTAGCGCATTATAGCCTCATCAAAGAATGTCAGGTAAAGCTGATTTGGGAGGAAGAATATACCGGCCGATTTCTCTGCGTAGACGAGAATACCGAGTACCAATTCGATTATTACGACCAAGCAATGAAGGCCATGATTACAGGGAAGCCACACGGCTGGTGGGCTTATCGAGAAATTGAATGGCTAGAATTTCCACGGTACCCCACAGAGCCATCCGGCGAGCAAGACCTTGCCGCTATTCAGGCGGCGCTTGCTTCTGTAGGCCAAATGCCGCTTGTTTTAACCCAGGACTCCTTACGACTGGAGGCTTACCGCGTCACCGCTATGTAAGCTTTCTTAGCTAGCACATTTTTCTATATTCAACGTTCTGGCAGACCTCGCCGGGGCTTTTTCGCACCTTAGTTACCTCCTTTCTACTGATGGCCGAGTTCATGTTGTGGCTTGAGTTTGAACATATCACCTCTGCGTGGGACAGCTCCAATGAAGCTTGTAATGTTCATGTGACTTTGCCCGATGGCCGACGTTATGGACTTAAGGTCTGGACCTATAAATTTTTAACTACCCTCGTCGGTTGGGATGTGGAACGAGGAGAGAACCTAAGTGGCCTCTATCAAACTCCGCCAGATTTATTTGTCCGAGAATTAACCCGCGAGTGCCTTGAGGCTACTATCACAGACCTCTTAAAGCTTGGGAGCTTAGAGAGTGTATTGAATCCATCTATTATCGATTCGTCTTTAGATGAAGATGAAGGATAAGAAAAGCCCCGGCCCACCCCGCCGGGGCTTTTTCGTACCTTTATCGCACCCAAAAACGGCGCGTTTAGTTGAATAGACCAACTGCATGCTCCCTGACACTTCGCGCTACTCCCCTCCCCTATGCATCCCGCCCCAGTTGCCCCCTACAAGCCTAAGAATCACGTTCGCATCGTCACGGCCGCCGCGCTGTTTGATGGGCACGACGCGGCTATTAATATCATGCGCCGCATCATTCAGAGCAGCGGCGCTGAGGTTATTCACTTGGGGCACAACCGCTCGGTGCAGGAAATTGTGGACTGCGCCATTCAGGAAGATGCCCAGGCCATTGCCATCACCAGCTACCAGGGCGGGCACAACGAGTACTTCAAGTACATGTTTGACCTGTTGAAGGAGCGCGGCGCGGGCCACATCAAAATCTTCGGCGGCGGGGGTGGCGTTATCCTGCCCTCCGAAATCGCGGAGCTGCAAGGCTACGGCATCACGCGCCTCTACTCGCCCGATGATGGCCGCTCGATGGGCTTGCAGGGCATGATTAACCACTTGCTGGAGGAAAGCGACTTCCCCACGGGCGAGAAGCTGAACGGCGAGGTTACGCATATAAAGGAGAAGGACGCCCGCAGCATCGGCCGCTTGATTTCGGCAGCCGAGAATTTCCCGGAGGAATTTGAGCGGGTGAAGGGCCAATTAGTGGCTGATTTTCAGCAGCAGGAAAGCAACGACACGCAGCTCTTGACACCCGGCAAAACCCAGGGTGCGCCCATCCTAGGTATCACGGGCACGGGTGGCGCGGGCAAGTCGTCGCTGGTCGATGAGCTGGTGCGGCGCTTTCTGCTCGACTTCCCGGAGAAGACGCTAGCCATCATTTCGGTAGACCCTAGCAAGCGTAAAACCGGCGGCGCGCTGCTCGGCGACCGCATCCGAATGAACGCCATCAACTCGCCGCGGGTGTACATGCGCTCGCTGGCTACGCGCCAGAGCAACCTGGCGCTGAGCCGCTACGTGCAGGACGCGGTGGACGTAGTGAAAGCCGCCGACTTCGACTTGATTATTCTGGAAACCAGCGGCATCGGCCAGTCCGATACCGAAATCATCGAGCACTCCGACGTGAGCCTCTACGTGATGACGCCCGAGTACGGCGCGGCCACGCAGCTCGAAAAGATTGACATGCTGGACTTTGCCGATGTCATCGCGCTCAATAAGTTTGACAAGCGCGGTGGCCTCGACGCCCTGCGCGACGTGCGCAAGCAGTACCAGCGCAACCACCAGCGCTGGGATTCGCCGCTAGATGAAATGCCGGTATTTGGCACCATCGCCTCGCAGTTCAACGACCCGGGCATGAACCGGCTCTACCGGGCCATCCTCAGCACGCTGGAGGAAAAGACGGGGGCACAGTTTGCTTCGCAGCTCGAAACCAGCGCCGAGCAGTCGGAAAAGGTCTATATCATTCCGCCGAGCCGCACGCGCTACCTCTCCGAAATCGCGGAAAACAACCGTGCCTACGACAAGCGCGTGGCCGAGCAGGTGGCCATTGCCGAGGTAGCGGGCTCGTTTGCGACCCTCGCCAAACACTACGGCGCCGCCGATAGCGCCGACGCTACGGCCCAGGACTTTGCCAAAAACGTGCAAACCCAGTTGCGCCGCCTCGACGCCGACGCCCAGGCCATTCTGGAAAACTGGGAGGCTACCCTCCAAAACTACCGCAACCCCGAGTACGTGTACAAGGTGCGCGACAAGGAAATCCGGGTCAAGACGCACACTACCTCGCTCTCGGGCAATGAGATACCCAAGGTGGCCGTGCCGCGCTACCTAGGCTGGGGCGACCGCTTGCGCTGGGCCATGCAGGAAAATTTCCCCGGCGAGTTTCCCTACACGGCGGGCGTGTTCCCGTTCAAGCGCGAGGGCGAAGACCCTACCCGCATGTTTGCGGGCGAAGGTGGGCCGGAGCGCACCAATCGGCGCTTCCACTACGTAAGCAAAGGCTTGCCGGCCAAGCGCTTGAGCACGGCCTTCGACTCGGTTACGCTCTACGGCGAAGACCCCGACCACCGGCCCGACATCTACGGCAAAATCGGCAATGCGGGCGTGAGCATCGCCTGCCTCGACGATGCCAAAAAGCTCTACTCGGGCTTCGACCTCTCGCACCCCGCCACGTCGGTGAGCATGACCATCAACGGGCCGGCAGCGACCCTAGCGGCGTTTTTCATGAACGCGGCCATCGACCAGAACTGCGAGAAGTACATCCACCAAAACGGCCTCGAAGCCGAGGTGGATGCCAGAATCGACGCCATTTTCGCTGCCAAGCAGCAGCCCCGCCCCCGCTACCAGGGCGAGCTGCCCGAGGGCAACAACGGCCTAGGCCTGCTGCTGCTCGGCGTGACCGGCGAAGACGTGCTGCCCGCCGACGTGTACCAGCAAATTAAGGCCACGACGCTGACCCAGGTGCGCGGCACCGTGCAGGCCGACATTTTGAAGGAAGACCAGGCGCAAAATACCTGCATTTTCAGCACCGAGTTTGCGCTGCGCCTGATGGGCGACGTGCAGGAATATTTCATCACTGAGAAGGTGCGTAACTTCTACTCGGTCAGCATCTCGGGCTACCACATTGCGGAGGCGGGCGCTAACCCGATTACGCAGCTGGCGCTCACGCTCAGCAACGGCTTCACCTTCGTGGAGTACTACGTGAGCCGGGGCATGAACGTCAACGACTTCGCGCCCAACCTGTCGTTCTTCTTCTCCAACGGCATCGACCCCGAGTACGCCGTCATTGGGCGGGTAGCGCGCCGCATCTGGGCCAAGGCCATGAAGCTGAAGTACGGCGCCAACGCCCG